>MTLE01001139.1_pt1 | contig 88385 bp, 87 predicted proteins | sample 1982461 | NCBI WGS metagenome assembly MTLE01 (sample SAMN05712605, study PRJNA340218) | biofilm metagenome | isolation source: sample SPL anode biofilm adapted to -200 mV | place: USA | collected 2012-02-03 | reverse complement strand
AATGTGGTGGCGAGCCTCCACGACATTGCCGACGGGGAGGGAGACCTGACGAAGCGGATTGCCGTGACGCGGGAGGATGAGTCGGGGGACCTGGCCCGTTCGTTCAACACCTTTGTGGAAAAGCTCCAGGGGATTATCGGCCAGGTGGCCCAGAACGCGACCATGGTGGCGGCGTCGGCGAGCCAGGTGGAATCCGCCTCGCGGCAGATGGCCAATGGCGCCGACCACGTGGCCGACCAAGCCGGCACAGTGGCCACGGCCAGCGAGGAGATGGCCGCCACAAGCGTCGAGATCGCCGGCAACTGCGTGAGCCTTGCCGAGGGGGCCAACCAGGCAAGCGCCACTGCCCGCACGGGGGCTGCCGTGGTGCAGGAAACCGTGTTGGTCATGAACCGGATTGCCGAACGGGTGAAAGATGCGGCCCGCACCGTGGACAGCCTCGGCACCAGGAGCGATCAGATCGGAGAGATTATTCGGACCATTGAGGACATTGCCGACCAGACAAACCTCCTGGCGCTGAACGCGGCCATTGAGGCTGCCAGGGCCGGGGAGTACGGCCGCGGTTTTGCGGTGGTTGCCGATGAGGTGCGCGCCCTTGCCGAGCGCACCACCCGCGCCACCAAAGAGATATCGCAGATGATCAAGGCGATTCAGCAGGAGACCAAAGGGGCCGTTGCCTCCATGGAAGAGGGGGTTAATGAGGTTGAGCGCGGCACGGGCGAGGCGGCACGCTCGGGGGATGCCCTGAGGGATATCCTTGACCAGATCAACAACGTGACCATGCAAATCAACCAGATAGCCACCGCAGCCGAGCAGCAGACTGCCACCACCACCGAGATCAGCCGCAATATCCAGCAGATTACGGATGTGGCCCACGACACCGCCAGCGGAGCGCAGCAATCGGCGGGCGCTGCCGGGCAGCTTGCGGAATTGGCGGAAGAATTGCAGAAGCTGGTTGGACGGTTCCGCCTTGCGTCGTGACGGGGTTCTGTGATTAAGGGGTTAGAGCTCTTGGCTCGTAGTGCAGGCACGTTTGTCACCGATTGCAGTGTAGGAAAAAAGTCAAAACACCGACTGTATTCCCGTATTTTGTAAGCGGCAATTGCGAGAGGAGAAAAAGGTACTATGCGCCTCACCATCAAGAAAAGGATGGGCATCACTCTTGTTCTGACCCTTGTCGGCATGGGTGTCATCATCGGGTTCATGCTCTTCGGTTTCGCCAAGGTTCGTCACCAGCAGGAACTCATGGAGAAACTCACGCATGTAAACAATACGGCGCTGCGGGGCAATATCGCCATGCTCAAGGCCCGGGAGTACGAGGCCGAATTCTTTGACCGGAAGCAGGATAAGTGGGTTCCGCGAGTCAAGGAGGCGGTTGCGAAGGTAAACACTAACCTGGATGCCATTGCCGCCGACACCGAAGACCCGAAGATCAGGGAATGGGCTGCCAGCGGCAAGAAACTTGCGGCACAATATGATGAACTGTTCGCAACTATTGCCCAGAAGGCCATGGCAAGCAACTTCCAGAGCGATGAACTTGCCGAGGATCGGGAGGAGTTGCGCGACGTCATTAATGAATTTGAGCCGCTGCTGGACAACTATATTCCAAAGCAGGTGGGCGTTGTCTACCAGGCAGCCAATGCGGAGATGGACCATATTCTCTCTGTTACCCGCATACAGATTCTGGCTACGATCTTTGCGGTTGCCGTGCTCCTGCTCGCAATGCTGGTATCGACGGCCATGCGGGTCGGCTCTGCACTCAGACTTTTCGTGGAACGGCTTCGTGACATTTCCGAGGGGGAGGGGGACCTGACGAAGCGGATTGAGTTTGAGCGCCAGGACGAGTTCGGTGAACTGGCCACATGCTTCAATAATTTTGTGGAGAAGCTCCATGGCATCATCTTCGAGGTTTCCCAGAACACTCTTCAGGTGGCTTCGGCGTCGTATCAACTCCAGTCTACCGCCGAACAGATGGCCCATGGCGCCGAGGAGGCCGCTTCCCAGTCCGGAGCCGTTGCTTCGGCCAGCGAGGAGTTGGCTGCGTCCACTTTTGAAATTGCTTCCAACTGCGGGACCGTGGCGGAAAGCACCCGCAACGCCAACAATACGGCCATGACTGGTGCAACGGTTATCCAGAACACAGTTACCATAATGGAGCGAATTTCCGACCGGGTAAAGGATTCTGCACGGACGGTGGAGAGTCTTGGCGAGCGTGGGCAGCAGATCGGCGAAATCATATCCACAATTGAAGACATCGCCGACCAGACGAATCTTCTTGCGCTGAACGCGGCCATCGAAGCGGCCCGCGCCGGTGAGCAGGGGCGCGGCTTTGCCGTTGTTGCCGACGAAGTGCGGGCACTGGCGGAGCGTACATCCCAGGCGACCCGCGAGATTTCCAAGATGATCAAAGGTGTCCAGGACGGAACCCGTGAAGCCGTTGCCGCCATGGAGGATGGGGTGCGCGAGGTGGAGAAGGGTACCAGCGAGGCATCCCGTTCGGGTGATGCCATCCGGGAGATTCTTGGGCTCTTCCGGGCCCTCGATTCACAGGTGGCCGAGATCGCAACCACGGCCGGCGATCAGACGCGCACCACCAGCGAAATCAGCTCGAACATCCTCACCATCTCCGAAATCATCGAAACCACCGCCAAGGGGGCCTCTGATTCGGCGGCGGCGGCGGATGGCCTGGCTCGCCTGGCTGAGCAGCTGAAGTCCCTTGTCGGCAAGTTCCGGTTGGCTGAATAAGGGACCGTCGGCTTGTCGGTGACAGATTCTTTTTCGGTCTAAAGTTTTCCAGTAGTTGGCCGATTGGAATATATGTGGCAAGGAAGACCACATTACCAATCGGAGAGGGAGGCCGCCAATGGCACTTATTACGTGGAGCGACAGTCTTAGCGTTAAGGTAAAGCAGTTTGATGATCAGCACAAAAAGCTCGTGGATTTGGTAAACCAGCTGTTTGATGCCATGAAGACCGGTAAAGGAAATCAGGTCATGGGAGACATCCTCAAACAGCTCACCGCCTATACCCAGACGCATTTTGCCGCCGAGGAGCGGCTTTTGAAGCAGTATGCCTATCCTGAGCTGAGTGCGCATCAGAAGGAGCACAACGCCCTTGTCATGCAGGTGCTTGACCTTCAGAAGCAGTTTCAGGATGGGAAAGCGGTGCTGACACAGAACGTCATGACCTTTCTGCGGGACTGGCTCTCCAAGCACATTCAGGGTGACGACAAGAAATATGGCGAATTCCTCAACGGCAAGGGAATCAAGTAGGCTTTTATTGCCATGGGTGCGTTGATGGAACGGACCATGCATCGGCTACAGATGTCCGGGCCGGATGTGTGGACTGGGAGGAGATTCGTGAACGTGGCAGAAATATCGGAGACGGATCAGCTGAAACTGTTTCACACTGCCGAAGAGCTTATTGATGCGGCCAATCTCATGGCCCTGGATATGGCCCTCGACAGTCTCGAAGCTGCCGGATACAGGCCTGTCTGTACCGATTGCCTCGTGCAGGCCGCGGAACGAGCAGTGCGCGCCACCGGCGAGATCGCCCGCCTTGCGGGTGCTGCCGGACTTTGTTAGCCGGCGGTTCAAATTTCTGACTCACCGTGATTGTACGGTATATTTTACAAAAAAACAGAGGGAGACAGATATGGCCAACGTACTCATTGTGGACGACTCTTCTACCATGAGGAAGATAATTTCCCGTTCGCTCCGGCAAGCGGGACTTCCCGTTGACGAAATATTCGAGGGGGGTGACGGAATCGAGGGGCTCAATGTCCTCTCCAGTAAAAGCGTCGATCTTATTCTCTCCGATATCAACATGCCGAACATGGATGGCCTTGAATTCATCAAGCAGGCCCGGGCCAATGGCTGCAAGGCTCCTATCGTCATGATCACCACCGAAGGGGGCGAAGATATTCTCAAACAGGCCCTGGAAAACGGTGCCAGCGACAGCATTAAAAAGCCCTTCACGCCGGACCAGCTCAACGAGAAGCTCGGAGGTCTCCTATGACCCTCTCGAGCGGTGTGGCCGAAGCGACCAAGCTTTCAGAGGAGCAGGTTGCAGGCTTCATCATCGATGCCACCAAAGAGGTTTTCGGCACCATGGTGATGATGGAGCTGGAGGACCAGTATCCCCTCCGGGAGCCGGTCACGAAATTTCGTTGCAGCGTCACGGGAATGGTGGGGCTTGCCGGCACCTATTCGGGAATCCTTTCCATCCACTGTCCTCTGGAATTCGCCCTGCGGATTACCTCTAACATGCTCGGCATGGAGGTGGATGAGGTGGGCGAAGACGTGAACGACGCCCTGGGCGAGATTGCCAACATGCTGGGCGGCTACGTTAAAATGGTCCTCTCCAAGGGTGGGATGGACCTGCACCTTTCGGTGCCGACGGTTATCTCCGGCGAGGAGTACACGTTGAACGCCATGGCCGACAGTGACTGTGTCATCATCCCATTCGTCAATGACTCCCAGCGGTTTCTCGTTGGATTGAAGCTGCAAAAGGAAGCATAGATTTCAGCAGGAGCCTCTTGATCCATGGATGGGTTCGTCAATCTTACCACTATTGTCAATAATGCCTTCAGACAGGCCGCGGAAGACAGCGGCATGCTTCTCGGGCAGGAACTCACCATCGGCGAAGCCGATATCATCGCCACTAACCGTGCCACCTATTTCTGCGACATGGACGACGTCTGTTTTGTTGCGGAGGTGACGGCAAGCGGCGAATACTCCGGTACGTTCCACACCGTTTTCGGACTGCGTGACGCCATCTGCATGAGCGGATTCCTCCTCGGCATCCCCCCGGCCCGCATTAACGAGAAACGTCGTCTTGCCATCATGGAGGATGACGATGTGGATGCCTTCTCCGAGATCGTCAACCAGACGGTTGGCTCCTTCAACTCGGTTTTTCAGCCGGCCTTCGAGAACAAAGTTCACCTGAAGGTGGTCCCCCCCAAGAAGTTCATTCCCGAAACGACGGAACTGACCGATACTGAGCCGGTGCCCGACGGCGAGTACATAATGTTCCGGGCCCGCATGGAGATGTCCGGGCTGGAGATGGGAAATCTCGATATCCTCATGCCGAGGGACCTTGCCGAGCTCTTTGATCCCCCCCAGGAAGAGCCGGAGCCGGAGCCTGTGCCTGAAGAGGCCGCGGCCGAAGCGGAGGAGAGTGTTGACGATGAGTCGGCCGTTGAGGGGGGCCTCGACGGTGATGAAACGCCGGTGGCGGCTGCGGCTGCTGGTGATGCCGATGCCGGGGCCGATGCAGTGGCCGGGTCAGCCGAGGATGCAGTCCCCAGGGTTCTCATCCTTGAGGATGACGAAACCGACCGCCGGATGGTTGGCGAGCTCCTTGCGGACCGCGGTTTCGAATTGGTGGAAGCGAGGCTTGATGCTGATATCCAGGAGATTTTTTCTCAAGGGGGAGTTCAGCTCGTGGTCCTCGGTATTCACAACAATGATGACCGGGACATGTCCCTTTGCATCAAGATAAAGGCGATCACCCAGGGCAAAAACCTTCCCATTATCATGTGCGCCAAGGAATGGACCCGCACTGCCGTTCTCAAGGCGGTCCGGTATGGTGCCCGCGATATCATCCTCAAGCCCTACCAGGGGGATGATGTGCTGGCCAAAGTGGATAGATTCATGAACGCCGCGTGACGTTTCCGCACCCAGTTTTTTTTGCTGGTCAAAAATGTGACACAAAAATCCCTCTTTTGACGTCTCTTCGGTCCAGATCCCCGTTAAATCGTTCCAAATCATTCCTTTTGACGCCTGTCCATCACGGCACGACTTTTGCCGTTACTGTGGGGGGCTAGCCCCGACTCCATCCAAGGTGTCAAGACCGTGAACAGAATTTCGAACATTGCATTGGGCTGCATTGCGGCATTGCTCTTGACTCTCGCCTCCGCGGGAAGCAGCCGGGCCGATGAGCAGAACCATCTTTACCGAATTGGTGTCAGGCCCCATGCCGGCTTTACGCGGCTCACACTGGCACTTGACCGCCGGCCTGACTACGAACTGACATACCTTCCGGGAAACCGGGTGCGGGTGGCGTTGCACGATACCGGCGGCGCCCGGTGGAAAAGGCTCCGCTCCTATCAGGATGCCAATGTGTCCGGCTGCAAAGTTTCCCGCCGCCAGGGGGATCTCTTCGTCACCATCGGCGTCAAGGGGGATCCGCGCGGCGTCAGGGCTTTCGCCGCGCCGGACGCGACCGTGCTCACGCTTGATGTGGGGAGTCGGCTGGCCCCTTCCCGCATGTCTCCGTTTATTCAGGGGCGCGAAGGGATCCGGGAGGGAGTAGAGCAGCTCGTGACCCATTTCGATCCCCCCGTCAAAAGCGACATTCCCTTTATTCCCACCGATCGCCGCATTCTCCAGAAGATGCTGACGCCCGAGGAGGTGGATCTCGTCCTTTCCGGTGAAGCGGCCCTCTACCGGGGACAGGGGAGCGAGGCCGAAGGGGTGTTTGCCCCCATTGTCACGGTCCAGTCACCGGTGAAGGCCCTGGCCTTTTACCGGCTAGGTGAGGCCCGCGCCATGCTTCAGAAATACGGCGAGGCCCTCAAGGCCTTCCAAGAGGCCGAGAAACTGCAACCCGAATATCTTGCCCAGTCGCCGGGTACCGCCTTCGCCTATGCCGATGCTGTAGTCCGCAGCGGCGACCTGGAGCTGGGGAGAAAGATGATGGGGCGGCTCATTGCGAGCCTTGCGGACAAAAGGTACGCGCCGGTGCTTCTGGTGAGGCTTGCCAATATCCTTGCCCGTCAGGGAAAGGATATTGAGGCGGAGGCCATCTACCGGAATGTTTCAGAGAATTTTGCCGGCAACAAGGCGGTCTGGCAGGCCCGGATGAAACTGGCCGACCGGCGCATGATGACGGTCGAGCCGGTCGTCTTTGCCGGGCTCGTGGACGAGTACCTGAAAATCAATCAGAATGGTGACTTCGCCCTGCGCGAGGAGTCGCTGTTCAAGGCGGCGCTGCTCACGGCCCTCTTCGGGGAGGCGCCTGACGGCTTTTCCCTTGTCGCCGAGTACGAAAAAAAGTTTCCCAAGGGCACCTATGCCAACGTCGCCAGGGGGATGCGTGAAGAGCTCATTGTACCCATGGTGCGGACGCTGGCCGAGACCAAGGATTTCCCCGCCCTCATCGAGCTTGCCCAGGATAATCAGGACTACCTGGCCAAGTGTATCTCCGACCCGGACTTCGTCCGGAATCTCGTCATCGCCTTTGCCGACCAGGGGCGCTTTTCGGAAGAAGCGGAACTCTTCTCGGCCATTGCCGCCAAGGATTGGAGCGCTCCCCAGGCACCGGAACTCTACCGGCGGATAATTGAGGCGGCGGAACGTACCGGCGATATCCCCCTGCTGGAAAATTCGGCCGATAAATTCCTTGGCCGTTTTCCCGATCATCCTTTGGCCCTCCGCTACCGGGAGCAGATTGCCGCCCTCGACTACAGCCGGGGAGACAAGGCAAAGGTTGTGGCGAGGCTCATGCCCCTTATGTCCGCCAGGCAGCATCCCGACGACGTGGAAAGCTACTATATCCTGGGCAAGTCCCTGGAGGGTACCGGCAACAAGAAAGATGCCGAGCGCGCCATGCTCCTCTTCCTGTCAGAACTCCGACAGCGGGGTGGAACCTCGGAGCTGGTGCCGGATGCCCATTATGTTGCGGCAACAGCCCGTCTTGCAAGAAGTGACCGCAAGGGTGCCATGGAACTGCTCCGTGCCGGAAGCGCCTCCGCCCCCGAGGACCAGCGAGCCCCGTTCCTCTATAAAATGGGCGAAATTGCCCGGATGGAGGGGCGCTACCAGGAGGCAGCCGCTCATTTCAAGGCAGTTGTCGACGGCGGCAAGGACCCGGTCTGGCAGAGCATGGCAAGCCAGGTGCTGGCAGACATGGAACTGAAGAAAAAACTGGCGGGGCAGGCCGGCCTGTCAAAATAGTGACTAGATGATCGGACAGGGGCGAAGCAAGATACGGTCTGCTTCGCCCTTCTTGTCCCCGGAATTACAGGGCGAAGCAGAACAGCCGTTTGCGTAGCCCCCACGGGTGTGGGGTTTTGCTGTGATTAATAACTCTGGTACGCCTTTTGCTGAAGAGGGTGCGTAGGAATAAGGAGGGCGGCAATGCCGATCGACAATATTTTCGGAACCACCGTGGACCTTCTGGCAAAGAGCATCGACCTTCGGTCCAGAAGCCACACCATGATTTCCGCCAATCTAGCCAACGTTGAGACTCCCAACTACACCCCGACGAACCTCTCTTTCGAGGATGAGCTTAAGGGTGCCCTCAAGGGGAAGAAGGCAGGGACTCCGGCCATCACCCATCCGAAACATATTCCTCTCAAGGGGCAGGGGGACACCCTTCAGCAGGTTCAGGGGGTGGTGATCGATACTTCCTCGCTTTCTCCCGGCAAAGACGGCAACGGCGTTGAGCTGGAGGGGGAAATGTCCCGCATGGCGGAAAACCAGATCATGTATAACGCTTCGATCCAGATTCTTGCCAAGAAGTTTGAAGGAATAAAATCAGCCATCAGGGAGAATAAATAATGGATTTCTTCAGCGCCATGCAGATCAGCTCATCCGCCCTTTCTGCCGAGCGGACGCGGATGAATCTCATCTCCTCCAATATCGCCAACGCAAACTCCACCCGCACTGCGGAAGGGGGGCCATACAAGCGCAAGGATGCGGTCTTCGCCGCCTCCCCTGCAGCGGAAAAGTTCCAGGCCGCCATGGATCGGATGCGTCAAGGCGCAAGTCCCTCCGGGGTTCAGGTGACCCAGATCATCGAAGACCAGAACCCGCCCCGGCTCCAGTACGATCCAACCCATCCCGATGCCAATGCCCAGGGATACGTGGCGCTTCCCAACGTGAACGTGGTGGAGGAGATGGCCGACATGATCGCCGCCACCCGGGCTTACGAGGCAAACGTCACGGCGGTGCAGGCCGCCAAGAGCATGGCCCTTAAAACCCTTGATCTTGGTTCGCGGTAAGAGGGGCATTTTTTTGACACAAAAAAAGGGTACGCCATAGGCACCCTTATGGAAGCTTATCGGTAGACAGTTCAGAAACTTTAGAGTTTTTTCAGGAGGCAGTCATGATTGAGGGAATCGAAAGCGGCATCGGCATCGGCAAGGCGTTCCCGGATGTTGGAGCGAAGGGTGCGAAGCCGTCAAGCCTGGTAAACGATACCGGTAAGTTTTTCGGCGAACTGGTGTCCAAGGTGAATGAACTGCAGGCCCAGTCGGATTCGGCCATTCAGTCGCTGGCCACCGGAGAATCCCAGGGGCTCCACGAGGTGATGATCGCCATGGAGAAATCGTCCATTGCATTCCAGTTCCTGGGGCAGGTCCGGAACAAGGCCATTGATGCCTACAACGAAGTCATGCGGATGCAGGTGTAAGAATTATTGTAGGGGCGATCCTTGTGATCGCCCAAATCAGGGCAAACACAAGGTTTGCCCCTACACAGAAATATTCGTTACAACACCCGGAGTCATAAATGCCTGAAGGTCTGAAAAAACTGTTGGAACCGTTTCTCGCCCTTCCTCCCGCCAAGCGGTGGATCGTAGGTGGTGTCGCGGGTGTCTCCATCATAGCCTTCGCCCTCCTGATAATGGTCGCCAACCGGACTGATTACCGGCCCCTCTTCACCAATCTAACCAGCGAGGATGCCGGCGAGATCGTCACGAAACTGAAGGAGCAGAAAGTTCCTTACAGGATTGCCACTGACGGCAAGGCTATCCTGGTTCCTTCGGACAAGGTGTATGACTTGCGGCTCACCATGGCCTCCGAGGGGCTTCCCCAAGGTGGAGGCGTCGGCTTCGAGATATTCGACCGGAAAAACTTCGGCATGACCGAATTCGTCCAGAAGCTCAACTACCAGCGGGCCCTCCAGGGGGAACTCTCCCGGACCATCGCCCAGATCTCCGGTGTCGAGCAGGCCCGGGTACATCTGGCGATTCCCGAGAAAGCCCTCTTCAAGGAGGACGAAAAGCCCGCCACCGCTTCGGTGGTGCTCAAGGTGAAGGGGAACCGCCAGTTACGGGAGAGCGACGTGCAGGGGGTTGTCCATCTGGTGGCTTCTTCCATCGAAGGGATGAACCCTGAACATGTAACCGTTCTCGACCAGAGGGGAAAACTCCTTTCAAAAAATTCCCCCGACGACGCCGCAGGCAAAATGACCGCTTCCATGCAGGAAGTGCAGCGGGCTTACGAGCGGAGCACCGAGGAGCGGCTCCAGTCTCTTCTGGACAAGGCGGTCGGCTCCGGCAAATCGGTGGCCCGCGTATCGGCGGTTTTCGATTTCCGCCAGGTGGAACGGTATGAAGAGAAGTACGATCCTGAAACAGTCGTCCGCAGCGAGCAGCGCAGCGAGGAGAGCATGGGTGGCGCCGCCGGCACAGCCGGGGTTCCCGGCGTCCAGACGAACCTGGGCCGGAACCCGGCCGGCACTGGCGGGGCCACTGGCCCTACCGGAAGCAAGAACGACGAAACCCTCAATTACGAAGTTAGCCGCAGCACGGCCCGGACCGTCGAACCGGTCGGAACCCTTTCCAAGGTGTCGGTGGCGATCCTTGTGGATGGCAAGTATGATGCTCCTGCCGCCGGCAAAGATGGCCAGAACGCAAAGCCCAAGTATGCACCTCGTCCCCCAGCCGAGCTTCAGCAGATCGACGCACTGGTGAAGAGTGCCGTAGGCTTCAACGTCGAGCGGGGCGATCAGGTCACGGTGGTGAATATCCCGTTCCAGGATACCGGCGAGATGGGCACCGACGAGGGGAGCAAGTGGTGGAACGCGCCTATTTTCCTGGCTCTCATCAAAAACGGCCTTATCGGTCTGGGGTTTGTGGCACTCCTCTTCTTCGTGGTCCGTCCTCTCATGAAGATGTTGAAGCCCGAGAAGAAGACGTCCTTCGAGCCCATTACCGCTGCTGAAGAAACCCTGAACCAGATTGCCGAGGTCCATCGCGCTCAGATCCAGAACCAGACCATCCGGCAGATGGAGCTCATGAACAAGGTGAAGGATGAGCCCTATCAGGCGGCACAAATCCTCCAGAACTGGCTGCGCGCCAAGGAACAGTGAACCCTTTAGCATGAACCGACATCCCATCCCACGTTTTCCGAGGCTCTGACCATGGACGGTACCGACAAGGCTGCCATACTGCTTCTTTACCTGGGTCCCGAAGCGACCGCCAGGGTATTCGAGCATATGGACGATTCCGAGATAAAGCAGATATCCAAAAGCATGGCGAAGCTCGGCCATGTCCCCCACTCAACCATCCAGGAAGTGGTCAACGAATTCACCAACATGACCAACCCGGAGACCGGTATCTTCTCCCAGGGGGAGGAATTCGTCCGCAAGATCCTGGAGCAGACCCTGGGCGTCCAGAAGGCCGAGATGCTCCTCAAGGAGATCAGTTCCGCCAGTTTCGGGGATATGGTCGACATTCTCGCCAACCTGGACGGCAAGACCATCGCCAACTTCCTTTCCCAGGAGCATCCCCAGACCATCGCCGTCATCCTGGCCAAGCTGCGGGCGAAGCAGACCGGCGAGATTATCGCCATGCTTCCCCAGGAGCTCCAGGCCGAGGTGGTGATGCGGATCGCCGACGTCGATCAGGTGTCGCCGGAAATTCTGGAAGATATCGACGAGGTCATCAAGCGGGAGCTGACCGCCATGGGCGGCATCCAGCGCTACAAGGTCGGCGGCGTGGAAAAGGTGGTCGATATGTTCAACTACCTGGACCGGAGCAAGGAGAAGCAGATCCTCGACAAGCTCGATGTGCTCAATCCGCCCCTGGCCGAAGTTATCCGCAAGCACCTGTTCACCTTCGACGACATCTTCAAGCTGGACGATCGCTCCATTCAGGGAATCATGCGCGAGCTTTCCAACGATACCCTGACCCTGGCCATGAAGACCGCTCCCGACGAGATCAAGGATAAGATCTTCCGCAACATCTCCAGCCGTGCCGCCGAGATGATCAAGGAGGACCTGGAGGTCATGGGTCCGGTCCGCCTCTCCGACGTGGAAAAGGCCCAGGGCGAAATCATCAAGATTGTCCGCCGCATGGAGGAAGAGGGAAAAGTGGTGCTGGCGGGCCGTGGAGGCGACGATGTCCTCGTCTAGCAGGCTCTCGCGGATTATCAAGGCGGGTGAGCCGTCACGCTATTCGTCCCAGAGCTTCTCTTTCGGCCGCATTCTGGACGATGTTCAAGACCAGGACTCCCAACTGGCAGTGTCGGGATTTGTGCCCATGTCCCTGGGCATCGGAGATGCCGGGTACGGGCTGCCCGATCCGGCTGCTTCGGTGGAGGAAGCGCCGGAACCGGCAATGCCGAGCCTTGAGGGGATGATCGTCCTGTCCGAGGAGGAGTTCCAGGCCAAGGTGGATGAGATTTACCACAACGGCATGGACGAGGGGCGCCGCCAGGCTGAACGGGGGCTGGCAAATGTTTTTAAATCATTGCGGGATGGCGTTACCGCCTTGACGGGATTGCGAAGCCGGCTCCTCAAGGAGAGCGAGGAAGATCTCCTTACGCTGGCCGTGATGATTGCCCGCAAGATCGTCCAGAGGGAGATTGCCCAGGACCCCGGAATTCTCGCCACCATCATCTCTTCTGCTGTGGGGGGGTGCACCGAGCGGGACCGGGTGGTTGTGCACCTCAATCCAGATGATTATGGACTGGTGTCGGCAAACCGGCAGACGTTCCTGCCGGGAGGGGGCGATGACATTCCCATTACCCTTTCTCCCAATGAGGATGTGGGGCCGGGCGGCTGTCTTGTGGAAACCTCCACCGGGACCGTGGATGCCCGTATCGAATCCCAGATCGACGAAATTTACCGGATACTTCTCGAAGAGCGGAGCGTGCAGGCGGAGGTTCCGGTTGCAGCGCCTCCCGAGCCGGAGACCCGCGGCGAGCTTCCCCTCCCCGGTACCGATGATGTGGTTGCCCCCTACGCGGGACCGGGAGCCTGGGTGAAGGCCGTTGACGAGGAAAAAAACATTGGCACTGAATAGAGTCGATTTCTCCCGTTACCTCGCGGCCGTGGAGGGCGTGAAGCCGATTCGTTTCCACGGGAAGGTGACCCAGGTTGTGGGGCTCGTCATCGAAGGGTTCTGCCCCGACGCAGCGGTGGGTACCCTCTGCCAGGTCCATCCCCTCGAAGGCGATCCCATTCCGGCCGAAGTGGTGGGGTTCCGCGACAACAAGACGCTCCTCATGCCCTTGGGTGAGCTGCGCGGTGTCGGGCTCGGAAGTCTCATCTCCGTCAAGAGGAAGAAGTCGTCCCTCGGCGTCGGCCCCGGTCTCCTGGGGAGGGTTATCGACGGTCTCGGCGAGCCCATTGACGATAAAGGTCCCCTCTCAACCCGCGAAGAGTACCCCATTTACGCCAACCCCGTGAACCCCATGAAGCGGCGCCCCATCAGAAAGCCTCTGGATCTGGGCATTCGGGCCATAAACGGGCTCCTCACCTGCGGTGAGGGGCAGCGTGTCGGAATCATGGCCGGCTCCGGTGTCGGAAAATCGACACTGCTCGGGATGATTGCCCGCTACACCGAGGCGGACGTGAACGTCATCGCCCTCATCGGCGAGCGGGGCCGGGAACTGCGGGAATTTATCGAGAAGGATCTCCAGGAGGAGGGGCTGAAAAAATCGGTGGTGGTTGTCGCCACCAGCGACCAGCCGCCGCTGGTGCGGATGCGCGGTGCTTACATTGCCACCACCATTGCCGAGTATTTTCAGGCCCAGGGGAAGAAAGTGCTCCTCATGATGGACTCGGCTACACGCTTCGCCATGGCCATGCGGGAGGTGGGGTTGGCTATCGGCGAACCCCCCACCACCAAGGGGTATACCCCGTCGGTCTTTGCGGCGCTTCCCAAGCTTCTGGAGCGGACCGGCAACTTCATGGACGGGAGCATCACCGGACTGTACACGGTGCTTGTGGAGGGGGACGACTTCAACGAGCCGGTTTCCGACGCCATGCGGAGCATCCTCGACGGCCACATTGTTCTGAACCGCGAGCTGGCGGCCCGGGCCATCTATCCCCCCATCGACGTTCTGGCCAGCGCCTCACGGGTAATGATGGACGTTACCGACAAAGGCCAGCAGCAGTTCGCCTCCCGCTTCAAGGAGCTTCTGGCTTCCCACAAGCAGGCGGAGGACCTGATAAATATCGGGGCCTACAAACCGGGGTCCAATCCGACCATCGACTATGCCATCTCCAAGATGGAGGGAATGATGGGGTACATCCGCCAGGGCGTCCACGACGGGGTAACCATGGAGCAGGCGGTAAGGGGATTAGGTGATATTTTCGACGAAGGAATGGCACTCTGATTGCACATTATCGGATGTTAGAAAAGTTCTTCTGATTTCGAGAGATTCCGGAGCATGCCATGATGCATAACAACGGATTTCAGTTGCAGCAGGTTCTGAACTACCGCAAAGAGGTGGAAAAGGTGCGCAAGGTGGAGTTTGCCGCCGCCAAGCGCGAGTTCGAAAGTGCCACCGAACTGCTGGAGCATCACAAGGAAGAGGCCGACCGGGCGCGGGTCGAGTACAACAACAAGCAGGCCGCCGTGGTCAATGCCGCTGAGCTTCAGATGTATGCGGATTTTTTCCGCCGCAAGACCGGCGATATCCAATCCCAGAGGCTGGAGGTCGTCAGCCGGGGCCAGGAGATGACGGAGCGGCGCGAGGAATTGATGGACGCCGCCAAGGACAAGAAGGCCCTGGAACTCCTCAAGGAAAAACAAATGGCAGTGCTGCGGCGGGAGCGGGCCGAGAAGGAGCGGGCCTTCCTCGAAGAGCTGGCCATACAGAGGTCTTTCCGATAAATCATGCGCACAAAAACAATCATGCCGCTTATGGCGGCGATGGGGTTCCTTCTCCTCGCGCCGCCGCTTTGTACTCCTTCCGCTGTCGAGGCCCAGTCTTCCGGCGGGAGCGGGGCCAGGTCCACTGCACAGGGGGTGGTATATCCCACGGCCTCTTCCCGGAACGGCGTCGGAGAGGCGGCGGCGCTGGAGATTAAAAAACAGCAGCTCGCCGCCAGGGAAGCGGCCCTGGCCATAAAGGAACAGGAGTTGAAGTCGCTGGCAGCCACCCTTGATGCGCGGGTGAAGGAACTGGAAACGGCCAAGACGTCCCTTGACCATTCCCTCGATGCCCGGAAAAAGGTGCAGAGCGCCAACTACCAGAAGCTCCTCAAGGTTTACAAAGCACTGAAGCCACAGCAGGCTGTGAAGCTCCTGGACGGACTCCCCGAGCGGGAGGCCCTGGAGCTCCTGAGCGAGATGGACCAGAAGCGGGCCGCCAAGCTTCTTCCCCTCATCAAGCAGGAGAGGGCGCTGAAGTGGACCAGACAGAACCTGGCAGCCCGTTAGGAAAAAGCTTTTTACCACCCGCTCGCTCTGCTCGCTAGAGGGCACAGAGAAACACAAAAAGATTTTTTTGCTCTTTGACAACCACATAAGTTTCAGAAATGTGGATTTTTCGCAAGGTCAAGGCGATCGAGCAACGACGCGGAGGCGTACCGAGGTACGCCGCACAAGGAGTTGCGAAGATCAACGCCGAGATTGCGAAAAAGCCGCATTTCATCTCACAAAGAAAGGAGGTGAACATGTATGAGTATGGAGATCATGCAGATGCTCCAGGTGATTCCTCAAGCAGTTCCTGCCACCGGAACCACACCTGAAGTCCCTGCCGGATCTGCCGCCACCCCTGACCTCTTCGCTTCGCTCATGGCCGGGCTTCTTATGCAGCCCCCAGCCACGACGGCTTCCGCTGAAGAACTTCCAACACTTGCTGCGGAAACCTTGAGGCCGAACGATCAAAACTCCTCCGCCCCGGAGTCCGATGACATCGATACTGCCGAATTGGCCATGATGTCGCTCGCTTCTCTTGTGGCTCCTCCGACGATCGTTCCGCAGGACGCTTCGGTTACCGGAATTTCCGACCCTGCCGTTGCGACCATCGAAGCGAACGCCGCCATCCCGGCGCCGCAGGTCACTGCCACCGCCACTGAGCCGGCACCTGAAATGGTGCTTGCAACCGCACCTTCTGCGGAACCGGCCGTGCTTCCGTCCCAAACGGCCCAGACCGCCGCCGTTATTCCCCAGCCTGAACTTCTCCGGGATACGACCCAGGCGAAACCGCCGATGGAAGCAGCTTCACCCGCACCGGCACCCCAGGCCGCAGCCCAGCCTGCACCGGCAAAAAATGCGGTTGAGGTGCTAGCGGTCACCCTCGAACCGGCTAAAACTACCGGGGTGCCCGCATCCGAACTCTTGCCCGAAACGGCATCGGAGGTTGCGGCGGCGGAAAAACCGTCACCCCGTGCCACGGGATTGACGGCAGCCTATCCCGATCGGATACCGGTCATCCCGAAGGGGGAACATTCCCCTGTAACGGCTGAACGGGCACCAGTGACGGAAACGGCACGGCAGACGGAAACCTCACCCGTTGCGGACACCAAGGCCCAGGAGGTTGAGGTGATCGTCAAGGGGGAAGCCGGAGAGCAGCAATCATCCGGCGAACAGGGATCAGGCGGCAGCCACACCGCTGATATGAAGGGCCACGCCGCACCCGTCCACACCGACACGGTGAAATCCTTCGAGCCCGCTCTCACCGGCACCACGAAGTCCGAGCACCAGCCGGCCAACGGCTTGCGCGACAGCATCATGGCCCAGGTGAAAGAGGGAATCGCAACCCGCGAGCCCGCCCGCAACGGTGAGATCGCAATCCGGCTCGCCCCGGCTGAACTGGGGGAACTCCGGATAAATGTAAGGGTTGTGGATCAGCAGGTTAGGGTAGAAGTAGTGGCGGCCAACAGCCAGGTGCGGGAGATTCTTCTCAGTAACCAGGATTCCCTCAAGGAGAACTTCTCGCGGCAGAATCTGACCATGACCGGTTTCGACGTATCCACCGGCACGGGCCAGGGTCAGGAGCAACTCTTCCGCGAAGGGAGGGAAGCCGGGCAACAGGGAGGCTTCAGGACCACTTACCGGCAGGGAACGGTAGAGGATGAAACGATGGCGGTTCAGGAAACCGGCTATTACTACACCGACCGGCGCGATTCGATCCTCGACGTCAGACTTTAGGAAAGGAGGTAATTACATTCATGATAACCGGAGTCACCACTGATACAGCAGCAGCGACAGCGGCCATGAAGCAGTCCACCGGGCTGAGCAAAGATGATTTTCTTCAACTGTTCATCACCCAGCTGCAGAATCAGGATCCGCTGAACCCCCAGGACAGCTCTGAGTTCATCGGCCAGATGGCGCAACTGACCCAGGTGGAGCAGGCCTACAACACCAACACCAACCTGGCTTCCATTATCGACCAGCTCAATGGTGCCACGAGTTTTTCTTCTGTGGCTTACATCGGCAAGACGGTCACGGCAAACGGCGACCAGATCCAGCTTACCGCCGGCACTCAACCGACCATCGGCTACCGGCTCGATGCCAATGCCGGCAAAGTCACCATCGACATAACCGACAACACCGGCACCGTTGTCCGCACCCTGACCCTCGGCAGCACCCCGGCCGGAGACGGCACGATTGTCTGGGACGGAAAAGACGGCAGAGGGGTTAATCTGCCGGCAGGGGAATATGCCTTCAATGTAACCGGATACAATGGGGACGGAGAGAAGTTCCTGGGATATCCGCATCTTGTCGGCACGGTTCAGGGGGTAACGCTGGAAGGGGAAGAACCCTACGTAACTATCGGCGGCGTAAACGTGCCGCTCAGCAATGTACTCTCGGTGAAAGGAGCGTGAGCCAGGGATGATCGACAAGATCTATTTTCCCGAACCACTCCCCATTAACCCGGGACAGAAACCGGCGCAACCGCAACCGGCGAAACAGGGCGGAGCAAAGTCCGGATTCGCCACCATCCTCGACGGCAAGATGCCGGCCGAGGGGGTCAAGTTCTCCCAGCATGCCCAGGAACGTCTGAGGTCACGGGGGATCAGCCTCAATGAAACAGACATGAAGAGGCTGGAGGGAGCGGTGGACAGCGTGGCACAGAAGGGTGGGCGCGAATCGCTCATCATGCTCGGCGACGCAGCACTTGTGGTGAGTGTCAAAAATCGGACAGTCATCACCGCCATGGACCGGGGCAGCATGCAAGGGAATGTGTTCACGAACATCGATTCGGCAGTAGTTCTATAGGACAAGGGGACCAGGGATCGGGGACCTGAAGCAGCAGGGAAGAAGATGATCCACAACGGGCCGGACCTTCACGGGGGCCCGGGGACGCCGACCGATTGAGGCGTTCCATTTGAACCAGGCGGCAGTCGACTACTGCCGACCCCTCGGAGGCAACACAAATGAGCGTTACATCTGCAATGTACACCGGCATCAGCGGCCTTAATGCCAATGGCGAGGCCATGTCCGTTATCGGCAACAACATCTCCAACGTGAACACCATCGGTTTCAAGCAAGGGCGCATGCTCTTCTCCGACGTTCTCTCCAGCACCATCAGCGGCGGTTCCCAGCTCGGCCGCGGCGTCCAGATCCAGACCGTGGAAAACCAGTTTACCCAGGGTTCCTTCGAGAGCACCGAAAACGGCACCGACCTGGCCATCCAGGGCGATTCCTTCTTCGTGGTCCAGAACGACAACGGCCGCTACTATACCCGCGCCGGAGCTTTCCACTTCGACAAGGATGATGTCCTGGTGAACCCTGACGGCTACCAGGTCCAGGGGTACGGAATCGTTCCGGATTCAGGCCTTTCCGACGGCGTCATGAAAGCCATCGACCTGACGGATTACGCCACTACTCCGCCGAAACTCACCTCCAACGTCGAGATGGTGCTGAACCTGGATTCCACCCAGGCGGTACCTTCCCTTCCTTGGGATCCGGCCAACCCGGTGGCAACTTCCAATTTCTCCACGAGTATGTCGGTCTATGACTCCCAGGGCAATGCCCATACCGCCACGGTCTACTTCCGCAAGACCGCCGACAACGCCTGGGACTGGCATGCGATTCTTCCCGATGCAACGGCCGGCAGCCCTGTTGACGGGACCCTGACTTTTGACTCCACCGGCGCCCTCACGAGCCAGTTCCCGGATGCCGCCACTGCACAGAGCCTTACCTTCGCCGGCGGCGTTACCGCTCCCCAGTCGATATTCTTCGACCTCGGGGTCGGTGCCACCACCCAGTACGCCAGCGCCTCCATCGTCTCTTCCCAGACCCAGGATGGCTACTACCAGGGTACTCTGACCAAGGTCACTATTGATGACAAGGGGTATGTGAACGGGGTTTACTCCAACGGCCAACTCAAGAAGCTGGCCCAGGTTGCCCTGGCTAAATTCTCCTCCACCGCCGGCCTCTCCAAGTCGGGAGGAACCCTCTTCGAGGAAACCCTCGCATCGGGGCAGCCCATCTTCTCCAACGCCAGCACCCCCGGTGTGGGTAAGGTGCTTGCCAACTCCCTGGAGCAGTCCAACGTGGACCTGGCTGCCCAGTTTGTAAAGATGATCACCACCCAGCGGGGGTATTCCGCCAACTCCAAGACCATCACCACTGCCGACGAGATGCTTCAGGAAGTTCTCAATCTCAAGCGGTAATCCGATATCCTCAAAGGGGGGAGCCACGCGGCTCCCCCCTTTTTTGTCCAAAGCAATTCTGATTGGCCATGACGGCGTGGCGAAAAATTGACTCATTCGCCGCGCTTTGCCGGCCGAAGGCGTTTTACCCCCAGGTTGACTTGAAGTGTGCCGCTACATCCTGTCATGAAGTGTCAAAACATCGACGTCTTGCTATCAATTCCACGGTTTTCGCGGATTCCCGCCCGGTCCCGAATATCCACAACTAACATCAGAGATCAGCGGTTTCTCGACAATTTCCGGGCTGTGACGGATCTGCCGGTTCTTTTAAGGTCTTTTTTTCATTCTGGCACTTCGGTTGCAGTATCTGCATCGGTGCGTCAAGCCCACTGATATCAACCGCATAGTAACAAGGAGGAGAACCTCAATGGCTGCAGAAGAAAACGCCCCGGCGGAAGGTGCGCCGAAAGACAAGAAAATGCTTTTCATCATTATCGGCGCGGTTGCCGTGGTGGTGATTGCCCTTGCCGTCGTGTTCATGGGTGGGGGTAAAAAGGAGAAAGGTGAGGGCGCCTCCGAGGCGAAAGTGGAGGCGAAAGCCGAGGGTGGAAGCCCCGGCGCGTCCGGAGGGAAGGAAGGAGCCGCCGCCGGCGCCGCTGCCAATATCTTTCCCATGGAGCCGTTTATCGTCAATATTTACGATGGCCAGGAACTCCGTTACCTGCGGGTAAAGGTGGAGTTCGAGACTGCCACTGCCGATGCCAAGAGCGAGATCGAGCTTCGTCAGGCACCGCTTCGGGACGCCATCCTGGTGCTTCTGACCACCAAAACGCTCCAGGATGTCCAGGATCTCCAGGGCAAAAACCAGCTCCGTGATGAGATTATGGTTGCCGTTAACAAGATACTTCCTCCGGGCAAGGTGAGCAGGGTCTATTTCACGGACTTTGTGGTGCAGTAGGGTGAGAATCCGCCTTCCTATGCATACCGGCATAGCCGAATAGGGACCGACCATGGAGAAGATCCTCACCAAGCAGGAAATAGAGGCGTTGCTGGCCGCCGTTTTCGAGGGGAAAATCGAACCAGACAAGGAACTGGCCAAAGCAGAGGGAATGGTCCATGCCTATGATCTCTTCAACAACGAGACCAAGGGGAACATTCCCAGTCTCGATATTATCTACGACAGCTTCATCCGCTATCAGCGCGGTACCCTGTCGAACCGGCTGGGCCGTATCGTAGAGATTAAGAAGATGGGGGCGGCGGCCTACAAATTCGATGATTTCCTCCATACCCTGCCGTCGCCCGTGGCCATGGCCATCTACAAGGCCGACCCCCTCAAGGGCGCGGCCCTGGTTGCCTTCGACAGTGCCCTTGTTTTCACCATCGTTGACTGCATCCTGGGGGGGACCGGTTCTTCGGCCGTGCCGATGACCGGCAACAGGATGTTCACCTCCATAGAGCTGCGGCTGGTCCAGAAGATAGTACAGGACATCTTAGCCGACCTGGAGAAGGCGTGGGCCCCCATTTACGCCACCAAAATGTCGCTCATGCGGATGGAGATGAACCCGCGGCTCGTCAATATCGTTCCCCCCGAATACCAGGTGGTGACGATGGAGCTGCAGATCCAGATCGAAGAAATAATCGGCAAAATGGTTTTCGCCGTCCCTCTTACAACAATCGATCCGGTGCGGGACAAGCTTAAGTCCGGTGCCCAGGTTGACATGATGGCCGTTGATCCCCAGTGGTCATTCCGGCTGTCATCGGGGCTGCTTGAGGCCCCCCTTGATCTCTCGGTGGAGGTGGGAGGGGCAACCATAAGCCTGGACGACCTTCTCAGCCTGGCTCCCGGCGACACCATTATGCTGGAAACCCCCTGTACCAGCGATCTGGTGGTCAAGGTTGGGGGCGTGCCGAAATTCATGTCGGCTCCGGGACTCAGGCACGGAAACAAGGCGGCGCAGATTACCACCATACTCGGCAAAGGGAGAGAGCAGTGAGCGACCTCGATAATGACAACGTAAAGGATGGCGAACTGGATACCAAGAATCTTAACTTCATCCTCGATATACCGCTGCAGCTCACGGTGGAACTGGGCCGGACCAAGATCCTAGTGAAGGACGTGCTCCAGTTGAACCAGGGGGCGGTTGTGGAGTTGACGAAGCTGGCCGGGGAACCCCTGGATGTTTTCGTCAACTCGAAGCTGGTGGCCCGGGGCGAGGCAGTGGTGGTGAACGAGAAGTTCGGTGTCCGGCTCGTGGATATCGTCAGCCCCAACGAGCGGGTGGAGAAGGTGCTGTGAGACGGCTCTCCGTGACGATGGGGGGCGTGGCCGCCGTTATGGCGCCGGCCGTCGCCTTTGCTTCCGATAAGCCGGGAGGTCCCAGTCTTTTCATCCTGACCCTCCAGATGCTGGCATCCCTGGCAGTGGTGCTGGGCCTCATCTACCTCTTTTACTACATCAGCAACCGCTGGTTCAGGCTGGGGGCGCCGACCCGTGGTGAAGAGCGCCACATCCGGCTGGTGGAGACCCGCTACCTGGCTCCCAAAAAGTCGCTGATACTGGTGGAGGTTGGAGGGGAGTACCTGCTTATGGGCTCCAGCAACGACAACCTCACCTTTATCAAGCAGATCGACATCCTCGAAGAGATCGAGGTCGTCGACGATGCCGAGAAACGCCCCATGTCCGCCCTCTTCCAGGGCAAGCTCGATGCCATGGCCGCAAAGATTGCCGCCATGAAGCATGGCCGGGCCGATTCCATCGGCCGCCATGCCGCGAAACTCTGACACCAGGGACGGTGTTGTCATGAAAAAAAATCTCCTTCTAACATTATCCATAGTAGCCATGGTTATGGGAGTTGCTGCTGCCGCTTCCGCCGAACCGGTGGTTCCGGCCATCTCCATCGGGGTCGGGAAGGCTGCCAAGCCGGGGGATGTTTCCTCGCTGATGCAGATATTCTTCCTCATGACGGTGCTCTCCCTGGCGCCGGGCCTGATGATGATGACCACATCCTTCACCCGGATCGTCATCGTCCTTTCATTTCTGCGCACTGCTCTCGGCACCCAGCAGTCTCCCCCGAACCAGATCATCGTGGCCCTGTCGCTTTTCCTCACCTTCTTCGTCATGAGCCCGGTATGGCAGCAGGTGAATACCCAGGCGATCCAGCCCTACCGGGCCGCCCAGATTACCCAGGAAGAAGCATTGAAGCGGGCCCAGGTCCCCATGCGCAAGTTCATGCTCTCCCAGACACGGGAGAAGGATCTGGCCCTTTTCCTCAATCTCTCCAAACTGCCGCGTCCCCGCAACGCCAACGACATTCCGACCATGACCCTCATCCCGGCCTTCATGGTTTCGGAGTTGCGGACGGCGTTCCAGATCGGCTTCCTCATTTTCATCCCGTTCCTGGTGGTTGACATGGTGGTGGCGTCGGTCCTCATGTCCATGGGTATGATGATGCTGCCGCCGGTCATGATATCGCTCCCCTTCAAAATACTCCTGTTCGTCCTGGTGGACGGGTGGGGGCTGGTCATCGGTTCGCTTATCAAGAGTTTTGGATAAGACCGCATGGGCGGACCTTGTGTTCGCCCTGTTTCATGATTGGGCGAACACAAGGTTCGCCCCTACGCACGGAGGCACTCCATGAGTCCAGATCTCGTAGTCCAGTTAGCCCGCCGCAGCTTCGAGGTGACGCTGCTCCTTGCCGCGCCGCTCCTGATTTCCGGCCTTGTGGTGGGTCTGCTCATAAGCATCTTCCAGGCGGTCACCTCCATACAGGAGGCGACGCTAGCCTTCGCGCCGAAGATTATTATCGTCATGGTTACGATGGTTATCTTCTTCCCCTGGATGATGAGCTACATGAGCGACTTTACCCGCGAGCTCTACGCGCTGATACCGTCCATGCGAAACTGAAAACCGTCATGAAAGCCGGACGGATGGCCGGATAGATTCGTTTCTGGTCCCCGACTCCCGGTCCCGGGTCCCTGGATTATGTTCCCTTTAACCACGCCATTTCCTTCGGTCAACGAAATCGCCTTCTTCACTCTTGTGATGGGGCGAATGGCGGGCATCTTTGCATCCATCCCTCTCTTCGGCGGTACGCGGGTACCGATGAACATCAAGGCGTTGGTGATCTTTTCCCTCTCCATCGTCTGTTTCCCACTCGTCAAGGCCAAGTTTCCCCAGATCCCCGAAGACGCGCTGTCCCTGGGGATTCTTATGATCCGCGAGACCCTGATCGGTACCTGCCTCGGGCTTCTTTCCCTCATTGTTTTCGCCGCTGTGGAATTCTGTGGCCAGATCTGCGGTATCCAGATCGGATTTTCCATTGTCAGCGAGATTGACCCCACCCAGGGGGGGCAGCAGTCAGTCCTTTCCATCTTCCAGGAAATGGTGGCAACCCTCCTGTTCCTCTCCCTGGGAGTTCACCATGTTTTCATCGGGGCGCTGGTGGAGAGCTATAACGTGCTGCCGGTGGGGGCCTGGACCATGAGCGAGGGGCTTCTGAATTTCCTTGTCGTTACCATCGGCCAGGTTTTCGTCCTGGCCATCAAACTTGCGGCGCCGGTAATGGTGACGCTGCTCCTCACGAGCGTCATGCTCGGCATCATGGCCCGCGCGTTTCCCCAGATGAACGTCTTTTTCGTGAGCATGCCGCTCAACATCGGTATCGGCTTCATCATCCTTGGGCTCTCGCTCCACGTTTTCCTCAGCACCCTGCGGGGGTCGTTCGGGGGGCTGGACGAGCAGATCATGACCATCATGAAACTAATGGGTAATGGATAATGGCTGACGAAGACAGGCATTCAAAAACAGAACAGCCAACACCCAAGCGGCTGGATGAGGCGAAGAAGAAGGGTATCCCCCACAGCCGCGACCTCACCTCCACCGTTACCCTCATCGCTTCCATGATCGCCCTCTACACCACCGGCGGCTTCATGTTCTCCACCCTCAAGACCACGACCGGCGAGATATTTGCCGATATGGGCACGTTCGAGGTTACCGAATCAAGCATAGAACTGCTGCTGATCAAGCTCTCTCTCGTTATGCTGAGCGTTGTCGGGCCGTTCATGATTGTGGTGGTTCTTGTGGGCCTTTGCACTACCATGGCCCAGGTCGGCTTCTCCATAAACGCCGAGCGCATCACCTTCAAGCTCGACAAGCTCAATCCCGTCGCCAATTTCGGCAAGCTCTTCAACAAAGACTCCATGATGGAGATGGTCAAGGCCATCCTCAAAATCGTGATCGTCGGATACATGTCCTACAAGATCCTGCGGGACGAACTGGATGGGATCATCTACCTGACCGACACCGACTTTGCGGGTATCCTCGAACTTTTCAAGCATCTGGCATTCAAGCTGGTGCTTCACACCTGCGGCGTGCTCCTGATTCTGGGGGTTATCGACCTCGTCTTCGTAAAGTGGCGCTTCATCGAGCGGCAGAAGATGACCAAGCAGGAGGTCAAGGAGGAGCACAAGGAGTCGGAGGGGGACCCGAAGGTCAAGGGGAAGATCCGCCAGATGCAGTTCCAGCAGGCCCAGCGCCGGCTGCGCACCGTCATCCCCACGGCCGACGTGGTCATCACCAACCCGACCCACTTTGCCGTGGCCCTCAAATACGACCGCCTCACCATGGCCGCCCCGACGGTCCTCGCCAAGGGTGCCGACCACATGGCCCAGACCATCAAGGCCATGGCCCGGGAGCACAACATCATGCTCGTGGAGAACCGCTTCCTGGCCCGGGAGCTTTACGCCCAGGTGAAGGAGGGAGAGGAGATTCCCGAGGCGCTCTATGCGGCGGTGGCGGAGGTGTTGGCCTACGTATACAGCCTAAAAGGAAAAGTGTAGGGTGGCTCGCGTCCGTCTGCACGCCATCTTCGACCGCTCCTCAATCGCGCAATCCTCGACGTAGCTTGGGCTACGCCTGCGGTTGCGCTCAATCGTCGCGGCCAAATCTGGCGCACATACGAACGCGATGGTGGCATTGGTGGTTGTTGGGATGGATGCTGGAATGAATAAGGCCGGAGGGGGTTCCCTCCGGCCTTTTCTTTTTTTGACTCAGTTTGAAATCGGGCGTGGTGTGGTGTCGGAGTTGGGGGGGAGCACCGGATGCACCACCAGAGGCTGTTTGCCGGTTAGGGTCTTCATGAATGCGGTGATCTTGCCGGCGTCGTCGTCAGTGAGGGAAATGCCGAGCTGGGCGCTGCCCATGATCTTGACGGCGTCTTTAAGGTCCCATACCTTGCCCGAGTGGAAATAGGGCATGGTGATGGCCACGTTGCGCAGGCTCGGTGAGCGGAAGACGTACTTGTCGGCCGAGGTGTTGGTTACCTTGAAGCGTCCGGTGTCGTCCACGGGCCGGACCTCAGGCCCCGGATCTTCTCTCACGCCGAAGGGGAAGTAGCCGGTTCCCCCCACGTTGATGCCGCTGTGGCAGGCGACGCACCCCTTGTCGAGGAAGAGGGCTAGCCCCTGTTCCTCGGTGGCGGAGAGCGCCTTTTTGTTACCCTTCAGGTATCTGTCGAAGGGGGCATCTGGGGTGACGAGGGTCGCCTCGAATACTTCGATGGCCTTGGCTACGTTGTCGAAGGTGACCGGGTCGGCTTCGCCGGGGAAGGCCTTCTTGAACAGGGGCTGGTAGCCGGGGATGCTCTTGAGGGTCGCCACCAGGTTTTCGGGTTTATTGTTCATCTCAACCGATGCCTGCACCGGCCCCTTAGCTTGGGCCGCCAGGTCCTCGGCCCGGCCGTCCCAGAACTGGGCGATGTTGTAGACGGCGTTCAGCACCGTGGGAGAGTTGCGGGGCCCCTTCTGCCAGCCGTGGCCGATGGAGGTCTCCAGGATGTCGGTGCCCCCCAGTCCCACGTTGTGGCAGGTGTTGCAGCTGATGATATGCGACGACGAGAGGCGCGGGTCGAAGTAGAGCATTTTCCCCAGTTCAACCTTTGCCGGCGTGGCCGGATTTCCCTTCAGGGCCTTGGCTTTTGCGGGGATTGGCTTAAAAATTCCCTTCGCCCGGCCCATGATGTCGTCTTTGCCCCATGCTGCACCTGCTGCAAGGGCAAGCACTGCCGCACATGCGATGGCCTTTTTCTCCATGCGTCTTCCTCCTCCTGAGTAATTGGTACATTGTGTCAAGTATACCCCCTCTTCCTTGCTCTGCAAGGAGACGGGCAGGCAGATTGTGCTTCCAGCTCCGCCGCCCCTGGGGTATCATCGGCCCAAAACCCATCATGCCTCAGGAGGTGACACCGTGCAGAAGGGAAAACCGGCCAAAAAATATTCCCAGGCGGGGAGGGTCCACGACCTCATCCGGCTCATCGAGGCCCGCCACGGGGTTACCCTGGAGGAGATGGCCGAGGAAACCGGGGTGGACCGCCGCACAGTCCACCGGGATCTGAACGTCATCCACGAGGCGGGCTACCCCTTGGTTTCCGAATGGCTCAATGGCCGGAAAATTTACCGTTTTCTCACCCGCTTCAAGGATGTTCCCCCCATAACATTCACCCTTCAGGAATTGATGTCCCTGTCGTTTTTCCGCTCCCAGCTTTCCTTTCTCGACGGCACCCCCTTCCGGCATGATCTGGATGCAGTTTTCCGCAAAATCGGTTCGGTGCTTCCCCCCCGCTATGCGGCTCACATGGAAAGGATTGCCGATGTGTCGCTTCCGCTGCTGCAGGGAAGGCGCGACTACTCCCCGGTGGCCGGATGCCTGGAGAGCCTGCGTGATGCTCTCATCTACCAGTACCGGGTGCGTCTTTCCTACCGGGGGGCTGGGAAGGGGCGGGCAACCGCCTACGAGGTTGACCCTTATACCCTGGTTTTCTACAAAGGGGGGCTCTACCTTGTGGGTTACGCCCATAACCGCAATGACCTGCGGACCTTTGCCGTCGAGCGGATTGACGGTGTCGAGGTGCTGAAGGAGCGCTTCGAGATCCCTGAAGGGTACCGGCCTGAGGAACGGCTCAAGGGGGCTTTCGGCATCGTTGAAGAGGAACCGCTGCCGGTGGAGATCCGCTTCTCCCCGGAGATTGCCCATGCGGTTCGAGGTAGGGTCTGGCACCCGAGCCAGACCGTGAAAAACGGGGAAGACGGGAGCCTCATCCTGTCCTTCTCCGCCGGCGGGAAGATGGAGATCATCTCGTGGGTTCTCTCCTATGGCGAACATGCCGAGGTGCTGGCGCCCGCCTCTCTGCGCCATGAAGTGGGAGCAATTGCGCGGCGGATGGCAGAGAGATACGAAGGGAAGCCCGGAAAATAGAAAATGCCGATGAATCGACCACAGGGCTAAAGTTCTTTCACCGCCGGCCGATACGGATAAATAGAGTTAAAGTAATCTGTATCGCGCGGCTTTTTGTCCAGCCTGGGACCGCGCCGGGGTGCCTGCATGGGGTTGGCCGATAAGTCTGATAAAATTTTGCGGTATCTGCCGTCGCCGATAAAACAGCTGCTGGTGTTTCTCGCCATAATCTTTGTCATCGAGATGTTCCTTATGCTTCTGTTGCCGCAGTTTGCGGACAACGGGAACCCTTTCACTTATCCTCTTCTCGATGCTTTCATGCTCGTGCTCGTTTCCGCTCCGATTATCTGGTGGTACATTGTCCGGCCGCTGCGCAGCGTGGCGTTCACCGCATCGCTCCACGCCGACCTCCTACTTGATCACATTGCCGATGGTATCATCAGTTTTGACGAGACGGGATGCCTCCGGTCCCTAAATCCGGCCGCCGAGCAGCTGTTCGGCTATGACAGCGCCAATGCGGTGGGCCGTCCCGTCAGCGACATCCTGTCAATCAGGTCTGGGGATAAAGCGGAGTCTTTCATGGCTTCCCTCGCATCCTGCAAGTGCGGCTTCGATCGCATCACGTGCGATGCCGAGGGGCTCAGGAGCGACGGAGGCCGTTTCCCCGCGGCACTTACCCTGAGCCGGCTCCAGTTCGAGGGGGCCTGGAACTTCATCGGCATTATCCGCGATATCACCGAGAGCCGGGAGGCGGAGGAACGGCTCATCGAAACCAACGAGAGGCTGACCCTTCTGAAGCGGGCCATCGAGTCGAGCATCAACGGTATCGTCATTACCGACTCAACCCATCCCGATAATCCGATTATTTACGTGAATCCGGCCTTCGAGCGGATAACCGGTTATGATGCCGAGGGGGTTATGGGCAAGAACCCCCGCTTCCTCCAGGGTGCCGACAGGGATCAGTCGGAGCTCAAGAAGCTCGCCATAGCTTTCCGGGCGGAGCGGGAGGGGTGCTTCGTGCTCCGCAACTACCGCAAGGATGGCATCCCCTTCTGGAACGAGCTTTCCATCGCCCCGGTCCGCGACCGTGACGGTGTTGTGGTCAGCTATGTCGGCATTATGAACGACATTACCGAACACCGTCGCTACGAGGAGCAGCTTGTCTATCAGGCAACCCATGATACCCTCACGGGGCTCCCCAACCGCAATCTCCTCCAGGACCGCCTCGGCCAGTCCCTGGCCCTGGAAGCCTTCCGGCGGCGCAATCCCATCTGCGTGATGTTCCTTGATCTCGACAATTTCAAAAAGGTGAACGATACCCTGGGGCACACCGTTGGCGACATGCTGCTGAAGGCGGTGGCAAACCGGCTCAAGAACTGTGTCCGGGGTGGCGATACGGTGGCGAGGCTGGGGGGAGACGAGTACATCATTGTTCTCCCCAACGTGCGGGAAACTCATGATGTGGTGACCGTGGCCAAGAAGATGATCAATATCTTCGTTGCCCCGTTTCTGCTCATGGGTAACGAGATTTACGTGACATCCAGTATCGGTATCGCGCTGTTCCCCAATGACGGTGATACCGTGGATGCGCTCCTGAAAAACGCCGATGCCGCCATGTACCACGCCAAGGATCAGGGGAAGAACAACTACCAGTTCTACTCGTCGGAGATGAATACCAGGGTCTTCGAGCGGCTCTCCCTGGAGACGAGTCTCCACCGGGCCGTCAAACAGCGGGAATTCCTCCTCCATTACCAGCCGCGGGTTGACCTTCGTACCGGCCGGATCTGCGGGGTCGAGGCGCTGGTGCGCTGGAACCACCCGGAAATGGGGCTTGTTTCCCCGGCACGGTTCATCCCCCTGGCGGAAGAGACGGGGCTCATCGTCCCCATGGGCGAGTGGGTGCTCAGGACCGCCTGCGCCCAGAACCGGGCGTGGCAGGAGGCCGGGTATCCGCCGTTGCGCATGGCGGTCAACCTCTCGGCCCGCCAGTTCCGTCAGGAGAACCTCCTTGAGATGGTGGATGAGATTCTGCTGGAAACAGGGCTCGACCCCCAATGGCTGGAGCTGGAGTTGACCGAGAGCCTCGTCATGCAGGAGGCGGAAAAGTCGGCCGCTATCCTCCACGAACTCACAAACCGGGGGATAGAGGTTGCCATCGACGACTTCGGTACCGGCTATTCCTCCCTCAGCTACCTAAAGCGCTTCCCCATTGCAAACCTGAAGATCGACCAGTCCTTCATCCGCGACATGACCCGCGATTCCGATGATGCCACCCTGGTCAGGACAATCATCACCATGGCCCACGGCCTCGGCATGAAGACCATCGCCGAAGGGGTGGAACTGGCGGAGCAGATTGACTTCCTAAACCTCCACCAGTGCGAAGAGATGCAGGGGTACTACTTCAGCCGCCCGGTTACCGCCGAAGAGCTGGGCCGTTTCCTTGCGGAAGGGAAGACCCTCGACATCTCCTTGACTCGCGGAGATGCCCGGGAGCGTATCCGGGTGGTGTAACCTCCGTTCCCCACTCTTCTTCCGTCTACCCGCATTTCCTGCCGCTGCATTGACAAAACCCTCCCCATCCTCTATAACTAAGCTTTTTTCGGGAGGTTTTGCGTGGATCAGGTGGACGACAGCAAGCTGCGGGGAATTATCCTCGACCGTATCGGGCAACGGGGGCGTATCCCCTTTGCCGATTTCATGGCGGCATGCCTCTATGAACCGGGCCTCGGCTACTACACATCGCCCGGCCGCAAGGTGGGTGCCGAGGGTGACTTCTATACCAGCATCAACGTTCACCGGGTATTCGGGCGCCTCATCGCCCGGGAGATCTGCCGCATGTGGGAGGAGATGGGGTGTCCGGCAAGCTTCGATATCGTCGAGGCGGGAGCCGGCCATGGCCAACTGGCCACCGATGTCCTTGATGCCATCTGCGAGCTGAACAGCCAGCTGTATGAGGGGGTACGGCTCACCCTCATCGAAGCCGAGCCGAGCCTTGCCGAAGTCCAGGGCAAGCTTCTGGAGCGCCATCTGGCGAAGGTTTCCTGGAGTACCCCGGCTGATCTGGCAGAGGGGAAACTCAGGTTTTCCGGCTGCCTCTATTCCAATGAACTGATCGATTCCTTTCCGACCCACCTGGTCGAGATGACTCCCGACGGGTTGCGGGAGGTTTTTGTCGCGGCAGAGGGGGACCAGTTTTCCGAAGTCCTCGACAGTCCCTCAACTACCGAGCTGGAAGCCTACCTGTCCCGCCTCGGCATCACCCTCAATCCCGGGCAGCGGACCGAGATCAACCTGAATGCCGTCCGGTGGCTTGAATCGGCGGCCGCTTCCCTGGAGCGCGGTTTCATCCTCACCATTGATTACGGGTACCTGGCTCCCGAACTCTACGGGCCCATGCGTCTGAACGGCACCCTTCTCTGCTACTATCGCCATACAACCGAAGAAAATCCCTACATCCGGGTTGGCCTCCAGGATATTACCACCCACGTGGATTTTACCACTCTGGCCCTGCGGGGTGAGGAACTGGGGCTCAGCAAGGTCTGGTATGGAGAGCAGTATCGCTTTCTGATGGCCGTCGGCATGATGCAGGAGCTGATGGCACTGGAAGCCGCGGCCAAAACCGAAAAAGAGCAGATTGCGATCCGCATTTCCCTGAAGAAGCTCATCCTCCCCGAGGGGGGGATGGGGGATACTTTCAAAGTTCTGGTTCAGGCAAAGGGGGTTGACCGCCCTCAGCTGCTCTGCATGCGCGACTGGGGGAAGCTCATTTGATTTGGCTACACCCCATGGCATACTCAATCCGTATGGGGAGGTCTGCCCTGTGAGCGGGATCCGCGCCCTGGTATTCGATCTCGACGGTACCCTCTACGTGAGCGATGGCCTCGGTCACGAAATCGAGGCATCGGCCATGGGGCACATCGCCTCGGTCCGGGGGATATCCTGCGAAGAGGCTACCCTTCTGGTCAGGGAGACCCGGAAGGCGATTGCCGCCCGCACCGGCCGTACCGCCTCCCTGAGCCATGCCTGTCTGGAGTTGGGGATAGACCTGAGAGAGCTCCATTGCCATTTTGTCTCCGATATCGTGCCGGAGCCGTTTCTTGTCCGGGACGAGCGGGTGGTGGCGCTGTTGCGGAGGCTCGGTGAGCGGTTCGATCTGCATATCTACACGAACAACGATCTCCCCCTGGCCTCGCGGATTATGGATACCCTTGGCATTGCCGGGTTCTTCAAGCGCATCTTCACCATCGAGGACTCCTGGCGCCCCAAGCCCGACCGCGCGGTGCTGGCAGAGATTTTCCGCGAAATAGGGTGCGAGCCTGCCCAGTGCCTTTTCGTAGGGGACCGCTACGACATCGACCTGCGGCTCCCCATGGAGCTCGGCTGCCGCGGCTTTCACACCCGCACCGTTGACGAACTGCTGACAATAGAAACCATTCTGGAGTAAGGAGTGCCAATGAACCAGCAGGCCAAAGAAACGCTTGACGCTATCATGGGGGCCATGGAGATCGAAAAGGAGACCTTCGATTTCTACACCAAGGCCGAAAAGAAGACCTTCAACCCCGAGGGGAAGAGGATTTTTCGCTGGCTCGCCAAGACCGAGGAGCAGCACTACCTTAAGCTGAATGAGCTTTACCAGTCCCTGCACGAGGGTGGTCGCTGGGTGTTCTACGGTGGCTCCACCATCGCCCTGGAACCTGCCGGCACCGGCGAGAAACAGGTGGGCTTTGATACCGACGACCTCCAGGCGCTGGAAATCGCCATGGAGATAGAGAAGAAGGGGATCGCCTACTTTGACGCTTTGCTGGAGAAGACCAGCGACCAGGACGGCAGGGATATGCTCCGGGCGCTGCGGAACGAAGAGGCTGAACACCTGCGGGTGGTGACCGAGAAGTACAACGCCATCAGGCGGTAACCTGGTGCGGGGTGCCAGGAGCCGGGAAAGGCGGAAACAGTGACGTTTCGTATTGAGAAGGATACTCTCGGAGAGGTGCAGGTTCCGGAAGACGCCTACTACGGGGCGCAGACTGCCCGAGCCGTGGCCAATTTCCCCATTTCCGGGCTTCGGCCCCATCCGGCCCTGGTCCGGGCGACGGTTGCCGTCAAGAAATGCGCGGCCCTCGCCAATATGGCCACTGGGAGGCTCGACTCCCGGCTCGGCGACGCCATTGTCAGGGCGGCCGATGAGGCTCTCTCCGGCGCGTTCGATGCCCATTTCGTCGTGGACCCGTTTCAGGCCGGTGCCGGCACTTCCCACAACATGAACGTCAATGAGGTGCTTGCCAACAGGGCGAGCGAACTTCTCGGCGGCCGGCGCGGAGTTTATGATCAGGTCCATCCCAATGACCATGTGAACATGGCCCAGTCCACCAACGACGTTTTCCCCACGTCCATGCGGCTGGCGGCTCTCTCCCTGGTGGAAGGGCTCCGGCCCGGGCTGGAGGGGCTGGTGGCGGCCCTGCGGGGGAAGGGGCAGGAGTTCGACGACATCCTCAAGAGCGGCCGGACCCACCTCCAGGATGCTGTGCCGATCCGGCTCGGCCAGGAGTTCGAGGCCTGGGCGGTGGCGCTGGAGAAGAACCTGGCCGGGATTGACGGGGCGCTGCCGGGGCTCCGGGAGCTGGGAATCGGCGGCACCGCCGTCGGCACCGGCATGAACGCCGAGGAGGCCTATATCGGTCTGATGGTGTCGGAGCTCGTCCGGGAAACCGGGTTTCCCCTCGCGCGCGGGACGAATCTGGTTGAGCGGATGCAGAACATGGACCCCTTCGTGGCCCTCTCGTCGGCCCTCAAGGGGCTTGCCGTGAACCTGGCCCGTATCGCCAACGATCTGCGGCTGCTCTCTTCCGGCCCCCGGACCGGGATCGGCGAGATTGCTCTTCCGGCGCTTCAGCCAGGCTCATCCATCATGCCGGGGAAGGTGAATCCTGCCATGGCGGAGGTGACCGACATGGTCGCCTTCCAGGTGCTGGGGGCCGATGCGGCCATCACCCTTGCCGCCCAGGCGGGGCAGCTTGAACTGAACGTGATGATGCCGCTCATAGCCTTCAATCTCCTCTTCAGCCTGGAGCTTCTGAAGAACACGGTGCCGAAACTGGCCCAAACGTGCATTGCGGGTATCACTGCCGACCGGGAGCGCTGTCGCCGGTATTTTGACCAGTCGGTGGGCCTTGCCACGGTGCTGGCCCCCTACATCGGCTATGGGGCGGCGGCCGAAATCGCGAAAGAATCGACGGCCACGGGGCGAAGCATCCGGGAGATCGTGGAGGAGCGGCGGATACTGCCGGCGGAAAAGCTCTCCGCAATACTTGACCCGTATCCCCTTACAACACCCGGCGTGCCGGGAGAGAAGCACAACTGAGCAATCAGAGCATACAACGCCAAGGAGGAAACAACGATGCTTGAAGAAGTGAAGAAGGTTCTCGATACGGTGCGCCCCGCGCTCCAGGCTGACGGCGGCGACGTGGAACTGGTTGAGGTTACCGAGGACGGCGTGGTTAAGGTGAAGCTTGTCGGCGCCTGCGGCCACTGCCCCATGTCCACCATGACCCTCAAGATGGGGATCGAGCGGACCTTGAAGGAGAAAGTGCCCGGCGTGAAGGAAGTGGTTTCCGTCTAGTCTGGTCACGGTACAATCAGAGTCTAATGCTGATCACCCATGATGAAAGTGGAGGAGCGCGGGGATATCTCCGCGCTCCTTTACGTATGTCCCCCCGGTACCCTTGCCCTGACCGCCCGCCTGCGTTACCCTTTTGGGCAGGAGCCAACCCCATGTCCATTGTGCGCCGCAGACAGATATTCGGTACCCCCCGCGCCCCCCGCTTCCTGCGCATTTTCCGGAGAAATGCCGAGGCCTCCCATTCTCGCGGCAACAGGGTAAAACTCTACGATTCGGGCAGCGAGTTCTTCCCGGCCATGCTGGAGGCTTTTGCCGAAGCCAGACACCAGATCTGCGCCGAGTTCTACATCGTTCGCGACGATGCCACCGGCGGTGTCTTTGCCGATGCGCTCCTGGCCGCCGCAGCCCGGGGAGTCGATGTCTGCCTCATCTACGACTACATCGGCTGTTTCGATACCCAGTCCTCCTACTTCCGGCGGCTGGAGCAGGGGGGGGTGCGCTGCCTTGCCTTCAATCCGCCTCCTTTTCGGCGCGGGCTTGCCTGGTTCGACAAGCGGGATCACCGCAAGATGGCCATTATCGATGAAGAAACCGCCTTTACCGGCGGGATCAACATCGGCGATGAGTATTCGGGGTTCGGTCGCGGCGTCGAGCGGTGGCGGGATGTGGGGATCCGCATCGACGGCCCTGCGGTTTCCGACATGGTCCGGTTGTTCCGGGATTTCTGGCTTGAAGAAAAGGGGAGCCCTTCGCCTGCCTGGTTTCTGGAGCATTCCCCCGTCCCCGGAATGGGGGATGCCGGGGTGATGATCGTAAGTGACGGCCCCTACCATGCCCGCTCCTTCATCCGTAACGCCTTTCGCATTGCCATGGCCGGCGCGGGGGACTCGATTCGCATCATGAACCCCTACTTCGTGCCCGGTCCCCGGATTGTCCGCTCCCTGCTGCGGGCCGCGCGCCGGGGGGTGAGGGTCCAGCTTATCCTCCCCGATAAAACCGACGTCCCCATCGTCCGCCTGGTGAGCCGCAGCTATTACACCCCCCTGCTCCGGGGAGGGATAGAAATATACGAACGGCAGGGGGAAGTGCTCCATGCCAAGGTCATGCTCATTGACGACTCATGGGGGGTCATCGGTTCGGCAAACCTGGACCAGCGCAGCTTTCACCGCAACTACGAAGTCAACGCCATCGTTGCCGGTCACGAATTCGGACGCCAGGTGGCGGCAATGTTCGCCGACGATCTGAAGGGCTCACGCCGCGTTGTTCTGGAAGAGCACGAAAACCGGGGCTGGCTTGTCCGCATCATGGAGCGGCTCTGCAACTCGGTGAGCTGGTTTCTGTAGTTGTTTGCTTCTGCGTCATGGGGTAGGATGAGCCCATGCTATTCAAGGCGCCCGGAGGCGCATTCTTTTTGGGAGAAATCCATGGGTAAAAAAGCTGTCGTCCTTTACAGCGGAGGACTCGATTCCACCACCTGTCTCGCCATTGCCAGGGCCGAAGGGTATGAGCCCTACGCCATGAGTTTTTCCTACGGCCAGCGCCACAGCGTGGAGCTGGAGCGGGCCAAGGCGAATGCCCGCCCCATGGGGGCCGTTGACCATCTGGTGGTGGAGTTCGACTACCGTCAGGTGGGGGGAAGCGCCCTCACCAGCGACATCGCGGTGCCGAAGGAAGGGGTGGGGAGCGATATCCCGGTTACCTATGTCCCGGCCCGCAACACGGTTTTTCTCTCCTTTGCCCTGGGGTGGGCCGAAGCGCTGGGCGCCTTCGACATTTTTATCGGCGTCAACGCCCTGGACTATTCCGGCTATCCCGACTGCCGGCCGGAGTACATCGCCGCCTTCGAGACCATGGCGAACCTGGCCACAAAGGCCGGGGTGGAAGGGGCCGGGCGGTTCACGATCCATACCCCTCTCATCAGCCTTTCCAAGGCCGAGATCGTCCGGAAAGGGCTTGACCTCGGCGTCGATTATGGTCGGACCCACTCCTGCTACGACCCGACTCCGGAGGGGCTCGCCTGCGGCCTTTGCGATTCCTGCCGCCTGCGGCTCAAGGGGTTTGCGGAGGCGGGGGTGATGGACCCGGTGGAATACGTGACCGGGAGGAAAGGCTAATGAACGCGAAAAAAACGGATCAAAACCGGTCCCCTGTCGGACAGATGCCTGATATGCAGAAATCTCGCGACACCCGCAAGATTCCCATCAACAAGGTGGGGGTGAAGGATATCTCCTACCCTATCGTGGTGATGGACAAGAACAAGAAGTTCCAGCAGACCGTGGCCCGGATCAACATGTACGTGGACCTTCCCCACCACTTCAAGGGGACCCACATGAGCCGGTTCGTGGAAATCCTCAACGTCCATCGGGAGGATATCGCCCTGGACAAGATGGAGCCCATCCTCCAGAGCATGAAGGATAAACTGGGGGCCTCTTCGGCCCACCTGGAGATCGAGTTCCCCTACTTCATCGAGAAGCGGGCCCCGGTCTCCGGCGCCCGGAGCCTCATGGAGTACACCTGCACCTTCAGCGGAAGCCTGAGGGACGAGTTCGATTTCGTCCTGGGGATCCAGGTGCCGGTTACGTCGCTCTGCCCCTGCAGCAAGGAACTCTCCCGCTACGGAGCCCACAACCAGCGGAGCCACATCACCGTGAGGCTCCGGTACACCGATTTCGTCTGGATTGAGGATCTGGTGGAAATGATTGAGGAGTGCGGGTCAAGCCCGGTCTGGTCGCTGCTCAAGCGGGTGGACGAGCAGTACGTCACCGAACGGGCCTACGAAAACCCCAAATTTGTGGAGGATATCGTCCGCGAAGTTACCCAGAAGCTTCTGGCATTTGACGCTGTTACCTGGTTCTCTGTGGAAGCGGAGAATTTCGAGTCGATCCACAAGCACTCGGCCTATGCTGCCATTGAGCGTGACAAAAAAATGACATAACAATGGTGTGATGTTGTTTATGTGATGAAGTTTTTCCCTTCCGGCTCATTACCTGGGATGTACACAGCGGGTGTGGATAACAATGTTGAAAAAAGCCAAAGTTGTGGATAAGGCTAGATGTTGCCGCCATGATTTCTTCCCGCCGAACCCCCTTGAAGCATGTCAAAAGCACTGATCATTTTTGCCAAAAGGCCGTCACCGGGACGTGTCAAAACAAGACTGGTACCGCATCTTGCTGCGGAAGGCGCCGCCGAGCTTTACCGGCGGATGCTTTTGGATATCCTTGCCAAAACCGGCCAAATGACGGGTGTGGACAAATTCCTCTTTTATGAACAGGGGGCTGGAGCGGCGGAATACTTCGCTGAAACGGTCAGAGGAGGGTTCATTTGTCCACAGGTAGGTGAGGGGATGGGGGAGCGGCTGGAGGCCGCTTTCGACCATGTTTTCCGCCGGGGATACCGTGACGTGGCAGTTATCGGCAGCGATTCTCCCGATCTGCCGGTGACTTTTATCGAACGGGCCTTTGAACTGCTCCGTTCCCCCGCTGTTGCTGCCGTGTTCGGCCCTGCCGAGGACGGAGGCTACTACCTTCTGGCCATGACACGGCTCCATCGGGAACTTTTCAGGGATATCCCCTGGTCCACCGGTGAAGTGCTGGAGCAGTCACTGGCCAAGGCGGCCGGAGTGGGGGTCGCCACGGCCCTTCTCCCCCTCTGGCACGATATCGATACTGGGGAGGACCTCAGCCGGCCGGAGCTTGTCGATCCCGGAAACGGCGCACCGCTCACCCGGGAGTTCATTTTACGACATCGACTTCGTAGCCCTGTTTCCCCAGGTGGGCGATAATCTCCTGGATATGCTCGTAGCCCCGGGTTTCCAGCTCCAGAAGGACTTCCGTCTTGCCGAGGGGGAGATCGATGGAGCGCCGTTCGTGGTTGATGAGGAAGATGTTGGCCCGCACTGCGGCCACTTCCGCCGCCAGCCTGGCCAGTGATCCCGGAATGTCGTCCAGCACCACCTGCAGTTTCAGGTAGCGCCCCGCCGCCACGAGGCCCCGCTCCACGACGGTGGAGATGGTTTTTACGTCGATGTTGCCGCCGGATAGGACGCAAACCGTCTTGCCCGGCAGCTTGCCCGCCTTGCCGTTCAGAAGGGCCGCCAGGGTCACGGCTCCGGCTCCTTCCACGAGCAGTTTCGTTCGCTCCAGGAGCCCCACGATGGCCAGGGCGATCTCTTCCTCCTCCACCAGAACCACGTCGTCCACCAGATCCCGCACGATGGGAAAAGTGCTTTTCCCCACCTTCTTGACGGCGATGCCGTCGGCAAGCGTCACCGAGAGCGGGGTGTCCTGAATCCTTCCCTTTTTAAGGGAGAAGTGCATGGAGGGTGCCGCCTTGGATTCGATGCCGATTATCTTCACGTGGGGGTGGGTTTCCTTGACCGCCGTGGCGATGCCGGCGATGAGGCCTCCGCCGCCGATGGGCACCAGGATGGCCGAGACATCGGGAAGCTCCTCCAGGATCTCGAGGCCGATGGTCCCCTGGCCCGCCATGACCAGCGGGTCGTCGAAGGGATGCACGAAGAGGGCGCCGGTTTCTTTCTGGGCCTGCACGGAGGCGGCGTAGGCCTCGTCGAAGTTCCTGCCGGTGAGGACAACCTCTGCCCCGTACTCCTTGGTGGCCTGCACCTTCTGGGGTGGGGTGCTTTCGGGCATGAAGACGGTGGCCTTCACCCCCAGCAGGTCGGCGGAAAAGGCGACTCCCTGGGCATGGTTCCCGGCGGATGCGGTGATGACTCCCTTGACGAGGGCCTCCCGGGGCTGGGCCGTCATGAAATTGAGGGCCCCCCGGATTTTGAAGGCTCCAGTCCTCTGGAGGTTCTCGCATTTGAAGAGAAGGGGAAATCCGAACCGTTCGCTGAAGTGGTGGGAGGGGATCAGCTCGGTGCGCCGGACCCGCTTCTTGAGGCGGTCGGCAGCTTCCTGGATCAGGGTGTAGTGAAGCATCGGTTCTCCATGTGTCCGGCTAGTGATCGTGTGCATGGTGCCCATGGCCGTGGTGATCATGATTGTGGTCATGATCGTGATCATGGTCATGGTTGTGACGGGGGCTGTGACGCAGTTCCTTGATGACGGGCGGCGCCTCCACGCAGCGGGTGCATTCGGCCTGGAGGGTGGTGTGTGAGATGTGGTAGCGCTCGAACAGCATCTCCTCGATCTCCCGCAGCACCTCTGCCTGCCGCTCCTTGTGCTCCGGCTTGACGTCGATATGGGCCGAAAGCGCCAGGATGTGGGAGCAGATGGTCCAGATGTTCATGTGGTGGACCGCGTTCACCCCCTCCACCTCTGCCATGGCCGCAGCCACCTGTTGGGTGCTCATGCCGCGGGGAACCCCTTCCAGCAGGATATGGGACGACTCGCGGATGACCCGCCATGAGCCCCAGAAAATGACGCAGCCGATGCCGGCGGAGATAAGAGCGTCAAGGACGTACCAATTTGTGTAGTACATGATGACGCCGCCGATGATGACCCCCACCGAGGCTGCCGCGTCGCCGATGACGTGGAGAAAGGCGCTGTGGACGTTCAGGTCGTCGTGGGAGTGACTGTGGAGGGCCGATGCGGCAATCAGGTTCATGACGAGGCCGACGACGGCGATGGCCAGCATCGGGAGGCTCTTTACCTCCACCGGATGGCGAAGGCGCTCCCATGCTTCGTAGAAAATCCCCAGCGCCATGAGAAATACCGTGGCGCCGTTGATGAAGGACGCGAAGACTTCGGTCCTGTGCCAGCCGAAAGTGCGGGTGTCGGATACGGGATAGGCCGCGAGCTTGATGGCTGCCAGCGACAGCACCAGGGCGAAGAGATCGAGGAAGACGTGGGCGGCATCCGACAGGAGCGCCAGGGAGTTGGTCCATATCCCCCCCGCGACCTCGGCCGCCAGGGTCAGGGCCGTCAGGAAGATGGCGTATTTGAATCGTCCGGTAATGCTTTGGTCAAGGTGTGCGTCAGCGTGCATGGCGGGTGTCGTTTCCTCCCTTCCGGCAGTGATTCACTGTAGCAGATGCCCCTTCGGCCGGTCAAACGGAAAGAGGCGCTCCCCCCTTGCATTTCCGCAGGGTTGCTGTTATCTTACCCGCACTGTTTTTGGAGGATTTTAATATGGAAACTACCCATCACCGACTCATTATTCTCGGCTCCGGCCCTGCCGGCTATACCGCGGCGATTTATGCAGCGCGGGCAAACCTGAACCCTGTCCTCATCACCGGCCTTGCCCAGGGGGGGCAGCTGATGACCACCACCGACGTGGACAACTGGCCCGGCGATCCGGACGGCGTGCTCGGCCCGGAACTGATGGACCGGATGCGCCGCCATGCCGAGCGGTTCAATACCACGATGGTCTACGACCACATCAACAAGGCTAGCCTCGGGGAGCGTCCCTTCCGCCTTGAGGGGGACAACGGAGTTTATACCTGCGATGCCCTCATCATCGCCACCGGCGCCACTGCCAAATACCTGGGGCTTCCGTCGGAAGAGGCGTTCAAGGGGAAAGGTGTCTCGGCCTGTGCCACGTGCGACGGCTTTTTCTACCGCAACAAGCCGGTCGCGGTAATCGGCGGCGGCAACACGGCCGTGGAAGAGGCCCTCTACCTCGCCAACATCGCCAGCCATGTTACCGTGGTACACCGTCGTGACAAGTTTCGCTCCGAGAAGATTCTAGCCGACCGTCTGATCGAGAAAACCAGGGGGGGCAACGTCACCATCGAGTGGAATAATGTGCTGGACGAGGTTCTGGGTGACCAGAGCGGGGTCACCGGTATTCGCATCCGGCACACCGACGGCACCACCAGGGATATTCCGGTCCACGGCTGCTTCATCGCCATCGGCCACGCCCCCAACACCCAGCTGTTCGAGGGGCAGTTGGAGATGGACAACGGTTACATCCGCACTCTCTGCGGCGGCGAGGGAAACATGACCGCCACCAGCGTTCCCGGCGTGTTTGCCGCCGGCGACGTTCAGGACCAGCATTATAAGCAGGCGATCACCTCCGCCGGCACCGGATGCATGGCCGCCCTGGACGCCGAAAAATACCTGGAGGCGCTGCATCCATGACCGGTACGCTTCCCGTTAGAACCAGTGCCGGGTCTCCGGTCCCCGGCCGCTGATGTTAGCCAAGGCCCTTTCCAGCGCCCTCCTCGGGATCGACGCCGTCATCGTCGATGTGGAGGTGGATATCGCCCAGGGGCTGCCCCAGTTTGCCACCGTCGGCCTCCCCGACGGTGCCGTCAAGGAAAGCAAAGACCGGGTCAAGTCGGCCCTGAAGAATGCCGGCTACGACTTTCCCCCCCGCAAGATCACCGTCAACCTGGCCCCCGCCGACCTGAAGAAGGAGGGGGCCGCCTTCGACCTTCCAATTTCCGTCGGCATACTGGCCGCCACCGGTGTCATCAAGGGTGAACGGCTCAAGGAATTTCTCCTTTTGGGCGAACTGTCCCTGGATGGGAGCGTAAAGCCGGTCCGCGGCTGCCTTCCGGTTGCCGTGGCTGCCAGGAGCGCGGGGCTGCGCGGCATCGTCGTGCCCCTGGAAAACGCCCCGGAAGGGGCGGTGGTTGAGGGTGTGGATGTTATCGGCGTTACGGAGCTGGCGGAGGTGGTGGAATTCCTGAACGGAGAGCGGGATATTGAACCGTTCCGGGTTGATGTGGCGGAGTTTTTTGAACGAAGCGCCGAGGCTGGCGACGACTTCTCCGAGGTGAAGGGGCAGGAGCACGCCAAGCGGGCGCTTGAAGTGGCTGCTGCCGGTGCACACAATATCCTGATGATCGGCCCTCCCGGGTCCGGCAAGACAATGCTCTCCCGCCGCATCCCGACCATCCTTCCCCGCATGTCCTTCGAAGAGGCCATTGAGACCACGAAGGTCTACAGCGTCATGGGACTCCTGGACCGGGACAACGCCCTCGTGGCCCAGCGGCCGTTCCGCTCTCCCCACCACACCATATCTGATGTGGGTTTGATCGGGGGAGGAAACACCCCCCGCCCCGGCGAGGTCTCCATGGCGAACCATGGTGTGTTGTTTCTGGACGAGCTCCCCGAGTTCAAGAAGCATGTCCTCGAAGTCCTCCGTCAACCCCTGGAGGATGGCAGGGTCTCCATCTCCCGCGCCCTCATGTCCCTCACCTATCCGTCGCGCTTTATGCTCGTGGCGGCCATGAATCCATGCCCCTGCGGCTACCTGGGGGATCCCCTCCACCCCTGTTCCTGCACCCCGATTATGGTGCAGCGCTACCGGTCCCGGATCTCCGGGCCGCTGCTGGACCGGATCGACATCCATATCGAAGTTCCCGCCGTCAAGTACCGGGACCTGGCCGACGGCCGCGAGGGGGAAGGCTCCAGGGATATCGGCAGCCGTGTCGAGCGTGCCCGTGGGGTTCAGAGGGATCGCTTCCGGGGCTCAAAGGTTCACAGCAATGCCCAGATGACACCCCGTTTCATAAAGAAGTTCTGTGAGCCTGACACGGCCGGCAGCCGCCTGCTGGAACTGGTCACCGACCGTCTCGGTCTCTCGGCCCGTTCCTACAGCCGGATCCTCAAGGTGGCCCGCACCATCGCCGATCTGGCCGGCAGCGATGCGGTACGGGAGCAGCACGTTTCCGAGGCGATCCAGTACCGCAGCCTCGATCGAAAGACGTCCTGATAATTTGCCCCCGTACCAATCAGTTCGCCCCCCTGTTGCCGCAGACAGCATGAAATAGTTCCCCTGTTCCCATCCATCAGTCAATTATTCCTGAAGGCCCCACATAAATGAAAAGGGAGATGGCGACCCATCTCCCTTTGGTGCCAAATGGCGGTGAAAGACTACCCCATTTGCCGGACCAGGCTGAGAGGAGCGACAGTTCTCCCCTAGACCTCGTTGATAAACTGGGCCAGTCCGGCGTATATGGCGCCGCATGAGAAGTTCCGCCAACTCCTCGTCCCGCTCCTTAATGGCGTCGACAATACGGCGATGCTCTTTGAGCGTCAGTAAAGGCCGGGATTTCACCCTTGATGATCTCATCCTGCAGCAGCTCAAAAATTCTATCTGTCAGCGGAACTGCTGACGGGTTTTCATCGCCAGATCGAGAAGGCATATTGTCGACACCTCATTCTGAAAATTTCTTTCAAAGTGAGAATATTCCCCGATTTTTAGTTTTACGAGGAAAATGTGTCGATATTTTTATTTTAAATAAAAAAATATATCCACGTTGAACTCGTTTGTTGGTAGAATGACTTGGCGGGTTCTTGTCCTGGCGGGAGACATTGCAGATCTTCCAGATTTATTGCCGGGGCAGGTTTTTATTCCCAAGTTCTTTTTTTGGTTGGTCCCGAAAGTATGGGGTACGGCTTGGCGGGTAAATTTTGCATTACTGTTGATGGCCATATGACACCCCGTTTCATAAATAAGTTCTTTGAACCTAGATGAAGTCGGTTCTCAGAAGGTGGCTCCGGTAATGGTCCGGCTTGTTCTCTCTCGGCGTTTTGTTTCTGCCGCTGGGCCTCGGGGTGTCGTTCGTTATCGCGGCCAGGACGATAGCGGTGGCAACGGTGGGTACGGTTCCGGAGGGATAAAGTGCCGCAGTCTCCATTGCAAAGCGTTAATGGGGCAATACCGGACCTTCCCGGTGACCGGTGTGTATGCATGTGTATGCAGTATGCCGCGTGATGCGAGCTATTCCGTGGATTGTTAATGTTTTTTTAACTTGACTAAAGGTAGTCGCGTAAGTAAAATCCGGTTCTAATTTTTGGTAGACACTACCGGCTCTCGCGGCAATTTGGGGCTTCCCGATGCCCGGGAATCAACGGTTTTTGATTCAGCGTTTACAGGCTTTGCTTGTAATCACCATCACACAACGGAGGTACGAGATGTCTGAGTACGGCACACTGCAGGACCGCGTACGTTGCAAGTCGCTTCTGAACAAGGTTATGACGGCTGAAGAGACGGTGCAGTTCTTCAAGCCTGGAATGAACCTCGGCTGGTCCGGCTTTACCCCGGCCGGTTACCCCAAGGCTGTACCCATTGCGCTGGCAGATCACGTTGAGAAGAACAACCTCCAGGGCAAGATGAAGTTCAACCTTTTCATCGGCGCTTCCGTCGGGGCCGAGACCGAAGACCGCTGGGCCACCCTCGACATGATCGACCGCCGCTGGCCGTATCAGACCGGCAAGAACATCGCTGCAGGCATCAACGAAGGGCGCATCCGGATGGGCGACAAGCACCTCTCCCTCTTCGCCCAGGATCTTGGCTACGGCTTCTACACCAAGGATAGCGAGTCCGGCAAACTGGACCTCGCCATTATCGAAGTTTCCGCCATCACCGAAGACGGCGGCCTGGTTCCCACCACCTCCTGCGGCGTCATCCCCGAGATCCTCATGATCTGCGACAAGATCATCGTCGAGGTGAACACCGGCGAGCCTTCCTTCGAAGGAATGCACGACATCGTCGTCTGCAACCATCCCCCGAAGCGGCAGATCCTCGGCATCACCCATGCCGGCGAGCGGATCGGCACCACCTATGTGCCGTGCGACCCGAGCAAGATTGTCGCCGTCGTCGAGTCCAAGCTTCGCGACAAGGGGCGCGCCTTCTCCGAGCAGGACGATACCTCCGAGGCCATCGCCAACAACATCATCGACTTCTTCAGCCATGAAGTGAAGATGGGCCGCCTGCCCAAGAACCTGCTGCCGCTCCAGTCGGGCGTGGGTTCCATCGCCAACGCCGTCATCGGCGGTCTGGCAAAGGGTCCGTTCAGCAACCTGACCGTTTTCACCGAGGTTCTTCAGGACACGATGCTCGATCTGTTCGATTCGGGCAAGCTGGACGCCGCTTCTTCCTGCTCCCTTTCCCTCTCCGAGACCCCGGGCTTCCCCCGCTTCTTCGAGAACTGGGAGAAGTACTTCGACAAGATCACCCTTCGGCCGCTCTCCATCTCCAACGCACCGGAGCCGATCCGCCGCCTCGGGTGCATCGCCATGAACACCCCGGTCGAGATCGACATCTATGCCCACGCCAACTCCACGCTGGTCGGCGGCACCCGGATGATCAACGGCCTCGGCGGTTCCGGCGACTTCCTCCGCAACGGCTTCCTGAAGATCATGCACACCCCGTCGAGCCGTCCGTCCAAGACCGACCCGACCGGTATCTCCTGCGTGGTGCCGCACTGCTCCCACATCGACCACACCGAGCACGACCTGGACTGCGTCGTTACCGAGCAGGGTCTGGCCGACCTCCGCGGCATGGCTCCGAAGGAGCGCGCCAAGCGGATCATCGAGAAGTGCGCCCATCCGGACTACAAGCCGATTCTCAGCGAGTACCTTGAGATTGCCAGCAAGGACTGCCTCGCCAAGAAGGTTGGCCACGAGCCGCAACTGTGGGATCGCGCCTTCAAGATGCATCTCAACCTGGCCCAGAACGGCACCATGAAGGTCAAGAACTGGGATGTGAAGATCGACCTCTGCGAATAAGAGTCGCATCGATCTAAAGCAAAAAACCCCCACCGGTTTCCGGTGGGGGTTTTTTATTGCTTCAGCGGCAGTGCCAGGAAAATGTCCGGGGACTTTTCCTCTGCCTGGTTTGGCATTTGGGGTCAGGACGGTCTGTTTCCCTGCCGCCCCTTGGAGTTGCGGTACTCCACAATCGGGCCGTTGGAAGAAGTCTGCTTGCCCCAGGGGGTGCGTTTGGCGCTGCCGGATCTGCCGCCCGTCCGGGCTGCATCACGGTTCCCGTAGTTTTTCCGGGGGCCGCCGGTGCTGGTTCCCGGCCTGCTGCCCCGATTGGCCGAGACGCGGGAGAAGGGGCGGCTCGGTTCGAGGCCTTGGATTCGGTGTTCGGGGATGGATTGGCCGATATAGCGCTCAATCCGGGCCAGGTAGCTGACTTCGCTAAGGGATGCGAAGGAGATGGCAATGCCCGATGCCCCAGCCCTGCCGGTGCGGCCGATACGGTGGACATAGTCTTCGGCGAATTTCGGCAGGTCGAAGTTTATGACATGGCTGACGCCGGTGACGTCCAGCCCGCGGGCCGCTACGTCGGTTGCCACCAGGAGCCTGATCCGCCCTTGCTTCATGGCGGCAATGGTCCGGTTGCGGGCATTTTGTGGCATGTCGCCGTGGAGGGCCGCGGCCGAGTGCCCCTGGCTCCTGAGCTCTATGGCCATGTTTTCAGCATCGCGCTTGGTTGCGGAAAAGATTATTGCCTTCTTGAGTTCATCTCTGGTGATCAGATGCTGCAGAAGCCTGTTCTTGTGGGACAGGTCATCGGCCACATGGAGGCGTTGCTCGATATGCTCGTGGGTCGTTTTGGGAGTAGCGATTTCGATCCGCTCCGGGTCCCGCAGCAGGCGGCTTGCCAGGCGCGCCATGGTGTTGTCCATGGTGGCCGTGAAGAGAAGGGTCTGCCGGTCCGTTGGTGAGGCTCCGGCAATCCTGTCCACATCATCGCTGAATCCCATGTCGAGCATCCGGTCGGCTTCATCGAGAACCAGAACCTCCAGTCGGGAGAGGTTGAGCTTGCCCCGGTCCAGGAGGTCCACAAGGCGTCCCGGCGTGGCCACGATCAGGTCCACGGGGGCTGAAAGGAGCCTGAGCTGTTCCCGGTAGGGCATTCCGCCCAGGATGGAGCCGCTGCGTATTCTGAGGAGCTTGCCGTAGGAGCGGACGGCGTCGGTCACCTGCTGGGCCAGTTCACGGGTCGGTGTCAGGACGAGGACACGTGGGCCCCGGCCGGGTTTTTGTGCCGGATGAGCCAGGCGTTGGAGTGCCGGCAGGACAAAGGCCGCGGTTTTGCCGGTGCCGGTCTGGGCGGTGGCCATGAGGTCGCGCCCTTCCAGTGCCTTGGGGATCGCTTCGGCCTGAACCGGTGTCGGTTCGGTGTAGCCGCAGGCGGAGACCGCCTTAAGAATGGGGGGGAGGAGGTTCAGTTCGGAAAACGTCATGTAATGGAGTTCCTTTGAGTCGTTTTCCGGAAACAATGGGCATTCCCTGACGAGGCCGTGGGCATGCAACGCACCATGCCACGCGCGTCGAGACGGGCGCCGTGATTGTCACCGGAAAGATTGCAAGAGTATGCGTGTGAGCCGCAGGGCAACCAGATGCCCTAGAGAAAGACGGCAACAACACAAAGATGACTGGCATGAAACATCGTCGCCAACCGTTTGTGCTGCTGCGCCGTGAGGCGTTGCTTTAAGCAGAGGGGGTTAGTGAGCGATGAAGCAAATGGCGGGGGTACTTCGAAGGTGTGCCTTGGTGGCAGGTTCCGCCTGAGCGTTGATCAGTCAACCGGCACTGTACGGGATAATTAATGAAATGACAAGGATTTATTTCCTGGCCTTCGGATGAGCCTTGTCATAGACCTCCATGAGGCGATCGATGCCGACGTGGGTATATTTTTGCGTTGTGGAGAGCGAGGCATGGCCGAGAAGCTCCTGGATGGCCCGCAGATCGGCCCCTCCCTCCAGCAGATGGGTGGCGAAGGTGTGCCGCAGGGTGTGGGGGGAAATCTTGCGCATGGTGGCGAGCCGGAGGATGTGTTTGTCCACCACGCGACGGACGCTGCGGGAGGTGAGCCGCCCCCCCCTGGCGTTGGTGAAGAGAGGTGCCTCGTGGGGAGGGTTGTTCCGGGCGTCGAGGTAGCGGGAGAGGGCGGCGCGGGCGATGCTTCCCACCGGCACGATCCGTTCCTTGCTCCCCTTGCCGAGCACCCGCACAGTGCCTCCCTCCAGGTCGATTCCTCCCACGTCCAGGCCGGTCAGTTCCGACACCCGGACGCCGCAGGAGTAGAGGGTTTCCAGAATTGCCCGGTCCCGCAGGCTCAGGATGTCGGGCTCACGGGGTGCTTCCACCAGAGTTGTCACTTCGTCTATGGAGAGGTGATAGGGGACTTTTTTCTCTTTTTTGGGGGTTGAGACAAGTTCCGCTGGATTTTTACTGAGGCGCCCGGTCCGGACGAGATGCTTGAACAAGGCTCGCACCGCCGCCAGCTTACGGCCCACGGAGCTTTTAGTGTGATCACGGTGCAGGAGGGCGAGCCACCGCCGGATCAGCAGGTGCGTAACATTCTCCGGCCCCGCTGCCGTCCCGAGCTCAGCCCGTATGAACTCCGTGAACTGAGCCAGATCGGAATGGTAGGCGGCAAGGGTGTGGGGCGAGGAGTTGCGTTCCGTTTCCAGGTGGCGGATGAAGGCGGCTATCTCCTGTTCCATGGCAACTCCTTTCTGGTTGGAGCTACCATAGCAGATTTTTTGCTTAACAGCCTGTTGAATCTGGCGCCGGTTGTTCAAAGGGGGAAAACAGGGTATTCTTATTTCCTCCGGTTTTGACCGCGGTCAAGGCGCAGGAGGTGAGACCGGCGTATGTTGCCGGAAAACCGGACAGCTGTGGAGGCGCAGAATATTGTGAAAAGGGTTGTCATCATAGGCATGGGATTCGGCGGCATCAGGGCTGCCCGCGTTCTTGCGGGAAAAGGGCTCGATGTGGTGCTGGTGGACCGGAACAATTACCACCTCTTTCAACCCCTCCTCTACCAGGTGGGAACGGCGGGACTCGAGCAGGAATCCATCGCCTACCCGGTACGGGCCATGTCCCGGAATTGGACCGGCACCCGCTTCCATCTGGCGGAGGTGGCCGGAGTTGACTTCGCTGCCCGGGAGGTCGTGACCAGCACGGGCCGGATTCCCTATGATTACCTTGTCGTCGGAGCCGGGAGCGTCACCAATTATTTCGGTATCGAATCGGTCGAACGCCACGCTTTCGACCTCAAGGAACTTGTGGATGCCGAACGGCTCCGCAACCATATCCTCACCGCCTTCGAACGGGCCGTGGTCGAGCCCGATCCGGCCCGGCGCAGGGCCCTCATGACCTTTGTCATCGTGGGGGGCGGACCCACCGGAGTGGAGTTCGCCGGCGCCCTCATCGAGCTTGTCCGTTTCGTCCTGGCCAAGGACTATCCCGAACTAAGCGTGCAAACGGCAAGGGTGGTGTTGGTGGAGGCCTTTGACCGGCTCCTTGCCAGCATGCCGTCTCAGCTCCAGGAGTATACCCTGGAAAAACTGCGGAGCATGGGGGTAGAGGTCGTTCTCAATGCCCGGGTCGTGGATGCCGGGCCCGAGCGGGTAACGCTCCACGACGGCGCCGTCATCCCGGCCCATACGCTCCTCTGGTCGGCGGGGGTTAAAGCCGCTCCCCTGGCTTCGGCCCTCGGCGCAGCCTCCCGGCCGGGGGGGAGAGTGCCCGTGGAGCCGGACCTGACCATTGCCGGCCATCCCGAGATCTATGTCATTGGGGACATGGCGTATCTTGAACAGGACGGTGCGGCGCTTCCCATGGTGGCGCCGGTGGCGATGCAGATGGGCATCTATGCCGGCGGGGCCATACTGGCAAGGGAAAAGGGGGAGGCTCCGCAGCCCTTCCGTTACCACGACCGGGGAAGCATGGCCACCATAGGCCGGAGCGCTGCCGTTGCGTGTGCCGCCGGCATGAAATTCCGGGGTTTCCCGGCGTGGCTTGTCTGGCTCCTTCTTCACCTTTATTATCTCATCGGTTTCCGTAACCGGATAGTCGTCATGCTCAACTGGATCTGGTACTACTGGTTCCACGAGCGGCAGGTGCGGCTCATTACCGAGCGGGTGGATGAGTGAGGTACATCGTCGCCATCGGGCGGGCCGAAACGTATGATACCGATGTGTTGCAGCCTGCCCTTGCCAGGCTTCTGGCGCCCTTGGGGGGAATTGCTTCCTTCGTGAAACCGGGGGAGCGGGTCCTCCTGAAGCCGAACATGCTTGCGGCCAAGGAACCTGAGCGTGCGGTCACCACCCACCCGGAACTCCTCCGTCAGGTGATTGCCCTCGTGCGGGAGGCGGGGGGTATCCCGCTGGTGGGGGACTCCCCCGGCGTCGGCGGCATCCGGCGGGTGGCAGAGCGAAGCGGCATCCTGGCTGTGGTGGAGGAGACCGGGGCCGAACTGGTTCCCTTCGACGAAACGGTAACGGTGCGGGGCCATGGGCTCTTCCGGGAGTTCCATATTGCCCGCCCCTACCTGGAGGCGGACCGCCTCATCAATCTTCCCAAGCTCAAGACCCACGAGATGATGACCATGACCTGTGCCGTGAAGAACCTATTCGGTGCGGTGGTGGGGACCGCCAAGGCGGGGTGGCACCTGAAGGCCGGGGCCGACCGGGAGTTGTTCGCCCGGATGCTCCTGGAGATCTATCTCCTGCGCCAGCCCGACCTGACCATAGTTGACGGCATTCTCGCCATGGAGGGGGACGGGCCCGGAAGCGGCGACCCGCGCCCCTGCGGGCTTCTGATGGCGGGAACGAATGCCGTGGCGGTGGATGTCATTGCCGCGGAACTGGCCGGTATACCCAAAAAGCTCCTCTGGGTGGAGCGGGCCGCCGAAAAACTCGGCATCGACGGCTGGGACCGGGCCGCCATCGACACCTGCGGCTTGTGTTTTGACGATGCGCGGGTTTCCCCTTTTCGCCTCCCCCACATTTCCGATGTCCAGTTCGGTCTGCCCCGCTTTCTCAAGAACCGGCTCAGGCACTACCTCACTTCTCGCCCCTGTGGCAATCCCGATGCCTGTAACCTTTGCGGCATCTGCCGGGATGCCTGCCCGCCACGGGCCATCGAGATCAGGGATGGGAAACTCCGGTTCGACTACCATGCCTGCATCCGCTGTTTCTGCTGCCGGGAGCTCTGCCCCCAGGGGGCCCTTGAGGTGCGAGAGGGGGAACTTTTGAAAATCATCAAGAAATTTATATAAAGATATTTAATTGCCCCCTCCGTTGACATTCCAAAGGGGGGTGATTACTATTGAATTAGGCCCGCAAACGCGGGAACATCATTGCGAAAGGAGACCTCGGCCATGTGGACCACGATCTATATGCTTCGCCCGGTAACCCGTTGCAAGGAGGGTTGCCGAATCTTGCCCGTCGCGTAGTGCGGCGGGCTTAACCACCAGCCCCCTGCCCCATGGCAGGGGGCTTTTTCGTGTCAACGGTTCCAGTGCCGGACCGTTTCTGTTATACATATCAAGCATAACCAATCCCCTTTCGAGGTCGTCATGAAAAGAGTCGCCATCATCGCCGCGGTGCTCGTCCTAGCCGTGGCGGGCGGGTACTACATCTTTGCCGGTCGGGAACCGGAGCGTACCTACAGGACCGTTCCGGTGGAACGGGGCGACATCGTCGCCACGGTTTCCGCCACCGGCAATCTTTCCGCCGTCACCACCGTCCAGGTGGGAACCCAGGTTTCCGGCACCATCCAGAGGCTCTTAGTGGACTTCAACTCACCAGTGAAGCGGGGGGAAGTCATCGCCCAGATCGACCCTGCCCTCTTCAATGCCGAGGTGGAGCAGACCCGGGGTAACTTTCTCGCGGCCCGGGCGAATCTGGCCAAGGCCAGGGCCACCGCCGCCGACGCCAGGCGGACCATGGAACGGAACCGGCAGCTGGTGAAGGACGGGGTCGTTTCCCAGGGGGACTTCGATGCCGCCGAGACCCGCGCCGAAGAGGCCGTTGCCGCCGTGAGGGCTGCCGAGGCCACAGTGCTCCAGACCCGTGGAGCCCTGGCCCGTGCCGAAACTAACCTGAACAACGCCACCATCCGCTCGCCGGTGGACGGCGTCGTCATCTCCCGCAATGTTGATGTGGGACAGACCGTGGCCGCCTCCTTCCAGACCCCGACCCTTTTCACCATCGCCCAGGATCTTACCCGGATGCAGATCGAGACCAGTGTTGATGAGGCCGACATCAGCAGGGTGCGGGTGGGGCAACCGGTCACCTTTACGGTGGACGCCTATCCCGACACCCCCTTCAGGGCTCAAGTGGCCCAGGTGCGCAATGCCCCGGTGGTTACCCAGAATGTGGTCACCTACGTGGTGGTGATTACGGTGGCCAACCCCGACCTGAAGCTGAAGCCGGGAATGACCGCCAACGTAGCCGTCGAGGTGGGGCGCAAGGACAACGTCCTCAAGGTGCCCAAGGCGGCGCTCCGCTACCGTCCCAGTTCCGGCAAGGACGAGAGCGAACCCCGTGGCATGGGGCGTCCCGAAGGCATGAAGGTCAAGGGCGATGGCGGGCAGCAGGTCTACGTGCTGACGGCCGAGAAGAAGCCGGTGCCGGTTAAGATTACCACGGGACTCGGCAACGACAGTCATGTTGAAGTGGCAAAGGGTGGGCTCAAGGAGGGAGATCAGGTTGTCGTGCAGGAGTCCTCTCCCAAGGATAAGCAGAAACGAAGCGGCGGCGGGCCGCCCATGAGGTTCTGATGGAGCGGGTCGTCGAAATCGCCAATGTTACCAAGGTCTACACCATGGGAGACCAGCGGGTGGAGGCCTTGCGGGGGATATCCTTCACGGTGGGGGAAGGGGAGTACATTGCCATCATGGGGGCTTCGGGGAGCGGGAAGTCCACCTGCATGAACATCCTCGGCTGCCTTGATGTCCCCACCTCCGGCGATTACCTCCTCGGGGGAATTAACGTGGGGCGACTTTCCCCCAACGAACTGGCCGATATCCGCAACCGTCGGCTGGGGTTCGTCTTCCAGGGGTTCAACCTCCTGAAGCGTACAAGCGCCCGGGAGAACGTGGAGCTTCCCCTCATCTACGGGGGGGTGCCGGCGGCGGAGCGCCGCGATCGGGCCATGGCGGCCCTTGGCCTGGTAGGTCTCGCCGAGCGGGCCGGCCACTTCAGCAACCAGCTTTCGGGCGGGCAGCAGCAGCGGGTGGCCATTGCCCGGGCACTGGTGAATAATCCGACACTCCTTCTGGCAGACGAGCCCACCGGCAACCTGGATACCGCAACGAGTGAGGACATCATGCGGATCTTCGGCGAGTTGAACGACCGGGGAATCACCATCATTATGGTGACCCACGAGGCGGACATCGCCGCCCACGCGAAACGGGTAATGACCTTCAGGGACGGCATGATTATCGACGACAGCCTCAATGCCGGAGCCGGCACGGGGGAGGGAATGCCCTGATGGACCTCCTCATGTGTTTCCGGATATCGCTGCGGGCCCTACGCAGCAACAAGATGCGCTCATTTCTAACGATGCTCGGGATCATCATCGGGATTGCGGCGGTCATCATCATGATCGCCATCGGTTCCGGCGCCCGGAAGATTATTTCCGACCAGATTGCCAGCATCGGCAGCAACATCATTCTGGTCATCCCCGGTACCACAACCGCCGGTGGGCTTCGGGCCGGGGCCGGCACCACCCCGACGCTTACCTTTGACGATGCCAGGGCGGTCAATACCGAACTGCCGTCAGTGCTCCGGGCGGCACCCACGGTGCGGGGTACGGCCCAGGTGGTCTACGGCAATATGAACTGGTCCACGATCATCATGGGGGTGACTCCGGAGTTTCTGGAGATCCGCACCTGGACGGTGGCGTCGGGGCGCGAGTTCTCCCCGTCGGATGTGGAGGGGGCCACCAAAAACTGCATCATCGGCCAGACCGTGGCCGAAAACCTCTTCGGGAGCGACGACCCCATCGGTAAGTCGATCCGGATCAAGAGGGTTCCCTTCACCGTGGTGGGGCTCCTGGAGGAAAAGGGGCAGTCGGCCCAGGGGAGCGACCAGGACGATATTATCCTGCTCCCCCTCAAGACCGCTCAGCGCAAGATCCTCGGCGCCCAGTTCCCCAACACCGTCGGCTCCATTCTCGTGCAGGCCCGGAGCAAGGAACTTCTCAGCCAGGCCGAGGAGGAAGTGACAATCCTCCTGGACCAGCGGCACCGGATCGGCCCCTCGAAGGAACGGGACTACTCGGTGCGCAACCTTTCGGAGATCCTGGCGGCATCGGAACAGTCATCCAAGGTCATGTCGATACTTCTCGGCGCGGTGGCTTCCATTTCGCTCGTGGTCGGCGGGATCGGCATCATGAACATCATGCTCGTGTCGGTGACGGAACGGACCCGCGAGATCGGCATTCGCATGGCCATCGGCGCGAAAAAGGGGGACATCATGCTCCAGTTCCTGACGGAGGCGGTGTTCCTTACGCTATTCGGGGGGATCATCGGGATGGTGATCGGAGTGGTGGGGGCACAACTGGTGACGAAGTTCTTCGACTGGCCGACCCTCATCTCGGCCAAGGCGATTTTCCTCTCCTTCGGCTTCTCCGGCGGGGTGGGGGTTTTCTTCGGCTTCTACCCGGCCCGCAAGGCGGCATCCCTCAATCCCATCGAGGCGCTGCGTTACGAGTGAATGGCGGCGGACAGGGTTATGAATGTGAAAAGGGGAAAGGTCCAGGTGCCTTTCCCCTTTTTCGTGCTCGGGATGGAGTTTAATCAGTCTTCGGCGCATCTCCCGCCGGCTTCTTCCTTGGCCGCCGGCGGCGCTTCTTCGCCTCCCCTTCGCCTTCCTTCTTTTCCCCTTCCGGATGTTTCCGTCCGTGGTGGGTCGGCCCCTTGGCCCGGGTCTCATGTCCCTTGGGCTTGGGCTTCACCCGCTTGAAGTCGTGGACGAAGAGATCGTCCTCCGGCCATTCAACCGGTATCTTGTCTTTGATGTACTCGTGGATTGCCTCCAGGTGGAAGGCACCGTCCTCGTCGGCCATGGAGATGGCCTTCCCCTCCGCGCCGGCCCGGGCGGTACGGCCGATGCGGTGAACGTAGTCTTCCGGGTCCTGGGGGAGGTCATAGTTTACCACGTGGGAGACCCCGTCGATGTGGAGCCCCCGGGAGGCCACGTCGGTGGCGATGAGGATCGGGAGTTTGCCGCTCTTGAAATCCTCCAGGATTTTGAGGCGCTTTCTCTGGTCCACGTCGCCGGAGATGACCCGGCAGGGAAAGTCGTTGGCGTTGAGCCGTTCGTCCAGGAATTCCGCTTCCCGCTTGGTGTTGACGAAGATCATGGTCCGTTCCATCACCTTCGTGCGCAGAAGGCCCAGAAGGAGCGGGAACTTCTCCTTGCGCCCCACGTGGTAGAGTATCTGCACCACCCGTTCGGCGGTCATCTGCTCAGGGGTTACCGCCACTTTTTCGGGGACATTCATGAACTCGTAGGCCAACTCCATGACCCGCTGGTTCAAGGTGGCGGAAAACATGAGATTCTGCCGCTTGTCGAAGGGGGGAAGCCGCCGGAGGATGAAGCGGAGATCGGCGATGAACCCCATGTCGAACATCCGGTCAGCCTCGTCGATGACGAGGACCTCAATCTCCTTGAGGGAGTAAACCTTCTGCTTGAGATAATCGATGAGCCGCCCCGGCGTACCGACCACCACGTCGGCCCCATCCTTGAGGGCGCTGCGCTGCTTCATGTAGTCGACGCCGCCGTAGATGGCCTGAATGACGAGGCCGCAGTGGGCGCCCAGGGCCTGGGCGTCTTTTTCGATCTGGACGACCAGTTCCCGGGTGGGGGCCAGGATCAGTGCCCGCGGGTTGCGGGTTTCACCGTCTTTTGGATTGTTCAGGAGCCTTGTAAAGAGGCTGATGAGGAAAGCTGCGGTTTTGCCGGTGCCGGTCTGGGCCTGGCCGGCCACATCCTTGCCCGCAAGGGCCAGGGGAAGGGTCTTTTCCTGGATCGGGGTGCAGTCGGTGAAGCCGGTGTCGGCAATGCCCAGCTGCACCTCTTCGGGAAGGTTCAAGTCGCTGAATTTCATCTGGTGTTCCTTTTTTTCGTTATTTCAACCAGATAGCTATAGCACAGCAGGTGTGAAATGGCAAGAAAAGCGCTTTTGCGCTCCGGTGCTTTTATGGTATGGTACGCCCACTCTCACCTGCCGAGGAACTGACTTAATGCAGCGCATGATTGAAATTGATTCCCCCCTTTTCCTGAATCTCGACGAACTGTCAACACCAGTCGACTGGGCTGCCGTTTTCGGCAATGCCAACCCCCTGGCTTTGGAGATAGGCTGCGGCGTCGGCGACTTCATCGCCAAGACAGCTGCTGATAATCCCGGCATCAACTATATCGCCATCGATTTCTACAACAAGGGATGCGACAAGACCTGCCGCCGGCTCGAACGGCTGGGGTTACCCAATGTTCGCGTGGTGCGGGATGAGGCCCGAAACTTCATCGTTGAGCGTATTCCCAAAGGCTCCCTCTGCGCGGTTCATATCAACTGCCCCGATCCGTGGCCCAAGAAGCGGCATCGCAAGCGGCGTCTCGTGAACCGGGAGTTTGCCGGTTTTATTCGCGAGTATCTCGCGCCGGGGGGCGATTTCTATTTTGCCACCGATTTCGACGACTACGGCATCGATGTGGCGGAGTTTATGCCCGGGGTTGAGGGATACGCCAACATGCTCGCCCCGGACGCCTATCGCCACGAACTGGAGGGATACCACCTCTCCAAGTACATGATGAAATTCATGGCCGAGGGGAAGCGGATCTACTTCGTCCACTACCGGAAATCGGCGGGAGGCGTTGAGTGAGTGGGGATAAACGCTACCTGACTGCCGGGCTCCCCGGCACCGGCGGGACCATTAAGGATTCCGTCGATGATTTTTGCGTGGAGGAGATTCCCCTCTACCTCCCCTGCGGAGAAGGGGAGCATGTCTATACCGTAATCGAAAAGCGGGGGGTGACGACCCTGGATGCCGTCCGACGCCTGGCCCGGGCACTGAAGCTCTCCGAGCGGGACGTGGGATATGCCGGCATGAAGGACGCCCGTGGGGTGACCCGCCAGACCGTGTCGCTTCCCAGGGTGAAGACAGAGGATGTGCTTGCCCTGGAGCTTCCCGGCATCCGCATCATTTCAGCGTTGCGGCACCGGAACAAGCTGAAGCTGGGGCACCTGGCGGGGAACCGATTCCGGATTACGGTGCGGGGCGTGGTGTCCGATGCCCTTTCCTGCGCCGAGGCGATTCTGGCGGTGCTGGCGCGGCGCGGTGTTCCCAACCGCTTCGGGGAACAGCGCTACGGCGTTCAGGGTAACAGCCATCTCATCGGCCGGGCCATGCTGGCCGGCGACTGGCGTGCCGCGGTGGACCTTGTCATTGGGGATCCGGCAAAGGTGGCGTCTGAGGCGTGGCGGAGCGCCATCGAGGCATATCGCAGGGGTGAGCCGGAAACGAGCCTGCAACTCTTCCCGGGCCACTGCCGCACCGAACGGGACATCATTCAGCGTCTCGTGAAACGCCCCGACGACTTCGAGGGGGCCTTTCGCGCGGTCAATCCCCGCCTCAGGAAGCTTTACCTCTCGGCTTGCCAGTCGGCCCTCTTCGACCGGGTGGTGGAGGCGAGGCTCGATTCCCTCGATACAGTCCGGGAGGGGGACCTGGCCTGGAAACACGCAAACGGCGCCTGCTTTCTCGTGACTGACGTTGCTGCCGAGGCCCCGCGGGCAGAGTGCTTTGAAATCTCTCCCACCGGCCCCCTCTTCGGTTGCCGGATGACCATGCCCGAAGGGGAGGAACAGGTGCTGGAGCAGGCTATTCTTGCGGATGAAGGGCTTGATCCGGCAGCTTTCGATCTCCCCGGCGGCCTCCGGATGGATGGGGAGCGGCGTCCTCTCCGGGTTCCCCTGGGAGATCCGCGGGCTTCTCTGGATGACGGTGGGCTGATTCTGGAGTTTTCGCTCCCCAAGGGGAGCTACGCCACGGCGGTCCTGCGGGAGATTGTGAAAGCCTGATTCCTGCCCGGCTTGAGGAAATCGCGGCGAAACCCGGTACAATTAAAGACAGCCTGCATTCAAGACGAGTCTCGACGGGGAGGTGTGTCCATGGGGCATGACCGCGACTGGTACGACGTCAATATCTTTCGCCCCAGGAAGGGGTACATGACCGGCGAGGTGGTGATTATCCTCTTCGTACTCCTGGGATGGGCCGCGGCCAATTTCGGCGTGCAGGCCATTCTCTTCCTTCTTGCCGAAAGCCCCAACGGTGAGGGGATTCTGACCCGCCTCACCTTCCTGTCATTCCCCTGGCATTTCTGGTTCACCGCCCAGTTCCTTCCCCTCTGGTTCATCATTCTCTGCATCCTCTTCAATATCTACATCGACCGCCACACGGAGCAGCACAGCAGACGGAAGGATCGAAGCCATGACTGACGCGGGGCCCAACCTTACACCCCTCATCATTGTCACACTGACCCTTGTCTCCTTCATTGTCGCGGGACTCCGCGCCCGCGCCCGGAGCGCCAGCGATTACGGCATCGGCGGCCGCTACATCGGCAGGATCGGAGGCGGGGCCGCCATTGCCAGCAACTGGATGAGCGCGGCGAGCCTCCTGGGGATGGGAGGGCTCCTCTATCTCCAGGGGTATTACGCCCTGGCCTATGTGATCGGCTGGACCGGCGGCTATGTGCTTCTTCTGGTCCTTATGGCCGGGCAGATCCGGCGCTTCGGCAAGTACACGGCCCCGGATTTCGTGGGAGACCGCTACGCGTCTCCCACGGCCGGACTCATCTCCGCCGGTATATCCATCCTTATTTCGATCATATACTGCACGGCCCAGTTCAAGGGGATCGGGATGCTCTTCGGCTGGCTCTTCGGAACCAGTTACCGTAACGGCGTGATCCTGGGCTCAGTTGTGGTGGTGGGGTACGTGATAATCTCGGGGGTCCTCGGGGTGGCCCGCAACCAGCAGCTCCAGTACACGGTTCTCATCGTCTCCTTCATCCTTCCGCTGATGGCGCTGGCCTACAAGCTCGGCTACTTCTGGCCACTTCCCCAGTTCGGCTACGGGGTGGCTATTCAGGACCTCAGGCAGGAGTTCGGGATCAATTTCACCGCTCCCTTTGCCTCCGGCTCTCTCTTCCAGTGGATTTCCCTCTGCTTCACCCTTATGGTCGGGACTGCCGGGCTTCCCCATGTGCTGTCCCGATTCTACGTGGTACCCAATATCAGGGACGCCCGTTGGAGTCTCGTATGGGGACTCTTCTTCATTGCCCTCATCTACTGGTCGGCCCCGGCATACGCCGTCTTCGCCCGGCTTCTGGAAGCCCGCTCCGGCATGCCTCTCCCTCCCGCCGCTGCCGGTAAGATGGCCGACATTATCGTCATCAAGACGGCGGTCATGGGGGGGCTGCCCCCCTGGATGGTGGGCATCCTGGCCGCCGGGGCCGTGAGCGCCGCCTTTTTCACCGTGGCCGGCCTCCTCATCAACGGGGCAGCCTCGTTCTCCCACGATATCTACTACCGCTTCATCAACCCCCGGGCGTCCGAGAGCACCAAGATGGCCCTTTCCAAGGGGGCGGTGGTGGCTCTGGCCGCCATTGTGATGGTGATCGCCCTTGATCCTCCGGGGCTTATCGCGGAAATCACGGCCGTGGCATTCGCCCTGGCTGGCAACACCATTTTCCCCGCCTTCCTCCTGGGCATCTGGTGGGGGAGGGCAAACCGCCAGGGGGTTATCTCCGGCATGCTGGCTGGAGTTGTCATCACATTTTCGACCCCCCTCTTCGGCAATTTTCTGCCGTTTGTGGCCAGCATTTTCCCCCTCACCTCTTCGGCTTTTTTCGGCGCCCCCGCCGTTATCGCCATTATGGTTGTGGTGTCGCTGCTGACGCCGCCTCCCCCCGAAGAGATGCGGCGCTTTCTGGCCGAGAGGGTTCATGGCCACATGGACTGACTATTATGGTAAAGGAGCTGTGACATGGCGTTGTTACTTGGCGCAAGGGGCGAGGATCTCCTGACTCGACGCGGCACCACCGAGTTCATCGAACAGATGCGCCAGGGGCTCTATGCCCACATGGCGCAGCTGACGGCGGGGGAGGAGGAGTTGCTGCTCCTTGGGGTAAAAGGTGCGCTGGAAGAGGAACTAGCGGCCGAAAAAGAGAGCCGTGAGGAGTTCTCCCGCGTACTGGACGAGGCGGATTCGGTTGAGGATGTCCAGGGGTTGATTCTGATCCAGGACCGGCTGCGGGCTATGGCGGCCGATCAGTTCCGTCGTAACGGATCGGTAACGGCCTATCATCTTTTGCGTACGGTTGCCCTGGACCGGATAGTAACGGCTGTTCTGAGGATGATTGCCGCTCAGATGTCCGCCGGAGGGCTGGGGGGGCCGGATGGGCGCTGGTGCTGGATGGCCCTTGGTGCCGCCGGACGGTGCGAGGTGAGCCGGTTCGATACCTGCGACTTCCTGCTGGTCCATGAGGAAAATGAAGCCGGTCCGTCATTCGTGGGGTTCAGCGGCAGATCGGCTGCGTTGCTGGAACGGCTGGGCATCGGTAGCCGCGCCGGGATCACTCCCGCCTCTTCATCGTGGCGCGGCAGTCTTTCGGAGTGGCGCCAGCGGATTTCTGCCCGGGGGGGCGACGGGGGGGGAGACCTTGAGTGGCTTGTGGGTCTGGCCGATCTGCGCCTTGTGGGCGGAAACCCCTCCCTGGCAACCGAGATGGTCAACCTGGTCCGGACAGCGCTCGCGCATCAGAACGATTCCCTGGGGGAAATTGCCCGGCGGACGGCGATGATGCAATCGGGCTTCGATTTCTTCGGCAGGCTCCGGCTGGACCGGGGAATGTTCAATCTGGCCTTCTACGGCATCGGCCCCCTTGTTGCCAACGTGCGGATTATGACAGTGCGTTTCGATATCCAGGAAACGGGGACGGCGGAGCGGCTCCGGGAGCTGCTCTACCAGGGGCGGATCGACGTGGAGCTGGCGGAGCGGCTCCTGCGGGCCTGGCACTGCTTCTGCCGCCATGCCGTTCAGAGTGAGATTGCAGGGGAGGCGGGCATTTCCATAGATGCCGAAGGACTTGGCGACGATGCGAAACGCGAACTGCACAGCGGGCTTGAAGCGGTGGGGAACCTTCAGAAGATCGTCTACAGCAGCATCAGCGGGCAGGGGTAGGACGAATGCGGATATCCCTCTCCACCGGGACCCTCTTCACCTTCCCCCTTGGCAAAGTCGTGACCATTGCCCGGGAGGCGGGTTTCGACGGGGTGGAGCTCATCGTTAATCAGGATTTTCAGAAGGTCAACTGCCGAACGCTTATCCGTGAGCTTGCGGAAATTCTGCCGATAAACTCCATGCACGCCCCCTTCATGCCCCTGGATGGCTGGGGGAGCCCCATCGATTCCCTCAAGCGGTGTGTCGAACTCTCGGCGGACTGCGGCATCCCGCTGGTCAATTTCCATCCCCCATCCTGGATGGGGTTCGAACTGGGATTCTGGCGCTGGCTTTACCGGGTTATGGATTTCCAGAAGGAAGTGGGGCAGGGGGCTGTCAACGTCACCCTGGAGAACATGCCGTGGGTGGGGAAGCGGGTCCGGATGAACCCCCATATCCTCTCCAGCACGACGAAATTCATCGATTTCATCCAGGAACGCAATCTCTTCATGACCTTCGACACCACCCACATGGGGTCGGGGAAGGCAAACTTCATCAACGACTTTTATCTCTGCTACAACAGCGGGCGTATCAGAAACATCCATTTTTCCGACTACGGTCATGGGCGGGAACACCTTCTGCCGGGGCACGGCATCCTTCCCCTTACCCGCTTCCTCAATCATCTGCGCAGTACCGGATACAACGAGACTCTGACCCTTGAGCTTTCCCCCGAAGAGTTTCCCCGTGACGAGCGGATCATTGTCGAGAGTCTTGGCGAGATCCTCTCTTATCTGCGCAAGGAAACAGAATCTCCTATCCCCTGACGATGTAGACCGAGCATGGGGCGTTTTTTACCACTTTGTGTGAGACGCTTCCGAGCAGCTTCCGTTTCAGAAATCCCTTGCCGGAACTTCCTATCACAATTACATCAATCTGTTCCTTCTCTGCGAAATTGATTAGTTCGTCCGCCGGATCCCCATACACCACCTTAATTTCGAGGGGGATGTCAGCTTCATTGGAATTCTTCTCGATTACATAGAACACCCTCTCCCTCAACTCATCCCATTCTTTGGTTTCGGTAATTGGAGGAGGGGGAACGAAGTCGGTGAAAGTGCTGCGGGGGGCGTTGGGGAGAACCAGCATGGCGTAGATCTTGCTTTTGAATTGGCTTGCGTTCCCGGCCGCTATCCGCACGGCCTCCTCCGCCGCTTTGTCGGAGAAGGGTGAACCATCAATGGCAACGAGGATCTTTTTGCGCAGGTTGAGCATGAGAATCTCCTGGGAATAAAACGGGTGTCAATCTACTCTGGAGAATGCCCCGTCCCTTGTGGTGTATTTAAAAAATAGGCATGCGAACGGACTTATGACATGGAGTGCAGAACAGAGACCGTTGTTATGTCTTTGAAGAAACTATAAAATAAATGATGATGCTTGACAATTATAAAACAATATTCTACAGTTTCGTGGATTTTTAAATTAATGATGCGGAAGTCTGGCTGGAGCCAGGGGAAACGTCTTCAGACACGGATGTTGCTCTTGACATATTCCCCCTTAAGGCTTATGTAGAAAGGCTTATTTCTTTCCAGGAAAGAGGAGTGCCAATGGCCAAGAAGGATAAATCTGAATATATCATACAGGCGGTGGATCATGCCCTCGACCTGCTTGAACAGTTCCATGACGATGTGGACGAACTCGGCGTAACGGAGTTATCCAAGCGGCTGAAGCTTCACAAGAACAATGTGTTCCGGTTGCTGGCCACTCTGGAGGCGCGGGGCTATATAGAGCAGAATAGGGTTACTGAGAATTATCGTCTCGGGTTGAAAACACTGGAGTTGGGGCAAACCTTCATCAAGCAGATGGGGCTTTTGCGTCAATCCCGCCCGGTCCTTGAATGGCTCGTCAAGGAGTGCAACGAAACCGCGTACGTGGCGATCCTCAAGGAACAGAGCATTGTTTATCTGGACGTTGTGGAAACCGATCTGACCGTAAGGGTTGTGCCGCGCGTTGGCTCCCGGCTTCCGGCGTACTGTACAGCCGCCGGAAAGGTTCAGATTGCCCATATGCCTGACGAGGAGTTCGAAGCCTTTTACCCCGTCAAGGAACTCAAGCCGTTCACACCGCATACCATTACCGATCGGGACGTGCTGAAAAAGCATCTTAAAGAGGTTGCGGAACAAGGATATGCCATTGATAACGAGGAGCTTGATCTGGGGGTGCGCTGCGTCGGTTCGCCGATCCGGGATTATACCCGGCGGATTATCGGTGCGGTAAGTCTGTCCGGACCATCCATGCGTTTCACCGACGAGCGAATGGAGAAAGAGCTGATACCTCACGTCAAGCAGGCTGCCGAAGAGATATCAATGAAGCTTGGTTACCATAAATGAAAAAAACCCCTGGATTTACCAGGGGTTTTTTTCTATTCTCTCTTTCCATAAGGCGGTCACTTGCCGCTCGGTTTCTTCCGGTGTTCCCCGGTTGTCAATTACTGCCGATCCGTAGGCCGCCTTTTCCTCCATGGGAATTTGAGCGGCGAGCCGCTGCTCCGCTTCTTCCCGCCGTATATGGTCACGCTCTGTAAGGCGTGCGATTTGTGTCTCCCTGTCCGCGTATACTACCCATATATCGTCGACCCGGTTCGCAGCTCCCGCTTCAATGAGGAGCGGTGCCACATAGAAAGTTACGGGTCCGTCGGAGCGCCTGGCCTCCGCAATCCGCTCCTCTGCCAGCCGGGCAATGGCCGGGTGGGTTATGGCCTCCAGTCGCCGCCGGGCTTCCGGTGAGGCGAAGATTATGCGGCCCAGGGACTTGCGGTCGATGGTTGCGTTCGGTAGGAGAATTCCGGTGCCGAATTCTGCCACGATGGCATCGTGGGCCGGGGTGCCGGGGAGGACTGCCTCGCGCGAGAGCAGATCGGCGTCGATGATCACGGCTCCGAGCCGTTCCAGAATCCGTGCAACCGTACTTTTGCCCGACGCTATGCCGCCGGTAAGTCCTATGACTTGCATGGCTCTCTCCCTTGATGAGCGGGAACCATTCCATACTTTGCGGAAGGTGTCAATCTGTAAGGTGGGCGAAGAGGGGGGGTCACGGGGAGGAGACGATGGCGTCGTCCTCCTGTCTGAAGGTTGCTCCGCCCTCTATATCTTCCCTGATTTCCAGGGTTTTTGTGCCAATTGAAATGACGACCCCGCTCAACACGGCCCGCCCAACGCGAATTTGGGCGTCTGTGGCCTGCTCGAGCCTCTTGTCGAGCCGTTTCTTTTCGCTTGTAAGCTCTGATAATGTTGTCGCTAGTTTATCCCGGACGTACCGGGTTTCGTTGATCTGGGCGGATGTCTCTCGGTTTGGGGCTGAGGCGAAATATTCAAGCCTCTTGGTCAATTCCTCGAGGTCGCGTTCCGCTTCCCGAATCTTTAATTTTACAGTTGTGAGTTTTTCCTTTACGTGAGGATTTATCCCGACGCTTACCGCAGTGTGGACTCCTGCCGGGGAGCCGAGAGTCACGGCCTGTACGCTCGATATTGCCTGACACGAGCCGCCGATGATGTGCCCCTGAGAGTTTCCGTCCTGGCCCACCACAACCTGTGTTCCTGCTACCAGCTCGCTTTGCATGGCAAATCCGTCGATCTGGATCATGCCGTCAGCTTCAAGGCGGGAGTTTTCCACAAATAGAGCCTGAATGTTCCCTTTGGCGCGGATCATGGAACTTTCCTGCCCCAGTTTTCCTTGCTTGTCCCGGCTCTCCCCCTGGCCAATGATGCCCCCCCGTACCAGAACATTCCCGCCCGCCTCAACTGTGGCTCCTTCCACAACGCCGCCGATGGTGACATCGCCAGTAGCGCGCACTGTCATTCCCAGGGTAACGTCTCCGGCGATGTCGATGGAGCCTTTGAAAGTGATGTTTCCCGTTGAGAGGTCAACGGTCTTGACCTTGATAATCGGTTCAACAACGACACCGTTGGCAACAATTACCGGTTGTCCGTCAATGGCGGCGATGAGCAGGTCGGGGTCATCGGGGGCAAAGGCCGTCCCCTCCAGGTTTTGAGTAAACTGGATATCTTTTGCTGGTGGTGCTGAGACCTCTTTGCCCATGAGGTTGGTGCCCGGTTTCCCCTGGGACGGTGGAATCCGGCGCATGAGCGGGTCTCCCGCACTGACGCAGACCATCTCTCCCTTGTTGCGGTAGTCGACGATGTCGTTGTCCATGAGTTGGGGTTGGCGGTCGTGTATTTGAGGAATCAGGCTCACCAGTTCTGCGTCGGTTCCCGGTTCGCAGGGAATCCCCCTGGCGATGAGGAGATCCTTGGCCTCTCCGGCGGCTATGGCCGCCTCGATTTCTTCGTTTAGAATGCCATAAATGATTCCCTGCTCTCTGAGGGTCTTGTGCACTTGCTCCGCGAACGCCGGTTTCCCGCCATAGGCACGGGTAAGGGTCAGGTATGCCTCGATGTTGTCGGGGGTGCTGCGGACAATGAAAGTTGCGTCGCGTTCTTCGCCTATATCGTAAACAAACTCCTGGGTGGCTGCATTGTACCGCTTGATTAGTTCCACAAGGGCGTGATCGTATATGAAAAGATCAGCAAAACCGGCGCTGATGAGGGCCTGCCTCACAAAGCCGAGGTTAATCTGAGCCTTCTCGCCTGCAGGAACGTAGCTGGCTTTCAGCTTGCGATCATCGGCAAGAATGAAGGTGATGCCTGCGGTTGTCGTAAAGGATTTGCCCATGGTTTAGCCCGTTTTACAGATGGTTCGCATTGTTTGAGTAAACGCGTTTTGTGTATACTTATCGGCGGTATGGAAGAGAACTTAAGTCTTTTACGCAATTTTATGGGCCAAAAATTTTAGGGTGTGAGGACGCCTTGACGCAGAAGCGCCCTGTGGGAGCCATCAGCTGCTATGGCGGTAAGAGAAGGGGCGTAGAAAACATAATCTTCATGAAACGGCGTCTGCACTGTGCCGCCGAAACCGGAGTTGTCCCCAAGGGCGATGTGGATGGTGCCGAGGATCTTCTCCGCTTCAAGAATGTTATCGGGGCGGGTGGCCCGGTCATTGGTTCCGATGCCGAGTTCGGCAATGTTGCGGTTTTTGCTGCTTTCCGCGAATCGGCGCTCTAGCCATTCCCGGTGGGGTTCATCACCAATGATGTCTGTTACCAGGCCATTGCTCACAATGAGTTTCAGCGGTGATGAGAGCTTTCTGGTCGGACCGTACTCCAGCACCATCACGCCTTCGCTGGTACCTTCAAGGGGAGCCAGGTATACCTCGCCGGCCGGCAAGTTCCCGAAACTCCCGGCCGCGGTCAGGAGACCGTCATCCCCCTCGGCCATTCGACCAGCCTTGCCGAACCGCATTCGCGTGCCGTTAGGGGTCTCGACAAGGATCTCCACGGCTGAGTTGACTGCTTCAGCCAGCCGGCTTGTGCGTTCCGACAGGGCGTGCCAGTCAACCTGCATGGAAGAAAAAAACATTTCGGGATCGAAATGGGGAAGGCTCGCGAAGCGCCCGCCTGCGGCATTCACCAGAAATCGGAACTTGGTGTGACTTGTGGAGTTGTTGGCGAGGGCTATGACAACGTCTGATACATCGGTACGATTGGCGAGGACTATTTGCCTGGAGCGTTCCACGTCATCTCCTGTTGCCTCTTTAGCCAGAAGGAGAGGCAGGAGCCCCTCTGCGGCAAGACATTCAACGATGCTGTTTCCGAAAGCAGCTCTCCAGAGCGCCAACGGCGGTTCTGCTCCTGATGCGGCCGTGGCTGGAAATTCAACGAACTCGGTATTTCCGTAACTGTTTTTCGCGAAGAGAGCCGCTTTCTCTGCAACTTGCAGAAGCCGTTCGCGGCGGTTTCGCTCGTCAGGGCCGGGTGATTCGTCTGGGCGAACCGTGTCACTGAATACTAGTATTCTTTCCCCGGCACCGACACCCATATTCACCTCAAACAACGATTTGAAAGCTTCCTGGTACATATGCCGGCTCCTTTCTCTCTGGGTCGATCTGTTTGCAGACTATAACAGAGCGGTCGGGGATGGGCAATCCTAAGGGAAAACCAATTTATTCATTATTTTTCCCTTGATTTATCAAAGGATAATGTGATAGATAGTGCATACTGTATACAATTAGGATTAACAAATTTAGTTAATAAATACAGATAGTTAAGAGCAGTTGACCCTGTCTGTGAAGGTCTGAACGGAGGCGTACGTGGCACAGGTGGTTTTTTCGAGCTGGGGAGGGAGTGTCGTTGACAACCGCACAGGGGGCGAGGCGAAGGATGCAAACTTCAGGCTCCCGACTTCCTTGGACGGGGAACGGTCTCTGGCTGCCTTTATGGGGTGGGACGGCATTATCGTTTTCGACAAGGGTGTCGATGTGCCGGCCATGGCCGCGGAATACATGAAAAGAGTGCAGACCCTCTATTGCTGCGGCAAGTGCACGCCGGGCAAGAAGGGAACCCGCGTTCTCATGGATGCTCTGGCCGCCATTGTGGAGGGGAGAGGCACCGAAGCCCATCTGGATAGCATAACGGATCTGGGCGATCTTCTGAAAAACTGCAAATGCACCCTCTGTCAGTCATCGGCGGTGCCGGTAGTTCATGCGGTGACCCATTTCAGGGAAGACTTCCTCGCTTACATCCGGGGTGGGGCAAAGCCGGTATCTCCACACCGCTACATCGAGAAATATACGGCTCCCTGCATGGACCGTTGCCCCGCCCATATCGATATTCCTGCCTATATAGAGTCGCTCAAGGAATACCGCTTTGATGAATCGCTTTCCATTATTCGCGAGAACATGCCCCTTCCGTCGGTCTGCGGCCGCGTCTGCCCGCATCCATGCGAAACCCATTGCCGCAGAAAGAATGTGGATGATCCGGTTAGCATCATGGTTCTCAAACGCACGGCTTCGGACTATGAGTGGATGCACAACGCCGAGCCCCCGATGAAACCGAAGGCCCGGAAGAACAAGACTGTCGCCATTGTCGGGGCTGGCCCCGCCGGTCTTGCCTGCGCTTATTATCTGGCCCTTGAAGGGTATCCCTGCACGATATACGAAGCACTCCCCGAAGGATACGGTGGCGGCATGATCGCGGTGGGGATTCCGCCCTACCGGCAACCGCGGCATCTGTTGCAGCGGGATATCGATATCATTGCCTCCATGGGGGTTGAAATCATTTACAATACCCGGATTGGCGTTGACATTTCTCTTGAAGAGCTCAAGAGCAAGTACAATGCTGTATTCCTTGCCCCTGGTGCCCACCGCTCGAAACCCATGGGGGTTGAGGGCGAGGACAAGGGGTACAAGGGGTTCCTCCGGGGTGGTATCGATTTCCTCCGTGAGGCTTACATGGGGCGCCCCACCGGCATGGGCAAGAAAGTGGTTGTAGTCGGGGGTGGCAACACCGCCATTGACTGTGTCCGTGTAGCGTTGCGTGAGGGTGCGGATGAGTCGATACTTCTGTATCGCCGCTCCCGCAAAGAGATGCCGGCCGACGTCTGGGAAGTGGACGGTGCCGATGAGGAGGGGGTCCGTTTCGAGTTCCAGGTTCTCCCCACTAAAATTATCGTGGACGAAAATGAGCAGGTTACCGGCGTTGAGTGCGTCAGGATGGCCCTGGGTGAGCCCGATGCCTCTGGCCGTCGTCGTCCCGAGCCGGTTCCCGGCAGCGAGTTCGTGGTTGAATGCGATACGGTAATCCCTGCAATCGGTCAGGACCCGGACCTCACGTTCATTCCTGAAAATATGGGGATCGATATCACCAAGTGGAATACGGTTGTCACCAAATACATTCCTCTTAAAGATGCCGCGGGCAAAGAATTGAAAGACGGTATGGGCAATCCCCTTGTCCGGACCCTCATTACCGATCTGGATGGTGTTTTTGCCGGTGGTGATGCCGAAATCGGTCCTTTGACCGTTGTCGCCTGTATCGGCAATGCCCATAGGGCAGCCCGGGTTATCCAGCGCTGGCTGGAAGAAGGTAAGGTCTATCTCACCGACGACGAGTTCATGGAAGACATCCTCACCAATTTCCCTGTCTATGATAAGGGAGAGGCCGTGCCGTGGCTCGATTCCGTTGAGAGGGCCCACCAGGCTGAAGTCCACGGCAAAGAGCGGGCCTGTAAGGGTAACTACCAGGAAGTAGAGCTCGGATTCGCCGACAGCCAGGCTGTTCGCGAAGCGGAACGGTGTCTGCGGTGCTATCGCGTTGCGATGGTGGCTGTCTAGTCAATAAAAAGGTCAGTATGTTACTTCGGCCTAAGGCCGGTACCATTGCGCCCGGGAGTCGTCATAGACCTCCGGGCTGCGGTGTGTCCCGAGCCCTAGCCGCTTTCCAGGGGTGAAACGTATATGGTCAGTCTTACAATCGACGGGAAAGACATCTCGGTAGCCAAGGGAAGCACCATTCTTGAGGCGGCAGCACAGCTCGGCATCATTATACCGACTCTTTGCTGGCTCAAGAAGGTTTCACCCACAGGTGCCTGCCGTGTCTGCGCGGTGGAGGTGGAGGGTGTTGACCGGCCCATGACTGCCTGCAATACGCCAGTGAAGGATGGGATCAAGGTAACAACCCAGTCTGAGAATCTATCCCGGATTCGTCAGAAGATCATGGAGCTGATGCTGGTCAACCACCCCCTTGATTGTCCTGTCTGCGATGCCGGTGGCGAGTGCGATCTTCAGAACTCCTGTTACGGCCTCGGGGCTTCCCGCCAGGAATATTCGGCCCTGCTTGAGCGGCGTGAAATTCGCTATGACTGGCCTCTGATCGAGAGTGACCCCAATCGCTGCATCCTCTGTGAAAAATGCGTCAAGGTTGACCACGAGGTGGTGGGGTGTAATGCCATTGCCGTGGTTAACCGCGGTGAGGCTACGGTGATAGATACAGTGGACGGCAAACCTCTCAACTGTGAGTTTTGCGGCAACTGTGTCGATGCCTGTCCCACCGGTACCCTGATCAGCAAGCCCTTCAAGTTCCGGGGCCGGCCTTGGGCGTTTACGACAACCAAGAGCGTCTGTGCATTTTGCTCAACTGGCTGCCAAATCGAGTATCGCACCCGCAATGGGCGTGTCGAGCGGGTGACCGGTGACGATGAGTCTTACAACAGTGGCAACCTTTGCATCAACGGCCGTTTTGGCTACAGCTACGTAAACTCCACGGAGCGGCTTGTTCAGCCCATGGTGCGCGGCGAGAAAGTAGACTGGAACGTTGCCATGGGGGCTGCCGCGACGGGGCTGAAAGACGTCATAGCCAAGTATGGGCCGGATGCAGTCGCCGGATTCGGCTCAGCTCGGGTTACCAATGAGGAAAACTTCCTCTTCCAAAAACTTTTCCGGGGTGCAATGGGTAGTGGAAACATCGACTCGGAGGCGCGTCTCGGCTTTGCGACAGCACAGCGGGTGCTTCGGGAGAGGGTTGGCCTTCAGGGAGCCAGCACAACCATTGATGCCATTGACCGTGCCGGTGCCGTTCTCGTGTTCGGTTGTGATCTGAACGCCGAGGCAACTGGCATTGAGTATCGGGTGATAAAGGCTGTCACCAAGAACGATGCTAAACTTGTTCTCGCAAATATGCGGGATGTCAAGTTGAAGAAATTTGCCAACAGTCACCTTAAATACAGGCCGGGAAGTGAGCTTGCCGTCATCAACGCCCTTACCAGGATTGTGCTTGACGAAGGGCTGCAGGACAATGACTTCGTTGCAAACCGCATTGCCAATCTGCCGGAACTGGTCTCTTCCCTCAGTACTGTATCGGTTGCCGACGCGGCTGCTGCTGCCGGTATGGCGGAAGGGGATCTTCGTGCGGCCGCCCGCCTGCTCGGTAAGAAAAAGAGTGTGGCAGTACTCTTCGGTGCCGATCTGATGCGGAGCAACGGGGCTGAGAAGGCGGTAAACGCCCTGATTAACCTCGCCCTCGTCCTTGGGGCGCTTGGCAAGGATGCCGGAGGGCTTTTCCCCGTTTACGAGAAGACCAATATCCGCGGACTCCTTGACATGGGGGTTGCGCCGGACATGCTCCCGGGGTATGTGGCCGCTCCTGCTAAAGGTAAAGATGTCTGGCAGATTGTCGAAGGGATAGAGCAGGGGAACATAAAGGCGCTCTATCTGTTGGGTTGCGATCCGGTTGCTTCTTTCCCCGAGGGGGAGCGGATTCGCGCAGCTCTCGGCAAGCTTGAGCTTTTGATTGTCCAGGACCCGTTCCCGGGCGAGTCGGTGAATCAGGCCCATATTGTATTCCCTGCTTCGGTTGCAGCAGAGAAGAACGGAACTTTCACAACCATCGACGGTCGGGTCCAGTCTCTTGGCAAGGCCGCCAATCCTCCAGGCGAAGCCCGTGAAGACTGGGACATCTTGACTGAACTCTACAACCGGCTTGCGGGCGAAAGCCGTCCGGTTTCTCCTGCCCTGGTTATGACGGAGATTGCCGAGCTGGTTCCCGGTTACGGTGCTGATGTTGTTCTGCCCGCTGCTTTCCCTGTTTCCGGACCCGTTTCTCTGGTTCCTGTGGCTGATTCAGGTGCTGCGCAGTTGGGACAGACCCCAGTGCTCCTGGCCGGTGCAATTCTTTACCACAGCGGAACAACCACGGTATGGTCGAAGAATAACCTCGAGGTTGCACCTGCCGGTTATGTGGAGATTCATCCGGAAGATGCTGCAAAGCTTGGCGTTGCCGACGGTTCCGGGGTGCGGATTTCCGCTGGAGGAGTGAGTGTGACCGGTCCGGCTAAGGTGTCGAGCAAGGTGCAGCCGGGCCTTCTGTTTGCGCCGTCCCATTTCAGGAACATGAACGTGAATGCTCTCCTTGCCAGGAATGCCGGCATGGTGCAGGTAAAGGTGGAAAAGGCGTAACGTACAGTTTCACATTCCTGATAAGCACGAAACCCCGCCCTATGACCAGGCGGGGTTTTTTTGTGTGTACGGCTGGGAAGTGTCGGGCAATCTTGTCGCCATCCGTGTTGCACTTTGCAGGGACAGGCTATCTGGCTGGGTTGTTTTTCAGGTAGGCGTTGACAGCGGCGTTATGCTCGACGAGGTTGGCGGAAAAGTGGTGGGTGCCGTCTTTTCTTGACACAAAATACAGGTAATTGGTGCGGACTGGATTAATGGCTGCTTCCAGGGCCCCCTTGCCTGGATTGCCTATGGGGCCGGGGGGAAGCCCGGGAATGAGATAGGTGTTGTAGGGGGTGGAGCGTTCGATGTCATGCTTGGTCACGTTACCGGCGAATGCTCTTACCCCGTAAACTGCGGTGGGGTCGCTCTGGAGTCGCATGCCTCTGGTAAGCCGGTTATGAAATACTGAAGAGATAAGAGGCCGTTCCTCTGCGACCACGGCCTCCTTCTCGATGAGGGAGGCGAGAGTAACCACCTGGGCACGGGTCATGCCTGAGTGCTGTGCAGCGTCAGCGAAGCATTCGTCATATATTTTGTCGAACTGAGCAGCCATGACCCTGATTAGATCCTCCTCGTTCATGGTGCGAGTCACATTGTAGGTGCTGGGGAAAAGATATCCTTCGACGCTACTACCACCAATGCCCAATTCGGCCAGCAGTTTTGGGTCCCTGGTTGCTTTCAGGAATCTCTCTTTGGTGAAAATATGCTGACTCTCCAGCAGTTCGGCGATCTGATGGATCGAATATCCTTCGGGGGCTGTGAACCGGCGTGTATAAACATCACCACTCACCATTTTGCGAAGTATTTCCGAAGGGCGCATCCCGTTGCTGAACTGATATTCTCCCGCCTGGAGTCTTCCGGATACTCCCTTGATGCGAATGTGGAAAACAAAGAGGCGGGCACTGGAAAGGATTCCCTCACGCTCCATGTCGGCGGCGACCTGAGAGATTGACTCTCCCTTTTGGAAGTCGACTATCCGGACCGTCCTGCCATCGCCGGCGGGACGAGCGAGGAAGAGAAAATAGCGGACAGTGGGTGCGAGAAGCAGAAGCAGCGCAATGGCAAGCGCTGCGAGAACCCGGCGGTCTTTCAGAATGGAAAGCCTTGGGGGGGATGCGCCACCATCGTTCGTGGGCTGATCATTTGGCGGTATTGATTCTTCCATGGGAGCAGGGTTTATATTGAAGGCACGTCAGGCTTTGAAACGGCTTTCCGTTCCAGCCCGGAGTCTTGCAATGTTATCGCGGTGTTTGTAGATGACGATGGAAGCGATCACCACGGTCACCGCAACCAGCGGAGGGCGTCCATCCAGAAAAGCCACTATGGGGGGCATTGCCGCTGCCGCGATGATAGAGCCGAGAGAGATGTAGCGCGTTGCGACAACAACGGCAATGAAAATACCGAGCGATATCAGGACCGCCAGGGGTGATATGCCGAGAAAAACGCCTAGGGCCGTGGCCACTCCCTTCCCCCCCTTGAAGGCAAGGAAAACCGAGTAGACATGGCCCAGGAAGGCCGCCAGTCCCGCAAGGGCTATCCACAGGTCGGCCATCCCCAGGTATTTGGCAACCAGTATCGGGAGAAACCCCTTGAGGCAGTCTCCCGCCAGGGTGGCGATGCCCACGGAGCGGCCCAGGGTACGGTACACGTTGGTGGCGCCGATGTTGCCGCTGCCGGTGGTCCGGATATCGACGCCGGCGGCTTTGGCGAGCAGCAATCCCGTAGGTATTGAGCCGAGTAGGTAAGCTGCGGCCAGCAGAAGGATTTCGTTAAGCATTAAAAACTCCGAGACGATATGAAAACGCCGGGAATAGTACCCTATTTCATCGCCGGCGGCAAGAACGCGGCGTTACTTTGTCCCCTTCCGGTAGACGAAAACGGCGGCCACCAGGAACATGGTGTCGCGGAATATGGCGGTCCAGGCCGTGGTCTTGTCTCCCCCCTGCTTGAAACATCCGCAATCGATGTCGAGTCCCCGTGCCACCGTGGAGAAAAGGAGGATGATGAAAAATGCGTTCATGATGGCCACCAGGGCGGCAGCGCTCCGGGCGCGCCAGCCTGTGACAAGCAGTGCCCCGCAGATGACTTCGACCCACGGGAGAATTGCCGCTGTGAGGTAGTTTCCCGCGTAGGGAAGTATCTGGTAGTTGGCGATGCTGCCGGCAAAGGCTGCAGGGGTAATTATCTTGATGACCCCGGCGTAGAGGAAGAGTGCCCCGAGGCCAACCCTGAGCATGGCGGTAAGGTGCTTCTTTACAGGGTCCATTATTGGTCCCCTTTCGTTACGGGATGGCCCGCATCCTGCCACTCGGGGAACCCACCTTCGTAGACGAATACCTGACCGAAGCCCGCTGCCAGAAGCTTTTCGCCCAGAAGCTTGCTGTCATGGCAGTCATAGCCGCCGCAATATACTATGACAAGCTTGTCCTTGGGGGTGCGCTCTGCAACTTGAGGGACAAGGCTGTCGGCCTCACCCACTGGAAGGGACAGGGCGCCTTTGATGTGCCCTTTCCGGAAGGTTTCATGATCACGGGCATCTATGATGACTGCCTCGCCGGTTTCGAAGAGTTCTTTCACCTGCATGAGTCCAAGGGGAAGCGGAGTTGCCCCTGCGGCAGAGGATGCCTGGGGATTTGCTGTTTCTGCTTGAGGTGCCTGGACCCCCTCTTCCCGAATCACTCTCCGGAGAAGCTTGTAGTTCCAGGCTATGCCGATTATCGCTGCGATGACGATGATCGTCGCCATTTCGGCGGCGAGACGCTTCAGGTCCGTCTTCATGGGTGCTGCCGCTCCTCTGTTAGTTAGTCGTAGTGGATTACGGTGGCCTTCTCCAGCGTAATCATCCCGCCGTTCATCATGGCATCGATCTTCGGCATGATTGCGTCGAACCGTTCCTGGGAATCCACCACTTCCACAACAATGGGGAGGTCGGCGGAAAGGCGCAGAAGCTTGTCGGTGTGATAGACGCTGCGGGCTCCGAATCCCGCCACTCCACGCAGTACGGTGGCACCGGCGAACCCTTCCCTGCGAAAGAGTTCCACCAGGGCTTCGTAGAGAGGGGTACGGCCATGCCGGTCGCTTTCGCCAATGAAGATGCGCATGAGAACCTGCTCGCCGATGAGTTTGGACATGGTGCCTCCCGTTACATGTGCCGTGCTGTCGCTATCCCCGCCCAGGTAAAGACGAGGCAGACCAGGACGCTGGCGACAATGTTCACGGCTGCCGTGACGAATTCGCCATCTTCAAGCAGCCGGAAGGTTTCGTAGCTGAAGGTTGAGAAGGTGGTGAGCCCCCCGAGGAAGCCGATGGTGAGTCCGACCCGGATTTCCTGCGGGATGAGGGTGGTGCGAAGTCCGAACTCCATGATGAGGCCGATAAGGAAGGCTCCCACTACGTTTACCGCCATGGTCCCGTAGGGAAACCCCCTGCCGGCCAGGGCATAGACCCATCCGGAGAGGATGTAGCGGGCAAGGCAGCCGAGGGCGCCGAATATGGCTATGGAGGCGACAGTCAACATACGATGTTCAGATCCCCCCGACGATTTTCCAGCCGTCCGCTTCACGGCGGAGCTGGATCGTCTCCTCGACGGTAATCTCCAGGGGGGCTCCTTTTGCGGTGACTTTCATTGCATAGCGGCCGGTGACGGTGGCAGCGTCATGGTTTACCGTTACGGTGCTGCTTAGAGAACGGTATGAAACGGGGCCGAAGTCAGAAAGTGTTTTGGCCAGTTCTGCGCGCTTTGCCCGGCAATCCAACCCTTTTTCCCGGTAGCCGGGTGATATGAGCGACGCGTAGAGTCTGGCGTCCGCCGTGGCAAGGGCCTGTTCCCGCAGCCGCATAACCTCCTCCACCGTCCGGCTTTCGGTTGAGCAACCGGCAAGCGCGAGGGCGAGCAGGAGCGGAAGCAGGGGGCGCATCAGTAATTCTTGTCCAGGAACTTCCGGGCCTCGTTTACGTATTTGCTCGTCCGGTATTCAGAAAAGAGCTGCTGGAAAGCGTCGCGCCCCTTTGCCTTCTCGCCGGTGCGGATGTAGGCTGATCCCAGATAGAAGAGTGTTTCGTCATTGATAGGAGACTTGGGATACTTTTTCAAGGTCTCTTCCAGGCGCTTTACCGCTGCACTGTACTTTTCCGTCCGATAGTAAAAGCGTCCGACGTAGACTTCGTACTCCACCTGCTTCATGCGGCAGACTTCAAGCTTGTTCCGCACTTCCTCTGCATATTCGGATGAGGGGTAGAGACGCAGGAAGGATTCAAACAGGGTCACGGCATTGGAAACCGGGGTCTGATCGGTATCGATGCCGGTTATCTGCTCGTAATGGCTGAGGGCTTGGCGGTAGAGGGCGTAGGGGGCCTTCTCGTGGTTGGGGTGGAGCTTGCGGAATTCCTCGTAGGAGGCGGCCGCCTCGATGTAGTCCTTGTTATCGAACTGGGCATCGGCAATCTTGATTTCGGCCTGGGCGGTCAGCTCCGGCGAGGCATAGCTCTCCCGCACCTTCCGCCACTGGGCGATGGCGTCCTCGTAGCGGCCGGAGGTCTGGAAATCTTCGGCAGCCTTGGCCATGGAGTCGGGATTGCGGCTTACCGCGTCCTGCGACGTTGCGCAGCCGGCAGCCATGAGGGCGATGAGGCTCAGTAAGCTGTAGAGAAAGGGTCGCTGGATACGGTTCATGGGGGTCCCGCCTTCCGTCTGGTATCAGAGAAAAAGTAGTGAAATCCCCTGATAATGTCAACGCAAAGTTCCATCCCGCCCCCGAAAGGGCGGGATGGCAGTGGTGTTATTTCCGCTTGCGCCGGTTCGGGTCGAGCTCTTTCTTCCTAAGCCTGATTGACTGGGGGGTCACTTCCACCAGTTCATCGTCGTCAATGAACTCGAGGGCCTGCTCCAGGGTCAGGGTGCGGGGAGGGGTGAGCTTGATGGCGTCGTCGGAGCCCGAGGCGCGGACGTTGGTGAGCTTCTTCCCTTTGCAGGGGTTCACGTCGAGGTCACTGTCCTTGGCGTGCTGGCCGATGATCATCCCGCCGTAGACCTCTACGCCCGCTCCGATGAAGAGGATGCCTCGGGGCTGGAGGCCGTCCAGGGAGTAGGCCGTAGTTTCGCCGTTTTCCATGGCGATGAGAACCCCGTTTTTGCGCCCCGGAATGTCACCCTTGTAGGGGGCGTAATCGTGGAAGGTGTGGGTCATAACGGCGGTGCCGCGGGTTTCGGTGAGGAGTTCGCCCCGAAGACCGATGAGTCCACGGGCCGGCACGATGAACTCCAGCCTGATGGTCTCGCCCATGGGCTGCATGGAGGTCATCTCTCCTTTGCGGGGACCCATCTTTTCGATGATTGCCCCCTGGAACTCGGAGGGAACGTCCACCACCAGGTACTCCATCGGCTCCATCTTCTTCCCGTCGATTTCGCGCATGATGACTTCGGGCTTGGAGACCGCCATCTCGAACCCTTCGCGGCGCATGTTCTCGATGAGGATGGAGAGGTGAAGCTCGCCCCGGCCGGAAACCTTGAAGGTATCGGCGTTGCCGGTATCCTCGACGCGCAGCGACACGTTGGTCCGCAACTCCTTGTCGAGCCGGTCGCGGATGTTGCGGGAGGTGACGAATTTCCCCTCCTTGCCGGCGAAGGGGGAGGAGTTGACGATGAAGTTCATGGCGATGGTCGGCTCGTCGATGGAAACGTAGGGGAGGGCCACGGGATTGTCGGCGGCCGCCAGGGTTTCGCCGATACCCACCTCGTCAAAGCCGGCCACGGTGACGATGTCGCCGGTGCACGCTTCCGGAACCTCCACCTGCTTGAGCCCCTCGTAGCCGAGAAGTTTCGAGATGCGGCTTCTGACGATGCTGCCGTCGCGGCGCACCAGCGCCACGGTTTCGCCGCTTTTGACGCTGCCGTTGAAGACCTTGCCCGTGGCGATGCGGCCGATGTATTCGTTGTAATCAATGTTGGTAACCAGCAGCTGGAACGGTAATTTGGGGTCGCCGGAGGGGGGGCGGACATTGGATTCCACCACTGCGAAGAGGGGTTCCATGCTGGTGGAGTCGGAGGTTAGATCCAATTTGGCGAAACCGAGCTTGGCGCTGGTGTATACGATGGGGAAATCCAGCTGCTCATCGTTGGCGTTCAGCTCGCAGAATAGGTCGAAGACCATATCGACAACTTCGTCTGGGCGGGCGCCGGGGCGGTCGATCTTGTTGATGACCACTATGGGCTTCAGGCCCAGATCAAGGGACTTCTTGAGCACGAAGCGGGTCTGGGGCATGGGGCCGTCCAGGGCATCCACCAGCAGGAGCACCGAGTCCACCATCTTGAGGACCCGCTCCACCTCGCCGCCGAAGTCGGCGTGGCCCGGGGTGTCGATGATGTTGATCTTGTAGCGGCCATGATGTACCGACAGGTTCTTGGCGAGGATGGTGATCCCCCGCTCCTTCTCCAGGTCGTTGGAGTCCATGACCCGCTCGGTGATTGCTTCGTTTTCGCGGAAAACCCCCGCGTGCTTCAGCATGGCGTCAACGAGGGTTGTCTTGCCGTGGTCGACGTGTGCTATGATGGCGATGTTCCTGATCCGTTCTTGCATGGGTGGTGCGTGCTCCTTCTGCCGTGTGCGGCGATAGATTCAAGGGTTGGTGGCAAATGAAAAAGACGAGCGGTGGCTCGTCGTAAAAAACGGTACAGTATCGCAATGTTCTGGCTAAAAAACAAGTTAAATCTGGTTTGCAGGGTTGCCCTCGATGGGTGATTCGTGGCATGTATGTTGCTTTTATAAAGACGGCACATTATCCGAGGTTAGACCCATGGGGATCATAAAAGACTTTATCCGGACCTTCCGGGCGGGTGCGGCAAATGGCGACAGGCCAATCTTGTCCGCCATGTTTGCGCTTCTCGTGCTCTCCCTCACCCTAATTGCCTACGGACTCGCCAAGTGACGGGACCTGTTGGCCAAATGACCATGAAGATGAAACCTGCCCTTGTCGTTATTCTTTGCCTGCTGCTACTTCCCGGCGTCGCCGCCGCGTCACGCCGGCTGCCGGTGGATGGAGGCAGTGTCACCTCCGGCATCGGCTGGCGGCTCGACCCCTTCGGCAGCGGCCGGATGACTTATCACCGCGGAGTCGATATCGCCGTCCCCCAGGGGACTCCCGTTTACCCAACTCAGCGTGGCACCGTCACCTTCGCCGGGTCTTATAAGGGCTATGGCAACCTTGTGGCCGTGGACCACGGCAATGGTTATGTTACTCTCTACGGCCACAATTCGGCGATTCGCGTCACGCCCGGTCAGGCGGTGGACACGAAAACCGTCCTTGCCCTGGCCGGGAGCACGGGGCGCTCCACCGGCCCCCATGTCCATTATGAGGTGCGGCAGTATCCCGGCTATGGCGGTAAGGCGCTGGAGCTTCCGGAGGAGCAGTTGCCGGCCATGGCGGATGGGAGGGGCAACGGTTTGGACGAGGATCACGCCGCCGGCAAGGGTGATGGTGAAGAAGCCGTCGAGGGAGAGGTCCCCCTGTACCCCCTGGCCGGGCTGGCCCTGCCGGGGGGCGAAGAACTGCCTTAGGTGGCGCTACAGCAGAAGAGCGGATAAAAGAACGCCCCGGTCCAGGAGTGAGAGGAAAGTTTCATCGGGCGATGGTCTTGAACAGGGCGGAAAAGTCCTCGTCACCGAAGCCGTCACCCCTGGCTCTCTTAAAGAGTTCATTGGCCGCCGCTGAGGCCACCAGAGGCTGCCCGGTCCGGTCTCCCAGGGCAACCGCCAGCCGCAGATCCTTCTGCATATGCTTCAGGGGGAAGGCCGGCGCGAAATTCCCCTCCCGGATAAGTCCCCCCTTCAGGGCGAACATGGGGTTGGCCATGACGCCGGCGGCAATAACATCGAGGACGGCAGCCGAGTCGAGCCCCGCCTTTTCCCCCAAAGCCAGCCCTTCGCAGAATACGGCCATCATCCCTCCCATGACCATGTTGACCACCAGCTTCATCTCGGCCCCTTTTCCCACGTCGCCGAGGTGGAGGACCTTTTTTCCCATCTTTTCGAAGCCGGGCAGCGCCTCGTCGTAGAGTGACCGGTCGCCGGCGGCCAGGATGATGAGGGTGCCGTCCTCGGCCGGTTTCTTGCTCCCCGATACCGGCGCTTCCAGGAACCGTCCCCCCTTGGCCACCACCGCAACGCCGATCTTTTGGGATGTGGCCGGATCCACCGTGGACATGTCCACGTAGCCGCGCCCCTCGCCGATCCCCTCCAGCACCCCGTGCTTGCCGAAGCAGACCTCCTCCGCCGCAGCCGGGTCGGCCAGCATGGCGAAGGTCACCGGGCAGGATTCAGCCACTTCTTTCGGAGAGGCTGCCAGTTCTGCTCCCAGTGCCGCAAGTTCCTCCGCCTTTGCGGCGGAGCGGTTCCAGACGGTCACCGCAAAGCCCGCCTTCAGTAGATTTTTCGCCATGGCGCTTCCCATGATGCCGAGGCCGATGAAACCGAATTTCTGCATTGATTACCTCCGTTTCCTTTTTAGACCAGTCGCGCCCAGCGCCACTGCCGGACCGAATTGATGAGATAGATATCTTCGGCCCGTTCCAGTTCCTCGCGGGTGATGACCCGTTCGCGCACCTGTCCCAGGGCCAGTATCTCCTCCCGGAAGGTGCCGGGGAGGAGCCCGGAGTCCAGGGGCGGGGTCACAAGGGTGCCGCCGATCCGGGCCACCACGTTGGCGGTGGTTGCTTCGGTCACCTCTCCCCGCTCGTTCACGAAGATCACGTCGTCGCAGTCGGGGCGAATTTCCTGCTCCCGCACGTAGAGGGGGCGGTGGGTGGTTTTGTGGTAGAGGAACGGGTCGGCGGAGTCGCTGTTCGCGGCGGCGAAGCCGACGATCATCGTTTCGACCCCTTCCGCCGGCGGCAGCGGTTCGGTTTCGATGGTGAAGGCCCCCCGGCGGTTGAGGAGGAGCCGCACCTTGTGCTTTCCGGCGAGGCTGCCGGTCCGGTGGGCGAGGACGGTGTTGATGGTGCCGAGGCGGATGTTGAAGCCGAAGTAGGCGGCCGAGCGGAACAGCCGTGCCAGGTGCCGTTCCAGCAGGAAGCACCCCTTGTCCTCTTCGTAGAGCAGGGTCTCAACCAGCTGGAAATCGGGGAGGCGCGTGCGGGCGAAACGGCCCTTGGCGAGGCACTCACGGTATTCGTCCTCATCCCGCGAGCCGATGGTGATGCCGCTTCCGATTCCCAGTTCCCCGGCTCCCGTTTCGGTGTCGATGACCGCAGTGCGGATGGCGACGCTGAAGGTCATCTCCCCGCCGGGGGACACATGGCCGATGCAGCCAGTGTAGACCCCCCGGGGTGAATCCTCCAGCTCCCGGATAATCTCCATACTCCGCTTCTTTGGCGCGCCGGTCACGGAGCCGCATGGGAAGAGGGCCCGGAACAATTCCGGCAGGTCCACTCCTTCCCGCATCCGGGCCGTGATGGTGGAAGTCATCTGGTGGAGTGTCTCCAGGGTTTCCACCGCGAAGAGGTTGTCCACCTGTACCGATCCGGTTTCGGCCACCATCCCCAGATCGTTGCGCAGAAGATCCACGATCATCAGGTTCTCGGCCCGTTCCTTTTCGCTCTCGGCCAGGCGCGCCTTGATCTGCTCGTCCTCGCTGCGCCAGCGCCCCCGGGGGGCGGTCCCCTTCATGGGGCGGCAGGTGAGGGTGCCGCGGCGCAACTCGAAAAAGAGCTCGGGAGATGCCGACAATATTTGGAAGCGTCCCATATCCAGATGGGCGCAAAAGGGGGCCTTCTGGGCCCGGCAGAGGTCGTTGAAGTAGGCGCCGGGGGAGCCTGTGAAGGTGAAGCTCCGGCGGAAGGTGAAGTTTACCTGGTAGGTGTCTCCGGCGGCGATGTAATCCTTGATCCGCCAGATGGCTTCCCGGTAGTCCTCTGTAGAGAGGCTGGGCTCCCAGCCGGCGGTTCCGTAGACCGTTTCGCACATTTCGGCGTCACGGATGCGCGGGGGGAGGCCGAAGCGCTTCTCGAACAGGCCGAACCAGAGGAGCGGCAGAGGACCGGGAGGATGCGTGGCAAGGCCGGTGCCGAGCCCCGCAGCCGCCTCGTAGGAGACAAAGCCCGCCGCGTGGAGCCCCCGGGCCGCAGCTTCCTCGATACGCCTGAGGGCCGGGATTACCTCTTCGGGGGCGTGGGCGGTGATTTCATCCACGAATCCCTCGAAGCGGTACGAGGCCGGGTGGTGTTCCGGAGCGAAAGAAACCAGGGTAACGGCGGGTGCCCCGCTCATGGCGCACCTGCCCTGCAGAACTCCGCAACCGGGCATTCCCGGCAAAGGGGCTGCACCGTGCCGTCGCATCCCTCCGAAATCCCCAGGTGGCAGAGGGGGAAGTCGTACTTCACCGGGTCGGCCGGGTCCAGCTGCCGGAGGGCCGCTGTGATCTCACGGGCCATCCGCCAGTCGGCCTGCTTGCGATTAGTGAATCCCAGATGACGGCAGATCCGTTGGATGTGGGCATCCACCGGGATCACCAACTGGGCCGGCGAGACTCCCTTCCAGACCCCCAGATCGATGCCGTCGGCGGGGCGGACCATCCAGCGCAGGTACATGCAGAGCCGCTTGCAGGCGCTCCCCGAAGCTGGGGAGGGGAAGAAGAAGGAGAAATAGGAATCGGCCGGGATGGCGTCGGTGTCGAAAACGGGCGAGTAATCGAAAGCGAGAACAGCGGCGCTGAACTCCGTGAGTGAAGAGGTGATGTCCTCGGCATGGGGGTCATGGCACCCCAGGAAGAAATCGCCGATGGTGTCCGCTTCCTCCACCATGGTCCGGGCTGCCAGGAAGAGGGCGCAGAGGTCGCGGCCGTCGTTGAAGCGGTGCTTGAAACCGGCGAAGAGCCGCAGCCCCTCCTGCGGTTCGAACCGCTCCACGAACCGCCGGGGCGACGGACCCATGGCCGCAAAAACCGTCTCCAGGTTCCGGAGGATGATCTTCACATTGCCGTAGGCGAGGCACGACGCCACGAGCCCCGCGATCTCACGGTCTTCGGGCGCCCCGAAACGGTGGCAGAAGGAGAGGGGGTCGTTCGCCAGGTGCCGCGTCGAGCGGGATGCGTAGAGGTTGTCGAGGACGGGCTTGATATCCAACGGTCAGCTCCGGTCAGGAGTGTATACGGAAAGCCGCCATGTTACACCACGGCGGCGAAAAGCGCCAAATGGAAAAAAGGGTCAGCGGCCGCCGGGGCTCTCCAGGATAAAGGTCACCGGTCCGTCGTTCACCAGATGCACCTTCATATCCGCCTGGAAGATCCCCGTGGCAGTGGGGATGCCGGTTTGCCGCACGAAATCCACGAAGCGGTCGTAGAGGCGCTTCCCCTCGTCGGGGGGGGCCGCCGTGTCGAAGGAGGGTCGCCGCCCCTTGGCGCAGTTCCCCGCCAGGGTGAACTGGGACACGGCCAGTATACCCCCGGAAACCTCCCGCACCGAGAGGTTCATCTTCCCCGCCTCGTCCTCGAAGATCCGCAGCCCCGCGATTTTCTCAGTCAGCCACGCCGCGTCCCGCTCCGAGTCCCCCTTTTCCACCCCGAGAAGAACCAGAATCCCCCGGTCGATGGCCCCCACGGTTTCGCCGTCCACCACCACCCGTGCCTCGCTGACCCGCTGAATTACCGCTTTCATGCTCCGAATACCCTCCCGAGAGCTTCCCTGTAAGCATTTTCCGCATCGCTCCCGAAGGGGGTGAAGATCACCCGCTTCAGTTCCGGGTAACGCTCCAGGGCCGCCTTGGTCTCCTCAAGGGCGATGGTGCAGGCCTCGTCAATCGGGTAACCGTAGACCCCGCAACTGATGGCCGGAAACGCGATGGAGGTGAGGCCCGCCCCGTGGGCTACCTCGAACGAGCGGCGGTAGCAGCTCCGCAGAAGCTCCGGTTCACCCTTGGCCCCCCCGTGCCACACCGGCCCCACCGTGTGGATCACGTACTTCGCCGGCAGCCGGTATCCCTTGGTTATCTTGGCGTCCCCCGTGGCGCAGCCGTTCAGGGTTCGGCACTCCGCCAGCAGCTCCGGCCCCGCCGCCCGGTGGATGGCGCCGTCCACCCCGCCGCCCCCCAGGAGCGAATTGTTGGCCGCGTTCACAATGGCGTCCACCGCCAGCTTCGTGATATCCCCCGGTATGATATCGATCTTATCCCTCATGCGTTACCTCCTCATCCGTAGCGTCGCCGGACAATTCTACAACCGATGGAGGGGACTTTCCACCCCCTTGCCACCCCGGATTAGCACATCCTCCTTTCCCATATCGGCGGGGTGGCGCTTACCGTGGAAGAGGATTTAGCGCTTCGCCCATTCGGTGTACGTCTGCTCTGTGCGGAGGCTAGACGGATTCTGTTGCGGAGGATGTCCATGAGGCGGGGCTTTTCCGGTTCGACAGCGGAGGCGTTTTTGCCTGTGTTTAAATGGGTGCATTTCAGTGGCCTTTTATGAGTAGAATTAGTTAATTAGCTTGACGCAAGACTGCCTTATACACCATACTGGCGCAAAATTCCACGCCTTTTAGGGCGTCCAATTTACGTTGGAATTAAAGGAGGAAATATGTCCAAAAAGCACATTGTCGCACTTTTTATTCCTCTTCTGTTTTCAGCATGCATGGGTAATCCCAGAATTGAAAACATGAATTCGGCACAAAGGGCAAGATTAAGTCATATAGAAATTTATAATGCTGACATTGACAAGCCATACGTAATTCTCGGAGAAGTTGATGGCCTTTCTTGTAACCGAAACAAATATCAAGCCCAAGATGTATCTTACGATGAGGCACTTCAAGGAGTAAAATTAAAGGCGGTCATGCTTGGTGCGGATGCTGTTGTGAATACGTTCTGTCAAAAAAATTCTGACACTGATTGGATTAATAATTGTTGGGCATCTGTAAAGTGTATTGGCGACGCAATACAATATAAATAATTATAAAACAAAAGATGCAGTGCTAACCCTTTCTTCTAGGGGACCGTTGCTACCGCGCCAGCCCCTGAAGCCTGACGTTGGGTAGTAATAGGAACAATCATGTTGTCTGAAATCATCAGCACGAAACTAAGGCTGGCCGATCAAAGCTGTGAAGCACAAGCCCTCGATCAAATTGTTGCTTTTTATAAGCAAATTAAATACGAAAATGGCAGGTTTGTCTTTCCATCGTTACAACAAGTCTCTAGTGTTTGGTTAAAACTGTTGCGCGAAAAGGAACAAACATTTATTTCGGAAATACAAAGAGTATCAGCTGTTTTTGGCAATAAACTCAATCCAGAAGAATATATTACCATTGTACAATTAGTACGTAACTTGTTGAATGATGAAAGATATAGCGAAAGGCTAAAGATTTTTGTTCAAGGCATTGAAAGAAAGGCAGGTTCGTATGGTTTGACTTTCAATCCTCAAGAGCATCGTTTGGATTTAGCTTATTCAACTTACGAGGTGGGAGTAAGGAATATTGCTCGTCAGACACTTGCAAGTGTTGAAACTGAGCTCAAGCTACATACTCAAGTCAATAGTGATATAGCGGAAAAATTCCAAGAAGCAGCAAGCTTGCTAGAATTAAAGCCAAATGTGATGGGCATAGGCGTGAATTTTAATGAAGTTATCAATAGGATTTTTCGTAAGAAAAAGAAATAACCCAACGGGTACTTCCAGGGGACTGTCGCTATCGCGCCAGCCCCTGAAGCCTGACGTTAGCGAGTAATGAGCCCACCATTTGACTTAGATTTAGGCCTCTATCTTGAAAAGAATCAACTATTGCTTCCATGGGGTTCTCAGATCGAGAAGCTCTGTCTTGTAGGAGATCCTGAAATCTATCGCCATCCGAGAGCAGTAAATATTTTTTGGAAAGATGAAATAGTTTTCGGTGGTCTTTCCGTTCAAGTAAGTGCAATGACGGCTGCTGGCCCAAATGCCTTTTATCTTTGTCGCACTGAACAGGCTGGGTCGGCTCATGACGAGTATTCGTGGCTATTGCACGAACTTACGCTTCGGCTAGGGTCTCCACGTTCATCGATTATTGATAACGGTTACCCCTGGACGAAATGGTTGTGGGAAGAGGTTGGAGTGAGTCTGCGCATTGCCGAGCGTTTTGGGGATTATGTTTCGTTCATGGTCGCAAAAGACATATTTCGTGGCTAATTTTGCGCTAACGGGTACTTCCAGGGGACCGTCGCTACGCGCCGGCCCCTGAAGCCTGACGTTGGAAAAGGATAAAGAGGAGCATCTATGCCTTCAATATTTAATGTAATATTTATTTCTATTGCCTTATGGTGCATCCAAGGTTGCGGTAGCGGGGCTGCACCTCAACAGCATCAAAGCGCACAAGTTTCCACGTATACGAATTGGTCAACAGTCAAAACATTAGAAATTAGCGATTCCAGTGCTTTTGCCTTAACTGCTAGAGCTGAAGGTGATTACATTTATTACTCAGATTTATATAACGGTCTGAGTGCTGCAAATGTCAGTAACATGAGTAATATTATATTTTACAATAAAATTGTGGATACAGAGGTGTCAGGCTGGGGTGGTTATAGTACCTACGATTTTTTATACAAATTTGTTACGACAGGAAACATAGCCTGTATTGCAGTGGATGCAGCCTGCCTCGGATGGTGCGCAGGTGATTGGAGAGAGCTGAGATTGTATGATGTTACTGATAAAACAAAACCGATATACCTTGCGGCAGTATCAGCTCCTTTAGGTCCCGAAGACGTTTTGGCAGAAGGTAATTACTTGTATGTTACCGGCAACAATAAATTAGGTTACACAAGTGAATTTAATATTATTGACATTACAAATCCAAATCAACCGATTACAATCGGTGCTGTTGATATTAACGGTCCCGGTAAAATAGCTAAGCGCGGCACTAAAATATTTATTTCTCAAGTCCAACCCGACTCTTTTACAGATGACAATTATAAAAACATACAGATTATAGATGTATCGAACCCTTCTAATCCTATATTGGAAGGGGCACCTACTACTATCAGTGCTTTTAATACAGCTTATTCTCCAATAGCTGTAATAGCCGATATTGCATATGTTAGCGATTGGTATAACGGTTTATATGTAGTTGATATTAGCGATTATCTCAACCCAGTATTAATTGAGACTATTCCTCAAGCAGATGCAATTTACGATATTGCATTACATGGCTCATATTTGTATTTGGCTTGCGGTACTGCCGGGCTGCAAATATATGAAATTAATAAACCAGAACAGCCTGTATTGGTGAAAACTATCAAGACCACAACAGCCATCAAGTTTGTTTCTGTTACAAGTGGCAAAGGTGCTTATATTACAGACGCACCTACTAACCAAAACAATCAACCACCTGAAGGTCCAAAACTAAATATATTTTATCTTGAACGATAATGTTGATGTAAGTCAAAACTTGCAGAATATCATGTTTCCAAAATGCAGTTGTCCAACCCTTACTTCCAGGGGAGCGTCGCTATCGCGCCGGCCCCTGAAGCCTGACGTTAGCAATGAAAAGGAGGAACAATGAAAATGACGAAAGGGTGTCTTCTAATTTTCGGATTGGCTGCGTTGCTAATTCCAACGCAGGCTACCTACGCTGGACCCTACTCAGACGAACTCTCAAAATGTTTTATCGAATCAACAACGGTCAGCGATCGAGCCACCTTCGTAAAATGGATGTTTTCTGCTGCCTCCTCACATCCAGCTGTAAAGTCCATTGCTGAAGTATCGCAAGAGCAACTCGACTCTGCCAATAAACAAGTTGCAGAGATAATCATGAAAATATTAACTGACTCTTGCTCGCAGAAGGCTGAAAAAGCAATCAGATATGAAGGTTCATCGGCACTTGAAACGAGCTTCGGTGTATTGGGAGAAGTAGCAGGCCAAGAATTATTTTCTAGTCCTGATGTCGCCGCTAGCATGGCTAATGTGGCTAATTATCTTGATGAAGAAAAATTGAATTCAGCATTAACCATGAAATAGAATACGGGACAAACAGCTAACCCTTTACTTCCAGGGGGCCGTCGCTATTGCTCCGACCCCCTGAAGCCAGACGTAAGGAGATTTCCCACATTGGACATCCCACGGATATTCAACATCACTGAGAGTGCCCATCGCATCCACAACCCGATCACAGCCGAAAAGCTCGCCACTCTCGGCGCGGCGTTGCGTCTGGAATCGGGTGCCCGAGTGCTCGACCTCGGCAGCGGTTCGGGGGAGATGCTGTGCACTTGGGCACGCGATCACGGCATCATCGGCACCGGCATTGACATGAGCCAGTTGTTTTCCGAGCAAGCGAAGTGCCGTGCTGTAGAGCTCGGCGTTGCCGATCGGGTCCAGTTCATCCATGGCGATGCTGCCGGCTATGTCTCCGACGAGAAGGTCAGCGTGGCGGCCTGTGTCGGTGCCACGTGGATCGGCGGGGGAGTCGCCGGCACTATCGAGCT
>MTLE01000041.1_pt1 | contig 89537 bp, 73 predicted proteins | sample 1982461 | NCBI WGS metagenome assembly MTLE01 (sample SAMN05712605, study PRJNA340218) | biofilm metagenome | isolation source: sample SPL anode biofilm adapted to -200 mV | place: USA | collected 2012-02-03 | reverse complement strand
CTGTCTAGCGTTGCTTCTAAAAAAGGCAAAATCCTGTTCGTTGGTACTAAACGTGCCGCTACTGAAGCAGTTAAAGAAGCAGCTCTGAGCTGTGACCAGTTCTTCGTTAACCACCGCTGGTTAGGCGGTATGCTGACTAACTGGAAAACTGTTCGTCAGTCAATCAAACGTCTGAAAGATCTGGAAGCTCAATCTCTGGATGGTACTTTCGAAAAGCTGACCAAGAAAGAAGCGCTGATGCGTACTCGCGAAATGGAAAAGCTGGAAAAGAGCCTGGGCGGTATCAAAGACATGGGCGGCCTGCCTGATGTTCTGTTCGTAGTTGACGCTGACCACGAACATATCGCTATCAAAGAAGCTAACAACCTGGGTATCCCAGTTGTATCTATCGTTGATACTAACTCTAATCCTGATGGCGTAGATTACATCATTCCAGGTAACGACGACGCAATCCGCGCTGTACAGCTGTACCTGAATGCTGCTGCTGATTCAGTTCGCACTGCTCGTGAACTGGACATCGTTGTTCAAGCTGAACAAGACGGTTTTGTTGAAACTAACTAATTTTAGTTAGGCCCTGACAACAAATCGTACAGGTTTGAAGGGGCCCCGGTGGCCCCTTTTACTGTAACTGGCATTTACCTTAATTGAGGATGGATGACATGGCAGATATTACTGCTGCAATGGTAAAAGAACTGCGTGAACGTACCGCCGCAGGCATGATGGATTGTAAAAAAGCACTGACCGAAGCAAATGGCGACATCGAATTAGCCATTGAAAACATGCGTAAATCAGGTCAGGCAAAAGCTGCTAAAAAAGCGGGCCGTATTGCTGCTGAAGGTGTGATTATCGCTCGTAGCGCTGGTAACACTGCAGTAATGCTGGAACTGAACTGCGAAACTGACTTCGTAGCTAAAGATGCAAGCTTCCGCGCTCTGGGCGAAAAAGTAGCTGACATCGCGCTGGCTGGCAAAATTGCTGATGTTGAAGCGCTGAAAAATGCTGACTTCGGCAACGGTGAATCAGTTCAGGTAACTCTGAACAACCTGATCGCTAAGATCGGCGAAAACATGAACCTGCGTCGTGTGATGATCGTTGAAGGTGACAACCTGGGCACTTACATCCACGGTTCACGTATCGGTGTAGTAACCAAACTGGTTGGTGGCGATGTTGAGCTGGCGAAAGACCTGGCTATGCACGTTGCTGCAAACAGCCCACAATTCGTTAAACCTGAAGACGTTTCTGCAGAAGTAGTTGCAAAAGAACGTGAAATTCAGGTTGATATCGCGATTAACTCTGGCAAGCCAAAAGAAATCGCAGAAAAAATGGTTGAAGGCCGCATGAAGAAATTTACTGGTGAAATTTCTCTGACTGGTCAGCCATTTGTTAAAGATCCTTCAATTCTGGTTGCTGACCTGCTGAAACAGAAAGGTGCTGATGTTCAGGACTTTATCCGTTTTGAAGTAGGCGAAGGTATCGAAAAACAAGAAACCGATTTCGCTGCTGAAGTTCAGGCACAAATTGCTGCCATGAAGGGCTAATCGAACCATCGGCTAAATACAGACCGCGACATATGTCGCGGTCTTTCTATGAGCGGAAAATAGACCTATGAGCACTCATCCGAAAACTGCATATAAACGTGTTCTGCTGAAATTAAGTGGCGAAGCCCTGCAAGGCGCCGAAGGTTTTGGTATTGACCCTACTGTATTAGACCGTATGGCACAGGAGATCAAAGAACTGATCGAACTGGGCGTTGAAGTGGGTCTGGTCATTGGTGGTGGTAACCTGTTCCGTGGTGCTGGTCTGGCAAAAGCTGGTATGAACCGCGTAGTCGGCGATCACATGGGTATGCTGGCGACCGTGATGAATGGTCTGGCCATGCGTGACGCATTACACCGTGCGTATGTAAATGCCCGTTTGATGTCAGCAATCAATCTGCAAGGTATCTGTAACGATTACAACTGGGCAGAAGCAATCAGCCTGCTGCGTAATGGCCGTGTAGTGATTTTCTCTGCGGGTACTGGTAATCCTTTCTTTACCACTGATTCTGCTGCGTGTTTGCGTGGTATCGAAATTGAAGCTGAAGTGGTATTGAAAGCGACTAAAGTGGACGGCGTGTTTTCTGCTGATCCAGTTAAATTCCCTGATGCGGAACTGTATTCAGAACTGGATTACAACGAAGTTCTGGACAAAGAATTGAAAATTATGGATCTGGCGGCATTTACGCTGGCCCGTGATCATAATCTGCCTATCCGTGTATTCAACATGAACAAACCAGGCGCATTACGTCGGGTAATCATGGGTGAACGCGAAGGCACTTTGATCCATCACAAAAATAAATGATCAGACTTCAGTTTTGGCTCTATAAAGTCTTTAATATGAAGCATCTGCCAAATCTAGCGAAAAAAGGATACAGATTGTGATCAATGAAATTAAAACTGATGCAAAAGATCGCATGACTAAAAGTGTTGAATCACTAAAGTCTCATATGTCAAAAATCCGTACTGGTCGTGCACAACCTGCGTTGCTCGATGGGATCATGGTTGAATATTATGGTTCTGCAACCCCATTGCGCCAGGTTGCCAACGTAGTTGCTGAAGACTCTCGCACGCTGGCAGTTTCTGTTTTTGACCGTTCAATGATCCAGGCGGTTGAAAAAGCTATTATGACTTCTGATCTGGGCTTAAATCCATCTTCAGCGGGTGCGACTATTCGTGTGCCGTTGCCTGCATTGACCGAAGAACGTCGTAAAGATTTGATCAAAGTCGTTCGCGCAGAAGCAGAGCAAGCGCGTGTTGCTGTACGTAACGTGCGCCGCGACTGTAATGCCGATCTGAAAGCATTGCTGAAAGATAAAGATATCTCTGAAGACGATGATCGTCGCGCGCAGGAAGAAATTCAGAAGCTAACTGATAGTTTTGTTAAGTCAGTTGATGACTTGTTAGCCGCTAAAGAAAAAGAGCTAATGGAAATCTAAGCTGCTAATCAGGTATAGTACGGGCGCCGTGCAGTTTACTGCATGGCGCCTTTTTTATCTGGAGGAATCAATGACATTACCTGATGCCATCTCGGACATTGCGAACCAAACTATGCCGAAGCATGTCGCTATCATTATGGATGGTAATGGCCGTTGGGCTCAGCAACGGGGAAAAATTCGTGTTGCGGGTCATAAAGCCGGTGTCGTTTCTGTGCGTCAGGTGGTTTCTATTGCCTCCCGTATGGGCATTAATGCACTGACCCTGTTCGCTTTCTCCAGTGAGAACTGGCGACGCCCTGAAACAGAAGTTTCAGCATTGATGGAACTGTTTATGTTTGTGCTGGCACGGGAAGTCCGCAAACTGCATGACAGTAATATCCGACTGCGCGTTGTTGGTGATATTCATGGCTTCAGTGAGCGCCTGCAAAAAAAAATTCGTGAAGCGGAAGCACTTACTGGTAGTAATACTGGTATGACTCTTAACATTGCGGCTAATTATGGTGGTCGCTGGGATATTGTTCAGGCAACGCAAAATATCGCAGTAAAACTCGCGAATGGTTCTTTAAGGCCGGAACAAATTGATGAAGCATTACTGGCTGAACATTTATCTATGGCTGACATTCCCGATGTTGACCTGTTGATTAGAACTGGTGGTGACCATCGGATCAGTAATTTTTTACTTTGGCAAATTGCGTATGCTGAGCTGTATTTTACTCCGGTGCTCTGGCCTGATTTTGGCGAAGAGCAATTTTTGGATGCAATTGCCTCTTTTGTTTCCCGTGAACGTCGGTTTGGCTGTACCGGTGATCAGATAAAAAACTGGCTGATATCATCGGTCAAGCACTCATAATAAAGGGATATTTTTCGTTGAAACAAAGAATTATAACCGCGTCAATTTTGATCCCGCTGGCAATTGGCTGGCTATTTTATCTGCCAGTAGAATATTTTTCGTTGTTAGCTGCCTTGCTGTTTTTTCTTGCAGGCAGAGAGTGGGGGCGTTTTTCCTCCGCCACATCAGGTCTGTTTTTTGCTGTTAGTTATCTGATTATACTGATGGCAAGCTACTACTTTGCGCCATTACAATCAATTCTTCAGGGGCATATCGCGCCGCTTGTCTGGTGTGTAATGATCGTAGGTGTGCTCTGGTGGGGGCTGGCTCTGATCATGATCATGCGTTATCCCGGATATGAAGCATGGTGGCATAACCGGCCTTGGTTACACTGGATGTTTGGTTTATCGACACTGTTGCCATTTTTCTGGTCTCTCGTGCTGTTACGCGGTTATGAATTCCAGCATGATGCCAGTGCCGGCAGTTGGGCATTATTATTTGTCATGTCGCTGGTTTGGGTTGCCGACACAGGTGCTTATTTTACTGGTCGGGCGTTTGGTTCGCGTAAGCTGTTACCTGCAGTTAGCCCAAATAAAACGATCGAAGGGTTACTCGGTGGTGTTGGTGCCGCTACATTATTAGCGGTGGTGGTGACTATTAAAAGCCACACTGCGATGCAGCAAAGTATTGCCATTATTGTCAGCTCGGTGCTGGCTGTGCTGGCCTCCGTGCTTGGAGATCTGACGGAAAGTTTATTCAAACGCGTGGCTGGAATTAAAGACTCCGGCTCATTGTTGCCCGGTCATGGCGGAGTATTAGATCGTATCGATAGTCTGACTGCGGCTTTACCAGTGTTTGTTATCAGTTATCTGTTATTAAGTTAAGGTTTATAGCATGCAGTATTTGACCATCCTCGGCGCTACTGGGTCGATAGGTCGCAGTACACTGGATATCGTGCGTCGGCATCCAGAGCGATTTGCCATAACGGCATTGACTGCAAACCGTGACGTGACACAGATGATGTCTGATTGTCTGGAGTTTCACCCGGCGTTTGCTGTGATGGCGGATGAAGCATCTGCGATGCTATTACGCGATGCGTTGGTTCCTCATCATCTTAAAACAGAAGTGCTGACGGGGACGGAAGCGTTATGCCATGTTGCTGCGCATTCCTCGGTTGATATTGTCATGGCTGCGATTGTTGGCGCTGCGGGCTTATTACCGGCAATGGCTGCAATAGAGCAGGGTAAAACGGTTCTGCTGGCTAATAAAGAAGCTTTGGTGATGTCAGGGCGTCTGTTTATGGATGCTGCACATCGGCATGGCGCCTGCATTCTGCCGGTAGATAGTGAACATAATGCGATATTTCAATGCCTTCCTGCTGAAACTCAGTCTGCACTAGGGCATTGTGATTTACACGCAGCAGGTGTAGATAAAATCCTGTTAACTGGTTCAGGGGGGCCATTCCGCTATACCCCGTTGGATGAAATGTCCACCGTAACCCCGGAACAGGCTGTGTCTCATCCAAATTGGTCGATGGGTCGAAAAATATCTGTTGATTCTGCCACCATGATGAATAAAGGGCTGGAATTTATTGAGGCAAAATGGCTGTTTAATGCCGAACCGGAACAAATTCAGGTCATTATTCATCCACAATCAGTGATCCATTCCATGGTGCAATATCGGGATGGGTCTGTGCTGGCCCAGATGGGGCAACCGGATATGCGAACCCCAATTGCTCATGCCCTGGGGTTTCCTGAACGTGTTGCTTCTGGGGTTGGCGCTCTCGATTTTTCTCGGATTGGTGAGCTTTCTTTCCTGCCGGTCGATTTTGCCCGATACCCATGCCTTAAATTAGCGATTGAAGCATGCTGGGCGGGTCAAGGTGCTACCACGGCCCTTAATGCGGCAAATGAAATTGCTGTAGATGCCTTTCTGAATGGCAATATTGGTTTTACAGATATTTACCGTGTAGTCGCGGAAGTTCTGTCAAATTTAAAACAAAGCAATATTAATGATTTACAGTCCATTTTAACCATCGATACCGAAGCCAGACTGGCTGCCCATCAACAGATCGTGAGGTTAGTAGCATGATGAGTGCTGGATTATGGAATTTAGCGTCGTTTCTGATTGCCTTAATCATTCTCATTGCCGTGCATGAATGGGGGCATTTCTGGGTGGCCCGTCGTTGTGGCGTGAAAGTTCTGCGCTTTTCACTTGGATTTGGCAAAGTATTGTGGAGCCGGCAAGGGCAGGATGGAACCGAGTATTCTTTATCACTGATTCCCCTTGGTGGGTATGTGAAAATGCTGGATGAGCGCATGGAAGCTGTTCCGGCAGAGCTGAAATCACAGGCATTTAATAATCAATCTGTGGCTAAGCGTGCGGCGATTGTTGCTGCAGGCCCGTTAGCCAATTTTGTATTTGCTGTTGTCGCATTCTGGTTGGTTTTTTTGATCGGAGCTCCCAGTGTTAAACCCGTTATTGGCGAAGTGACTCCGTTATCGGTTGCCTATCAGGCTGGGCTGCGCACCGGGATGCAGATCCTGCAGGTCAATGAACAAACCGTATCTGATTGGGAAAGCGCCAGCTATGGTTTTGTTGGCGCAGTTGGTCAGGCAGAAGTGCAGCTGAAGGTTGAGTCTGATACCGGTATTCAACAGCAGATCCGCTTACCGCTGGATGGCTGGGAAATGAGCCCTGATGAACCGCTGCCATTCAAAAAGCTGGGTTTTAGTCCATTAGGTCCGGAGATCCTGCCTGAATTAGCCAAGCTTACACCGGGTGGGGCGGGGGAAAAAGCAGGGCTCAAAGTTGGCGACAAGATCCTGTCAGTCAATCAGCAGCCAGTAACAGACTGGCAAAATTTTGCCAAAGTGATCCAGCAATCACCGGACATTTCATTACAGTTACTGGTGTCACGTGATAGCCAAACACTATCTGTTACATTAACGCCTGAGCGTAAAGAAACCAAAAATAGGGTTACTGGATTTGCGGGCTTAATGCCAGTCGTTAAACCGCTACCCGATAAATACCTGACTGAGGTACGCTATGGCCCATTTGATGCTATTCCGCATGCAATAAAACGCATGGCAGAAGTAACTTCGTTGACACTGGATGTAGTTGCAAAATTGGTGACTGGCACTATCTCTGTTGATAATTTGAGCGGTCCTATTGCGATAGCGAAAGGCGCTGGCGATAGTGCCGGGTTTGGTTTGGTTTATTTCCTGGGTTTTCTAGGACTAATCAGTGTTAACCTTGGTATCATGAATCTATTGCCTTTGCCGGTGTTGGATGGTGGTCATTTGCTGTTTTTTGGTATTGAAGCACTATTGCGTCGCCCGGTTCCCGCGAAGGTACAGGACATTGCCTACCGGATTGGCGCGGCCGTATTGATGTGTTTGATGGCTATTGCGTTGTTCAATGATTTCACCCGTTTTTAACGGATAGACAAGGATCTCAATACAACATGGCGGTAAATAAAGTTTTAGCTGCATCATGCCTGCTGGCATGCAGTGTAATTGGACAGGCTCAGGCAGCTGATGCCTTCACGGTAAAAGATATCCGTATTGAAGGTTTGCAACGCGTTACGCTAGGTGCTGCGTTATTAAATTTACCCATTCGTGTGGGTGATAAACTGGATAGTAATGCCAGTGCCAACGCAGTGAAACGTCTCTATTCGTCAGGCAATTTTGATGATATCAAAATGCTGCGTGACGGTGATGTGCTAGTTGTTCAGGTTAAAGAACGCCCGACTATCAGTCAGATTGAATTCGAAGGCAATAAAGACATTAAAGAAGATCAGCTGAAACAAACGCTGGAATCCAGTGGTATCCGCGTTGGTGATGCGCTGGATCGTACTATGCTTCGTTCACTGGAAAAGTCGCTGGAAGATTTCTATTACGGTGTGGGTAAATACTCCGCTAAGGTTCAGGCGATCGCGACACCATTACCCCGTAATCGTGTAAATCTGAAATTTAAATTTATCGAGGGTGTGTCTGCAAAAATTCAGCAGATCAATATCGTTGGTAACACTAAATTCCCGGAAGAATTGCTGATTGCTCAGCTATCGTTGCGTGACGATGTGCCATGGTGGAACTTCATGGCGGATCAAAAATATCAGAAGCAGAAACTGGAAGCCGATATTGAAACGTTGCGTTCATATTATATGAACCGTGGTTATGCCCGGTTTAAAATGAACTCAACACAAGTTTCCATGACGCCGGATCGTAAAGGTTTGTATGTCACGTTGAATATTCATGAAGGTGAACAATACACTGTTAACAATATTGACCTGAAAGGCAATCTTGAAGGGCATGGCGGTGAAATGCGTGGGCTGATCCCTTTGGAAAAAGGCGCCATGTATTCTGCGGCGGATGTGACGCATACCGAAGAAGTGTTATCTAAATACCTGGGTCGTTTTGGCTATGCCTATCCAAAGGTGACCACTTATCCGGCTATGAATGACGAGACTAAGCAAGTTGATTTGAACATCAATGTAGAGCCGGGTCCTCGTGTTTATGTGCGCCGAATTAATATTACGGGTAATCAGGTAACCAAAGACGAAGTCCTGCGCCGTGAAATGCGTCAGATGGAAGGGACCTGGTTATCGGGCGATAAGATTGAAAGCTCAAAATCACGTCTGGAAAAACTGGGCTATTTTGAAAAGGTTGATATTCAACCTCACCGTATTCCAGGACATGAAGATCAGGCCGATCTCGATGTCGAAGTCAAAGAGCGTTCCGTGGGTTCGATTAACGGTGGCGTTGGCTATGGCACCGAGTCTGGGGTGAGTTTTCAAGCGGGTATTTCACAAGACAACTTCTTTGGCTCTGGCAATAAAGGCGCGATTAACTTCGAAACAAATAAATACAGTAAGAATGTTGAACTTAGTTTTACAGATCCTTATTTCACCGTAGACGGTGTTAGCTTAGGCGGCAAAGTGTACTACAACAAGTTCACTGCTGGTGATGCTAATCTGGTTGATTACGATAACGAGACAATCGGTACTAAGGCAACATTAGGTTATCCGCTGGATGAGCTGAATAGTCTTGAGTATGGGCTTGGTTATGAGCATAACAAACTGTCGCAAACGACCAACTATGCGCAGACGCAAAAATTCTGGTTTATTAACTCGGTGGATATTACCGAAGATGGGCATGCTGTATTCAATGATTACGATGTATCCTTGACATGGACTCGGAATAACTTAGACAAAGGCGTATTCCCAACCCAGGGTAATCGTCAGCAGGCTTCTGGTAAAATCACAGTGCCGGGCTCTGACTTACAATTTTATAAACTCAGTTTTGAAAATGCCCATTATTACCCATTTGATCGTGATCATCAGTGGGTTATCTCTGGCCGCTTTAAAACTGCTTACGGTAATGGTTATGGTCAGAAAAATGGCTACAACCAGGTGCTGCCATTCTTTGAAAATTATTATGCCGGTGGTAGCCAATGGATGCGCGGCTTCCAATCAAACTCTGTTGGGCCAAGAGGCATTCAGCTAGACCGGACTGTGGTGAGTGGCTCAGTTGTATATCCTGAAGATAAATCGATTGGTGGCAATGCTATCGCGGTTGCCTCAGCTGAATTGATTGTTCCGACACCATTCATCAGTGATACTTATCGTAGTCAATTGCGGACTACCGTGTTCTACGATGTAGGTACAGTATGGGACACTACATTTAACGACAGTATTTATACCTGTGGTTATGCTTGTGATCGTTATTACGATTATTCCAGCCCATCTAATATTCGCATGTCTGTAGGTATGTCATTACAGTGGTTGTCTCCGATGGGGCCACTGGTGTTCTCGTTTGCCAAACCGGTGAAAAAAATGCCGGGCGACAAAACGGAAATCTTTAACTTTAATATCGGACGCACATTCTGATAGCGTCAAAAAGGGAGTTCTATAAGTGAAAACCATGATGCGTGTTGCTGCTTTATCTATTGCTATATTGTCTTTGGGTTCTGCGGCATCAGTTCAGGCTGCTGATGCTACTATTGCTGTTGTGGATATTGGCAAAGTATTACGTGAAATTCCGCAGCGTAAAGCGATTGAGAGCAAGCTGAAAAGTGAATTTGATTCTCGTGTTCGTGACATGCAGCGTATGGAGACCGAAGGTCAGACACTGGCTGCTAAGTTGAAGAAAAATGAATCTTTCATGAGTGCGGATGAACGTACTAAATCACAGCGTAAACTGGCTGAATTACAGGCTGATTTTAACCTGAAAGGTCAGGCATTGCAGGAAGATCAACGTCGTCGCTTTAACGAAGAACAGCAAAAAGTGTTTGAAAAAATCCAGACTAATGTTGAAAGCATCGCAAAATCAGAAGGCTATGACATGGTACTAAATCGTCAGGCTGTTGTGTATAGCAATGATAAAAATGATATTTCAGCAAAAGTGATCCAACAAGTTAGTAAAGGCAACTAAGTAATATGACCATCACCCTGGGACAACTCGCTCAGCACTTGGGGGCTGAACTACACGGCGATGCCAATGCTGTGATCCAGCGTATTGCTAATCTGGAAACAGCACAGGTGGGCGAGATCAGTTTTTTATCTGACAGTAAATATCAAAAACATCTGTCAGTGACTCAAGCCAGCGCTGTGTTGCTCAAAGCGGCAGATTTGGCTGCATGTCAGACTAATGCTTTGGTCGTAAAAGATCCTTATATTGGCTTTGCCCGTGTCGCTCAGTTACTGGATACAACACCAGCGCCAGCTGCGGATATACATTCAACAGCCGTGATTGCTGATGATGTTGTATTGGGCAAAGACGTAGCTATCGGTGCCCATTCGGTTATCGAATCAGGAGTTGTTCTGGGTGATGGCGTTATTATTGGCGCTGGCTGTTTTGTTGGTAAAAACAGTAAATTAGGTGCCAGAAGTAAATTGTGGGCTAATGTCACAATCTATCACAATGTACAGATGGGCGAAGATTGTTTAGTCCAGTCGGGGACTGTGATTGGAGCTGATGGTTTTGGCTATGCCAATGAGCGTGGTGAATGGATCAAAATCCCACAGTTAGGCGGCGTAATTATTGGTAATCGAGTTGAAATTGGTGCCAACACCTGCATTGATCGCGGTGCTATTGATAACACCCGAATTGCTGATAACGTAATAATAGACAACTTGTGCCAGATTGCGCATAACGTTGAAATCGGTTACGGCACAGCTATTGCGGGGGCCGCTACATTTGCCGGTAGTACCAAGATAGGCAAATATTGTATCATAGGCGGAGCTTCCGTCTTTAATGGTCATATTGAAATTTGTGATCAGGTTACGGTCACTGGTATGGCCATGGTCATGCGCTCCATTACGGAGCCTGGGTTATACTCTTCCGGCATACCTGCTCAATCCAATAAAGAATGGCGAAAAACCGCAGCGCGTACATTACATATCGATGATATGCATAAGCGTCTGTCCAATATTGAGAAATTGCTCGCTAAGCAAGAACAAAAGTAAAAGGATCCTGGTTTGAACAACGAACTCAATCAGCTTGATATTCAAGATATTTTACAGCTGCTGCCTCACCGTTACCCTTTTTTGATGGTGGATCGTGTCGTTCATTATGAAATGTCAGAAGAGCGCAAAGTATTACGAGCAATTAAAAATGTTTCATTTAATGAGCCATTTTTTCAAGGACACTTCCCAGAAAAGCCAGTTTTCCCAGGCGTTTTGATTCTGGAAGCAATGGCTCAGGCTACCGGTATTCTGGCTTTCCGTATGGTCGGTAAACCTAATCCGGGTGAATTGTATTATTTTGCATCAATTGATAATGCACGTTTCAAACGTCCGGTTGTACCAGGAGATCAATTGGTTCTGGATGTTGAATACCTGAAAGAACGCCGTGGTATTGCCAAATTTACAGGTGTCGCCACTGTAGATGGTGAAGTTGTTTGTTCAGCCGAACTTATGTGCGCCAAACGTTGAGAGAATTCCTGTGATCGATCCTAGCGCTAAAATTCATGCTTCAGCGATTGTTCATCCAAATGCGGTTATTGGTGCCAACGTAGAAATTGGTGCATTTACCTGTATCGACGATGAAGTTGAGATCGGCGAAGGCTCATGGGTTAGTTCCCATGTGGTTATTAAAGGGCCAACTAAAATTGGCCGTAATAATAAAATCTATCAATTTGCCTCCATTGGCGAAGATTGCCAGGACAAAAAATACGCTGGTGAACGTACTTTTCTGGAGATTGGTGATGCTAATGTGATCCGTGAACACTGCACATTCCATCGTGGTACTGTGCAGGATCAATGCCTGACCAAAGTCGGCAGTCGTAACCTGTTCATGGTTAACGTGCACGTTGCTCACGATTGTATGATTGGTGATGATTGTATTTTTGCTAATAATGCAACACTGGCGGGTCACGTTCACATCGGTGACTGGGTGATCTTTGGTGGTTTAGCGGCTATTCATCAATTTGGTCGTGTAGGCTCCCATGCATTCATTGCTGGTATGGCGGCACTGAACAAAGATGTGCCACCGTATGTCATGGCGGCAGGGCATTATGCAACACCATTTGGTATCAATAGCGAAGGGTTGCGCCGTCGTGGTTTCTCTGCAGAAGCCATTTCTGCGGTAAAACGGGCATACAAAGAGCTTTATCGTAGTGGTAAGACACTGGATGAAGTGATGCCTGTGCTGGAAGCTATGGCGCAGGATGAACCGGCTGTTGCTCCTTTTGTTGAATTCCTGAAAAAGAATGAGCGTGGCATCATTCGCCCTTGATCTATCCGCTATTAAGCGGCCGTTGCGTATAGGAATTATCGCCGGAGAAGTTTCCGGCGATATTCTTGCTGCGGGTCTGATGCGTCATCTGAAACAAATCCATCCTGATTGTGAATTTGTCGGTATTGCTGGTCCGCGTATGCAGGAACTGGGTATTGAGACTTTATTTGAGATGGAAGAGTTGTCGGTGATGGGCTTGGTGGAAGTACTAGGTCGTTTGCCGCGTTTGCTGCAAGTTCGTCGGCAAATCATTCGTTATTTTAAAGAAAACCCACCGGATATTTTTATTGGTGTCGATGCACCAGATTTTAATATTGGTGTAGAGCTTAAACTCAAACAAGTTGGTATCAAAACCATCCATTATGTTAGCCCATCGGTCTGGGCATGGCGGCAGAGTCGGATCCACAAGATCAAAACAGCGACAGATATGGTGCTGGCGTTTCTGCCGTTTGAAAAAGCATTCTATGATCAACATAATGCACCATGTCGGTTTGTTGGTCACACCATGGCGGATGCTATTCCACTGACTTCGCCAGCTGCACCAGCAAGAGAACTGCTTGGGTTGAAGCTTGATGCCCCTGTATTGGCGGTATTGCCCGGTAGTCGCGGTGGTGAGGTGGAAATGCTGGCTCCACCATTTTTACAAGCTTGCCAGCTATTGCGTGCGCAATATCCAACATTGCAATTTGTGGTGCCATTGGTGAATGCAAGGCGCCGTGAGCAATTTGAAAGCATTAAACAGCAAATTGCGCCTGAATTACCGATGACATTGGTGGATGGGCAAGCAAGACAAGTCATGACATCGGCGGATGTTATTTTGCTGGCATCTGGCACGGCCACACTGGAAGCCATGCTGGTGAAACGTCCGATGGTGGTCGCTTATAAAGTAAAACCATTCACATTTTGGATTGGTGAAAAGTTAGTAAAAATCCGCACCTTTTCTTTACCTAATTTATTAGCGGGCCGAAAATTAGTGCCTGAGCTGATCCAGCCTGATTGTACGCCTGATAAATTGGCAGCTGCGGTTAGCGGTTATTTGTTGCAAGACAATCAGGCATTACTAAACGAATTTACCTATTTACATGAATTGATCCGCTGTGATGCGGATAAACAAGCGGCACAAGCTGTTCTCGACGTATTACAAGGGCGTATATGAGCACATTTAACTACCCTCCATACCAGTTAATTGCCGGTGTGGATGAAGTTGGTCGTGGTCCGCTGGTCGGGGATGTCGTCACCGCGGCCGTGATCCTTGATCCAGCCCGACCTATATCTGGTCTTAACGATTCCAAAAAATTATCGGAAAAAAAACGCGAAGCGTTATTTGATATTATCCGCGAAAACGCATTGGCGTTTGCGATTGGTCGCTGTTCTGCCGCTGAAATTGATGAGTTCAATATTTTGCAGGCCACAATGAAAGCCATGCAGCGCGCTGTAGCTGGATTACATATCCAACCTGAATTTGTGCTGGTTGATGGCAACCGTTGTCCGGCACTGCTGATGCCTTCGCAAGCCGTGGTGAAAGGCGATAGCCTGGTCGCAGAAATTAGTGCCGCTTCTATCTTAGCTAAAGTAACTCGTGATCGCGAAATGGCAGAATTAGATCTGCAATATCCGCAATATGGTTTCGCTCAGCATAAAGGCTATCCAACAGCACAGCATCTGGCTGCGCTAGCTGAGCATGGCGCGTTATCTGTACATCGCCGTAGTTTTAAACCGGTTAAACTGGCTTTAGGCCTCGTCTAAACAGGAAACATCATGGCCGAACCGCGTTTCGTTCATCTTCATATTCATTCTGATTTTTCTATGGTGGATGGTCTGCAAAAGATCAAGCCATTAGTCGCGCGCGTTGCCGAAGATAAAATGGTGGCCATGGCGTTAACAGACCAGATGAACCAAAGCGGCTTGGTACGTTTTTATGGTGATGCCCACGGTAAAGGCATTAAGCCTATTATCGGTGTCGATTTCTGGGTGCAAAGTGAAGAGCTGGGCGATGAATTGTTCCGCCTGGTTGGTTTGGCGATGGATAACGCCGGACAGCAAAATCTCATTCAATTGATCTCAAAAGGTTATCTCCGCGGTCATATTCAAGGACGTCCGGTCATTGATAAAGCATGGCTGGCTGAACACGCGGGCGGTGTTATTTTGCTATCCGGTGGACGGATGGGTGATATCGGCAAATTCTTGCTGAAAGGCAATCAGGCGATGGTCGAGCGCTGTACAGCGTTTTACCAACAGCATTTTGCCGATCGCTTTTATCTGGAATTGATCCGTACTGGCCGTTTAGACGAAGAAACCTATCTGCACATGGCGGTTGATTTGGCTGTGCAGCACGATTTGCCAGTCGTCGCGACCAATGATGTGGTGTTCCTGAATAAAGATGATTTTGACGCGCACGAGATCCGTGTCGCCATCCATGACGGTTATACGTTAGATGATGCTCGTCGCCCGAAACGGTTTAGTAATCAGCAATATCTGCGCACACAGGATGAGATGTGCGAGCTGTTCAAAGATATTCCTGAAGCATTAATTAACAGCGTTGAAATTGCTAAACGCTGTAACGTAACTGTTCGTCTGGGCGAATACTTCCTGCCGCAATTTCCAACTGGTGATATGACCACAGAAGACTTTCTGGTCATGAAATCGAAAGAAGGGATGGAAGCTCGCCTTGAGTTTCTATTCCCTGATCCGGCTGTACGAGCAGAAAAACGCCCAGCCTACGATGAACGTCTGGATATTGAGCTGAAAGTTATCAACCAGATGGGCTTTCCTGGTTACTTCCTGATCGTAATGGAATTTATCCAGTGGTCAAAAGATAACGATATTCCTGTCGGACCGGGGCGTGGGTCGGGTGCGGGTAGTCTGGTGGCATATGCACTGAAAATCACCGACTTGGATCCGCTGGCGCTCGATTTGCTGTTCGAACGTTTCCTGAACCCGGAACGTGTCTCGATGCCTGACTTCGACGTCGATTTCTGTATGGACCGTCGCGATGAGGTCATTGATCACGTCGCACAGATGTATGGCCGTGAAGCGGTATCGCAGATCATCACTTTCGGTACCATGGCAGCCAAAGCGGTAGTGCGCGACGTGGGCCGTGTTCTGGGGCATCCATATGGATTTGTGGATCGTATCTCGAAGCTGATCCCACCTGATCCGGGAATGACACTGGCGAAAGCATTTGATGCTGAACCTAAGCTGGTTGAGTTATACGAGCAGGATGAGGAAGTTAAGGCGCTGATTGATATGGCGCGCAAGCTGGAAGGTGTCACACGTAATGCCGGTAAACATGCCGGCGGTGTGGTTATCGCGCCGACAAAAATTACCGATTTCGCTCCGCTCTATTGTGATGACCAGGGCTTACAGCCAGTTACCCAGTTTGATAAAAATGATGTGGAATATGCGGGGCTTGTGAAGTTCGACTTCCTCGGCTTGCGTACGCTTACTATCATCAAATGGGCGCTGGATATGATCAATCCGCGTCTGGCGAAAGAAGGTAAACCGCCGGTCGATATTGCGGCGATCCCGCTGGATGATCCAACGTCTTTCAAAATTCTGAAAAACTCCGAAACAACTGCGGTATTCCAGTTGGAATCGCGCGGTATGAAAGATCTGATCAAACGTCTGCAACCAGACTGCTTTGAAGACATGATCGCTTTGGTAGCGTTGTTCCGTCCTGGTCCGTTGCAGTCGGGCATGGTGGATAACTTCATCGACCGTAAACATGGTCGTGAAGCGATCTCCTACCCCGATATTCAGTGGCAGCATGACTCATTGCAGCCGATTCTGGAGCCGACTTACGGCATCATCCTGTATCAAGAACAGGTTATGCAGATCGCGCAAACTCTCGCCGGTTATACGCTGGGTGGCGCAGACATGTTGCGCCGTGCGATGGGTAAGAAAAAACCGGAAGAGATGGCGAAACAACGCTCTGGTTTTGAATCCGGTGCGGTTAGCAATGGCGTCGATGGCGAGTTGGCGATGCATATCTTCGATCTGGTGGAGAAATTCGCCGGCTACGGATTTAACAAATCGCATTCGGCCGCCTATGCGCTGGTTTCCTACCAAACATTGTGGTTGAAGACGCATTTCCCCGCCGAGTTCATGGCGGCAGTAATGACTGCCGATATGGACAACACGGACAAGATCGTGACCTTGGTCGATGAGTGTCAGCGGATGGAGCTGAAACTGATCCCGCCGGATGTGAATTCCGGGCAATATCGCTTTACCGTGAATGAACGTGGTGAAGTGGTTTACGGTATTGGTGCGGTCAAAGGTGTTGGTGAAGGCCCGGTTGAAGCGATTATTGCGGCACGTAATGATGGTGGGCCGTTTAAAGATCTGTTCGATTTCTGTAACCGTGTTGATATCAAACGACTTAATAAACGCGTAATGGAGAAACTGATCTATGCTGGCGCACTAGATCGGTTAGGCCCGCACCGGGCTGCATTGATGGCGTCGCTGGAAGAGGCGATGAAGGCTGCCGAGCAGCAAGCGAAAGATAAAGCACTAGGGCAAAATGACCTGTTTGGTGATATTTTCGCTGATGATGGCGTATTGCCTACCCCGACATTTGCTGATGTACCAGAGTGGTCGGATCAGAAATGGTTAGATGGCGAACGTGAAACACTCGGTTTATATTTAACGGGCCATCCAATAAATCAATACTTGGCAGAGCTAAAGCATTATACTTCCGGCCGTTTATGCGATCTGCAACCAACAGAGCGTGATAAACCAGCAGTTGCCGCTGGTCTGGTGTTAAATGCCCGTATCATGGTAACCAAGCGCGGAACCAAGATGGGAATACTGACATTAGACGATCGTTCCGGGCGTCTGGACATTACTTTGTTCAGTGAAGCGTTGGAACGATATGAGTCATTACTACAAAAAGACCGGATTTTAGTGGTAACTGGTCAAATCAGCTTTGACGAGTATGCGGGGGGCATTAAAATGTCGGCCCGCGAAGTGTTAGAGATTGAAGATGCGCGTGCTCGTCATGCGCGGGGATTGCGGGTTAAAGTCACGCAATCTGAAATGGCAGATCGCTTTATGCGTAATCTGCCTGAGATATTAACGCCCCATCGTGCCGGGGTGTGTCCTGTGCATATCTGCTATCGCAGGTCGGGTGCACAGGGACAACTGACGTTGGGGACCGAATGGCGGGTAACGCCAACCGATCAACTACTGAACGAGCTGCGGGCCCAGGTGGGCAAGCAAGACGTTGAACTGATATTTGAGTAGCGATTTCGGATACAAATTATGAATATGAACTTTCTGGAATTTGAACAACCTATTGCTGAACTGCTGGCACAAATCGAAGAACTGAGACATGTCAGTGAGAATGTCGGTGGCAGTGTGGATCTGACAGATGAAATTAAACATCTGGAAAAGAAAAATGAAGAGCTGACCAGAAAGCTGTTTTCTGATCTGGGTGCATGGCAAATTTCGCAAGTGGCACGTCATCCACAGCGTCCTTACACCGAAGATTATCTGGCTCGTATCTTTACTGATTTTGATGAGCTGGCTGGTGATCGGGCGTTTGCCGATGACAAAGCAATCGTGGGTGGTATTGCGCGTTTAGATGGTCAGCCAGTGATGGTGATTGGTCATCAGAAAGGCCGTGATACCCAAGAAAAGATCAAACGTAACTTTGGTATGCCAAAGCCAGAAGGTTATCGTAAAGCACTTCGTCTGATGCAGATGGCTGAGCGTTTTAATATGCCAATCATCACGTTTATCGACACGCCGGGTGCTTATCCTGGGGTGGGTGCAGAAGAGCGCGGTCAGTCAGAAGCGATTGCCCGTAATCTGAAAGTGATGTCAAGTCTGAAAGTGCCGGTAATTTGTACGGTGATCGGTGAAGGCGGATCGGGCGGTGCGTTGGCGATCGGGGTTGGTGATCGTGTCAACATGCTGCAGTATGCGACTTACTCCGTAATTTCTCCGGAAGGCTGTGCTTCTATTCTGTGGAAGAGTGCGGATAAAGCCAGTGTGGCGGCAGATGCTATGGGTATCACTGCAACTCGCCTGAAAGAGTTGAAACTGATCGATGGTATTGTGCCGGAGCCGTTGGGTGGTGCGCATCGTAACGTGGATGAAATGGCGAGTTTGTTAAAACAACGCATTCAGGCGGATTTGAAAGAATTACAGCAACTGAATACGCCTGAGTTGTTGAAACAGCGTTATCAGCGTTTGATGTCGAATGGTTATTGTTAACCGTTGAGTTGATGATGATTAAAAAAGGCGCTTTCTGCGCCTTTTTTATGCCTGAAATATCGATTATTCCACTTCAGCCCGGTTTCGCCCGGCATGTTTGGCTTTATAAAGCGCAGTGTCAGCGCGAAAAATTTGCTCGTCTAAGATGTCATTTACACGATAATCAGCAATACCAATGCTAATAGTAACACCGATTTCGCCGGCGATCTGGAGTCGGATCCGTTCTGCCAACTCAAAGGCTGCATCAGCGTTACTATCACTGATCAATAATAAAAACTCTTCGCCACCATAACGAACCGCGAGATCGGTGCTGCGGATCGAATCCCGTAGAATGTCTGCAACCTGGATCAAAATGCGATCACCTTGGCCATGACCGTAATTGTCGTTATAAAGTTTAAAGTGATCGATATCCAATAACATGAGAGAAAAGGGCTGTGCATGCCGTTTGGATCGAGCGACTTGGCTGGCATAACTGATATCCAGATAACGGCGGTTGGCTAATCCGGTTAATGGATCGTGCAATGACAGCGCTCGGGCTTCTTCATATAAGCGGATATTTTCTACGGCCATGCCGAGCTGCCGCCCGAGGGAGCTTAACAATTCGCGTTGTTGCTCGTTGAGTTGATAGCCGGTTTCTATCTGACAACACAATACACCGACTATTTTATTCTTAGCTAATAATGGGATGGTCATTTTACCGGCTGCAGTACCGGTTGGATGGCATGACATCAACACGGGACCGGTGTGTTCAGTCACCGTCGAAGGAAGTTCACATCGATGGCAACAGGCATCTTGCAGACATACCGGTTCATCTGCTGCCGTGTTATCAATCTCTGCCAGACTGATATGAACAAAATTCCGGATGCCGAATTGTCTGGCGTTACATAATTTTTCACTGACCAGTCTAAACAATGACTGCCAGTCGTTATTTTGATTAATCAATGATTCAATACTATGAATTAAGTGCAGTTCTTCATTAGTTTTACGGATCGCACTGTCTCGTCGGGATAATTCTTCCAACATGATATGAGCTTGTTGTTTTGCGGTTGTCGCTTCATCAACGGCCAGTTCCAGCTTGAGATTACTTTCCCGTAGTTCATTTTGGGCGGTTAATAATTCCTGATTGCGCTGCACCATCGATTCATACGTTGAGATCAACAGATCTAATATGCGTTGTCTGGCTGCAGAGATGTGGAACCATTCGCCTTGAAAATAGATATCTGATTCTGAAGCTTCGGATAGTTGGCCGTTTTGACGTAAACGGATCATTTCCAGAATGCTTTCCATGCGAGAAAGCAGATAAGATTCACTATATGGTTTAGTGATGAAATGATCCGCTTTACATTCCAGCGCCAATAAAATATCACGCGGACTGGATAAAGCGGTCAACAGCACTACAGGTAAATGAGCTGTCCGAGGATCTTTACGAATTGCAGTACAAAGTTCGTAACCATTGAGTTGTGGCATAACAATATCGCTGATCACAACGGCTGGGATATACCGCTGTAGTGAAGCTAAAGCTTCTTTACCATTAGACGTAACTGTTACGATAAAACCATGTTTTTCCAGAAAAAAGCGTAATTGATCTGCCTGTGTTGCACTGTCTTCGACGATTAATACTGATGTACCACGATGTTTTTCTAACATAAAAGTGAATCCAACTAACATCCGATGTGATCGAATGGTGTAATAAGACTGCAGAGAGTGGATGCAATAGCTGACGCGGGTAAAATATGGCTTGCGCCACCAAGTCGGATTGCTTCGCCTGGCATGCCATGCACGACAGAACTTTCTTTATCTTGCGCAATAGTGGTTGCGCCTAAGTCCCGTAATGTTTTCAATTCAGCGGCACCATCACGTCCCATGCCACTTAACAGTATGCCAATGACAGATGAATGATAAGTCTGTGCCACTGAACGAAAAAAATGGGAAACAGAAGGGCAGACCCCATGTTCTTTATCACTCGAGCCTAGTTTTAATCGTTTATCGGCTGAGATTTCGAGGTGTTTTTCTTCCGGGGCAATATAAATATGCCCACCCTGCAGTGGCTGATTTTCGGTAATCACATGGATTGGCAACACACAGCTTTGGCTTAACCAACGAACTAACCCATCGGTAAAACCTGTAGAGATATGTTGCACAATGACAATCGGCAATGGAAATGTGACCGGTAGATCTTTCAATATCTCTTGTAATGCTTGTGGGCCGCCGGTCGAGGCCCCGATAACAACAATTTTTGCCTGCGATGGTTTGGCTATTTGCGGCTGAGTGGTCACAGAGTTGTTGGTGCGTTGTGTGCGTCGAACCAGTTTAACTTCTGCCATCGCGCGAAAGGTAAATAGTAGTTCGTCACGCAGACTATTAAGTGCAGCCTGATTATCCAGTTGAGGTTTAGCGATGGCCGCCAGCGCACCTGCCTCCAAAGCACGAAAAGACATACTGACCTGATCTGAGCTAACAATGACAATGGGCGTCGGTTGTGTGGACATTATTTTTCGGGTGGCTTCAAAACCATCCATGTCCGGCATGATCACATCCATGCTAATGATGTCGGGTTTCAGTTTTGTGGCCATCTCGATGGCATCGCTGCCATTATTGGCAATGCCTACCACGGAAAATTCAGGATCACTACTGAACAGGCGGCTCAGTATGTGCGCTGCGGTGGCCGAATCGTCGACAATTAACACCCGTATCATAACTGTGTTGTCCTTCATCCTATGGCTAGATAAACTTGCGGATAATTTCCAGCAAGTTGCTCTGATCAAAGCTGGATTTAACAATATAGGCATCGGCGCCGACCTCAACGCCACGTTGTCGGTCATTTTGTGATTCCAGACTGGTGACCAGCACGATGGGTAATCGTGCAAATCGTTCATCAGCGCGTAAACGGGCGGTGAGCTCGAAACCATCCATCTGTGGCATCTCGACGTCAGAACTCACTAAATCAAATGGTTCTGTTTGTAATAACGCCAATGCATCGGTGCCATCACAGGCGGTTTTTACTTCGTACCCATAAGATTCCAAAACATTTTTCAGCAAGGTTCGGGATGTGATCGAGTCATCCACCACCAAAATGCGATGACGGGTCGGTTCGATTTTTCCAATTGGAATGTCGTGTACTTTGACTGGTTGTGCGTGTCCACCTTGGGCTGATTTCAGTAGATCGCGTGCATTCAGGATCGGTAATACGGTGCCATCACCTAACAAAGTCGCACCGGCAAGATTGCGGACGCGTATCAATTGCGGACCCAGCGGTTTCAGTAACAAGTCATCTTCACCAATGACTTCATCCACGGCGAAGGCTATTTGTTCATGCTCGTTACCCAGTAACAGCAGCATGCGATACTCCTGCAGATCGGCGGGATCAGCTTGCACACCTAATATTCCTGACATCGCAACGATAGGCACAATCCGCTCTTCTTCCTGCAATGTTTCCCGACCTTCTACGGTATAGATATGACTTAATGGCAAGCGTAAGACCCGTACGACATTTAACGTTGGAACGGCAAACCGGTGCTCGCCTAAGCGAATTTGTATGCCACGGAAAGAGGCTAAGGTGAGGGGTAAGATAAGCCGAAATTGTGTCCCTTTACCGGCTTGTGATCTGACATCGATCGTACCACCTAGCTTTTCTACTTTTTCCTGCACAATCGCCAAGCCTAAGCCTCTGCCGGACAAATGACTGACATCTTGTTTGGAGGAAAAACCAGAACGGAATATTAATGGTATCAGTGCCTGATCATCTGTTTGTGCACTTTGTTCTGGTGTAATAAAGCCTTTATCTATGGCTACTTGGCGGATTTGTGGCAAATTGATCCCTGCACCGTCATCTGACAGGATAATTTCTGCTTTGCCATTATCGGTATAACCCGCGCTCAGCGAAATGGTGGCTCGTTGTGGTTTATTGTCGTGTATCCGAACAGTGGGGGATTCAATGCCGTGATCAATACTGTTGCGCAGTAAATGTATCAGTGGATCTTTCAGTTCCTGCAATATGCGTCGATCCAGTTCCAGTGTTTCACCGCTGAGTTGAAAGGTGACCTCTTTACCTTGTTCGCGGGCAATGTCGCGAACTGAACGCGCAAACCCTTCTGCGACAAAAGAAAATGGAAACATCAGCAGTGATTTGGCATCCAGGATCAGGTTTTCTATCATGCTGCCTGCCTGACGAAAGCCCTCTTCGCTGTGACGTTTCAGGTGCTGCAGTTGTTTACCTAAACCGAGCAATGTTCGGTCGAGCTGCTGTATGCCATCTTTGTTCAGTTCTGTTTTATTCGTTTGCTCGCGGCGTAGTTGATTCAGATTTTCCTGTAAGGTTTTCAGACCCAGCACATGCTGACGTAGCGCCAGTTTAAGCGCCATCATTTCTTCTGCCTGTATCAGCAGATTATCCAGCCGTGAAGCCGGAATGCGCACTGTATCCTGCAAGGTATTATTTGGGGGCGCTGAATAAGCTGATGGTATTGGATTATCGCTGACAGTCGTTGACGTTCTTAGTGGCGCTTGATGTTGCTCTGGTTGCGTTGTAACTGTGTTTGTTTCAACGGATTCTGACGGTAATTCAGTGGTGACAGGCGGTTCAGCTATGTCTGGTTGTGCCGTTTTTTCTGTTGGCACAGATACATTGGCTGGTTCAACGGTTGCTTTATCGAGCTGTTGACGCAGTTGCATACAGGCACTTTTTACCGCCAGAGAAGGCATTTCTGGCGTGCCGCTGGCTAAAATAGCATCGATAATATCAACGGCTTCATGTAATAAATTCAATAGGGACTGAGAGATAGCAATATCCCCCTGACGCAGGCGCGATAGTAAACTTTCCAGCGATTGGCACAGATATTCAATAAGCTGCAGATTCACAATTCGTGCGCCGCCTTTCAGGCTATGCGCACAACGAAAGATAATCTCTAGTTGCCCTGCCGGAGATTGATTCTGTTCCAGCGCGCTCAAGGCGTGGTTTATCGAGGCGACATGCTCTCCCGCCTCAATCAGAAATGTTTCCAGTAACCGGGCTCGCAGCTCTTGATCCATGCCTTCCATCAGCTCACCTTAAAGCGTTCGATCAGACTCCACAGCTTGCTGCTCATCTGGTTCAGTGAGCTGGTGGCATCTTCCGCTTGTCGCATACTGATCACGATCTGATCGCTGGCGCTGCGGATATTATCCATCGCGATGGCAACCTGATTAATGCCTGCAACCTGTTCGTTGGTGGAAGCCAGGATCTGTGCGGCAGCTTGCACCGTGCCACCGGCACCTTGCCCGATCACCTGAATGGCATTATCGGTTTCAGCTGATTGCAACACGCTAATCTCGACGGTTTTGCCACCTTGTTCGGTTGCCATGACCGCGGAGCTGATTGCTTTTTGAATATCATTCAGAATGCGACGGATCTGTTCAGTGGATTCTTTTGATTGTTCCGCCAGACTGCGGACTTCCTGTGCCACAACGGCAAAACCTTTACCGTGTTCACCGGCTTTGGCTGCTTCGATCGAGGCGTTAACCGCGAGTAGATTTGACTGGCTGGCCAGATCGCCAACGGAGGATATAATCTCGCCAATCGCCATGCTCTGCTCACTTAACCGCACAATACTTTCAGCAATGAAATTCATCTGTTCACGAATTTTGTTCATGCCGGTGAGTGTTTCATTAACACTCTTTTGCCCGTTTTGTGTCATCTGAGCGGTGCTGCGCGCTGATTCCGATACAAATGCCGATTTCTGGTTTACCTGATTGGCGGTAACTTTTATCTCTTCCAATGTCGTGGAGGTTTCACTGACGGCGGCCGCTGTTTCAGTAGAGCTGGCGGCCAGTTGTGAGGTCAGGGCAGCGATTTGTGCGGAAGAACCACTCATTTGTTTGGCGGCATCTTTCACTTCCGCAATCATTTTGCGGAAATTAGCCGTCATGGCGGCAAAGGAATGCCCCAGCGCATCTTTATCAGATAATGGTGTACTATCAACCGACAGATCATTATTGGCAAGGGAACGGGCGACATTGGACATCCGTTGCAGATAATCATTCATCTGCTCGAACGCTTCTGACAATACGCCTATTTCGTCACTGCGTTTTGTTATGGATGTTGAACGTTGTGATAAATCTCCTTTGGAGATCCGGTTTGCGGTATCTGTCAGCTCATGCAATGGGTTACTAATGCTACGAACCAGAAAGACGGCGGCAGCAGCCATGATGCTAACGGTTAATAGCGTACCCCATAAGATGAACGCCTGCGCAAACTGATTGCTGTCCGCGAGTTCAGTTGCGCGTTGTTGTGCTAAATGGCGCTCCAATGTATCTATGGCATCACGGTTTTGTGACACTTTCTTCATCAACTCAATGCCGACACCGTCTTTAATCAGCTGAACATATTCATCCAAAGTATGTTTATCATACATGGTTATACCCATTTCCAGGCTGCTGAGACGCGAATTCAGCATATCTTCCAGTTCGTTAGTCAACCGTGCTGATTCTTCATTCGATGCCTGTTCACGCAGGTGGCTGAGTGCCGTGCGGGTTTTATCGACTGACTCACGGTACAGCTGCAGATAAGCAGGGCTGCCGCTGAGTAAATAAGAGCGTTGAGCTGATTCGGCAGAAAACAGATTCGGTGCAATCGCATTATTGGCGTCAATCACGCTGAAAGTGCGCGACAACGCTGCTGAGTTTTCGATCACCCGGCCAATGTTGTTATATGTAACGACACCCATGATGCCCAGTGCTGCCAGCATCAGACTGCCTAACAGGGCTAGTTTTTTACCAATCGTCCATTTCACGGAGTCATACCTCTTAATTATTTTTAGTTAATTTCTTCATCAACACATAATGCCGGGTCGTTCAGCAATAATTGTGCATCCAATAATATTTGGCGATCGGGTGTTAGCCCACGCAGATAGCGCTGTGCCTGGTCACTGAGCGTTGGTAATTCATCCTGAATTTTGGACAACGGCAGCTGGGCGACGCCACTGATTTGTTCCACCAGCAAACCGAATTCCATGCTGTCATTACTGAGAATAATGACTTGTTGCATCGGTGTTTGTCCGGCAGAGGCTAAGCCGAGCAGCCTGTCCAGGTGCAATAAAGACAGAATGCGGCCACGAAGATTCATGATGCCAGCAACAAAAACAGGTACACAGGGCAGGGGCGTAACATGGTTCACGGGAACAATCTCCCGAATGTAACGTGATTCGAATGCATAGTGTTCACCGTGTAATTCAAAACGGGTGATATCAATGCATTCGTGTTCATCCTGCTGATAAGCCGGTGCGCTGGCGAGTTGCCGGGCCCGATCCTGTAATATCTTTTGTTTTTCTTCCGGGGATAACAGGTTCATCTATTTACCCTTCTATGCGTAATTGCATTAAAAGTTCGCGCAACTGACCAGCAGACAGCCCTTCTGAATGGGGAATAAGGCTGTCGTCTTCATGCATGCTGAGAATTCGGAATGCATTATCAAAATGCCGCTGCGCTTCACGGCGATGGCCTTGCTGTTGCTCCAGATTAGCCAGAGTATAAATGGCCATGATCATATCCGGCTGCAGATATAACACCCGGCGTAATGCTTCTCTGGCCTGCGTTAGCTGGTTGAGTTCCTGCAATATCATGGCGTGCAAATAATGCCCTGGCGCATTGAGTTTTTGTTCGGATAATGCGTCCTGACACAATGCGCATGCCTCATTCAATAAGCCTTGATTAGCCAATGTTTGTGCTTGTTTTAATAGCTCTGCACTACTTTTTTTGACCACAACCGGTATAGCGGTAGGCGCTTCAGGTTTTGTCCACCTTGTTTGTGGTTGCGCTAACGAAGGTTCAGGCAAATTAGCATAGTCAAAGAGAGGGGGAGGCGATAACTCTGGTAGTGGTAACGGCTTCCACTGCACACGCGGGTCGCGTTTACGGAATAAAAATGCCTGCCCAAATTGAACCGTTTCAAATTCTTGCTGGAAATAATGCGAGCATTCCGTCTGGCTGACCACCAGCCAACCACCAGGCGCCAGCGATCTGGAAAACTGTTGAACGATTTGATTAATAGTTTGTGGAGCAAAATACATCAAAACATTACGGCAAAATAACACATCAACCTGATGCGTGCCGTTAGCGGGGGATGGGTAATCCTGTTGGGCCAGATTTAGGTGATTAAACTGCACCATTTGTCGGATCCGGCTATCCAGTGTAAAAGAGCCGTCCGTTTGCGGATAAAAATAGCGCTGTTTGTAATGCGTGGGGGTTGCACGAAATGACCAGGCTTTATAATTACCTTGCGCGGCTTTCTGTAACGATTGCTGATTGATATCGGTGGCCAGAATAGAGATATCCCAATGTTCAGCATCGTTGAGATGAGCATCTAATGCCATCGCTAATGAGTAGGGCTCTTCGCCGGTCGCGCACCCAGCACTCCATAATTTAATTCGTCGTCCCTGGCGTTCACGAGTGCTGGGAATGATGGCATTTAATAAGGCGTCGATGGCATCGGGTTCGCGGAAAAAATAGGTTTCTCCAACTGTCAGCGCTTCGACCATCTGTTGCAATTCTGTCGCTGAGAGTTGCCCAGCCAATAGATTTTTAATTAAATCAAATTGTTGTGGGTAACCGAGAAACTGTGCAATTTGGGTTAGCTTTCGATCCAGATCGGTCAGGCGTTCACCCGGATGATGGATGCCGTAATGCCGCGAGATGAAATCTCTGGCCTGACGGATAGGCTCTAAAACCAGATTATCCATGTGGCAGGCTTTCCTTGGATGGCATTGTTTGGATTTGCTCATCAAACTCACGCATACAAGCCGCGAGATCCTGGATCAACACCATGCCATCATCCAGCACCAGCAAGCCTTGCCACGGTGAGTTATGACTTAAGATATGATCCGCCGGAACAATGCGGGAGGCTTCGGTTGTTATCACCTGATGCACAGCATCTGCGATCATAACCAAACGTTGCTGGTCATTACGGATCAGGATAAAAACATCATCAATATCCAGTTCCCGTTCCGGCAGTGAAAGCATTCGTCGGGTGTTAATGACCGGTAAGAGATCGCCCTGCACATTAATAACGCCTTGCAGTATCGAAGCAGAATGGGCAACGGGGGTGACAGCTGCTGCTCGGGTCACTCGTTCGACAGCAGCCAGCTGCAGCGCGTAGAGGTGATCATTCAGACGAAATACAAACAGGGATAGAGCTGATGAATCCAGAAGAAACTCCTTTTTCTTGATTTCCGGCAGATGAAAAGAGACCACATCAAGCATGTGTCATTATGACAAATTAAGCACTTACTAAACAATCATCTTTAGCACTCATTCGCGAACTAGTTCACCATCTGGTTCGGAAAACTCGATGCTTTGATAACGCCATGCATTCATCTGTGCCGGCCAGCCTTGTGGAGACCAACCTCCTTTTCGCAATAAATGCTGAATAAAATCGTTCTTATCGGGTAATTCACGCCACACCGCTGGTAGGAAAGTGGCACGATGATAACCATCACTGAGCCACAAACCATCAGTAAACGGTGTTAGTGCAGCCAGCAATTCCTCTTTACTGCCAGCGGGGATGGGGTCACGTTCGCTGAGCAGTGAAATACTAATAACACAGTCAGTTAATTCATCTTTGGTCAGGGGCGGAAAACGGGGATCTTGAAAAGCTGCGGCGCGGGCAAAATAGGGAATGGATTGTTGCAAGGGCATATCTTGTTCTAATGTGCCAATACAGCCGCGGAGATCGCCGTGCTTTCTCAGTGTGACAAAACAGCCAGGCTTTTGATCGCCATGCGCTAAATTATTGGCAACTTGAGCATTGCTTTGTGACCAACGAGCTTGGATAGCTTGCCGTGCCAGAGCCAGCATGGCCTGACGTTCGGCTAATTCAATACAAAGCAAAAGCGGCATATCCTACCACCCGATCTTTATCATGACTGGCATCACCCGAATTACATTTGGCCAGCAGTTCAATAGTTAATTGATGCTGGTGAGCCCAATGCAAAGCACCATTCAGGGCGTAGCAACCACAAGCCTGATCATCCGATAACGTTTCATCAAATTGCAATATTTGCTGAATGGTTTGCTCATCTTGCTGTTTGGCGATATCGGCGCTGAGGTAATGGCTGAGATCACTGCTGACAATCGCGAGCGTGTCATCGTTCATCAGTAGTTCTAATGCACGGGCGACATCTTCTGCCGGGCATTCTCCTACCACCAATGGAATGAGTTGAAACTCACCCAATTGATATTGCAGGAAGGGGAGTTGGACTTCGATGGCATGTTCCTGACGGTGCGCTTCCGTCATTGCTATAACGCTTGGTAAGGTGAGCAGTTGCTCAATAGCCATTTTATCTAATGGCACGCGGCCTAACGGCGTTGCTTCCGCATCCCAACGAGTGGGGACGGCAATACCTTGCACATAAACCCGATGTGCAGGGCATAACACGATCACGCGTTGGAACTGGTTTTTCTGTAACAACCGATAACCTTGAGCCGCTGTATCACCAGAAAATCGATAACCAGCATGTGGCAGGATCAGCATACGTGGCCGACGGTTTGTGTCTGCTGCCGGGTGGACATGGTTTTGCATCCAGCTGATTAATCTTTCCGGATCGGCTGGATAAAATATATCCGCCACCGCGGGCTGATGAATGACCTGCATACGACCTCCGAATAAGTAGATGTCACCTACAATTATAGTGTTACCCCGGAGGATATATGGATAATTCAGACAATACTGTTGCGACACATTATTGGCGTCATCTGGATAATGATCATGTCGTTTGTACTTTGTGCCCTCGTGAGTGTGAATTACGCGAAGGTAAGCGCGGTGTGTGTTATGTCCGCATGGCGCAGGGCGGTGAAATAGTCTTAACCAGTTATGGTCGCTCTAGTGGTTTTTGTATCGATCCGATTGAGAAAAAACCTCTGCATCATTTTTTGCCCGGTACACCAGTGCTGTCGTTTGGTACTGCCGGATGCAATCTGACCTGCGCATTTTGCCAAAACTGGGATATCAGCAAATCTCGCCATATGGAAACCTTGAGTGCCTCGGCGACACCGGAACAGCTGGCGAGGATGGCGGAGCAAACCGGCAGTCGTTCTGTCGCCTTTACCTATAACGATCCGGTGATTTTTATGGAGTATGCGCTGGATGTCGCAGCTGCCTGCCATGAGCGAAACATCAAAACCGTGGCAGTGACAGCTGGCTATATTAACCCGGAACCACGGCGAGAATTTTTTGCCGGTATGGATGCCGCGAATGTCGATCTCAAAGGCTTCACAGAAGCGTTTTACCATCGGATCTGTGGCGGGCACCTGGCTCCGGTGCTGGATTCTTTACGTTATTTAAAACATCAGACCCATGTCTGGTTTGAAATTACGACGTTATTGATCCCGGGGGAAAACGATTCTCCGGTGGAGCTTGAAGCAATGTGCCGCTGGATCGCGGATGAGTTAGGGCCGGATGTACCATTGCATTTCACTGCATTTCACCCTGATTTTCATATGCTGGATAAACCTCACACACCGATGATCAGTTTGTTGCAAGCACGGGATATTGCGAAAGCCCATGGTCTGCATTATGTATATGTTGGAAATGTGCATGACGTTAAAGATGGCAGTACCTGGTGTCCCTCTTGTGGTGAATTACTGATCGAACGAGATGCATATCGGCTGGGAACTTGGGCCTTACATCATGGCAGCTGTCAGCATTGTGGCATCAAAATTCCGGGTGTTTTTGAAGATCGCCCCGGCAAATGGGGGCCAAGACGATTACCGGTAGAGATAAAATAAAAAATTGGCCTGACAGGGGGGCTGCCAGACCAATGCGTTATTTATGATCAGGCTGCATTAGTAACCGCTATTTTTGAAGCTTTGATTTTTTTCAGGGTAATGGCAACTAGCGCGGTAGTGATTGCACCTGCTGCCATGGCAGCTAATGCCAACAGTGGTTTATTTATCGCACCTAACAGTGCCACGATCGGACCACCGTGTGCAACCGCGTTAGTCACACCGAATACGAATGCCATCACTGCGGCGACAATACTACCCAACATGTTGGCTGGAATAACTGCCAGCGGATCTTGCGCAGCAAACGGAATCGCACCTTCAGAAATGCCGACCAGACCCATCGCTGCCGCTGCTTTACCTGCTTCGATTTCGTCTTCATCGAACAGATCCATCTTTCGACCAAGGAAAGTCGCCAGACCCATACCCAATGGTGCAACAGGGATCGCACAGGCCATGGCTCCCATGAATTGAGTTTGACCTGAAGCAATCATGCCGACAGAAAACAGAAACGCTACTTTGTTGACCGGGCCACCCATATCAAAACCAGCCATGCCGCCGATAACAATGCCTAACAACACCAGACTGCCGCCACTCATGGAAACCAGCATGGCATTAAGACCGGTCATCAAACCGGCAATGGGTGCGCCGATAATGAAGATAAAAATTGCTGCGATAAACAATGTGCCGGATAGTGGTGCAATTAAAATCGGCACTAATGGACGCAGCATTTTGTTGTAATCGCGAGTAGCGACCCAGCGCACAAAATAACCAACCAATAAACCGGCAACAATGGCGCCAATAAAACCTGTACCCGCAGTCGCACCATAGAACGAACCATCATTGGCAATCCAACCACCAATGAAACCTGGTGCAAGTGCTGGTCGATCACCAATCGCGTAAGCAATATAACCGGCCAAAATCGGGATCATCAGTTTGAACGCCACCACACCAACATTCAGCACAGAGTTCCACATACTGCCGGCTGGAATTGCCATACCGCCGGGGGTTGGATCACCACCGATAGCCAGAGAAAGTGCAATCAATAAACCACCGGTGACGACGAACGGGATCATGTGGGAAACACCGTTCATCAGGAAGCGGTAAAGATCGGAACGGGCTTGCGTGGCTTTATTTCCTTCAGCAGGCATAGCATTCCCCTGAGGTTGATATGGCGCAGCAGCTAAAGCTTGTTTGATTAAGTTTTTGGCATCTTTAATCGGGGCTTTAACACCGGTTTTAATCACTTTCTTACCAGCGAATCGGTGCATATCTACTTGTTTGTCACAACTCACAATAATGGCGTCTGCATCCGCGATTTCTTTGGCGGTTGGGGCATTTTTAACGCCGATGGAACCGTTGGTTTCAACTTTAATTTTGTAACCTAATTCTTTGGCCGCTTTTTCCAGTGCCTCAGCTGCCAGGTATGTATGTGCTATCCCCGCTGGGCAGCCAGTAACCCCGATCAGGAAACCTTTGCTTACGCCTGATGGTGCGGCAACCGGCGCTGCTTTTGCCGTCAGCAAGGCTAACGCTTCACGGCTGGATTTAGCAGTCATCATGGCGTCGACAAAGCCAGTTTCTATTAGTTTGGATGAAAGTTCAGCCAAGACACCAATGTGATGATCAGCACCACCAGCTGGTGACGCAATCATGAAGAACAGCTTGGATGGCTTGCCATCTTCTGCGCCGTAATCCACGCCTTTACGACTGATACCAATCACGACAGCGGGTTCAATAACCGCAGGGCTCTTGGCATGTGGCAGTGCTATACCATCTTCAAAGCCAGTATTGCCAATGGCTTCACGTGCCTGCACGTCTTGTAAAAACTGCAGTTTATCTTTCACTTTTCCTTGTGCGGACAGCATCTCGATCATTTCACGAAATACGGCGTCCTTGGTGGTTGCCTGCAAATCGAGGCATATCAATTTTTCATTGATGAGGTTAGTGATCATAGCGATTCCCAAATGTTTACGATGCAATAAGCACCGATATTCCTAAATAATGCGAGTCAATGACATCCATGTACTGATTCGGCATTTCCCCATTAAGCGATGGCATTATGTGGGGAATAAGCAGCTGGAAAAATCGGAAAGAAAACGCATAAACTGGATTTTTGTACCATAAAAATCGTGATGTGATGTAGATCTCACTATGCCGAGGCGAGTATTTAATTTACATGTTCAGATCTAAACGATACTTATGGATAAGAGCAGGGGATATCACCAGGAACAACTAATGTCGAAAAAAAAGAGTAAAAAACTAATATCAGCAAACCGATCCTGTAGTCAGAAGTTGAGTTCACATTTTTCAGCATTAGTGTCAAACGCCAATCAAGCTTTGATACGAATGGCTGATGGTAGTGATACCGAAGCACTGCATGATCTGCGGGTCAACTTACGCAGTTTGCGGGTATTACAAGGGTTGTATCCTCGCTGCCGTATCATGCGGGAACAAAAGAAACAGTTAGGAATAGCTGCGGCGTTGACGGGTCTAGATCGGGATCGGGAAGTCAATTTGGCATTGGCTGAATCGCTACATGCTGAAACAGGTTGCGGGGCGGAGATTGTCTCTTTGCTAGCAGATAACTTGCTTGCATTACGACAGCATTTACTGCCTGATTTGCATGCCACAGCTTTAGCAGAAACGTTATCGCAAGTGAGTTCGATCTGGGTTAGAAAAACGCGGAATAAGCGTAAGAGTGTTTTGCAATCAGCAGCCCGACAGAAATCACGTCAATTGGAGAAACGCTTTTTGAAAGCAGCGGCGGATTTAAAAATGAACTCTCCTATTGCTGATTGGCACTCATTACGATTACAGGTAAAACAGCTGCGTTACTGGGGACAAGGATTTGTTCCCGTATTAAGCAAACGGCAAAATCGTCGGTTACCAATATTAATTGAGTTACAGCAAAACCTAGGGTTGGTGCATGATATTACTTTATTTGAAGAACAATGGCTGCAAGAACTGGCATTACCAAAGCGGTGGCAAAAACGGTTAAATAAGCGGCAACAACATGCGCTGAAAGATGCGGCAGACGTGCTACAGCAACTGAAAAAAATTTGGTAATGAGGATAAAAAGCCCTGATGAAGGTCAGGGCGATATGTATTAATTGAAAGCCAGAAAATCAAACCACTCTGGTTTTAATGTACCCACTAAAGTAACCACACCGAGTACGGCAAAAATAGCAGCGGCGATACTGTGTACCAGCTTAACCGGCATCTTTTGCGCTATTTGTTTGCCAACCAATACGGCCGGCACGTTGGCGATCATCATGCCAATCGTGGTTCCGGCCACGACAGGGATCAACGCCTGATATTTAGCTGCCAGTGCGACAGTCGCTACTTGAGTTTTGTCACCCATCTCGGCCAGAAAGAAAGCCACTAACGTGGTGCCAAAAATGCCCATATGCGCCAGTTTGGCGTCAGCTTCATCAAATTTATCGGGGATCAACGTCCACAATGCCATAGCAATAAAAGATACGCCTAGGATCAGCCCCATCGTTTGGGGCGTTGCCAATGATGTCAGCCATTCACCGATCGCACCTGCAAGGCCATGATTAACCAGCGTAGCAACCAGAATTCCCAGAATAATAGGAATAGGCTTCTTGAATTTTGCGGCAAGAATGAACGCTAAGAGTTGAGTTTTATCCCCGATTTCAGCCAGAGCGACAATACCGGTGGAAATGACAAAAGCAGACACGTAATACTCCTTGGCCGGAAAACATTCCAATGACCACACTCCTGTCCGGCCTGCACAGGGTATGGTCAAAGGTCTTGCCAGGTGTATCCGTCGTTGATGACGAATCACTGCTTGCACCATGACCATGAGGGTCAAGTTTGTTGATGCAAGCCCTTTACGAAAAACAGGAGGCTACTCCCCAATGACCCGCGCAGTATAACGATTTTGCCGTTAGAGTCAAAATTTAGCATCATCAAACAACTGTATATAAATACATTATTTAAGTTGTAATCAATATGATGGCAAAGACGCATCAGGCGTTTGCAGTATTCAGTTTGCTGATGGTCGAAAGTCATGTACCTGAGTTTGCTGGAAGAATCGATGTTGCTTGTTTACTGGTCATGTTAGGGGCGTTATTACCGGACATTGATTCACCGGAAAGCTCGTTTGGCCGGTTAATGCCTATCATCAGTAAACCGCTGCATTCATTGCTTGGGCATCGGACTGTCACACATAGCTTGCTGGCTATCATGCTGTTCTATAGTTGCCTTGCTGCATCACCCATGTGGCATCTGTATGCCAAAACAATCAGCCTTGGTTTTATCAGTCATATTGTTGGTGACATGTTGATTGGCACCAATGGGGTTGCTTTATTCTGGCCTTTTAAACAAAAAGTCAGTCTTAATCCGCTTGGTATGAAAGTGGGTGGGGCAGGGGAATATCTGGTTTTCAATATATTGCTGGTAGCTATCGTGATCCTGGCGCTGCAACGATTTAATCCGGCTGCGTATCAGGTATTAGAAAACAATATCAGCTTTGTGTGGCGTTGATTTTTTATCGAGAGACGTTTGGCTGGTCCAGAAACGACAAAGCCCCGCATAAATGCGAGGCTTCAGAATCATGGTGCCCAGACGCGGAATCGAACCACGGACACGCGGATTTTCAATCCGCTGCTCTACCGACTGAGCTATCTGGGCTTAGGTTGAATGGTGCCGGCTATCGGAATCGAACTGATGACCTACTGATTACAAGTCAGTTGCTCTACCAACTGAGCTAAGCCGGCACGTATTCAACGAGGCGGGATTATAATGAAATCGAACGGCGCGTCTATATCTGATTGCAAAAATTTATCATTTTTGTGTTCGTTTGCTGATATTTTCGACGAATATGGTTTTTCGGCTCTTTTTCGGAGATAGCAGAACAGGGGGATATCAGCTAACATCGTGTTTACATATGTTATTGATTTGTCGGTTATGGAAATTTTTATACTTATTGGTTTGATTGTATTGAATGGCGTTTTTGCAATGTCGGAAATCGCAATTGTGACTGCCCGCAAAGCGCGGTTATCAAAGCAGGCAGCAGATGGCGATAAAGGGGCAAAGGCGGCACTTAAACTGGCGGAAGATCCAACCAATTTTTTATCAACCGTGCAAATTGGCATTACATCGATTGGGATCTTAAATGGTATTTTTGGGGAAGCCATTCTGGCAGAACCCTTATCTCTCTGGTTACAACATTTCGGTTTATCCGTTGCGACCAGTGCGATTTCCGCTACGGTGATTGTGGTGGTATTAGTCACCTACGCTTCGATTGTTATTGGCGAGTTGGTACCGAAACGCATCGGTCAGCTCAATGCGGAAGGTATCGCGGGTCTGGTTTCTCGTCCGATGCAGTTATTGGCATTACTGACCCGTCCTTTTGTCTTACTGCTTTCGGCTTCTACACATGCGGCAATCCGCCTGATGGGTATTCGTCAGAATAATGCCAGCAGTGTTACGGAAGAAGAAATCCATGCCATGCTGGCCGAGGGTTCTGAAGCTGGTGTCATTGAGCACAGCGAACATGCAATGGTGCGGAATGTTTTTCGCCTCGATGATCGTGCTGTTGCCTCTTTGATGGTGCCTCGTGCCGATGTCGTTTTTATTGATGTGCAGGAGTCGCTGGAATTAAATTTACAGCGGATGACGGATTCAGAGCACTCGAGTTTTCCGGTATGCCGTGGTGGTTTAAATGATCTGATTGGTGTCATCAGTGCACGTCAGATTTTAGCGCAGACCGTGCAAGGTGAAGCGTTCAAATTCGATGCATTGGCTTTACCTTGTGAATATGTGCCGGAAACATTGAGTGGTATGGAATTACTGGAGCATTTCCGGGCATCCGGTTCCCATATGGCATTTGTGGTTGATGAATACAGTGAATTACAAGGCATTGTTACGGTCCAGGATGTGCTGGAATCGCTGACAGGTGAGTTCTATCAGGAAGACAATGATGATGCCTGGGCAGTGCAGCGGGAAGATGGCTCGTGGTTACTGGATGGGTTGATCCCGGTAATGGAATTAAAAGATTGTCTGCAACTGGTGCATTTACCGGAAGAAGAGCGCAACCGTTACCATACACTCAGCGGCTTAGTCATGTTGCTGTTGGGGCGGGTTCCTGCGACCGGCGATATACTGACAGTCGATAATTGGAAACTGGAAGTCGTGGATATGGATGGCATGCGCATCGATAAAGTGCTGGCTAGCCAGATACCGGTCACGACGATTGACGATGAAAACCCGGATACGGGAGCTTAATGTTTTCAGATTGGATCGGCAAAGAGTGTCTGAATTTCCAGACGCTCTTTCGTCGCCTGAAGTAAAGCATTCACACAATCTTCGTCGAGATGCCCTGCTGCAACTTCTTTTTTCAGTTCCGCAATAACTTCTTCTTCGCTCCATGCTTTTTTATAAGGGCGAACTGTCGATAACGCATCATAGACATCAGCTACGGCAATAATGCGCGCTTCAATTGGAATGTCTTCGTTTGTTAAGCCAAGCGGATAGCCGGAACCATCACCTCGCTCATGGTGACCCGAGACGACATTGCGCATGATCGAGGCGGCTGCATTTTGGTTCAGCCCGAGATCATCGACCATTTGATCGATCATCAGCGTGCCAAGCTGAACGTGTTTTTTCATAGTGTTCCACTCATCAGCATCCAGTTTGCCCGGTTTTAGCAATATTTTGTCCGGAATTCCCACTTTGCCAATATCGTGCAATGGCGCAAACAAGTGTAAATATTCAATAAACTCATCGGTCAGCTGATATTTATCACTAAGACCTTTCGCGATAAGCCGCGAGTATTTGGCCATTCTGTCGAGATGATTACCGGTTTCCAGATCCCTGATCCGTGCAAAATCAGTCGCCAGATTGACTGTGCTGATCAGTGATTTTACGGCAGCTAATTCAACCAAATAGAGGTGTGCAGCCAGATCAGCAAATACATCCAGAAAATGTATTGTTTCTTGTTCAAAGGCATTGGCTTGTTTGGAGTCGAAAAACAGAAAAGCAACAAAAACACTCCCCTGAAAAATAGGGATCGTATAGCTACTGAGATACTGCTGTTTTTTTAGCCACTCTGTATGGTCAGTGTGTGCGTGAAATGTTTGATCAATATCCTGAATAATTCGGCTCTTACGTAAATTAACCAGCGTTTGTAGTGAAGGCACTTCTGTCATATGTGCTTCATATGCTTTAAGCGGAGAGCCTTCCGGTGTGCTACTGACAAAAGTTTTCAACAGATCAGTTTTGGCGTCATAAAGTGCAATGGCAATACGGTCAATAAAGTCGTAACGTCCACGAATAACTTCATGCAGATTGGCGATCCGCGTTGATAAATCTTGTTTTGTCATAGGAAGCGCGTCCATGATCTGATTCATCTGCGTCTGCATTTTATTCCTCGTTTGCTTTAATGTTCCCCCTATATCGTAGTAGATGATCTATATTTTGCTTGTGAGCTAGTCGCTAAATTGATGTTCAATAAAGAATATGTTCCATAAAAATATTGTGTTAGATCATTATTTTCATACTTAGATCATAAAAATATAAATAAAACACAACAATTTGTTAACAATGCTTTGTGTAGCTTTCTACAATGAGCAGATCCACATTGGAAATGTGATATTCCCGTCCGACGGAGTTGTTCGATGATTAAAAATAGGTTTCGGTGGCTTTTGCCATCTTCAATGGCGTTATTGCTAAGTGGCTGTAATATGGCGCTGCTTGATCCGAAAGGCGCAATCGGAATGGAGCAAAAATCGCTGATCATGACGGCGACCTGGCTGATGCTGATCGTCGTTGTTCCGGTCATTATCATGACGTTTCTTTTTGCCTGGAAATATCGGGCTTCTAATAAAAATGCGACCTATTCTCCTAATTGGTCTCATTCCAACAAAATTGAGTTTGTTGTCTGGACAATCCCCTGCATCATTATCCTGATTCTGGGTACCTTGACGTGGAAAAGCACGCAGGCTCTTGACCCACGAAATCCACTGCCTTCCGAAAATAAACCGCTAGTCATAGAAGCAATTTCTCTGGATTGGAAATGGCTGTTTATCTATCCGGAACAGGGCATTGCCACCGTCAATGAAATTGCTTTCCCAGCGAATGTACCGGTGCAGTTTAAGGTTACTTCTGGTTCTGTGATGAACTCATTCTTTATCCCGCAATTAGGCAGTCAGATTTATGCGATGGCGGGTATGCAAAATCAGGTGCACCTGATTGCGAATGAGGAAGGCGTGTATAAAGGCATGTCGGCAAATTATAGCGGTAAAGGTTTTTCCGGCATGAAATTTACTGCCACCGCGACCTCAGCCGATAAATTTGATGAATGGGTTATGAAAGTGAAACAGTCTGCCAAAGGATTACAAATGGCAGATTATGAACAATTGGCTAAACCGACTGAGAATAATGCTGTCGAGTATTTTTCCTCTGTGAAATCGGATCTTTATCAAGACATTATCAATAAGTACATGGATCCGGCTATGGTTCATAAAGCGGATCAATCTCAGCCAATGATGCAAGATATGCAAAAAGAAATGAATAACGACATGGAGCAAGGTATGCACATGCCATCACATTCAGGCTCCGGGGAATAAATGATGCTTGGAAAATTAACGCTTGAAGCGATCCCTTATCACGAGCCCATTATTATGGGTGCCGTGGGCGCAATGATTTTGGGCGGCATTCTGATTTGTGCTGCGTTGACCTATTTTGGCAAATGGAAATGGCTGTGGACGGAATGGTTAACGTCGGTTGACCACAAGAAGATCGGCATCATGTATATCATCGTGGCGATGGTGATGCTGCTGCGTGGTTTTGCTGATGCGATCATGATGCGTTTGCAACTGGCGATGGCGTCGGGTGGTTCTGATGGTTTCCTGAATGCGCATCACTACGATCAGATATTCACGGCGCATGGCGTGATCATGATTTTCTTCATGGCGATGCCATTTATGGTGGGCCTGATGAATATCGTGGTGCCTCTGCAGATCGGTGCGCGCGATGTGGCGTTTCCATTCCTGAACTCACTCAGCTTCTGGCTGTTCGTGGTTGGTGTGGCGCTGATCAATATTTCGCTGGGTTTGGGGGAATTCGCTCAGACCGGCTGGCTGGCCTATCCGCCTTTATCCGGGCATCAGTATAGCCCCGGCGTCGGGGTCGATTATTGGATCTGGAGTTTGCAGATCTCGGGTATCGGAACGCTGCTGACCGGTGTGAACTTCTTCGTGACCATTCTGAAGATGCGCGCGCCTGGCATGACATTGATGAAAATGCCGGTGTTTACCTGGACGGCATTGTGTTCCAACGTGCTGATTATTGCAGCATTTCCAATTCTGACTGCGACCATTGCGTTATTGACAATGGATCGCTATCTGGGCACTCATTTCTTCACCAATGATATGGGTGGCAATCAGATGATGTATGTGAACCTCATCTGGGCATGGGGCCATCCGGAAGTGTATATCCTGATCCTGCCAGCATTCGGTATTTTTTCCGAGGTGGTGGCAACGTTCTGTAAGAAACGTCTGTTCGGTTATACCTCTCTGGTATGGGCGACTGCAGCGATCACTATTCTGTCGTTCATTGTTTGGCTGCACCATTTCTTCACCATGGGGGCGGGCGCTAACGTTAATGCCTTCTTCGGTATTGCGACAATGATTATCTCGATCCCGACCGGGGTGAAGATATTCAACTGGCTGTTTACGATGTATCAGGGACGGGTGCAGTTCACGACACCAATCCTGTGGACATTAGGCTTCCTGGTAACCTTTACTGTCGGTGGTATGACCGGCGTGTTGCTGGCGGTGCCGGGTGCTAACTATGTGTTACACAACAGTTTATTCCTGATTGCTCACTTCCATAACGTGATCATCGGTGGTGTAGTCTTCGGTTATCTGGCCGGGTTCAACTACTGGTTCCCGAAAGCGATGGGCTTCAAACTGAATGAAACGCTGGGTAAATGTGCGTTCTGGTTCTGGATCACTGGCTTCTTTGTCGCGTTCCTGCCGTTGTATGCGCTGGGCTTCATGGGCATGACCCGTCGTTTGAGCACCAACATTAACCCGGAATATCACACAATGCTGATGGTTGCGGTGGGTGGCGCAGTATTGATCCTGATCGGTATTCTGTTCCAGTTGCTGCAATTGGTGGTGAGTATTAAAGATCGCAACAAAAACCGCGACCTGACCGGCGATCCATGGGGTGGCCGTACTCTGGAGTGGGCGACATCATCTCCGCCACCGTTCTATAACTTTGCCGAAATTCCGGTAGTCACCGAGCGTGATGCGTTCTGGGATATGAAAGAAAAAGGCACTGCGTATAAACGTCCGGCGGCATATAAAGAGATCCACATGCCGAAAAATACCGGTGCGGGTGTGATAATCAGTCTCTTCAGTCTGGTGATGGGTTTTGCGCTGATTTGGTATATCTGGTGGCTGGCTATTTTGGGTGCTGTCGGTGTCGCGGTGACGTGGATTGCACACTCCTTTAATAATGATGTCGATTACTACGTACCCGTCGATGTAGTTGAAAAAACTGAAACTCAGCATTTTGAAAAAATGAGCAAGGCAGGTGTGCAGCATGGCAACTGAAACGTTACACAACGCATCCGTACATCATGCGGAACACGAACATCATGATGCGGGCTCAAATGCCGTTTTCGGATTTTGGATCTATCTGATGAGCGACTGCGTATTGTTTGCGACTCTGTTCGCAACTTACGCAGTGTTATCTGGCAACATTGCTGGTGGCCCGTCAGGGAAAGAAATATTCGAACTGCCTTATGTGCTGGTGGAAACCTTTTGTTTGTTGATCAGTAGCTTTACTTACGGTATGGCAATGCTGGCGATGAATAAGGGAAATCAGAGCAGTGTGTTGAAATGGTTGGCCGTCACGTTCCTGTTCGGTCTTGCCTTTATCGGCATGGAAGTGAATGAGTTTGCTCATTTGATCCATGAAGGGTTTGGCCCGGATCGTAGTGCCTTCTTATCGGCATTTTTCACTCTGATTGGCACGCATGGTTTACATGTCACTGCTGGTTTGATCTGGATGGCGGTATTAATGGTACAAGTGATCAAATATGGCCTGACAGCGAAAAATGGAACACGCCTAATGTGCCTGAGTCTGTTCTGGCATTTCCTGGATATTGTCTGGATCTGTGTATTTACCGTCGTCTATCTGATGGGAGCCATGTAATGAGTAATTCAACAACACATCATGCTGGTGCCAGCCACGGTAGCGTTAAGTCTTATATCGTCGGGTTTGTTCTGTCGATTATTCTGACTGTGATCCCGTTCTGGATGGTCATGAACCCGAGTGAATCACACAGCACTATTTTGTATGTGATTGTGGGTATGGCGCTGTTGCAGATCCTGGTTCAGCTGGTCTATTTCTTACATATGAACAGCTCGTCAGAAGGTAGTTGGAATTTGATCGCTTTTATCTTTACGGTCTTGATCGTTGCGATTCTGGTCGTCGGATCGTTGTGGATCATGTTCCACCTTAATACCAATATGGGCCACTAAAGAGCGGATAACATGATCAAGCAGTACCTGCTCGTTACTAAACCGGGAATTATTTTTGGTAATTTAGTTTCCGTGATTGGCGGTTTTTTCCTGGCTTCCAAAGGGAGCCTGGATTTACCACTGTTTCTGGCAACGATCACCGGCGTTTCGCTGGTGATTGCCTCTGGTTGTGCCTTTAACAATTACATCGATCAAGATATTGATCGCATCATGGAACGTACTAAAAACCGGGTTTTGGTGCAGGGGTTGATCTCGCCTAAAGTGACACTGGTTTATGCCACCCTGCTGGGGCTGGTGGGGGTCGCGTTACTCGATACCGTGGCTAACCGGTTGGCGGCATTACTGGCTGTAATGGGCTTTGTAGTCTATGTCGGTTTGTATAGTCTGTGGCTGAAACGAAAATCAGTGTATGGCACATTGATTGGCAGTTTATCGGGTGCCGCACCGCCGGTGATTGGTTATTGCGCGGTCAGTAATCAATTCGATATGGCTGCACTCATTTTGTTACTCATTTTCAGCTTATGGCAAATGCCGCACTCCTACGCAATTGCTATTTTTCGTTTTAAAGATTACCAATCAGCGTCTATCCCTGTGTTGCCGGTGAAATATGGTATTTCTGTCACCAAAAATCATATCTTCCGTTATATTCTGGCATTTGCTGTGGCGACATTAATGCTGACCTTGAGCGGTTATGCCGGTTATAGCTATTTTGTTGTCGCTGTGCTGATCAGTGTTGGCTGGTTGGCTATGGCGCAGGCAGGCTTTAAAACTACAAACGATCAGGTGTGGGCGAAGAAATTGTTTATGTTTTCTATCATCGCTATCACTACATTAAGCGTCATGATGTCGATCGACTTCACCACTACTGACCCTGCACAATTTCTGACTTATCTGGAATAAGCGTCATGAATGATAACCGGATGACGACAGATGAACGTCGTGCCACCTGGGGATTAGGTGCCGTATTTTCACTACGGATGCTCGGCATGTTTATGGTTTTGCCGGTGCTGACGACGTATGGCATGGCCTTGCAGGGGGCAACCCAGTCTTTGATTGGTATCGCCATCGGTATCTATGGTTTAGCGCAGGCGCTGTTTCAGATCCCATTCGGTTTATTATCTGACCGGGTGGGGCGTCGCCCGCTGATTGTCGCGGGTTTACTGATCTTTGCGCTGGGGAGTGTGGTTGCAGCAACAACCGACTCTATCTGGGGCATTATTCTTGGTCGTGCACTGCAAGGTTCCGGCGCTATCGCTGCGGCGGTAATGGCACTGCTTTCGGATTTAACCCGTGAGCAAAATCGCACGAAAGCGATGGCATTTATTGGTGTCAGTTTTGGTATCACCTTCGCCATTGCGATGGTGTTAGGTCCGGTGATCACGCATGCATTCGGTTTATCGGCATTATTCTGGGGCATTGCTGTGTTGGCTCTGGCTGGCATTATCATCACTCTAACCGTCATTCCACAACCTTCCTATCATGTGCTGAACCGAGAGTCAGCTATCGTCAAAGATAGTTTTAGTCTGGTCTTGCGTAATAGCCGCTTGCTCAAACTGAACGCTGGCATCATGAGTCTGCACATTTTACTGATGGCCAGTTTTGTCGCGTTACCTCTGGCGATGGAAAGTGCCGGTTTTCTACGTCAACAGCAATGGGTTGTCTATCTCACTACTATGCTGGTTTCTTTTGTTGCGGTGATTCCGTTTGTTATTTATGCAGAAAAAAAACGGCAGATGAAACGCGTTTTTGTCGCCTGTGTTGTCATGATCTTTCTGGCAGAAATAGTGCTCTGGCTGGCTGGTCAGCATTTGTGGGTTATTTTTGCGAGCATCCAGCTATTTTTTATTGCCTTTAATGTGATGGAGGCCATCTTGCCTTCATTGGTTAGCAAAGAGGCTCCGGCTGGTTATAAAGGCACGGCAATGGGCATTTACTCGACCAGCCAGTTTATTGGGGTAGCTATTGGTGGTTCTTTAGGCGGTTGGTTATTGCAATTAGATGGTGCTGCAATGGTCTTTTTGGGGAGTGCGGTGGTCGCAGCGATCTGGTTTATCGTCAGTATGACGATGCAAGAGCCGCCTTATGTCAGTAGTCTGCGGATCCAGTTACCCGATTCGGCCCAACAAGAGGGTGCTGCGCTGGAACATCGCCTGAAAGCACAACCCGGTGTTGCCGATGTTGTCATCGTATTTGAAGAAGCAGCAGCCTATATTAAAGTGGACACTAAACTATCAACCCGTCGTCATTTAGAGCAGATAGTCGCGATGGCTTGATGAGAGTCACGCTTTGTTACTGGTAACTTTGCTATTTTCTGCCTGCTACTTTGCCTTCCTTAATCTGTTTTTCTATATGGAATTAGACCGATGACCCAACAGATCAATAAAGACACGACTCTCTGCATGTCGCTTGCCGCGCGTCCGAGTAATTTTGGTACTCGTTTTCATAATTTCTTATATGAAGCTTTAAACCTCGATTACATCTACAAGGCCTTTACCACAACAGATCTGGCTGCCGCTATCGGTGGTGTTCGTGCATTAGGCATTCGCGGTTGTGCGATCTCGATGCCATTTAAAGAAGCCTGTATTCCGATGGTCGATGAGCTGGACCCTTCTGCTAAAGCGATTGATTCAGTGAACACCATCGTCAATACCAATGGTTATCTGAAAGCTTACAACACCGATTACATCGCTATCGCTAAATTGCTCCATGAGCATCAGGTTCCATCAGATCTGGTTTTCGCGTTGCGCGGTAGTGGCGGTATGGCAAAAGCGGTTGCCTGTGCACTGAAGGATGCGGGTTTCAAAAAAGGCTATATTATTGCCCGTAATGAAGAAGCCGGAAAACAGCTGGCTGGCTTGTATGGCTTTGATTGGGCTCCAGAGAGGAATGATGTGCAGGCTGACATGCTGATCAATGTCACCCCGATTGGTATGGCAGGTGGTGCGGATGCAGAAACATTAGCTTTTACCGAATCAGCTATCGGTCACGCTCAGGTAATTTTTGACGTCGTCGCATTGCCAGCAGAAACTCCGTTGATCCGCTATGCCAGAACGCAGGGAAAAAAAGTCATCACCGGGGCTGAAGTGTTTGCGATTCAGGCAGTTGAACAATTTGTACTGTATACCGGTATTCGCCCGAATGACGAGCTGTTTCAACAAGCTGCAAAACATGCGCGCGGCTAGTCTGTAGTCTGCCTGCTATGGAAATGCTGCTCCATGTCAGCAGCATTTCTTATTCCGCTAATTAGCTTGATTTGCCGTTATTCCCGCCATAACAAATCAAATTATGAAACTTCACCTCAGTGGTTGAGCAATTACGATAACCGTGAGCTTTCGATGCGTCGAAACGCACCGCATCGCCCGCCGCTAATTGCTGCCACTGACCTTCAATCAACACCTCTAATGCACCATTGAGCGGAATAACATGCTCTGTTACGCCATTGGCATGTGCAGCTGAGTGATATTCAATGCCAGCAGGTAATGTGACTTGTAAAAGCTCAAAGCCAAAATTTGGATCAAACGGGATGATCGCCTTTGCGGCGATCTCTTTACCGCTCATATGTTGGATTTCGGCAGCACTATCACCCAGCCAAAGTGTCTGAGGTGTGCTTGATGGCTCAAGAAAGGTAGAAAACGATGTCTGAAATCCGGTCGCAATTTTCCACAAAGTCGCGACAGTTGGGCTTGATTCACCACGTTCAATTTGACCCAGCATTGCTTTACTCACGCCGGTGGCTTGCGCTGCTTTATCCAAACTCCAGCTTCTCTGCTTGCGTAACAACTGCAACGTAGCCGCAATGTGTTGAGTCAATTCCAGCATTGATAGTCCATTTATATAGCTGTGCGTTATAGCGCACAATAGAGGCTTGTGGTAATTTGAGCGTTATAACGCACATGGATAGATCGTCAGACTAACCTGATAGCCTGAATTTGTCACTTAGGCTTGTCACTTTAAGTTTTGTCTCTTTGGGCGGTCAGCAAGATAGGAGAGGGTAATGCGTTTTGCATTAAGTTTACCGGTCGCCGGATTCGTAGCGAATCTGGTTGGGTTCAGTAGTTCAGTGGCGTTGATTTTCCAAGCTGCCAACAGCATGACTGGCGCGAATGCACAATTGACCAGCTCATGGTTGTTTGCGCTGTGTATTGGTTCTGGGTTAAGCACGCTGATTTTATCATTCTATTATCGTCAGCCGATTTTAACCGCGTGGTCGACACCGGGGGCTGCATTGCTGATCAGCAGCCTGCAGGGCGTGACACCCGCACTAGCCACCGGTGCGTTTTTGTTTTCCGCATTATTGATCACTCTGTGTGGTGTCACTGGTCTATTTGCGCGACTGATGCATAAAATCCCGACGGCATTGGCCTCCGCGATGTTAGCCGGCGTGCTGGTTCGGTTTGGTATGAAAGTGTTTGAACAGATGCCTCTCCAGCCCGTGCTCATCATCAGTATGTTGTTGGTCTATCTATTGGCGAAGCGTTTTTACCCGCGTTATGCGATCTTGTTTGTCTTGGTGGTTGGTAGTGTGGTGGCATGGCAACAAGGGCTGTTGCAAGCTAATACTCAGCCACTGACGTTTGTGTCACCGATTTTTACATGGCCATCGTTTGATCTCGCTACGTTGCTTGGCGTTGGTTTACCGCTGTTTATCGTTACCATGGCCTCGCAGAATTTGCCCGGTATTGCAGTGATGAGAGCGAACGGTTATCAGGCGCCAGTGTCTGCTTCGTTGACTGTGACCGGTGTTCTCAATTTACTCTTAGCGCCTTTGGGTTGTTATGCCATTAATCTGGCGGCGATCACGGCGGCGATTTGTATGGGGCCGGAAGCGCATGAAGATCCAAAGCAGCGTTATAAAGCGGCGGTATTTGCGGGAGTTGGTTATCTGATCGCTGGTGTGTTTGGTGCCAGCATCGTGACCTTGTTTGCCATCTTGCCGGGGGCATTGATTATGGGCGTGGCGGGCATTGCGTTGTTTGGCACGATAGGGGCGAGTTTGCATGCAGCCTTACATGATGAACAGCAACGGGAAGCGGCTTTATTGACGTTTCTGGTGACTGCCAGTGGTTTGAGCTTGTGGGGCGTGGGTTCTGCGTTCTGGGGGCTGGTGGTTGGGGTTTTAGTCATGATGTGCTACCGAAAACGGTAGCACATCCGAGTATCTTGTTGACCAGCCAGTCGGGCTTATTTAGCCAGTGACTCTGGTAACTCTTCGCGGATTTTTGCCAACAGCGCTTTAACAACGCGTGGGTTACCACAAACGATGTTGCCGCTGTTGTCATAGTTATGACCACCAGCAAAATCGGTCGCAATAGCACCCGCTTCACGCGCAATCAGCTCACCAGCAGCCAGATCCCATGGTTTCAGACCCAGTTCCCAGTAACCATCCATGCGGCCAGCTGCCACATACGCCAGATCCAGACTGGCAGCGCCAGCGCGGCGAATATCAGCACATTCCTGGAAGATGTTGTTAAACATAGTCAGGAAAGATTGGTAATGGTGACGGTGACGATGAGGGAATGCAGTAGCTAATACACAACCGTCCAGATCTTTAGCATTGCCACAACGCAGACGGTAACCGTTCAGCTGTGCGCCAGCACCTCGGGAAGCGGTAAACAGTTCATCACGGATTGGGTCATAAACCACGCCGACTTCGGTGCGGCCTTTGATGCGCAAGGCAATAGAAACAGCGAAATGCGGAATGCCTTTCACAAAATTGGTGGTGCCATCCAGTGGGTCGATGATCCATTGGTAATCAGCGTCTTTACCGCTGTTCAAACCACTTTCTTCTGCCACGATAGTGTGGTCAGGGTAAGATTTTCTGATCGTCTGAATGATCACGTTTTCCGCTTCACGATCGACGTTAGTTACAAAGTCGTTCATAGCCTTTTGCATGGTTTCAATTTTGCTTGGGTCTGCAAAATTTTTCACAATAACCTGACCAGCACTACGGGCTGCGCGGACAGCAATATTCAGCATGGGATGCATAATGGATTCACCACTGGATGTTAAAGAACGGGATTAGAAAACGGCGCGATTATAGGGCGAGGGGAGGCAACAGGCAATGTTCTTTTGGCAGGAAGATGAAAAAGTCGCCAGCAGCATCCGTGCTGCTGAACTCCGGGCGGAGTTAATACTGACTTACAGCAGGTTTTCAGTCACTGCTTTATAAAAATCGGTATAACCACCAACGTGTTTTTTACCGACAAAAATCTGTGGTACGGTGCGAACTGGCTGACCTACTTTTTTCTGCAGATCGGCAACAGTCATGCCGGTTGCAAAAATATCTACGTAGGTAAACGCAAAGTCACGCTCTTCGCAAAACTTCACGGCCATTTCACAGTAAGGGCAATCTGGTTTGCCATAAATCATTACTGGTTCCATTTAGTCTCCTTTTTCATATAGCGATATAAATTTATTAAGTAATTCAAGTTCTGATTCTTGATGTGCCGGATCAGTGATAATGCAGTTGATCGGACACACCCGCACACAGGTGGGCTCCTCATAGAAGCCCACACATTCGGTACAGCGATCCGGCATAATTTCATATACCTTATCGCCCATATAAATGGCCTGATTCGGACATTCGGGTTCACACATATCGCAATTTGTGCAAGCCTCAGTGATCAGTAATGCCATCGTTAAGCCACCGCATGCGGTTGGCGGGTGCTCTCTTTATCATCCAGATTACGCAATAAAATGCCGTAATTCAGATCAATATTGTCGGGCACTGGAATGGTCACGACATGGCCATCACCGGGAGCAACTTCAATCTGCTCACCTTTTTTATTTTCCATGTGGGCCAATTCAAAGCTGATGTTGCCTTGTGGGGTCATCAATTCCAGACTGTTACCCACGAGGAATTTATTCTTAACGGCAATTTTCGCCATGCCATTCGCACTGCGCTCGAGCACTTCACCCACAAACTGCTGACTGTCGGAAACTGAGTAGCCGTAATCGTAATTCTGGTAGTCAGAATGCACATGACGACGCAGGAAACCTTCGGTATAACCGCGGTGCGCCAGATTTTCCAGTGTGCCCATCAGGTTGGCGTTAAATGGCTTACCTGCTGCCGCGTCATCAATGGCCTGACGGTATACTTGTGCAGTACGTGCGCAGTAGTAAAAAGATTTAGTCCGGCCTTCAATTTTCAGTGAATGCACACCCAGTTTGCTCAGACGTTCAACATGCTGGATGGCACGCAGATCGCGAGAGTTCATGATGTAAGTGCCGTGTTCATCTTCGAACGCGGTCATGAATTCACCTGGGCGATTTTTCTCTTCCAGCAGAACCAGTGCATCGCTTGGCGCACCAATACCCAGCGTGGGTTCAACTTTGACTGGAATTGGCTCTTGTTTATGCACGATCTGGCCAACATCATCCTGCTTGCCTTCGTGTACGTTATATTCCCAACGACAAGAGTTGGTGCAAGTGCCTTGGTTCGGGTCTCGTTTGTTCAGATAACCAGACAGCAGGCAACGACCGGAATAGGCCATGCACAGCGCGCCATGCACAAATACTTCCAACTCAATATCTGGGCACTGTTGGCGGATCTCTTCGATTTCTTCAATAGACAGCTCACGTGACAGGATCACACGTTCCAAGCCCATCTTTTCCCAGAATTTCACGGTCGCCCAGTTAACCGCGTTGGCTTGTACTGACAAATGCACCGGCATTTCCGGGAAGTGTTCACGAACCATCATGATCAGGCCCGGATCGGACATAATTAAGGCATCCGGCCCCATGTCGATCACGGGTTTCATGTCGCGGACGAAGGTTTTTAACTTAGAGTTATGTGGCTGAATATTGGCGACCACATACAGTTTTTTGCCTAAGTCATGTGCTTCGTTGATCCCCAATTGCAGATTGGCATGATCAAATTCGTTATTGCGCACACGCAGGCTGTAACGGGGCTGGCCGGCATAAACTGCATCGGCACCGTAAGCATAGGCATAACGCATATTCTTCAGCGTTCCCGCTGGAGACAGTAATTCTGGTTTAAACATGTTGTTCTCTCTTGTCTGATCACAGGTCAGTAAGATGCCACCTGATGGCATCGGGCGCGCGATTGTACTCTGGAAAGGGGTATTAAGGATATATCTGTAAAAACAGCGGGACGATATGCTCATTCCCGCTGTTTTTGCATTGTTTTTATCTAGTTTGGTGCTAAACGAATGCGGTTATTCGGCTTTTTCTCCGCCGAGTGCGGCCACCAGCTCAGGAACGAATTTCGCAAGTTCACCGGTCATCAGCGCGAAGTCAGCATCCATGCGGGCAACTTGATCTTCCGAAACCACATCTTCATTTTGTTCGCGCAGTTCTTCGCTGAATTTCAGACGTTTAATCGACAGATCATCACTCAAGACAAAACTGACGGTATCCGACCAGTTCAGCGCCAGTTTAGTCACCATTTTATCGGCTAACAGATGCGATTTGATTTCGTCACATACCAGATCTTGTTCTTTACAGCGGATGATACCGCCGTGTTCCAGTGCGGAACGCAGTTCCGCTTCATCTTCCAGCGTGAATCCTGCTGGTGCGGCACCGGCATTCAGCCATTCCGTCATGGTAATCTCTGGCGGATTTAACAGCGCAAACGGCACAACGGGCAGACTGCCTGTGCATTTACGCAACAGCGATAATACGTCGTCGGCTTTTTTCGATGAGCCAGCGTCGACCACCAGATAGTTTTCCGCAGCGTTGATCCACAAGAAGGTCTGGCTGGAACGTGGGAATGCACGCGGTAATAACGTATGCAGGATCTCTTCTTTCAGTGATTCTTTCTCTTTTTTCTTCAGTGCCCGACCTTGTGCTGCTTCCATATCATCGATTTTTTCCTGCAGCATGTCTTTGATGACGGCAGCGGGCAGCATTTTTTCTTCCTTTTTAGCACATAACAACAGCTGTCCCTGTACTTCATGCACCAATACTTCTGCGTGTTTTCCCAATGGGGAAATCCAACCGAATTTGCTCATCTCCTGACTGCCACAAGGCGTAAACAGATGGCTTTGCAGCATTTTTTCCAGGCTGTCTGCATCGTGTTCGAAGGGGCGAGTAAAGCGGTACAGTTGCAGGTTTTTAAACCACATGGCGACCTCAGTCATGTTTAAAAGGAGTCGCATTCTAACAGCATTGTGATCGCTTCGGCATTACCCGGATAAAAACCGGAGCTGATTCACAACCTGATAACCACTTGGCTATGTCTTTCTGCTGGCTGAGTAAACTAAAGTTAAGTTTAATTCGGAGTAGATCATGGTGATTCGACGCAGCGAACCACAAGATATGCCACAACTGACAGCCATCTGGTTGCAAGCGTCATTGCATGCCGATGAGTTTTTGCCAGCGGCTACCTGGTGGCACAGGCAGGAGTCGATGCGTAAGCAACTGGAGTGTGGCACAGAAGTTTGGGTTGCCGATGATGAAAATCATCTGGTGGGTTTTGTCGCTTTAAAAGCGGATGAGTTACTGGAGCTGTATGTTGAACCCAGTTGCCAGCGCCAGCAATTGGCTGAGGAGTTATTAGGGCTGGCCAAACAAAATCATCCGGTGTTGTATCACCGGGCGTGTGCTGACCACGCGGATGAAATTGAGTTTTATCAGAAGCAGGGATTTAAAATCAAAGAAGCACATAAACATCCGGTCTGGCAGTTAGAGGAATACTGGATGGAATGTCGTGATGCTTGAAAAACAGGGCATCAGCCATCATGTTACGGATAACTACTTCCTGATCTGTTGCTGAGCACTGTGAAATTACTGCATACCGCCGACTGGCATCTGGGACATCGTTTGCACGGACATGAACGTTACTATGAGCATCGTTCATTTCTTGATTGGTTAATGAATGAGATAGTGCAACGCGATATCGATGGTTTATTGGTCGCGGGCGACGTATTTGATACCGCCAACCCATCAGCAACGAGCTGGCAGCTTTTTTACCAGTTTCTGGCGAGTTTACGTCAGCAACGTCCGCATCTGAATGTCATCATCATTGCCGGTAATCACGATTCGCCGTCAAAACTTGATGCGCCGCATGAATTACTCAAATCCTTTGATCTGCATTTAATTGGCGCGATTGAGCGCGATGATGTGGGCCAACTCAATTGTGAAAAATTAGCGATCCCTCTGAAAGATAAAACAGGGAAAGTAGCCGCATGGTGTGCTGCTGTACCATTTCTGCGTAGTGCCGATTTACGCATCAGCGATGAACAAACTGAGGGTGAAGATCGCCTGGTGGTCGGTGTTCGAGAGATTTACCAGCAAGTTTTTTCACATATCAACGCACAACGCACAATCAACGAACAAGGCACAGCGGAACAGCCCATCTTGGCACTGGGGCATGCCTATCTGCAAAGTGGCGAACTGTCGGAATTATCGGAACGAAAAATTTTAGGCGGCAATCAACATGCGTTGCCACTTTCCGTGTTTGATGGTGCCGATCATGTGGCGTTAGGGCATTTGCATTTAAGCCAGGCTTTAAGTGAACGGGTGTACTATTCCGGTTCTCCGTTACCGTTATCGCTGGCGGAACAACACTACCCGCATCGGGTTCTCGAATTAACCGTCAACAATCATCAAATCGCTGTGACTGATAAGATCAGCGTGCCGCATACGGTCGATATTCTACGATTGCCCACACAACCAGCGCCGTTAGATGAAGTTCTGGCTGAGTTGGGTGCCTTGTCATTAACCGATCTACCGCATAACCAGCGTCCATTTTTAGAGGTACGCGTTAAGCTCGATAAACCCGAAGCTCGTCTGCGCGAGCGGGTACTAGCGGCACTTACTGACAAACCGGTGCGCTTGGCACGAATTCATACCGAATATACTGGACATGGTTTAGGTATCGCCGATCAGATGACCACCGTGCCACTCGATTCGTTGACGCCGCGGGCGGTGTTTGAATTGTGTTATCAGCGGCAATATGCCTCTTCCCCTGATATTGAATTGGTTAATTTTTTCGAAGAGTTAGAAACCGTATTGGAGCATCCTGCATTATGAAAATACTTGCGGTTCGTGGTGAAAACCTCGCTAGTTTAACTCATCCATTTGATATCGATTTTACGCAAGGGCGCTTGGGTGACAGTGGTCTGTTTGCGATCACCGGCAATACCGGTGCGGGGAAAAGCACGATCCTGGATGCGATTTGTCTGGCGTTATATGACCAGATCGCACGCTTTCCATCGAATAAGAAAAACATGGCGGAAATTGGCCGCATTGATGATGCCGAGCGGTTAAAAGCCAACGATGTGCGCCTGATCTTAAGTCGCGGTGCTTTTTCCGGTTATGCCGAAGTTGAATTTTCTGGCCGCGATGGTCAACATTATTGCGCTCGTTGGTCGGTACGCCGGGCACGTAATCGCCCGGATGGCAAGTGTCAGAAACAAGAACGTTCGTTGCGTCAGTTGTCTGAAGGTGGTGTTACCTATGCCGGTGGCCAGCGTGATGTGCAAAGCCAGATAGAGGAAAAAATAGGTCTGAACTGGGAGCAATTCCGTCGCGCTGTGATTTTACCGCAAGGCGACTTTGCCGCATTTCTGAAAGCCAGCATGGATGAGCGCTCGGCATTGTTGGAGCGCATGACAGGCACAGAGCACTATTCGCAACTCTCTGTGGCTGCGTATGAACGGGCCAAAACCGAACGTCAGCAATTAGCAGTATTGGAAGAAAAGATTGGTGATCAACCGCAGTTCAGTCAGGAAGATCGCGACAATCTGCTGTGGCAATTTAATAATTTGTCGTTGCAGCAAAAGCAGTTAGCGCAGCAGCTCAGTTTGTTACAAGAGTGGCAAGGTATGCAGTTTCGCCTACAAGAATTACAGGGTGTAACTGACGAATCACGTCAACAGTTACAGGCCGTGATGGGGGAATGGCAGGAGCAAGAGTCACACCGTCAACAACTGGCATTACTGGAAAAGGTGCAAGTTGCGCGTCCGGAACATGAACAACTTGATCGCACGGTTATTGAACTGCAGCAAGTCACGCAAACCTTGCAGCACCAGCAACAACAGCTTACCCAACATCTGGAATTAGAGCAGCCACTACAGCAACAATATCAGCAAGTGCTGCAACAACGTGATGGTGGTGAAGCTGAATATGCAGTGGTGCAGCGCGAGATCCGTCAGGCGCGTGAGTTGGATAATTCGTTATCTGAGCGACAACAACAAGTAGAACAAGCAGCCCAGCAGTTATTGGTGCTGCAGGCTGACACGGCGGTGCAACAGCAAGTGCGGGAACAGCAGCAACACAGCTTGCAGCAACTCCAACAGCAACGATCAGAGTTACAGGTTTGGTTAGCAGAAAACAGCCACTGGCAGCGTCAGGCGCAGCAGCAGCAACCGTTGTTAAAAGCGATGCAAGATTTTCTTGGTGAACAGCAACGCTGGCAACAACAAAACCAACAGATTGCTATCTTTCAGCGGCAACTGCGTGAGTTAGAGCAGGCACAAATTATTGTGCAGGGCCATTTCCAGCATCAGCAAGAAGCGTTGCAGGCCATTAATCTGCGTTTACAACAAGATGGTACCCCGCAGGAGTGGCAGTCGTTACAACAGTTACACAGCCGTTGGCAGGAAGCGCAGAGCCTGGCGGAACGTTGTCATCATCTGAAAGGGTTGGCCGAACAGGCAATCTTAAGCCAACGACAACGCGCTGAATTAGTTCAACGCCTACAATTAGCACAGCAAGCATTGCAGCAAATCACCCTACGTCAGCACGCTATTCAACCGGAATTAGATGATTTACGTGCGCAATTGAAAGAGGTGCATCACACGCTGAAACAAGCGTTGTTACGCAGCCAATTGCAGGATTATCGCGGTTATCTGGTTGATAACGAGCCGTGCCCACTTTGTGGCTCTAGCCATCATCCTTACCAGCATGAGATGGTCACTGACAGTCTGTTACAACAGTTAGAACGTCAGCAACTCTTCCTGCAACAGCAATTAGAAAAAGGGCAGGTGGAAGCCGCGCAATTACAGGAAGCGGAATTACAAACGCAACGAGCGGGAAAAGAATTGGAGCGTCAGCTTATCCAATTGGATGAAGCTTTACAGACACAAGCGTTGCAATGGCAAGCGCTGCGTCAGGCCCATACTTCATTGCTCCCTGCATGGCCGGAAGACGATAGTCAATGGTTGCCATTGGCTGTTTTGCTGGCGCAATTACAGCATCAGCAAGGTGTACAAGCGGGTGAATTGCACCAGCAATATGAATTAGCCCGTGCGCAATTTGAGCGTCAGCAACAGCTATTGGCTCAGCAGGAAAAACTCAGCCAGCAGGCGCAATTGCATGAGCGGGAGTTGATGGAATTACGCCGTCAGAGCGGCATGCAACAGAGTGCGTTTGAACAGTTACAGCAACAACAATCCGCATTGCTTATCCGTTTACAACAAAGTGAATTGTCGCTGGAAGAACAGCTGGCACCGCTGGAATGGCGCCCGCATTTGAATTTACAGCAGGGCGAGATCTGGTTACAAGGCTGGTTAAAGTGCTGTCAGGAATATCAGCAGGTTGAACAACGCTGGACGCTGAATGAACAACGATATCAGCAACTATATTCCGCCTTATCCGTGCAAAACAGCCGTTTGCAAACCCTGCAGGAACAACTGCAACTGCGTCAGCAAGAGCTGCAACGTATTCAGACTGATTATCAACAAACACTGGCACAGCGTCAGCAATGTCTGAATGGGCAAGCTGCCGAACCATTAGAGCAACAGTGGCTACAGCGTTTGCAACAAAATCGGCAATTGGCGGAGCAACAACAGCAACAACTGCAACAATGGCAGGAACAACGGATCGCCTTGCAATCGCAAGTGGCTAGCCAACAACACCATCTGGAACAACTGCAGGCTCAGCAGCGCACGTTATTGCTCAGCACTATGCAGCAGCAGAAAAAATTGAATTTAACGGAATATGAGATCCGGCAGCTGTTAATTGTGCCGATAGAGCATGTGCGTTTGCAACGTGAGCAACTGGCGCATTTAGATGAGCTACTCACGCAAGCCAAAACGCGTTTGCAGGAGCGTGAGCAACAGATCGAGCTACAGCTCAAACGTTGTGAGGCGCTACAACAATCGCAGCCCGAGTGGGCAACATTGGATCTCAACCAACTCGTTATTCGTCAACAAGATATGATGCTGCATCTGCAAGACTTAGATCAGCTGTTATTTGACATTAAACGGCTGCAGTTACAGGTGGAAGAGGCAGCTGTCACCCAAGCAGAGTTGCAACAAGCCTATCAAGCGCAATTACAAATCAGTGATCGCTGGCAGCAGTTGAGTGATCTGATTGGCTCTGCCAGTGGTGCTAAATTCCGCACCTTTGCGCAAAGCCTGACGCTGGAACAGTTGTTAGGGCTGGCAAACTTACATTTAGCTGAATTAGCGCCACGTTATCAGTTGCAGCGGGTGCCAGGCACCGATCTGGCGTTGCAAGTGATTGATTGCGACATGGGCGATGACATCCGCGCCGTAGAATCATTGTCTGGCGGTGAAAGTTTCCTCGTGTCATTGGCACTGGCCTTAGGTTTGTCATCGTTGTCGTCTCACGATACCCGCATTGAATCACTGTTTATTGATGAAGGTTTTGGCACCCTCGACCCTGAGAGTCTGGATACTGCGATTGCCAGTCTGGATGCCTTACAAGCCGCAGGTCGACAAGTGGGAGTAATTTCACATGTACAAACGCTGGTGGAGCGTATTGGCGTGCAAATCAAAGTACAAAGTATGGGCGGCGGAGAAAGCAGAATTGTATTGCCTTGATATGACAAGAATAACGCCTATCATAAAACTGTCATAAAACCTTCTGATAATGGCATCAGAGTTGTCATAAAAGGGTTTTTATCATGTCAAAGCGTGTTTTGGTTGTTGAGGATGAAGCACCCATCCGCGAGATGTTGTGTTTCATGCTGGAACAACGCGGGTTTGAGCCTGTGGAAGCAGCCGATTTTTCTGAAGCCGTGGCACTGGTGAAAGAGCCATATCCGGAGCTGATCCTGCTCGACTGGATGATCCCCGGTGGCAGTGGCATTCAGTTTATCAAGTTGATGAAACAGGAAGAGCTGACACGGAATATTCCGATTGTCATGTTAACCGCGCGTGGTGAAGAAGAAGATAAAGTGCGTGGTTTGGAAGTCGGTGCTGATGATTACATCACTAAGCCTTTCTCCCCGAAAGAGCTGACGGCTCGCATTAAAGCGGTCATGCGCCGCTCTGTTCCGACCGCCACGGAAGAAGTGATCGATGTGCAGGGGTTGCGCCTTGATCCGGTTTCTCATCGGGTGACCGCCAATGATTTACCGCTGGATATGGGGCCGACTGAATTCCGTTTGTTACATTTCTTTATGACGCATCCCGAACGTGTATATAGTCGGGAACAGCTGTTAAACAACGTATGGGGCACCAACGTCTACGTCGAAGATCGCACGGTCGATGTGCATATCCGTCGTTTACGTAAAGCAATGGCTGTAACGGGTCATGAAGTGTTAATTCAAACTGTGCGTGGTGCAGGTTATCGTTTTTCCTCCCGTATCTAAGGGATTGTATGCAACAACCTGATTACTGGACGTCAATAATCAAAAAAGTAGTTGTGTTATATACACCGCTTTTGCTTGTTGGCGCATTACTGGGTGATTGGCGATTAGGTCTTATTTTTGCCCTGACGTACCATATCATTTGGTTTTATCGCTATCAGAAAAGACTACAAGATTGGTTATGGAACGATCGTAGTCTTATCCCGCCGCAGGGGCCGGGCACCTGGGAATTGATCTTCAATGGCATTTACCGCTTGCAGCAGCGTCATCGTTTGCGGCGTCGTGAACTTGCCAGTGTGATCCGCCGTTTCCGTGAGGGGGCGGAAGCATTGCCGGATGCCGCAGTTGTTTGCCGAAATGATGGTTCCATCATCTGGTGTAACCGACTAGCCGGGCAATGTCTGGGCTTCCGTTGGCCGGAAGATGCCGGGCAAAACATCAGTAACCTGATCCGTAATCCTGCCTTTGTCAGCTTTTTACAGCAACGTGAATTCAGCGAACCAATGGAAATGCCATCACCGATCAATGATGGCAAAGTCTTAGAGGTACGTGTGATGCCCTATGCTGAAGATCAATTCATGTTGGTGGTGCGAGATATTACGCGGATTAGAAGTGTAGAGAATATGCGCAAAAACTTTGTCGCTAATGTCTCGCACGAGTTACGCACACCATTAACTGTTTTGAAAGGTTATCTGGAAATGTTGGAGGAAGATCTCCCGCCTCCCGCCCGATGGAAAAAAATGCAGCAGGTGATGTTAGAGCAAACCCTGCGTATGGATAATCTGGTCGATCAATTATTAACTTTATCGCGGATTGAAGTCGCGACTGATATTGATCGAACCCATATTGTCGATGTGCCGAAAATGCTCCTGATGCTGCAACATGAAGCGAAAGCGTTGAGTGGCGCAATGCGACATGAACTTCATTTCCAGGTGGATGAACAGCTGAAAATTCACGGTGATGAAGATCAACTCCGCAGTGCCATGACTAATCTGGTTAACAATGCGATCAAATATACCCCGGCAGGCCGCAAAATTACGGTGCAGTGGTATCGGAATGGCTCGAAAGCCGTGTTTTCAGTCACCGATGAAGGCGAGGGTATCGCACTCGAACACATTGGGCGGCTTACTGATCGCTTTTATCGGGTGGACAGAGCGCGTTCGCGGCAAACCGGCGGCTCAGGTTTGGGGCTGGCAATTGTGAAACACGCACTTAGTCACCATGACAGTGGATTAAATATTGAGAGCACACCGGGCAAAGGAAGTTGTTTCAGCTTCTTGATCCCGGAAAGCTTAGTGGTTAAACAGTAAGATAGTTTTTATTGTCACATAATTGTCATCTATCTTTATTAAAGTCGTCACATTGGCAGCAGATACTTATCTGCGTCAACTTAGAGAACATTCTCAAACGGAGAAAGTGGATGAAACTGAACAAAGTAGTGAGTGTGGTTGGTTTTGCAGCTGCCAGCTTCCTGTCTAGCCAAGTATTGGCAGCAGGCGTAGACGCATCAATTCCTGAATATCAAAAAGTAAGCGGTATTTCAGGTAACCTGTCTTCTGTTGGTTCAGATACGCTGGCTAACATGATGACCCTGTGGGCTGAAGAATACAAACGTGAATATCCTAACGTTAACATTCAGATCCAAGCAGCAGGTTCATCTACTGCACCACCAGCACTGACTGAAGGTACTTCTCAGTTTGGCCCAATGAGCCGTAAGATGAAAGAAGGTGAAATCGAAGCCTTCGAAAAACGTTACGGTTATAAACCAACTGCTGTACCGGTAGCTATCGATGCTCTGGCTGTATTCGCTCATAAAGATAACCCAATCAAAGGGTTAACTATGCTGCAGTTGGATGAAACTTTCTCTACCACCATGAAATGTGGCGGTACTCAGACTACGACTAAATGGGGTGATCTGGGTCTGACTGGTGAATGGGGCGATAAAGACATTCAGTTGTTTGGTCGTAACTCAGTATCTGGTACTTACGGTTACTTCAAAGAACATGCGCTGTGTAAAGGTGACTTCAAAAACACCGTTAACGAACAGCCAGGTTCTGCGTCTGTAGTTCAGTCAGTGGCTGCATCTCTGAACGGTCTGGGTTATTCAGGTATTGGTTACAAAACGTCAGGCGTGAAAGCCGTTCCATTGTCTAAAGATGGCGGAAAAACGTTTGTTGAAGCGACAGAAGACAATGCAATCAATGGTTCTTACCCACTGTCTCGCTACCTGTTCGTTTATGTGAACAAAGCACCGAACAAGCCATTAGATCCAATGCAGAAAGAGTTCCTGAAAATGATCCTGTCCAAAACTGGTCAGAACATCGTAGAGAAAGATGGTTATATCCCTCTGCCTGCTAAAGTTGTTGAAAAACAACTGGAAATGTTAAGTAAATAATTTGATTTAAATTATTAGCGGAGCTTTCGGGCTCCGCTTTTGTTTTTGTGATTTTCAGCTTATATATCCTGCCTTCTCGATACACTTCTACTCCGGCATAATAGGCGTCTCACAGAGGATGCGTCATGCCACAATCAGAACAAGATATTCATTGGATCCGCTATGCAATGCAGCTGGCGGAACGCGCTGAGCAAGCAGGAGAGGTTCCTGTGGGTGCCGTTTTAGTGTTGGATAATCAAGCAATTGGTGAAGGCTGGAATTTATCTATCAGTCAGCATGATCCTTGTGCGCATGCCGAAATCATGGCTATTCGGCAGGCCGGAGAGCGGATAGGCAATTATCGGCTACTTGGTGCGACGTTATATGTCACGCTAGAACCTTGTGTTATGTGCGCTGGTGCGATGATCCACAGTCGTATTGAGCGTGTGGTATATGGTGCCAGTGATCTGAAAACCGGTGCTGCAGGGTCAGTTTTTGATGTTCTGAGCGATCCCCGACATAACCATGTGGTAGAAATTACCGCTGGGGTGGAGTCTGAAGCTTGCAGTCAGCAGTTGAGTGATTTTTTCCGACGTCGTCGGGCAGAAAAGAAAGCAGAAAAACAGCGTTTAAAAGATAACCAATAAATTGATCCAAAATAAGAAACCTGTCAAATAAAACACCTCATATGACTCTTCTTCTATACTCCAGTGAGTTCAATGCATCATCTAAGCTGGATTTAGTGGTACCAGAAATGAGTACACTGGGAGATTCAGGCATGATTCCTTTAATTATCTATGAAGCATTACCGGCCGTTTATTTAACCATAGGTGTGTTACTGATCAGTTTTTCAGAGCTTCCGCTGTTGCTATTTTCCGCCTCTGTCTTCTATTTTGTTGGTGCTGCGATCTGGATCATGCGTTCAGCTTACCGCCGCACGGACAAATTTTCTGTACCGCAGAAAAGATGGATTTTGCCGGATTTGTTTTATGAATTTAAGCCATTCCTGCACATACTCACCGGCACTGTGTTGATCCGTTATTCTTCAGGATCAATAACAGTAGCCGGATTTTGTCTTGTTTTGCTGGCGGTTAAGCATTTGTCTCAGCGGCAAGCTAACAGGAAGTGTGCTTCCCATCTCTTTGCCTGAGATTAATTTACTACTTCCAGCACCAGCTCCCAGAGCATGGCTTTCATATATTTTTGCTCGCGTTCCAGATTTTGCATCAGCAATTTGTTGTTCTCGCACCAGCGATGAGGAAGCACTAACGTCATGGTATCGCCAATAACCCGGATGCCAATGTGCGGTAACAGCTCATCCAGACGGCGATGATTCAATGCCACGGCAATACGTAAAATTCGGATACAGCGCCAGATGGCCTGATCTTCATAGTTAGGGATCGGGCTGAATTCATAGGCTTTGATCGCTTTACGATGGAAGCGCACCAGCGAAGCCAGTGCTTGCTGTTCTTCCTGATTGAACCCCGGCAGATCAGAGTTTTGTAAAATATAAGAAGAGTGACGCTGTATGGCGGAAAAATTAATGACCAGCCCGACTTCATGCAGTGCTGCTGCCCAGCTAATGAGGGGGCGCATTTGTTCGTAAGAGAGTTGCCAGTCAACACAAACAGCATCGAACAGTGCTAAGGTTGTTTTTTTAACCCGGTGAGCCTGCGGAATGTCGATGTGATACATATCCGCCAGCCCTTTGGCGGTCTGTTCGCGGGTGTCATGTTGTTCCTGGCGTGAAGCAAACTCATACAAGATCCCTTCACGTAATGCGCCGTCAGAATACTCCATTTGTTCGATTCCCAGCCCTTGAAACAATGCAATCATTATAGATACACCGGCTGCAATCACAGGTCGTCGGTCGTCAGTCAGCTCAGGTAAACTCAGTTCTGCAATATATTTTTGCTGAACCATCTGTTGTTTCAGATGTTCAAGTCCGGCCAGTGTAATTTGGCCATCGCCACCGCTCGCTAGCAACAATTCTTTCACGGTTTTGATGGTACCCGAGCTGCCCAGACATTGACGCCAGCCCAGCGTGGTAAATTGGGTCAGGATTGGTTCCAACTGGTGTAATGCTTCAAAGATCGCGGCGTTGAAGTTCTTTTCTGACAATTTACCATTACTGAAGAATTGCTTGGTAAAAGTTACACAACCCATTTTGCGGCTGGTCAATGCCATCGGCAGATATTTCTCACCGATGATCAGTTCAGTACTACCGCCACCAATATCAATCACCAGCATACGACCTTGCGTATGCTGTGTATGAGAAACCCCCTGATAAATCAGACGTGCTTCTTCCAAACCAGAAATGATTTCGATGGGATGACCGAGCAATAATTTAGCGCGTTCAATAAAGTGCTGTGCGTTATGAGCAACACGCAGGGTATAAGTGCCGGTGATACGAATAGCATCGGGGTGGATGCTTTGCATGCGTTCAGCAAACAGCGCCAGACAATTGAGCCCGCGCTGCATGGCTTCTTCCGACAGATTTTTGAATTCGTCCATGCCTTCGGCCAGACGAACCCGCTCTTTTAACCGATCGACAACTTGTAAGCGACCATCAACTACACGGGCAACCATCATATGAAAACTATTGGAACCCAGGTCGATCGCAGCAAGCATGTTATTCGGCATCTGTTGGTAACTCCAGTCGTTGCAGGTATTCGTAAATACTGATTTGAGAACGAATTTTACGACGATTTCCGCGAGGAACATAGCTGTTCCGTTGATCCGCATCAATCACACGTGCTTTCGTGGTGTCATTAAACTGTATTTCCAGCATATCTATAATGCGCTGTTTTAAGCGCTCATCATAAACGGGCGTACCCACTTCCACGCGATGATCCAGATTACGTGTCATCCAGTCGGCTGATGAAATGAACAGTTTCGGATTGCCATTATTGTGGAACACCATGACGCGAGGGTGCTCCAGATAGCGGTCAACAATACTGATAATTGAAATGTTATCGCTGATGCCTGGAATGCCTGGCACTAATGAACACATGCCGCGAATGATCATGCGGATTTTCACACCTGCCTGGCTGGCCGCATACAAACGTTGCACCATACCAAGATCAACCAGATTGTTGATTTTAATCGTAATTTCAGCCGGTAAACCTGCACGGGCATTGGTCAGTTCATTATCGATCAAGCGGTAGATATAACGCCGTGAATTGATCGGGGATACCAGCAGGTGATTGAATTTGATCCGACGATAAGGGTGCTCGATAAATTCAAACACGTTATCGACTTCGGCAGTAATTTCCGGATGACGGGTAAACAGTGAGAAGTCGGTATAAATCTTCGCTGTTTTTTCGTTGAAGTTACCAGTGCCGATATGTGCATAACGCACTTGCTCATCGCCTTCGCGACGCGTGATCAGACACAATTTAGAGTGCACTTTCAAACTGTCTAAGCCAAATAACACTTTCACACCCGCGTCTTTCAGGCGGTTAGCCCATTTGATGTTGGCGGCTTCATCAAAGCGAGCCTGCAGTTCAACCACGACAGTCACGCGTTTACCGTTATTGGCCGCATCGATCAGTGAGTCGATGACCCTCGATTGGCTTGCGACACGGTAGATATTCATTTTGATCGAGACAACCGCCGGGTCAAAAGATGCCTGTCGTAAGATCTCGGTCATATATTTGAATTTGTGATACGGGTAGTGCAGCAGAATGTCCTGTTCGGTGATCGCCTGAAACACCGTTTGATGCCGTTCAAAATCCTGACAATCGAGTGCTGGTAGTTTGTAATTTTCCAGATAGGTGCGGCCAACATTCGGAAAGCCGATAAAATCTTTGAAGTTATGATAACGCCCACCCGGCATGATTGAGTCGTAGTGGCTCATCTCTAATTTGCTGGTCAGAAACTGCACCATGGCCTGTGGCATTTCACGATCATACGAGAAGCGAACAGGCAGTGCTTTGAGGCGCTGTTTTAACCCTTCACTGGTTTTTTCCAGCAGGGTTAAATCCATCTGTGACGATAAATCAAATTCCGCATCACGGGTCATTTTGACGGAATAAGCGGCAATGGTGTCATATTCAAAGAAGCCTCGGAAAATATCGTCCAGACAAAAGCGGATGACGTTATCCAGAATAATTAAGACTTTTTTCCCACGATTACCGTCGCTAGGTACAGGCACAAAACGCGGAACGTGATCGGTAGGCACTTCAATCAGCGCATATTGCCCGTGCTTGCCTTCTTTTTTCATCTTGACCGCGAGATAGGTGTATTGGTCTTTCAGAAAGCTAACGGGGTCGCTATCGCTGGTCAGTAGAATAGGGCTGATATGGCGTAATACTTTTTCTTTGAAGAAATTACGCAACCAGAGTTGTTGTTCCGGGCTGGTCTGCTCTTCATTGATCAGGAAGATGTTATGCCGGGCTAACGCCATCATCAGTTCATGGTAAGTGCTATCGAAGATTTGCCCCAGTTCCATGACACGATCTTGGATCACATGCAGCAAGTCTTCGGCTTTCGGGTCGCCACCATGTTCTTTATGGATCAGCACGCGCCGTTTTACATCAGCTACCCGAACTTTAAAAAATTCATCCTGGTTATTGGAGAAAATACCGAGAAAACGAACCCGCTCAATCAGCGGCACCGACTTATCCATTGCTTCTTGTAATACACGGCTATTAAACGAAAGCCAGCTCAGCTCTTTTTCAAGCCATAATTTGTCATTACTCATGCCAATCCTCATCGCTCTTTTTTCTTGCTGCACATGCTTAGATAACAAAGCATTGCAGTCATATTATATGTCAACTATATGACAATCTGGTGTCAATCGCTGTAATAGAACTCTAAAGAATCATTCTGACGCTAAACTAAATGCTGAAATAACAACAAATGACAATGCTGTAACAAAACTGTCATCTGACGCACCTAGAATGGCGCTACTCTAAAGTGGAGTTGAGGTCTTCATGTCAACAGAATCCATCAATCTGACGATGTCCGGTAGTCGAAAACGGCGCGTCACTGATCGTCTTGCCAGTATTGGCGTAACTACCGGGGGTATCCTGGTGCTGGTTGCGTTACTGCTGATTTTTTTCTATTTGCTCTATGTCGTTAAACCCATTTTTGCGGGTGCTTCATTGGAACCAGCTGCTTCATTGCAGGTGCCAGTCAAAGGCTCAACCGCAATTCTGGGAACAGATGATCAGAATCATGTGGGATATCGCTTCAGCCAGCAAGGTGATGTCGATTTCTTTTCGCTAAATTCAGCATCTGGTCATCCAGTTGGCGCTGTGCTGCTGCATAACTCGCTGCCTGATACGGTAACATCTGTCGCGAATACTGCGATGGGTAAACCGCTGGTCGTTTATGGTTTGGCGAATGGTCAGGCAAAAGTGTTGCAACCCGAATTTGTGGTTACTTATCCGAAAGGTAAACCGCGCAGCACGGAAGCTGAAATCAAATATCCGTTAGGCGAAAGCCCGATAGAACTTGATCCGGAAGGTCATGCGATTACCCAGTTAGCATATGAAGCTAAATCGGATAAACGCGTGTTCGCCTTTTCAACCGATACCGGTGCTCAGTTACTGGTACAAAGTGGCGAAGAAAATTTCCTTTCCGGTGAAGTGGAATGGCAAAGCCAGCACTATCGGTTACCTGAAATTACCGGGAAAATTGATCAGCTGATCTTAACGCCGAATCTGGATGTATTGCTGGTACGGGTGGGTAATTTACTGTCTATCTACAACATTGTGGTACCGGACAACATTACACTGAAAGCCTCATTACAAGTAAATGCGCAGCAAGCGAATGTAACGCGAATTTCACTGCTGAGTGGCGCGTCGTCACTGTTAGTTGCTAATGACAATGGCGTGATTTCTCAGTGGTTTGAAGTGCTGAAAAATGGTGAGCGTAAATTTACTCAGATCCGTGAATTTCAGGCTGACAAAACAGTTCGGGCGCTGGCACCGGAGCACAACCGCAAAGGGTTTGCTACGCTGTCAGGTGATAACCATATTGAGCTGTTTTATACCACCAGTCACGCCCGCCTATATGCTGAAAACTTAGGCACGACTGCGCTGGATGCCATTGCACTATCACCGCGTAATTCCGCGTTGCTGCTACAGCAGAATGATCAGTTCCAGTTATTCCATGTTCATAACGAACATCCTGAAGTGAGCTGGAGTTCTCTGTGGACTCAGGTCTGGTATGAAGGTTATCCGGATCCGCAATTTGTATGGCAATCTACCTCCGCATCCGATGATTTTGAACCTAAACTCAGCTTGGTTCCGTTAGCGTTTGGCACATTAAAAGCGGCGTTTTATGCCATGCTGTTTGCGGTGCCTATTGCACTGGCTGGTGCCATCTATGCGGGTTACTTCATGTCCGCTGGCATGCGTAATTTCGTCAAACCTACTGTCGAAATCATGGCGGCACTGCCGACGGTTATTCTCGGTTTCCTTGCCGGTCTGTGGCTGGCTCCTGCGATTGAGGAAAATCTGCCGGGTATTGTGCTAATGCTGGTGTCATTACCGCTGGCTGTATTACTGACCGGTATGGGGTGGAATGCGTTACCTCGTCAGCTCAGAGAACTATTGCCGGAAGGTTGGCATGCGCTGGTGCTGGTGCCGGTTATTGTCTTCATTGGCTGGGGTTGTATTGAACTAAGCCCGCTGCTGGAAACACATTTATTCGGTGGCAACGTACGTGGCTTCATCACCAACGATATCGGTATTCGCTTCGATCAGCGTAACTCGCTGGTAGTGGGTATCGCGATGGGTTTTGCGGTGATCCCGACTATTTTCTCAATTGCAGAAGATGCGGTGTTCTCAGTACCGAAACATCTGACACAGGGCTCTCTGGCGTTGGGCGCCACACCTTGGCAAACGCTGAGCCGTGTTGTGATCCTGACAGCCAGCCCGGGTATTTTCTCTGCGGTGATGATGGGCTTGGGTCGTGCAGTAGGTGAGACCATGATCGTACTGATGGCGACCGGAAACACACCGGTAATGAACATGAGTATCTTTGAAGGTCTGCGTACACTGGCGGCTAATATCGCGGTAGAAATGCCAGAATCGGAAGTAGGAAGTTCACATTATCGTGTGCTGTTCCTGGCCGCATTTGTACTGTTCGTATTTACCTTTATTTTCAACAGCATTGCCGAATTCATTCGTCAACGTCTGCGTGAAAAATACAGTTCCATGTAATCGGATCAAAGGATAAAGCAGCATGAAAAAGTGGTTTAAATCAGGCTCTCCCTGGATCTGGATGACAGGCGGAGCTGTAAGTCTCAGTCTGGTTGCCGTAATTGGTCTGTTGATGTTGATTGGCTGGCGTGGTCTGGTTTATTTCTGGCCTCACACCATCTATGAATGGCACATCACCGAGAATGGCAAGCAGGAAGTTGTTATCGGCGAACTGTACGATGACGAATTAGTTCCCAGTGCGCGTGTTCGTGCGATGGGCGTGGAATTGCCGGCAAATGTCGATGAAGTGCTGACCCGTTATCTGGTGAAAACCGGTAACCGTGAATTCGTTTCACTCGATTTCCGCTGGATGCTGGAGACCGACATCCAGCAACGTAATGAGCCGAAAGATCTGGCCGTATTGGAACGTTCTACCAACGGTAATTTCTACGGTTATGTTCAGCGCTTAGTCGTTGATGGTAAACCATTGGCTGATGACGTATACAAAGTACTGCCTGAACATCTGCAACGTGTGCGTCAAATCAATAAAGAAGCTGACGATCTGCAAAAAGGTGACATTGGTGCCATCAACTATCAGCTGGAAAAATTGCGCATGAAAGAGCGTAAGTTACAGTTGAATAACGAATGGAACGATGCCGCTAAAAAAGAGTTAGCTGATCAGCGTGCTGCGTTGGACAAAGAATATCAGGTTTTGGAAAAACAACTGTTTGCACTGCGCGATCAGGCTAGCCACGACACTCTGATTGTAAAAGATATGCGTGGCGTAGAAGTGAGCATTCCACTGACTCAAGTGCTGGATGTGAACTGGCCGAATCAGATGGGCTTAATACAGAAGATTGGTCATTGGTTCCATCAGATTGGCAAATTTGTCAGCGACGAACCACGTGAAGCCAATACCGAAGGCGGTGTCTTCCCGGCAATCTTTGGCACTGTATTTATGGTGTTACTGATGACGGTCATTGTGACACCATTGGGTGTGGTTGCCGCTGTTTATCTGCACGAATATGCAGGTAAAAACATGATGACCAAACTGATCCGCATCGCGGTAATCAACTTAGCTGGCGTCCCTTCGATTGTTTACGGTGTATTTGGCTTAGGCTTCTTCGTCTACATGGTGGGTGGTTCATTGGATCAGATTTTCTATCCGGAATCATTGCCAAACCCAGTGTTTGGTTCGCCGGGTGTGCTGTGGTCGGCTCTGACATTGGCGATCCTGACATTGCCAGTCGTGATTGTATCCACAGAAGAAGGGTTATCCCGTATTCCAAGTGCCGTACGTCATGGTTCACTGGCATTAGGTGCCACCAAAGCTGAAACCCTGTGGCGAATTATATTACCGATGGCGAGCCCGGCCATCATGACTGGTCTGATCCTGGCCATTGCGCGTGCTGCGGGTGAAGTCGCGCCACTGATGCTGGTTGGTGCGGTGAAACTGGCGCCAACCTTACCGGTGGATGGTAACTTCCCGTATGTGCATGTGGAACGCAAATTCATGCATCTGGGTTTCCATATTTTTGACGTTGGTTTCCAAAGTCCGAATGTGGAAGCGGCTCGTCCGCTGGTGTATGCCACGTCATTTTTGCTGGTCACCGTTATTGTCGGTCTGAACCTGACTGCAATCAGTATTCGTAACCATCTGCGTGAAAAATATCGCGCGCTGGATAACTAATTTACCGCCCTGGAACAAAGGCTTTTTCCGGAGTAGAAAAAATATGATTAACGTAACACCTACTATCAGTACCAGCGAAGCCGTTGATTTGGTCAACCTGTCTGCTGAAAAAACAGCGCTGGAAGTAAAAGGGCTGGATCTGTTTTACGGTAATAAACAGGCGTTGTTTAATGTCGATATGAAGATCCCGAAAGGGCAGGTGACTGCCTTTATCGGGCCGTCCGGTTGTGGTAAATCGACCTTATTGCGCTGTATCAACCGCATGAATGATCTGGTGGAAATCTGCCGTATCGAAGGTGAGATCCTGCTGCACGGGCAGAATATTTACGACAAACGTGTTGATGTCGCGGCATTACGCCGTCGTGTCGGTATGGTGTTCCAACGCCCGAACCCGTTCCCGAAGTCCATCTATGAAAACGTCGTTTATGGCCTGCGTCTGCAAGGGATCAATGATCGCCGTCAGCTTGATGAAGCGGTAGAACGTAGCTTGCGTGGTGCAGCTTTGTGGGAAGAAGTAAAAGATCGTCTGAACGAAAATGCCTTTGGTCTGTCGGGTGGTCAACAACAACGTCTGGTGATTGCACGCGCTATCGCGATTGAACCAGAAGTGCTATTGCTGGACGAACCAACGTCAGCACTGGATCCGATCTCAACGTTAACGATCGAAGAATTAATTAACGAACTGAAGAACAAATACACCGTAGTGATCGTAACTCATAATATGCAACAGGCAGCGCGTGTTTCTGATCAAACTGCTTTCATGTATATGGGTGAACTGATCGAATACTCTGATACCAACACCATCTTCACCAAACCGAAGATGAAGAAAACCGAAGACTACATTACAGGTCGCTACGGTTAATAAGCCCGGGAGGTTAACGTGGAAGTAAATAAGCATATTTCCGGTCAGTTTAATAACGAACTGGAATCGATCCGCAGCAGCGTGTTAGCCATGGGTGGCATGGTTGAACAACAACTGAGTAATGCACTGGAAGCCATTCATTCTCAGGATGTTGAACTGGCACGTAATATTGTTGAGACAGATCTCAAAGTAAACGCCATGGAAGTGGCGATCGACGAAGAGTGCACCCGCATCATTGCTAAACGTCAACCGGCAGCGAGCGATCTGCGTTTGATCCTGATGATTTCCAAGACCGTGACCGACTTGGAGCGGATGGGCGATGTCGCTGATAAACTGGCGCGGATGGTGCTGAATAATACGGGGCGGACACAGCCACCGCTGGTCTCGCTTGATAGTATGGGCCGTCTGGCGATCAAAATGCTGCACGACGCATTAGATGCTTTCGCCCGTATGGACGTTGAAGCTGCCGTGCGCCTGTACCATGAAGATGACAAGATTGACCGTCAATACGAGTCTATCATCCGTGAATTAATGACCTATATGATGGAAGATCCACGTACCATTCCACAGGTTTTAGACGTGCTCTGGTGCGCCCGTTCTATCGAACGCATTGGTGATCGTTGCCAGCATATCAGCGACTACATCATTTACTGCGTTAAAGGCAAAGACGTTCGGCATACCAAAATTGACGATGTTGATGCATTAGGTTAATTCATGTGAAGGGCGCAATAAGCGCCCTTTGTTTTTCTCAGTACAAATATAATTTTGTACTGCCAAGTTTGAACTGCAATGCAGACTGTCGTCCTGACGGATCTTCCAATCGTCTTAAATTTAACCTGCTGCTATACTTCGCTTCGTTCGTGTCTCTTCTGATGCGAAAAACGATAACGCAACCATTCCGTGGTTTGTGTTGTACCCAACGGGATAAAAAACTAACAATTAAAACTGAGGCTTTTCCATGAACGGACGCCCCCTCTGGCTGGTTGCATTCAGCCTGCTTTGTTTGTCTGCTTGCGACAAACCAGAATCATCAGCGCAACCTGCTGAAAAACAAACTGTTGAAGCTACCAAAACCGTTTCAGCTGCGGTAGGCACTGATACGGTTTTAATTAAAAAAAACGATCTAATTAGTAAAAATATACCCAAACCGGTCGTGGATAAAAAGCATATCGAACAGCTGGCTTCCCGCTATGCGAATCGCGCCTTAACCGTCGTCGATGCATCAGAAATTACCCTCGATGGCGCCAGTGCTATCTCGCTGACTTTTTCTGTTCCGCTCGATCCAGATCAAAATTTTGCTGATTTAGTTCAAATTACCGATGAAGACAAAGGTGTTGTCGATGGCGCCTGGGAACTTACTGCTAATTTGATGGAATTACGCTTACGTCATGTTGAACCTAATCGTAAACTCATCATTACGATAACGGATAATCTCGAAGCCATCACACATGAAAGTTTAAAAAAAGAAGAACAATTCCGCATTACTACGCGTGACCTGCAACCTTCCGTTGGTTTTGCCAGCAAAGGCTCGTTATTACCGGCCACGGTATCTGCCGGTTTACCTGTCGTTGCATTGAATGTCGAGCAGGTCGATGTCGATTTCTTCCGGGTTAAAGATGACAAAGTCGCCAGTTTTGCGAACCGTTGGGGTTCTAATTCATCACTTAACTGGAATACCCGTGAACTAATGCCAATGGCTGACTTGGTTTACGGCACTCGCTTTGATTTAAAAACCGAGAAAAACACACGTCAAACGATATTACTCCCACTCGATGGCGTAGCTGCGTTGAAGAAACCGGGTGTTTATGTCGCGGTGATGCATCAATCCGGTAACTACGAATATTACCTGCCTGCCACACTGTTTACCCGCAGTGACATTGGTCTGTCAATGCACCGTTACTCATCCGATCTGGCGCTATTTACCCAGAGTCTGGTCGATGGCAAAGGTTTATCGGGAGTGTCGATCCAATTACTCAGTGAGGAAGGTCAACAGCTACAAACAGTTACTACCGATGCTGATGGTTATGGTCGAATCATATGGAATAACAAAGCGCGTTTATTGCTGGCTCAGAAAGATGAGCAGGTCAGCATTATTGCCTTAAATGCACCCTCTCTGGATTTATCTGAATTCAAAATCGACGGTGATTATGAACATGCCGCCAAGCTCTTTTTCTTTGCACCACGCGACCTTTACCGCCCCGGTGAAACCGTGCCAATCAATGCATTATTGCGTGATCAGGATGGCCGCCGAGTCAAAGATCAACCAATCAAGGCTGAAATCGTCAGCGCTAATGGCGAATCAGTACAATCGTTTGTATGGAATGGCAACGATGGCCTTTACCAGTATGAATATGCCATTGGTGACAATGCTCCGACCGGTTTATGGCATTTAAAAGCCACTTTAGGCAGTGGTGAAGAGAAAAATTATGATTTCCGTGTAGAAGATTTTCTTCCAGAGCGTATGGCATTGAATATCAAGCCGTCGACTGAACCGCTCACTACTCGTGATACCGCCGATTTTGCTATCGAAGGCCATTATTTGTATGGCAGCCCTGCGGCAGGGAACGCTTTAAATGGCAATTTGATCATTCAGGTCGCTCGTAATGCGGTTGAGTCATTACCGGGTTATTTGTTTGGTAATGCTGAAGATAAACGTTTTGAGCAAAACATCACTCTGAGCGATTCCACCTTAAATGAGAAAGGGGAAGGTCATGTCACTTATGAAAGCCAGTGGAGTGAATCGCGTTCGCCATTAAACCTAGTGTTACTTGCCAGTTTGCAAGAATCTGGCGGTCGCCCTGTGACACGTCGGAGTGTTCAAGCCGTTTGGCCAGCAGAAAAACTGCCAGCGGTGCACCCGCTGTTTGTTAAATCTGCACAGATTGATGATTACGGCTCAGATAAATCAGATATCACATTAGATGCTGACAGCATTGCTGATTTTAATATCGCCATGATCAATTCGCAGGGACAAAAGCTGGAAAGCAACGATCTAGTGGTGCGATTTATTCGCGAGCGTGAAGACTATTACTGGTATTACGGTGACGGCAGTTGGGATTATTCATCCAACAAAAAAGATATCCGTATGGCGGAAGATCACATCACCACCAAAGCTGGGGAAGATACTAAAGTCAGTTTCCCTGTGGAATGGGGTGGTTACCGCATCGAAGTGGAGGATCCGCTCACTGGTGCGATGACTTCTGTGCGCTTCTGGGCCGGTTATCGCTGGGATGAAGAAGGCACACCGAATGGGGTCGTGCGCCCTGACCAGTTGAAAATGACCTTAGATCGTAAAGCCTACTCGTCTGGTAATACCGCGCGTGTGCGTATTGAATCGCCATCGGCAGGCAAAGGTTATTTGATGGTGGAATCGCTAGATGGTTTGTTATGGAAACAACCGATTGAATTATCAGAAAATGGGCAAGGTGAATTTACCTTCACAGTCGACAAAAAATGGCAGCGTCATGATTTGTATGTCAGTGCATTGCTGATCCGCCCAGCCAGTCAGCAAGAGAAAAACGCAAAACTGCCTCGTCGGGCGGTGGGCTTGATCCATCTTCCACTGCAACGAGAAGATCGTAAAATCAATCTGGAACTACAGGCACCGGTAAAAGCGCAACCAAATCAGGCGCTGAAATTACATCTGAAAGCCAGCAAAACGAAAGGTGATTTGCCAGAAAAACTGCATGTCATTGTTTCTGCTGTTGACAGCGGTGTTTTGAACATCACCGATTACATCACGCCCGATCCATTTAATGGTTTCTTTGGTAAACGCCATTATGGTGTCGATCAATTTGATATCTATGGCCAGCTTATTGAAGGTAACTCCGCTCCACTGGCCAGCCTGCGTTATGGTGGTGACGAAGATGCGGCCAAAGGCGGTAAAAAGCCGCAAACCAAAGTGCTGATTGTGGCGCAGCAATCATCCGTGATTAACGTTGATGATGAAGGCAATGCCGAAGTGAGCTTCAACTTGCCTGATTTTAACGGCGAGCTTCGCTTAATGGCGCAAGTTTGGAGCGATGAGGAATATGGCGTTGCTGAGAATAAAGTCACTGTTGCAGCTCCGCTCATTGCTGAATTGGCGAAACCACGTTTTTTAGCTGGTGGTGATAAAGCCATATTGGCGCTTGATCTCAGTAATAACTCAGGCCAATCGCAACAACTTAATGTTACTTACAGTGCAACAGATAAGTTGCGTCTGACGGGCGACAGCAGTGAAAAAGTGTCACTGAAAGATGGTGAACGAAAAACATTGCATATTCCTGTTAAAGCGCGTTCTGGCTTTGGTAATGGCAAGTTAGACATGCATATCGAAGGCGTTAAATTGGGCAATATGTCTGCCGCTTTCGATAAGCAGTGGTCAGTGGGGGTTCGGCCAGCTTACCCAGCAATGAGTTATCGCTATAACCACATCTTGTCGAAAGATCAGGCATGGCCTTTCCCGCAGGAAGATGCGCAAAAGCTTGATCCTGATAGCTTAACCATGCATTTATCGCTCAGTGCCAAGCCGATGCTTGATATTGCCACCCATATTCGTGAACTAGAGGCTTACCCTTATGGTTGCTTAGAGCAAACCACCAGTGGGCTTTATCCTTCCCTATATGTGACTACTGCTCAGTTAAAGCAGATGGGAATTGCAACCTCAGACAGTGATCAGGTTCGTCGTCAGAAAATAGAGAAAGGTATTGAACGTCTGCTGGGTATGCAACTTAGCAACGGTGGTTTCTCATTGTGGGATAACAAAGGGCCAGAAGAATATTGGCTGACAGTGTATGTCACTGATTTCTTGCTGCGAGCGCGAGATCAAGGCTTTGCAATACCGGCTACGGCACTTGAAAACGCGCAGCAACGTCTGCTTCGTTATCTGCAAGATCGTAATGCTGTTCAACCTTATTACTCATCAGCATTGAGTGCGGAACGTTTCGCTATTCAGTCTTATGCCGGGCTTGTGTTGGCAGGGCAAAAACAAGCGCCACTGGGGGCATTACGTCAACTTTACCAGCGTCGTGATGATGCTGTGTCTGGTTTGCCACTGATCCAGTTAGCGGTTGCTTTACAGAGAATGGGCGACCAACGTCGGGTTGATGCACTGCTGCAACAAGGCTTGAATTACAAATATGATCGTCATGGTTACTATTGGTATGCCGATTATGGTACTGAATTGCGCGATCGGGCGTTAATTCTGTCGCTGTTGTTGGAAAATCAGCAATTGCCGGGAAAACAACCCGATTTGCAAATGCAGTTAAGTGATTTAATGCAAAGTCAGGGCTATTTGTCGACGCAAGAGCGTAATGCACTCTTTATGGCGGCTCGCCACTCGATGGCACAGCCTGAAGCCGATTGGCAAGCATCGATATCGCAAGCACAACAATCGATGGCTGAATTGAGTAACAAAACTCAGCAGACTTTTAACCTCAATGATGACAACATCCTCAAAGGGCTAACGGTTTCTTCAACGGCAGATAATCCGCTTTACCTGCGTGCAGATGTCACGGGTTATCCGCAAACCAAACCAAAACCAGCGGAAAATGGCATTCACATCACCCGTGAAATCTTTGACCTGCAAGGCAAAACACCCGATTTAAATCAATTAAAACGCGGTGATTTGCTGGTGGTGCATTTAAGCATCTGGGCTGATCAGCGAGTGCCTGATGCATTGGTGGTTGATTTGTTGCCAGCCGGTCTTGAGCTGGAAAACCAAAACTTGGAAAACAGCAACATGGCATTGGCTGAGTTAACGCAGTTCAAAGCGTTGTTGGAAAAAGCACAGCAAACAGCGATTAAACATCAGGAATATCGTGATGATCGCTATGTTGCTGCCATTGAGCTGGATGGCTACAGCCGCCGGGATATTGTTTATATTGCGCGTGCGGTTTCTCCGGGGCGTTTCCATATGCCAATGCCAATGGTGGAATCGATGTATCAGCCTGCAGTGAATGCACGTGGCGATTCACCTGAATGGGTGGAAGTGCATTGATGATAGGGCGTTTTAAACTGGGCCGCCGCTGGGCGGCCTTTTTTCGCAATGTATTTCTACTTCTGTTACTTTTCTCCGGCATGGCATGGCTGGCAGATAAGATTTGGCCGCTTCCCGCTACCCAAGGCAAATTAGCCAGAATTGTATTGGCAGCAGACGGCACACCTCTGTGGCGTTTCCCTGATGAGCAAGGCATTTGGCGTTACCCCATTAAATTGAATGAAGTTTCACCACTCTATTTACAAGCTTTACTGGGTTACGAAGATCGTTGGTTTTATCAGCATTTTGGGCTTAATCCGTTTTCTATTGTCCGTGCTGCATGGCAAAACCTGACTAATCAGCGGATCATCTCTGGCGGTAGTACCATCACAATGCAGGTTGCTCGTCTGATTGAGCCGCATGAGCGTACTTTCGGTGGCAAACTGATAGAAGCATGGCGCACGTTGCAGCTGGAGTGGCACTACAGCAAAGATGAGATCTTACAGATCTACCTTAACCGCGCACCTTTTGGCGGCACCCAAGAGGGCATCGCTGCTGCCAGCTGGAGTTATCTGGGCAAACCGCCCGCTGAACTGACCCATGCAGAAGCGGCGCTTCTTGCTGTATTGCCACAATCACCAAGCCGACTGCGCCCCGACCGCTACCCTGAACGCGCACAAAAAGCGCGGGATAAGATATTAAATAGACTATTAAAATATGGCGTCTGGTCATCACAACACATCATCGAAGCAAAAGAAGAAATGCTTTGGCTTCCTCCTCGGCAAGTGCCACAGCTAGCACCATTATTAGCTCAGCGAATGAAAAACGAGCGTAATGAGCAGCTAATCCACACCACTATCGATGCAAGTTTACAGTCACGGCTGGAAGAGACGGTAAAAGGGTGGCGCCATCAATTACCAGAGCGTACCTCCATCGCGATTTTAGTTGCTGATAGCAAAACCATGGCGGTGCGAGCCTATCTGGGGTCAACGGGTCTTGAAGACACTGATCGACATGGGTTTGTCGATATGGTGTCAGCTATGCGCTCCCCCGGTTCCACATTAAAGCCATTTTTATATGCTATGGCGATGGATGATGGTCTTATCCATTCTGAGTCGCTATTACAAGACATACCCCGTCAGACTGAGCAATATCAGCCAGGCAACTTTTCGCAGGGTTTTTCCGGTCCGGTTGCGGCCAGTGATGCCCTGCATCGCTCGCTCAACTTACCAGCTGTTCAATTATTGGAAGCCTATGGCCCAAAACGGTTTGTGGCGCAGTTGCGTAATGGTGGCATGACGCTGCAATTTCCTGATTTTGCACAACCTAATTTATCGCTCATTTTGGGTGGCGTAGGTACATCACTGGAATCGTTAGTGCAAAGCTACAGCGTTTTTGCCCGTTCGGGGAGAATGGCGCAACTGCGTTTTACGCCTGATACACCGTTGCAAGAGCACACGGTTATAACTCCTGCATCTGCGTGGATTACTCGCTTGGTATTAACGGGGGAATGGCGACCGAATATCACTCCAGAATGGAACAAGCACTGGCCGTTGGCCTATAAAACCGGCACCAGCTATGGGTTTCGTGACGCTTGGGCTGTGGGAATTAATGATCGCTACTTGATGGGGATCTGGATCGGCCGGCCTGACGGTACGCCCGTAGCTGGGCAATTTGGCACTGCCGTAGCTGTACCTTTATTACAAGCAGTAGATAGTTTATTGCAAACATCAAGTGAAACAAAAACAGACACGCCGTCAGCCATGCCTAAACCTGTTAACGTATCCACAGCGACTATTTGCTGGCCTTCAGGGCAAACTTTACCGTCAACAGATGAAAATTGTCGGCAGCAACGCAAAGCATGGATCATCGATAAGGCCACTCCGCCTACCTTACGCTCTTCTGAACAAACCATGAGCGAGATGCAACATCTTGTCGTATGGCTGAACAGTAAAGGGCAACGTGTTCGTCCTGAATGTGCACATGCAACCCAACAAGAGTTACATTTGTGGCCTGCGATATTAGAGCCATGGCTATCTGTTCTGGAATGGCGAGAAAACAGACTTCCGCCTATATCTATCGATTGCCCTGTTGCTGAAGCTCAGACGCAAAATCAAATTCTGATCAGCGGAATTAAAAACGGAGCTGCGATCCGCAAACCAATAGATAAGCCACTTATCGTGACAGTGAAAGCATCGGGAGGGCGGGGCATTCACTATTGGTTCAGAGATCAAAACTTGGCTGGAACAACCAAAAATAATCAAGCACTCAGAATACAATTTAACAGCGTTGGCTCACATCATATTAGCGTTATTGATGATAACGGCTTGTTTAATAAAGCCTCTTTTGTTATTGAATAGCTAAACGAAAGCAGCATGAAAAAAACAAGCGGTTTAGGGTGAAATTTGAGTGGGAGAAACAAATAGCCAAATAATAGCTATCTGTTTAGAATGACAGAAGATGAGAGATGTTCATCACAAAAAATAATAGTTAGGGATTAACTAAAAGAGCGCAATTATGACAATTCTGGTTACTGGTGGGGCGGGTTACATCGGCAGCCACACTACCGTTGAGCTATTACAATCAGGCTATGATGTTGTAATAGCAGATAATTTTTGTAACTCACACCCTGAAGTGCTTAACCGTATTAAGCTCTTAACTGGAAAAACGCCAACATTTTATGAAGTCGATGTTCGTGATGCTAATGCATTAACGCGTATTTTTCAGGCGCACGATATAAAATCAGTGATCCACTTTGCCGGATTAAAGGCTGTTGGTGAATCAACTCGTTTGCCACTCAAATACTATCAAAATAACATTGCGGCTACGCTGACCTTATGCGAAGTTATGCAACAGCATAATGTATTTGATCTGGTTTTCAGTTCGTCAGCCACCGTTTACGGCGATCCGCATTCTGTTCCCATTAATGAAAATTTTCCACTATCAGCGACTAACCCTTATGGTCGCAGTAAGTTAATGGTTGAAGATATTTTGCGTGATGTGGCTAAGTCTGAACCACGTTGGGGCATTGTATTACTACGTTATTTTAACCCGATTGGTGCGCATGCATCAGGCTCTATTGGTGAAGACCCGAATGGTATCCCTAACAACTTGTTGCCATTTATCAGCCAAGTTGCAATCGGGCGACTCCCACAACTCTCTATATTTGGTAACGATTACCCGACCCACGATGGCACAGGTGTGCGTGATTACATTCACGTTGTTGATCTGGCTATCGGCCACATCAAAGCTATTGAGCGCATCAAACGTGAACGCGGTGTTCTGATTTACAATCTTGGCACAGGTAACGGCTATTCCGTACTCGATATGGTGAAAGCGTTTGAACAGGCTTCCGGCACAACGATTAACTATAAAATTGTTGATCGTCGTCCAGGTGATATAGCCGAATGTTGGGCCGACCCTACTTATGCTGCCAATGATTTAGGTTGGAAAGCAGCGCGCGGCTTGCAAGACATGATGCAAGATACTTGGCGTTGGCAGTCAAAGAACCCAAATGGCTATAAAAACTGATAAGCAATCATTTCATTAGGAATTGATAATTTTTCAAGCTATCTACAAAAATAAGTGTTTTATCCGCAGTGTGGCAGCGGTAAGCCAGGGGCGGTAGCGTATTCGCATGAAGATAATTCCCTATGAAAAATAAGTTTCTACTGTCGCTGATAATTGCTCTGAGTTGGTCATATCATCTGCAGGCGTCGCCTTGGGTTGAAGCTGATGACCCTTTTTTGCGCTCAGATATTCAATTTATGGCTGATAGCAGTCTGCTTTTAATGCCAGCGAATACTTATCCCGTACGTTGGTCGTTATTCTCTGATCAATTTAGTCAAGTTGACACTCAACAGCTTTCTAAAGCCGAAGAGCTTGCTTATCACAATGTTCAATATCGATTAGACAGTGAGCGATTAGGTCGCGGGCGTAGTCATCTGACGATAACCGGAGCGACAGACTCGCAAGCTGGAAATAATGGTTTTGGTGGTTATCTGCGGACTAAAGCTGGCATTAGTGCCAGTCATGAGATTATGGAAGATCAATTTGCTTTCCGTGTCGCGTCAGGTTACCGACAAGCTGATTTAGAAGAAGATCGTTGGAATTTCGATGATAGCTATTTTGCCGTGGCGAGCCGAGATATCAGCCTAAGCATTGGTTGGCTAGAGCGTTGGTGGGGCCCCGGCTGGCAGCATAGCAGTGGAATAGCTCAACAATCTTATCCGTTACCAGCGTTCTCTTTTAGCTATCAGCAACCGCAATTGCCATTATTGGGGGCGTTGTGGTTTGAAACATTAATAGCGAAGCAAGATAACGGCACTACTTATGATTACCTTTCAGCATCAAGATTAGCATTACGCCCAGTTTCATATTTACAGATGGGGGCTACTTACAAATCCTGGTTTGGTCATGATGGTTCTGCAAATAAAACGGAAGAATGGCTGAATGCCATGACACATGATAATGACAACGGTCTTTATTCCATCGATGCCCGAGTCTCTTCTCGTTTACCTTGGCAAGGTGCTGGTGGGATCTATGGTGAACAGGGCACGACAGAAGATGACTCATTGCAATACAACATGGCTGGAGTTGATGCGCAGTGGTTATTAGGTAAACAGTCATTTCGCGGTGTGATTGAATACGCTGAACAGAAAAAAGCGAGCAGCGATTTTTATCAGCAAGCACTAAGTCATAAACGAACTGCAATCATTAGTATTCCAGCCGATAAAGAACTCAGTGTTGGCAGTTACTGGCAATTTTCAACTGATCAACAATTAGCCCTGTTTTGGCATCGTACATCGTTAAATGCGGATACTTTTCAACGTATTACCACACAGCTTAAACAACCAGCATTAGCTGGATTAGTTACTTTTAATATATCGGTCATGGATCAGAAAAGATCTGGTCAGGATCGTAATAATTTTGGCATTAACTATGAATACCGTTTTAAGTAATCGACTACAACAGGATCATATCGGATGAACACCAAGACGTTGTCTATCGCGTTTTTGCTTACGGCCCTGCTTACGGGTTCTGGCGTGGCCGCAAACATATCACCTGCTATGCTTGCACAATTTAAACAGCTGCCAGCCGCACAACAGCAAGCTTTGGCTGCGCAGTATGGGGTGGATCTGAACAGCATTTCGGGAAGTTCTGCAGATTCAGCACCTGTTGCTGTTGCACCAACGGTACAGCCTCGGGAAGTAAAAACAGAACAAGTCAGTCAGCGGGCAGGTAGTGACAATCAGAAACTGCAACCTTTTGGTTATAACATCTTTGCTGGTCAGCCAACCTCATTAGCGCCGGTTGGTGATATACCTGTTCCTGACGATTATATCGTCGGGCCGGGAGATGAGATAAAAGTGCAACTGTTCGGTAAAGAAAACAGTAGCTTATCTCTGATGGTTGGCCGTGAAGGTTCGATTGATTTCCCTAAATTAGGCCCAATTAATATAGCAGGGCTTACGTTTCAGGAAGTAAAAGAAGATTTACAAAACCGTATTGCCAAACAATACATCGGTGTCGAATCATCCATTACTTTTGGCACGCTTCGTACGATGCAGATTTTTGTAATGGGCGATGCATTTAAACCGGGTGCATACAATGTTAACGCATTAACTACCGTAACTCAGGCACTGCTGATTGCGGGTGGTGTAGATACTGTTGGTTCGCTGCGTAATATTCAGGTGAAACGTGGTAAAGAAGTGATTCAGAATGTTGACTTGTACAACATGTTATTATCCGGTGATACCAGTCAGGATATTCGTTTAACAGCCGGCGACACTTTATTTGTTGCTCCAAAAGGGAAAGAAGTCTCCGTTTCTGGTTTAGTCAAACGTCCGGCTATTTATGAGTTAACAGGTTCAACCTCACTCTCCGGTGTTCTTGAAATGGCTGGCGGCATCAAAGCTGCCGCTTTGCAGGAGGTAACGGTAGTTCGCTCTACCCAGCAGGGGAATCGAGTATTTCATCTGAATATATCATCGGGTAAGGGGGCATCATTTGTTGTTAAAGATGGTGACAGCATCACAGTTAATCCATCTTCTACTGAAAATCCAACGGCTATTTCCGTAAAAGGTGCTGTGATCCATGAAGGCATTTACAGCTATCAGCCAGGGTTACGGATCAGCCAGATAATCCAAAGCAAAGCGCGTGATTTGCAAGGCTCCGCCGATCTTGATTATTCCTTGCTGGTCAGAGAAATCAACGCCCGTCATGATATAAAAGTAGAACAGTTCAGCATTGGCAAAGCGATTGCGGCACCGGGGGGGGCTGACGATCTGGTTTTACAGCCACATGATCAAATTCTTATTTTCGCGGCCAATGTAGCCGCTAATGCACCAATAGCTAACCCTTTACAGGCAAAAGACACCGATAAACAGATCGCCAGAGGCAACGTTCAGCTCAGTGCTAATAGCGGCGATTTGGTAAATAAAGAAACCGGTCAGGCCGTTAACACTGGCGATCAGCCACTGGGTTTGAATGTCAGCGACAAAGTGACAGTTACCGATGTGGCTGTTTCTGGTAGTCGTCAGGTCTTATTAGCTCCGGTTATCGAACGGCTTAAATTTCAGGCCAGTCGTGGTCTGCCGGTGCAGATTGCTGAAGTTCGGGGTGAAGTGAAATATCCGGGTACTTATCCGATTACAGCACCAATGCATACTGCTGATTTAATCACCGCGGCTGGTGGTTTGCAGGAATCAGCCTATGTTGTGGAATTATCGCGGGTTAATGAACAATTAAATTCAATTGACTTATCACATCAGCGAATTGAGTTGCGCGATGCGATGAATAAGCAGACTTCACCATTGGTGTTATCAAAAGACAGCATGAATGTGTTACCGCATCCTGACTGGCGTGAAGAAGCGACTGTGCAAGTCTTTGGTGAGGTCAAATTCCCAGGTACCTATACGGTCAAACGGGGTGAAAGTTTATCTCAGTTAATTCAACGGGTCGGTGGGCTGACAGCATACGCGAATCCTAAGGGAACTGTTTTTGCCCGGGAAGAACTGCGCAAACTTGAAAATCAGCGTCTCGAATTTCTGCGTAATCAGATGCGTCAAGAAATTTCAACATTAGCATTAAGACGTCAGACAGCAACTGCTGCGTATACGGTGCCACCAGCAGAGGCTATGTCACTGGTTAATCAGTTAGAAAATACGCAGGCTGTTGGCCGCTTAGCGATTAACATGCCAGCAATCCTTGATGGCGATAAGCAAGCCGATGTAATGCTGGAAAACGGTGACAAAGTCTATATTCCTTCGATACAGAATGTGATCTCGATTATGGGGCAGGTGCAATATCCATCTTCTCAGGCATTTGATGCATCCTTTAGCATGGATGATTATATAGAAAGAGCGGGGGGCACCAAAAAGCAGGCAGATACAGATCGTACTTATGTGATCAAAGCAGATGGTTCAGTCATGTTATCCAACTCCAATTACTGGTTTAGCCGCAAGTCCCGTAATCTGGAGCCTGGTGATTCAATCGTTGTTCCACTGGATACTGATTATATGGACAGCCTGAGTACCTTTAGCACCGCAACACAAATGATGTACCAGCTGGGTGTTGCCTGGAGTGCCATTAAGTAATTTATAAATATCGCTTATATCAGGCCGATATATTTTCGGCCTGCATGAATTGGGAATAGTTATAAGATGAATCTGGATCCATCATCCAACCGCAATATTCCGACAGTACCCTATTTATCAACGCAAAGCGAAAGTGATGAAATAGATTTACTGGAGCTCTGGCAAGCTATCTGGCAACGCAAGTGGCTGATTATTGCTACGACATTCCTGAGTGCTGTGGTTGCCATTGTGATTGCTTTGCAATTGCCGAATATTTATACATCGACAGCCACACTAGCCCCATCAGAAGAGCAACAGGGGGGGGGGCTTTCTGCATTGGCCAGCCAGTTTGGTGGTCTGGCATCATTAGCGGGCGTCAGTCTTGGCGGTGGTGGTGCAGCTGATAAAACTGCGGTTGCAGTTGAAATCGCTGGTTCCCGACAGTTTATGACGCGATTTGTGCGTGAGCATCAACTGGAAGTGTCGCTTATAGCGGTAACCGGTATGGATAAAACGACAAACGAGCTGATTATTGATACAGATATGTATGATTCTGCGAATCAACGCTGGGTCAGAGAGGTGCCTAAAGGCAAATCTGTTGTGCCAACCGACTGGGAACTTTATAAAGAAATCAGCAAAATTATCACTGTTGTTCAGGATAAAAAAAGCGGTTTCGTTACGGTAACTGCCGATTATTATTCACCATCAATAGCAAAACAATGGGTTGACTGGTTTGTTGCCGATTTGAATAGTTATATGAAAAATCGGGATCAAATAGATTCAAAACGCAATATTGAATATCTGAAAAAGCAACTGGAAAAAACCGCAGTAGCTGATATGCAATCGGTGTTTTATCAGTTGATCGAGCAGCAAACGAAAACACTGATGCTGTCAGAGGTGAATCCGGAATATGTATTCAAAACGTTAGATCCGGCCGTTGTTGCTGAAGAGAAAACAAAGCCTAAACGTGCATTAATTGTCGTATTAGGAGCAGTATTAGGTGGTATGTTGGGCGTGATTATTGCTTTAGTTAGACATGCTATTAGTCGTCGTAAGCTTTTGGCTTCGACATGACGCAAGAAGGGCGAAATACGGCTATATGGCGGTGTTTCAACCTGTGGTACTTTCCAACTCATGAAGAGGAAAACTGAATGAAGAAAATGTTAATTGCATTGACAACCGCTCTTGTGTTGTCTGCTAATGCATTTGCAGCTGAAGAAGCGGCTGCAGGTGCAGCAGGCACTGGCGGTACAGGTGCTGCAGGTACAGGTGCAGCAGCAACAGGTACTGCTGCTGCAGGCACAGGTGTTGCGGCAGGTACAGCAGCAACCGGGCTGGCGGTAGGTACTACCGCTGTTGTTGGCGCTAGTGTGGCTGCTGCAGTAGTTGCAGCTGCTGTTGTTGCCAATAACAATGATGATGGTACAACTGGTACTGGTACCAGCACCGTTACTGCTACAGCAGGTTAAAAATAAACAGGCCACTTTACGTGGCCTGTTATTCCGGTACTGTTTTTTGAAATGGGAATTTAGATGCACAATAAAAGCTTATTACTGAGTGTGTTTTGCTTTGTAATTACCCAACTGGCAGGATGTTCGCAAAGCATTAAGTCCGTAGGTGAAACAGCTAAGCTGGCAATTTTCGGTCAGCCAGATGTTGAACTTCCAGTTCAAAAAATAGAACAATTACCCTATGCATCAGCCTATCTGAAGATAGGTAAGGCCCCTCAGGCATTTGTGGTGTTAGCAGCCAGCGAGCAAGGCCGGCACAAGTGGGTGACGGCCGATAAAAATATGGTGGTTACCCAGAGTGGCAGAGTTGTGAAAACAATCGGCTTTGATGAAGATATTGTTTATGTCAGTAACACCGGAGTAGATCCACTTTTTCTGGGGCTGCTTAAATCAGATACACCGAAGAAGTGGCATTACAAAACAGTATGGTCTCAGGTGTTTAAAAGTGGATATGATCAGTTTTCTGAGTTTGAATCAAAAGGCTATGAAACGGTTACTATCTTAGAAAAACCACAGCAATTACACCGGTTTGATGAAAAAGTGACTGTTCCCGCGTTGAATAAAACATACATAAATAATTACTGGCTGAATCCGGAAAATGGTATGGTGATTAAAGCAAACCAATATATGGGGCCAGATCTCGCTTTAATTCAATTCACAATTCTGAAGCCTTATGCGCAATAAGGAAATAAGGAATAGTTATGACTTTTTTCTTTCGCTCAGCCTCGGTTATTGCGGCTTTGATATTTTCTATTGCCGGATATTCAGCAGAACTAACGATAAAATATCGGCAACAACCGGAACAGAAAATTGTTCTGCCTGATGGTCTGGCGCTTGCTCAATTTTATGCAAAAATGGCTTTGCCGGAAGATATTGACTGGAATACGGCATTGCTTTCGAATTCAGTCGCTCAAGCGCAATCCGAATCAGCATTTAATACTCTTAATATCAAATTAAATAACCTGGAAAATCATTGGCTACGTGAAAACGAGACAGCATTAACGCAGTCTTTACGCCAACTCAGAAGAGAAATTGCATCACTGCACACCGCAGGTCGTATTCACACCCGATTAGATCCCGATTTAGTCAATCTGCGCAATGAATACAATCGCCCCTTGCGTGGTAGCTATACCCTTTATCTTTCAGAATATACTGATGTATTGTACTTAGTGGGGTTTATTAACAGTAAATCATCAGTAACGCTGAAATCAGGCTGGTCTGTTGAACAATACATAGCAGATATTAAGCTATTATCCGGTGCTGATAATAGCTATGCCTATCTGATAGCAGGTAATGGCGAATGGCAGAAAGTGCCGGTTGCATACTGGAATAAAAAACATATTGAGCCAGCTTCCGGTTCCACCTTGTTTGTGGGTTTTTCGCCAGATGTGTTGCCAGATGGAATGGCTGATTTGAATGAGCTTGTTGCCGCTTATATTGCTAACCGGATCCCGCAATGATGACTAAAAAGACCCACATCAGATTATGTTACCTGTCGGTTGCCATCAGTGCGGCTCTTAGCACTAACGCGATTGCTGCAGAATCAACCAACCCTAATAATCGTTTTGTGGTGCCCGGTGTTTCACAGACAGATTTTGGTGGCACTGGTCTATTACAAATGCCTACCGCCAGAATGGCCCGCAGCGGTGAATTTAGTGCCAGTTATCGCGATAATGAAGAATATCGCCGCTATGCCGTTTCATTACAGTTAATCGACTGGCTGGAAACCACCATCCGTTATACCGATGTGCGCACCCGGCTTTATAGCCCGTATGCAAGCTTCAGTGGTGATCAAACCTACAAAGATAAAGCATTTGATCTGAAAGCGCGCTTATGGCAAGAAAGTTACTGGTTGCCACAAGTGTCAGTCGGTATGCGCGATATTGCTGGTACCGGATTATTCGACAGCGAATATCTGGCAGCCAGTAAACGTGCAGGGCCGTTTGATTTTTCGCTGGGCATGGGCTGGGGCAATATGGCTGAAAGTGGCAATATTAAAAATCCAGCCTGCTCATTCTCTAAGGATTTCTGTCAGAGAGCGACAAATAATGAAACGGGTCAGTTTGAAGTTGGCAATTTCTTCCATGGCCCGGCTGCTTTATATGGCGGTGTCGAATACCAAACGCCATGGAACCCATTGCGCCTGAAGCTGGAATATGATGGCAATGATTACAGTCATGAAACAGCCGGGGTTATAAAACAAAAATCGCCATTCAATGTAGGCTTCGTCTATCGGGCCACTGAGCTTCTTGATACCACATTAAGCTATCAGCGCGGGAACACCCTGATGTGGGGCTTTACACTGCGGACAAATTTTAATGATCTGAGGCCATCTCATCTTAATGCAGAGCGTCCGGCATATGCACCGGAACCGGTAACCGATATCAGTAACGTGAACTGGCAGACAGTCGCTCATGAATTAGATGATAAAGCAGGCTATAAAAAAGCAAATATTCATGTTGCTGATCAACAGGTAACTGTCGCTGCTGAACAAACTAAATACCGGGATAAAACAGAAGCAGATCTGAGAGCGTCAACGATTCTGGCCAACCATTTGCCTGGCACAATAAAAGAATTTCAGATCATTAATAAAAAGCGGAAATTACCGATTTCAGCAGCAAAAACAGATGCTGCTGCACTCAGACAACAACAAACGGGTTTACCGCTCGGGCAGCCTGATCCTGTTACTTATAAATCAATAGAGCTACCAACTGAGACTGATTATGGCAACCTGATGCTGCAAAACAAACCGGAACGCTGGTCATTTGCTGCTGAACCGACGCTGACGCAATCGATTGGTGGCGCAGAGTCGTTTTACATGTATCAGCTTGGCGCTAAAGGCAGCGCCGATCTGGCCATTACCGATCACTGGTCAATGGGTGGAACTGCGAACCTGAATATCATCAACAACTACGATAAATTTAATTATAAAAATCCGCCACTTGATGGTGCCGCGTTACCGCGTGTGCGAACCTGGATCAGAGAGTACGTTACCTCGTCTGATCTGCTGTTAACTAATTTACAGCTTACGCATCTGAATAATCCGGCACAAAACTGGTACAGTCAGGCCTATGCTGGTTATCTGGAAATGATGTATGCCGGAGCAGGTAGTGAGGTGCTTTATAAACCTTACGGCCATAGCTGGGCAGTCGGGGTTGATGCTAACTACGTGAAGCAACGTGACTGGAATGACACGATGCAACTGGCTGATTATGATGTATTTACCGGACATTTAACAACATACTGGCAATTACCCTTCATCAAGGGCGGGTTAGCAAAAATCAGTGCAGGGCAATATCTGGCTGGCGATAAAGGTGTAACGCTTGACCTTTCCCGTCAATTTGACAGTGGTATTATCGCCGGGGCTTATGTTACTAAAACGAATGTCAGTGCCAGTGATTATGGTGAAGGCAGTTTCACCAAGGGCTTCTATATTTCCATTCCTCTCGATTTGATGCTGGTTCGGCCAACCACACAGACAGCAACAGTAAGCTGGGTGCCATTAACGCGTGATGGCGGGCAGATGCTGGGTAAGAGATACAGCTTGTATAAACTGACAGAAAAGTAATCAACTGAATAAATCAGGGCTATATGAATCACAAAGTAACTATTTTCCCGTCTGAAACTAAGTTTGATGCGGATGCTGAATTAACGCTTCTACAAAATGCGTTACAAAATAACATTGTTCTGGAGCACAGTTGTGGCACAGGTCAGTGTGGCCAGGGCAAAAGCATGAAGACCCGCATGGGATAAGGCTTTGAGAAGGGATTGAATTTTAAAATTCTGATCTTATTTTTACCGTAATTCTTTAAATTCTGAAACTATTTTTTCGATCAATTTGACGATCCTATCCCCATGTGATCTTATCCTTTCTTTTGCCGGATAACTCACTATGAACGGACTCAGCCTTTTGGACCAAATATCTATTATTCATGACTACCGTCAATCCTGGAAAACCAGCTATACCCTGGCTGATATTCTTTTTCTGACTATCACCGCCATTATTGGTGGCGCTGAAGGCTGGGAAGAAATTGCCGATTTCGGTGAAGATCATCTGGATTGGTTACGTTTATACGGTGATTTTGAAAATGGCTGTCCTTCTCATCACACCATTGCTCGTGTCATGGGGATGATTTCAGGAAAACAGCTACAGACGCTATTTTGTCAGTGGATGAAAAATTGTCATACCCTGACGGCCGGTTCCGTTGTTGCCATTGATGGTAAATCGCTACGCGCCACTTATGATAAATCCAAACGTGATAACGTGATCCACATGGTCAGTGCGTTCAGTGCTCAGAATAGTATGGTCTTAGGGCAAGTAAAAACAGCCTCTAAATCCAATGAGATCACTGCTGTTCCTGAACTACTGCAACTGCTTGAATTAAAAGGTTGTTTAGTGACACTAGACGCCATGGGATGTCAGCATAAAATTGCACAGGAAATCATTAAAAAGAAAGCGGACTATTTACTAGCGGTGAAAGGAAATCAGGGAAAACTGGCTGATGCATTTGATAACTGGTATTCCCCTGCGATGTGGATGGGAAAATTGCATGACAGTTACAGTACGCAGGAAAAAGGGCATGGTCGGGAAGAAACCCGTTTCTGCATTGTCAGCCATGATTTAACGCCCTTAGGTGATCTGGCCTATGACTGGCCAGAATTGACCACAATAGGCATCGTCGGCGTTAACCGACAGGAGGGCGCTGCGCCTGTACGCGCAGAATCAATTGTCCTTCGCTATTACATCAGCTCCGCAAAGTTAACTGCCAAAGAATTATTAGAAGCCACCCGAGCGCATTGGTCGATCGAGAACCAATTACACTGGCGTTTGGATGTCGGAATGCGGGAAGATGAATG
>MTLE01000001.1_pt2 | contig 89624 bp, 76 predicted proteins | sample 1982461 | NCBI WGS metagenome assembly MTLE01 (sample SAMN05712605, study PRJNA340218) | biofilm metagenome | isolation source: sample SPL anode biofilm adapted to -200 mV | place: USA | collected 2012-02-03 | reverse complement strand
GATCCGTTGGGCAGTGTTGATCCACTGGGGTTAGATCGCGAAGTTATATTTTGGAGTCCGCTACCTCAGCTAGCTTCTATGTTCGGACATGTATCGTCTAGAGGTGGCAATGGGGAGAATAATTCTTTTGGTCCCTCAGGATGGGATAAAAAATACCCGATAGCAAATTCATACATTAAACGGCAAACACAAAATAATAAAAGAACAGGGTTAGGTGTTGTCGTTGACTTAACATCAGAACAAGATAAAAACTATGATAGTTGCATGAGTGACATAAAAACAAATAAAGAATCATATAATGAGTTATTGAATAACTGTACAACAGCCGCCCAGACTTGCCTCATAAATGCAGGTGTTAATATTAATCCATCTGTGATGCCTGGTTCATTTCAGCAAGAATTAATAAATAGCGGTACTGTTGAGTCATTTAATTGGTATGGACCAAAAAAATGAAAAAAATAATAATGTTTAGTTTGTTCTTTGTGCTTATTTGTGTTTTTTCAATGTCGGGATATGACATTAAAATTACAAAAAAAACTGATATATATCAATCTGTTGAAAATGTTTCAGTTGATGAAATGGTAAAGATTACCACTTTAGATGAAGGTGTTTTAGTTAATGTACTTGGTTGTTTTGATAGCAAAACAGATATGTACTTTTATGTGCGAGACCAGAAAAATTACGGATATATATATGATTTTAATTTTCATGCCATAAAAAATTGGACTTTATCACTAGATAAAGTCAAGTATTTTTTCAAGGAACCATTGGCAAATATTCAGTGCTTAATCATGGTTTCTAGGTTTTCAAATTAATTCATAGGGTGACCTCCGAGCCTTTCAAGGCGAGAAGGTCATCCTTTTAAATAACCCGTTCACTTTTCATAAAAACTGTACACCACATGTAAGATCTCTGTTTAAAAAACATAAAAATCAGTAACATACAAACAAAGGATAAGGATTTCAGGATGCAGGAGCGCTCAGCAAACTCACAAGCGGGGATGGAGTTGGTGAATGCCCATGGTAAACGCGAACTGAGCATTGGGTCACAGCCACGCTTTGGTTATGCCGGTATGTTCCGTCATGAACCAACTGGACTAAACCTGACGCTGTATCGTGCCTATAACCCACTGACCGGCCGCTGGTTAAGCCGAGACCCGATCGGGGAAAATGGTGGGCTGAATGTTTATGGGTATGTGGGGAATGATCCGCTGGGTAGTGTCGACCCACTGGGGTTACTTGTGAATGTAACACTTGATAAATCATCAGGGGTTATTACGGTCCAAGATAACAATACACGCCAAAGTGTTTCCGCATATGGGTTTACAGGCTCTCATAATCCTAGTGCATTTGACCCTGAACCATGGAAAGAAATTCCACTGCCTAATGGAACTTACTGGTTAACACAAAATATTGGACCAGCTAAGGATGCTCATGCTGATTGGTATTCAGTGTTAGAACAAAAGAGTAATGTTGATGATTCTTTCTATGACAATGGGAAATTGAGGCATGGAGCAAGATTTCACAATGGGGGATTTATTTGGGGCTGTTTAACAGTAGATAAATATAGAGATGAAGATAACAAAAATTGGAATCTAATTAAGCAACTTATATCCAATACACATGTAGGTGAAATCCAATACAATCCAGGTAAACGCTGGTATCAAATATCAGAGCAGCCATCTGTGCCTATCATTCTTTATGGAACGGTGACAGTAAAATGATTTATTTATTAAAACGAATAACACTCTTATTATTTTTTTAATTTCCATTGGTGCGGGTAGTGTTTTTATCTCAAGAATCGTACATACGAAAACTTGAATTGCAGGATAGATTGGATTTCTATGCCATTATACTATTGAATGTTGATTTTGATGCAGAGTCTGTTGATTCGTTTGTACAACTGGTTAAAGCAGATGCATCTGCTTTAACCAAGAGTTTATCTGTATTTGAGCAAAGTCATCACTTTTCATTACTGAACAACGAACAGCAACTAAAAATTAAACAATGGAAAATGAATACTGAATTCATAGCCAAAACCGATAAGACTTAATATCTATGGGTATGTGAGGGTTCCTGCTCTAGTAGCATCCTGTTAGCTGGGGTGGGCCCTCATTTGGTCATGTTTCCACAGATATAAATGGCACAGTTTATTCGTTTGGACGTGATGGGATGTGGACAGGTAAAGCTTTTTATTATTATGCTAAAAACAATTTTAGAGATGGTCTGGGAATCCTGGTTCAATTAACTCCAGATCAGGGAAAAAGGTTGAAGCATGCATGAAAAAAGATCGTGGTAGTTACGATCCAATATCAAATAACTGTGGCTCACCAATACAAGATTGCCTGAAAGAGCCAGGAATTGATACAGGTGATCAAATATTTCCTGCAAATGTTGGAATGAGCCTGTTAGATTTGGGCGCTTATTCTGATAGTAGTACAACGCATTCTGCTACTTCACCTTCTAATGGATCAAGTGCGCCATGGGCTCGTTAAAAAAGGCTATTTTTTTGATATTAACAGTGCTCGGTTTATTTGCATTCTCTTATGTTTTTTGCAGGTTTTATTTTGCTTTCAGTAAAAATTATTCATGGAAGGAAATGGATTGGGATCAAAATGGAACTACATCATTCTTTGAATACATTGAATCAAGTGACATTGGGAAAAGAGCAGTGAAGATTAATGATAAAAATTGCATAGAATATTACGCATTTAAAGATGGGATAGGTATAAAAACGGTATGCCCTAAAAATTAATTCTGATAACCCATATAACAAACTAAATTCCACACAAAATAAAAATGCCTCAAAGATTGAGGCATTTTTATTTAACTTAAATCTGTCTTTACGTTTTTAACTTATACCATCCTAGAACGGGATATCGTCATCGAAATCCATTGGTGGTTCGTTGTAGGTTGGCTGCTGTTGTGCCGGAGCCGGTGCATAACCACCCTGCGGCGCGGCTGGCTGACCGTAACCCGGGTTTGCGCCACCTTGCGGAGCAGCGGCTGGTGCGGACGGACGGCTCCAGTTGCCTTGTTGTGACTGCTGTGCCGGTGCGCCCATATTGCCGCCTGCGCCCGCTGGACGGCTGTCCAGCATCTGCATTTCATTGGCGATGATTTCGGTGGTGTAGCGTTTCTGACCCTGCTGATCCTGCCATTCGCGAGTCTGCAGACGACCTTCCAGATAAACTTTTGAGCCTTTACGCAGATACTCACCGGCGATTTCGGCCAGACGGCGGTACAGCACGATACGATGCCATTCTGTACGCTCCTGCATCTGACCTTGCTGGTCTTTCCAGCTTTCGCTGGTGGCAACGGTGATATTGGCAACTGCATTGCCATTCGGCATGTAGCGCACTTCCGGGTCCTGCCCCAGATTGCCAACGATGATGACTTTGTTCACGCCTTTGGCCATGATCTGCTCCGTAAAAAAGTTCAAATGCTATAACTGGCTATCTTAGCAATAATCGTGGTTAAAGTCAGATCGGCAGCTATGACAGGCCGCAAATAGTTTGCGAACCGGACATTAACATATTTGCAGCAATACTGGCTATTCATCCAGTGCCGGCTATGCCATACTGAAACTTTGATATGGTTCACAGCTGGCATTCTATGGACAAGATCGAGATACGGGGCGCACGTACCCATAACCTGAAAAATATCAGTCTGACGCTGCCGCGTGACAAGCTGATTGTCATCACCGGCCTTTCGGGTTCCGGCAAATCATCACTGGCTTTCGACACCTTATATGCGGAGGGGCAGCGCCGTTATGTTGAATCCCTTTCTGCCTACGCCCGCCAGTTCTTAAGCCTGATGGAAAAACCCGATGTGGATCATATCGAAGGCCTATCGCCAGCGATCTCCATCGAACAGAAATCCACGTCGCACAACCCGCGCTCTACCGTTGGCACCATCACCGAAATCTACGATTACCTGCGTCTGCTGTATGCTCGCGTGGGGGAACCGCGCTGTCCGGAGCATGACTTGCCGCTGGCGGCACAGACCATCAGTCAGATGGTGGATCGGGTGCTGGCCGAGCCGGAAAACCGCAAGATGATGATTCTGGCGCCGGTGGTGCGTAACCGCAAAGGGGAACACAAACAACTGCTGGAAAACCTGTCGGCGCAAGGCTATATCCGGGCGCGGATTGACGGCGAGGTGTGTGACCTTTCTGATCCACCGACGCTGGAGCTGCAAAAGAAGCACACTATTGAAGTGGTGGTCGATCGCTTCAAGGTGCGTCCGGATCTGCAACTGCGTCTGGCGGAATCCTTTGAAACGGCACTGACGCTGTCCGGCGGACTGGTGTATGTGGCGGATATGGACGATGACAAAGCGCAGCCGCTGATTTTCTCGGCCAACTTTGCCTGTCCGGAATGCGGTTATTCCCTGAGCGAACTGGAACCTCGCCTGTTCTCGTTTAATAACCCGGCGGGGGCTTGTCCGAGCTGCGATGGGCTGGGGGTACAGCAGTATTTTGATCCGCATAAGGTAGTGACCAATCCGGAACTGAGCCTGTCCGGCGGGGCTATTCGTGGCTGGGATAAACGCAGTTTCTACTACTTCCAGATGTTGAAGTCGGTAGCGGAACACTACCATTTTGATCTGGATGAACCGTTTGATGCGCTGAGCCCGCAGGCGAAAAAAGTGGTGCTGAACGGCAGTGGTCACACGCAGATCGAATTCCGCTACATGAACGATCGCGGGGATGTGGTGGTACGCAACCATCCGTTCGAAGGGGTGCTGCACAACATGGAGCGGCGTTACCGCGAGACGGAATCCAACAGCGTACGCGAAGAACTGGCGAAATTCATCGCCAATCAGCCGTGTCCGAGCTGTCAGGGTAGCCGTCTGCGTCAGGAAGCCCGTTATGTCTACGTGGAAGGGGTGACGCTGCCGCAAGTGGCAGAAATGTCGATTGGCGAGGCGCTGAACTTTTTCAACAATCTGCACCTGACTGGCCAGCGGGCCCAGATCGCAGAGAAGATCCTCAAAGAGATCATTGAGCGGCTAGGGTTCCTGGTCAACGTCGGTCTGAACTATCTGTCTCTGTCTCGTTCCGCGGAAACGCTGTCAGGCGGGGAGGCGCAGCGTATCCGTCTGGCGAGCCAGATTGGGGCTGGCCTGGTCGGCGTGATGTATGTACTGGATGAGCCGTCGATTGGTCTGCATCAGCGTGATAATGAGCGTCTGCTGAACACGCTGTTTCATCTGCGTAATCTGGGTAACACCGTGATTGTGGTGGAGCATGACGAGGATGCGATCCGTCATGCCGACTACGTGGTGGATATCGGTCCCGGCGCCGGGGTTCATGGCGGGGCGATCGTTGCGCAGGGAACACCAGCCGAAATCATGGCAAACAGCGCGTCGCTGACCGGTGAATATCTCTCCGGACGCAAGAAAATCGAAGTCCCGGCACAGCGGCGTCCGGTGGGCGACAAATGGCTGAAGTTGCTGGGTGCCAGCGGGAATAACCTGAAAAAGGTCAATCTGGATGTGCCGGTCGGCGTGATGACCTGCGTCACCGGCGTATCCGGCTCCGGTAAATCGACGCTGATCAACGATACGCTGTTCCGTATCGCGCACCGTGACCTGAATGGGGCGACAGTGGAAGAGCCGGCACCGTATCTGGATATTCAGGGGCTGGAGCATCTGGACAAGGTGGTCGATATCGACCAGAGCCCGATCGGGCGCACACCGCGTTCCAACCCGGCGACCTATACCGGGCTGTTCACGCCGATCCGCGAGCTGTTTGCCGGTACACAGGAAGCGCGTTCGCGGGGTTATCAGCCGGGGCGTTTCTCCTTTAACGTCAAGGGCGGCCGCTGTGAAGCCTGTCAGGGCGATGGCGTGATCAAGGTGGAGATGCATTTCCTGCCGGATGTATATGTGCCGTGCGATGTCTGTAAGGGCAAACGCTATAACCGGGAAACGCTGGAAGTAAAATATAAAGGTAAGACCATTCACGAAGTGCTGGAAATGACCGTGGAAGACGCACGTGAATTCTTCGATGCAGTACCGGCACTGGCGCGCAAGCTGCAGACACTGATGGATGTCGGTCTTTCCTATATCCGCCTGGGGCAGTCCGCGACGACGCTCTCCGGGGGCGAGGCACAGCGGGTGAAACTGGCGCGAGAACTCTCCAAACGCGATACCGGGCAGACACTGTATATTCTGGATGAACCGACGACGGGACTGCATTTCCACGATATCCAGCAGTTGCTGCAGGTACTGGAAAAGCTGCGGGATAATGGTAATACCATTGTGGTCATCGAACACAATCTGGATGTGATTAAAGTCGCCGACTGGATTGTGGATCTGGGACCGGAAGGCGGCTCTGGCGGTGGTACTATCCTGACGGCCGGCACGCCGGAGCAGGTGGCCGAGTGTGCCGAATCGCATACCGCCCGCTTCCTGAAGCCGCTGCTGGAGCGCGACCGGGCATCATAAACAACGCCCAATAAAAAGGGCCGGTATCATCACCGGCCCTTTGCTTTTCCGTCTCCGGCGAAATTATTTCACTGCGCCACGGATGATGCCTTCCAGGAACTGACCGAATTTATCGCCATGATGTTCCAGCAGTTTCGGGAACATGGAGATAGGGGTCATACCCGGGAAGGTGTTGATCTCGTTCAGCAGGATCTCGTTCTCGTCGGTCAGGAAGAAATCGATACGTGACAGATCTTTCAGTCCCAGTTGGGTGAACGCTTTCAGAGCGTATTCACGAATGGTGCTGACCTGTTCTTCACTCAGACCCGGCGCTTCCAGATAGGTGGTGGAGTGGCTGCCAGCGCTGTATTTTTCTTCATAGCTGTAGAAGCTGTCGCTTGGCGTACTGATTTCACCGGGACGGGTGGCCACCAGCTGATCGTTATAACGATAAACGGCTACTTCCAGTTCGCGTGGGCGTACGGCTTTTTCCACCAGCACCTGATCGGAATAACCAAACGCGGCATTGACGGCTTCTGACAGCGCCGCGGCATCAGTCACTTTATAGCAACCGACAGAAGAGCCCTGACTGGCGGCCTTCACAAACACGGTACCCCAGTTACGGAAGGCGGTATGTGCCTGCGCATGGGCGGCTTCGTTGTTTTCGGACAGGAACAGGAACGGGGTGTTCGGAATACCCAGTGCGGACAGCCACAGTTTGGTGCTGACTTTGTTGAAGCACAGCTTGCTGCCTTCAGAGCCACAGCCCAGATATGGCAGTCCGATCAGTTCCAGCATAGACTGAATATCACCGGTTTCGCCCGGGAAGCCGTGAATACAAGGCACGACGAAATCGACCGGTCTGGCGTCATGATCGAAATGCAGCTGGTGATCCATGCCCAGGTGGCAGGAGAGGCCATCACTGGTCTGCCAGTGATCCGGGAACAGCTCAACGCGGGTGACACTGATTTCAGGCAGGGCGTTCAGCTGACTTTCCAGATAGTTGGCACTCAGCAGGGAAATTTCATGCTCACTGCCGCCACCGCCGCACAGCAGCAGTACGTGAAGGTGTTTCATCTTGATATCCTTTACAATTGGCTGGTGGGTCGCCAGCTCCGGCGGCCGCATGCCCGCAGTCTAACAAGCCTGATCCGGCAGGGCAAAGCCTTCGGACAGATTTCCCGTTAAATCAGTGCAAGCAGGAGAAGCGTATGTGGCAGAAAACAGGGGTGTTATTGCTGGTCATCATGCTGGCCGGATGTGCTCAGGAAACGACAGCCCCCGCATTACAGCCCCAGGGGGAATACCGCTTGTTACCGCTGGAAACGACACAACGGCAGGTCAATGCGCTATTGCAGGGGGAGCAGGAAACGCTGCAGAGCGTACAGCTCCACCCGGATGATGTGACGCCGCCGGTTCTGTTTGCGCTGGCTTATCAGCTCGGTCAGCAGCAGCACTACCATGATGCGATGTTCTGGTTTTATACCGCCCAACTGCGGGCACGCAGCGATGCCAATAAAGCACTGGATAGCTCGGTGCAGGCGGGGGTATCCAGACTCAGTGAACAGTTCGGCAGAGAGATCAGCGCGTATGCGTTAAGTCATCCGGCGGAGATGGAGGCAGCGATGATCCAGGCCCTGCGCCGGGATAAAACCGCGCAACGGCACTACAATCCACGCTGGGTCGCACTGCATGGCTCGGACGTGCTGAGCCGTCAGGAATATGCGTTTATGCCGATGGCGTATTGGCCTCAGATCGACCGGCAGACACGGCGGGAGTATGCACGGGGGTTTGCCCGTCTGATGGTGTCGCTGCGGCATGGATCAGGTCTTCCGTTGACCGACTAACCAGATCCCAGTCAATACCACGCAGACGCCACCCCACTGCAATGGCGTCAGATACTCGTCCAGCAATCCCATGCTCATGAACAGCGTCAATACCGGACCAAGGCTGCCAATCAAGGCTGTCTTGCCTGCGCCAATCCGGGCCATGGCGGCAGACAGCGCGTACAGAGGTAATACGGTGGCCACCAGCGCCATAATCAGGCCGTATCCCCAGACCGGTAGAGGCTGCGTGGTTAGCAGAGTGATCGGGCGAGTCAGGGCGTAATGCACAAACATGGATATAGCCGACATAGTGAGAGCCAGTTCGGCGAAGCGCATGGCGCCAATCCGTTTGATGACCGGAGGACTCCAGGTCAGATACAGGGCATAACTGATTGTGCTGGCAACGACAAATAACATCCCCGGCAGATCGAGACGGGCACCCGCCAGATCCGGTGCCAGCACAATGGCCATACCGCAGTAGGTCAGCAGCATTGAGCACCACATCCGGCGGCTGATGGTCGTTTTGTTCCACCAGGCGGAAAGCAGTACCGTCAGTGTCGGATAAAGGCAAAGAATCAGGCGTTCAATACTGGCGCTGACTGTTTCGAGCCCGATAAAGTCAAACAGACTGGCCAGGTAATATCCCAGGATACCGAGCAGAAAAACCATGCTGCGATCATGCCAGGAAAGTGGCGTTGTCTGCGCGCGCCGGAACAGGCGCATCATTGCTATCAATGGTAATACCAGCAGCAGGCGGATGGTCACCAGCGTGGTCGCGTCCACACCGTAGCGGTATGCCAGTTTGACGAAGATAGCCTTGCAGGCAAAACCGGTCGCGGCCAGGATGGCCAGCGATAAACCGGTCAGGTAGTCGGATTGTGTCATGGGTTATTTCTGTACCGGCAGCAAGGTCAGCAGGTCCCGGATATCCTGCAGCATCAGGTGTGGCAGCGTATGCAGGTTACGCCACTCCTGTCCCTGACTGTTGATCCAGGCGGCCTGATAACCGTTTCTTATCGCGCCGAAAACATCGGTGGTGACATCATCACCGACATGCAGGATCTGGGACGGCGGCAATTTCAGCTGGGCCGCCATCATGCGGAACATGTCCGGGGCCGGTTTCATCCGGCGGCCATTCCCGGCCTTCAGGACATGCTTAAAGTGACCGTCCAGCCCGATGCGTTCCAGCAACACGTTGCCATTGGTGATGACAACCAGTGGAAAATGCCGGCTGAGCTTTTTCAGTACTTCCAGCGACGCTTCCGGCACGGTTACCCGGGAGCGGATCTCGAGAAATTCGGCAAACACGCGCTGTGCTTCCTGTCTGGCTTCGGCGGCAGGCATCCCGCCACGTTGCAAACCGACTTCCAGCATCATCAGCCGGCAGCGGCTGACATCGTCATGCAGCGCCGGATCGGCCTGCTGCAATTCATGTTTCAGCTGCAGCCACCAGGCCCGGTCGTACATGGCGCTGGCAAGATACTGATCCCGCATGTGCTCCACCATCCACTGTTCCGCGTTTTCGATCACCGGGCGGTTATCGTAGAGCGTGTCATCCAGATCAAAACTGATGGCACGAATATCCTGTAAACGGCGGAAGAACTGCATGACGAGCTCCAAAAGTGAATATCAGTCTCTATGGTAACGCTATTTACGGTCGGCCGACTATCGGCTTGTCAGCTGGCAGAAGGATTACTGGCGGCAATGCCCCGTTCCGGTCCGATAATATTGCAGAAACGTTGTACGATACGCTGAGCCTGGCGGACGATGGCTTCACAGTGATCCAGTCCGGGGCCGGTTCGCCATGACGCAGCCTGCGTCAACATCGACAGTGATCCGGGTTGGCTGTTGTTGATATTCAGAATCACCAGCGAGCCGTTAGCCAATTGCTCGCGCACCAGAGCGGCCGGGATCACGCCGATACCGAAGCCGTCTTCGATCAGCCGGGTCATGGCGGCAAACGAGTTTACACAGCTGACGCGGGGCGAGGTGATACCGTTGACATGCAGCAGACTCAGAATGTCCTGATGCGGGCGCGAGTTGGCGACAAAGGTAATCAGGCGTTCCTTGGCCAGCTCCTGCAGAGAGGAAAACTGGCGGTTATACGGCGAATTGGCGGCGACGATCCAGCGCATCGGGTAGCGCGCCAGTTCGAGATTGCGGATCGATTCCAGACGGATCAGGTCGGCCTGGAATGCGATATCCAGATAACCTTTCTGCAACTGATTCGCCAGGCCACGGGCACTGTCGACCGTGATCTCGACTTCCAGATGCGGGTAGTGGTCGGTGATCCAGGAGAGCAGTTCGATAAACCAGGTATGAACCACCGAGTCGATCGCGCCGATACGAACCTTGCCTTCATAGCCGTTGGCCTGACCGAGCGACATCCGCAGGGCATGGGCTTTCCCGACGATCTGCTCTGCGTATTCACGGACCTTTTCACCATCCGGCGTCAGACGGACACCTTTGCTGTCGCGCACGAATAGTTTGACATCAAGTTCCTCTTCCAGCGCAGCGATCCGGTTAGAGATGGACGCCTGGGTGGTGAACAATTTTTCCGCAGTTAAACGGAAGCTGTTCAGACGTGCTACCCACAAAAATGTTTCTAGAAAACGAACGTTCACATTAACCCCTTGAAACGCAGATGCTGATGCCGCGGGCTATGAATCAGGACTCAGATGTGCAATGCATAAATTGCGCCAAATGTCGTGAAAAGTTTTTCTTATCACTGGCTATGAATATTAGTCGTTAGACAGTTTTCAGTTTTGTTACAGATAATTATAAAAAACACCGCCAATGTCTGATTTGGCAGAGTTTTTCACCATAGAAATACGTTTCTATGGTTCGGGCTTTGTATTCCCGTTTAATACCAGAGAACAATCATGAGCAGTGACAGTGGTAATGGCGCATACTATAAAGACAGCGCCGTCATTCAACAACATCAGAACCGTCAGCAAAAAGAATTAAATCGCCGCGAGAAGTGGATCCCCGTGATCTATTCCTGTCTACTGATTGCTGTTGGTCAGACCGGAATGAGTTTATTGCTGCCTGCGTTGCCTGCCATGCATCAGGATCTGAATATTTCTTCGCAGATGACACAGTGGCTGGTGTCTGCCTATCTGCTGGGATTTGGTCCATCACAGCTGTTTTATGGCCCGTTATCGGATATCTATGGCCGCCGTCCGGTGTTGTTATCCGGTTTGATGGTCGCGGTACTGGGCATCCTGTTAAGTCTGTTTGCACATCACAGCGCTGCGATGATCATTCTGGGCCGGGTGCTCCAGGGGATCGGTGCCGGTTGCGCGTCGGTCATTGCCCGGGTGTCATTACGGGATCGTTACGAAGGCGCACATCTGCGTCAGGCCATGGCTTATTTTGGCATTGTGATGGCGTTTGTCCCGACAATCACACCGCTGGCCGGCGGCTTTCTGACCACCCATTTCGGCTGGGTCAGCATTTTCTTCACCATGGCCGGTTATCTCGGTTTGCTGTGGATCCTGCTGTTCTACCGTTTCGAAGAGACTCATACGGCCGAAGCCGCGGATGAGCGGGCGCATGTCAGTGATTTTGTGCATCAGTACTGGCAGTTACTGAAAAGCGATCATTTCCGCTGCTATTCCGGGGTGGTCTGGATCCAGTATTCGCTGAACGTATTTTCCATTTCGGTTATGCCCTTCATCATGCAGATGCAGGTGGGCATGAACGCGGATACCTATGGCCGCTGGACATTATTACCGGCAGTGTCGCTGGTGCTGGGCGGCATACTGGCCAGCAAAACCCGTCACTTTTTTTCCAAAGAATCCGTATTGCAGGCCGCGTCATTACTGCAGCTCGTTGCCGGTCTGGGCATGCTGCTGTTGCCGCATAGCGCTCTCCTGATGATGCTGAGCCTGTCTTTGTTCGCGTTCGGTAATGGCATGGCCTTCCCGAATGCACTCTCCAGCCTGCTGGAACCTTATAAACGCACTGCCGGCACGGCTACCGCGCTGGCAGGAGCAGGTCAGATGTTATCCGCCTCATTGGGCAGTGCCCTGCTGGTGAGTCTGGGCATCACGTCGATTACTGGTCTGGGCGTTGTGCTGGTGGCTGGGGGGGCAGTACTGCTGTATCTGACCCGTCATGCCCGCAACACGATTCCTGCCTGCGATGACTGGCATTCACGCCATCATCCAGTCCATCACTGAGTTCCTTTGTAGAAACGCTTAATAAGCGGACTTTAAGCGGCGGGAAGTCTCCTCTCGCCGCTTTTTTTTTATTCCGGAAAAATCCGTTAAGCTAGCGTCTCCGAATTGTGGAAGAGGGAGCAGTATGATTGCGTTAATTCAGCGAGTCAGCGAAGCTAGGGTGGTCGTTGACGGCGAGGTGACCGGCGAAATTGGTCAGGGGTTGCTGGTCTTGCTGGGCATTGAGCGGGATGATGATACGGCGAAAGCCGACAAGCTGGCACACCGGGTGGCGGGTTACCGGGTGTTCGGTGATGACGACGGCAAAATGAATCTGAATGTGCAGCAGGTGAACGGCAGTATTCTGGTGGTTTCGCAATTCACGCTGGCAGCCGATACCCGCAAAGGGATGCGGGCCAGTTTCGCCGAACGTAACGCCGATCCGGCACAGGCGGAAACGCTGTATGAACATTTTATCGGCCAGATTGCGCAGAAGGCGATCCCGGTTGCCAGCGGACGTTTTGCCGCCGATATGAAAGTCAGCCTGGTGAATGACGGTCCGGTGACCTTCTGGCTGCAGGTTTAGGCTCGGTCCAGATCAGGTAATTGCGGTAGTTGGCGACACGCAGACTGCGCGCCTCGCCGCAGGCGGTCAGCAAATACTGTACCTGTTGCCATTCCTGATCGGTCCGTGGCAGCAGATTGACGATCACCCGGCCCCCGGGCGTCAGCAGGCGCTGCAGATGCCGGTAGGTTTCCTGCTGAAACAGCGGCGCCGGACTACCATCGTCGCGAAACAGATCGACCAGGATCAAATCATACGTCTGTTGCTGGTGGCTGAGCCAGACAAACGCATCCGCGCAATGCAGTGCTGGCCGCTCCTGTTGCCGGAAATAGCGCTGGTAGATGTCGAGTACCGGTGCATTTAAATCGACTGCTGTCTGCTGCGCCCCCGGGTAACGGTGATGCAGCCAGCGCAGGAAATCACCGCCACCCAGGCCGAGATGCAGGATCTGCCGGGCCTGTGCCGGCAGTAATGCTTGCAGGATGCGCTGATGTGGCAAACAGAGTTCTTCCGGCTGTGTATGCTGCAGCACGGATTGCACCACGCCATCCAGCAACAACCAGCGAAACTGCGGATCCTCGCGGATTTCCAGTTCCTGTTCACCGGCGCGCAGCCGGTAAATCTGCGTACCGTTACTGGTGGCGACGGCAACATCGAACTCGCTGGTAGTCTGGTGACTCATTCGCGCAGTGATCCTTGTCGTCCCTGTGGCGGGTAACTGATCGGTTGGGTCGACCAACTGGTGGCATTGCGGCCCGGCAGGTGGAACTGCAGTTGAGGTGCGTTCAGTGCACCGGTCATTGTTCCCAGGAGTTCGGGCTGGTTGCGATCGTTGAGTAGCCCCAGCTGTAGCTGCCACTGCTGTTTATTCAGATCAATCCCTTGTTTCACACCGACCAGATGGGTAATGGATTCAAAAGCCGAACCACTGAAATCCAGCACGCCCTTGCTGGCCTGCATTTGCAGATAGGCATGATTGAAGGCTGTATCGCCGCCGCGCAGTTTACCCGTCAGCTGTTCAAAACTCTGGGGTGCCGGGGCTGCCGGGGTGAGTTGTTCATCCAGCCAGGAGTCCAGTTTCAGACCGTCGACAAACAGATCCTGTACCGCCAGTGAGGCCGTACCCTGCAGGCTTTGCCGGAGCGCTGCCATATCATAGCCGGTTGCCTGCAGATCCACGCTCAGATCGGATTTACCGGCAAATGGATAACGGGGGCCGAGCATGTCGCTGAGCTGCTCCAGATCGAATTTTTTCAGTGAGGCTTTCAGCTGATGCGGAATGGCGGGGATTAAGCCTAATTGACCGCTGACAGTAAAATCGGACTCTTCGAGTTGTGTATTAAAGTGTTCCAGCGTGATCTTGTTATCCGCCAGTTCCGCCTGAAATTCGGCTTTGCGGCTGACCAGTGTTTGCCAGACCAGCTCCAGCCAGCTGCCTTCCAGCCGGGCCTTGTGATTGCTGCTCTGCAGACTTTGCCCTGTCCAGCGCAGATCGGTCAGGAACAGATCGAGCCATTTCACGGTGAGCGGTACGCTGTCATCAAATGAAATCAGGGACAGATGGCTGATGTCTAACCGGCGCAAATCGATCTGCTGAAAGGGCTGGGTCGCCAGCCATTCCCGCCAGCCGGGCTGCAGTTCCGGTTGCATATCACTCAGTTGCAGTTCGTTGATGGTGAGTGTGGCTGGCTGGCGGATCCCCTCCAGGTCGGCGGTGAATTTGCCAGCATAGGCGGCACCATTCAGCCGCATCCGCCAGTCCTGCTCCCGCAGACGGCCTTCCCCCTGCATATCGGTCAGCTGGAACAGACCATCCGTGTATTCACCCACTTTGCCCTGATACTCAAAAGTCGGCAGTTGTCCCGGCTGCCATTGCAGTTTTTCCAGTGTGCCGGAGACCTGGTTAAGTGCAAAACGTCGGGAGAGGTCGATGGCACTGACATTTTCCAGCGACACCTGTTCCGCGCTGAGATGAGGTAGTCGTGGCGTTACGGCGGAGAGCGTCTGTAAATCCAGTTGCCAGTTAGCCAGTGCCAGTTCCCGGAAGATGAGCTGATTCTTGTTCAGATCCCAGTTCAGACGGGCGGCAGCGGCACCATGGAAGATATTGCTCTCCAGTTCCTCAATGTTCAGCTGCTTCGCATTCAGGGCACCCTGCATGCGGGTTTTCCCTGCTCGGAAGGCCGCGTATTGCAACTGTCCGATACTGGCATCAAAGCTGACATCCGCCAGCGGGATGAGCTCTCCGTCGCGGATCGGGTGCCAGTTGGTCAGATGCAGTGCGCCATCCTGCAGTGAGCCTTCCGGCCAGCGGAGTTGCAGCTTATCGATGGTCAGATCATCAACCTGCAATTGCCGTAACGGTTGCGGCAATTGCAGGCCGGGGCGCCATGTTATTTGTGGGTTAATAATATCGAGATGAGCAATATGCAGCTGACGTTGCCACCACGAACCTCCGGCAATTTCCAGGTAGATCTTTCCTACCCTGATGTCAGGACCGAGTGTGACATTTTCTGCCAGTACGATATTCGGATACAGTGGATTGTAATTCAGCTTGCCGATTTCCAGCGGCAGACCGGTTTGCTGTTGCACCCAGGCGACAAACGGTCCTTTCAGATGTTCCGGTTTCAGCAAACCCAAGGTCAGCCAGATCGCGGCGACCAGAGCCAGAATGGTATAAAGAAACCAGCGGAAGGCACGATGCATGAAAAAAGCCATTCAGAATACATTCTTAAAGCAGATTTGCTTTCAGTGTAACGGATGACATCAGGCTTGAGAATAATCATCGCGTTCACCGAACCAGCGCCGGATCAGCGGTGTGACACAAGCCGGATATTGCTGAAAAATTCGCTGCGCCAGCTGCTGTACCTGCGGAATCAAGGCCTGATCCCGGACCAGGTCGGCAATTTTCAGATCGGCGAGGCCGGTCTGTTTGGCTCCCAGCATTTCACCGGGGCCGCGCAGTTCCAGATCTTTCTGCGCGATGACAAAACCGTCGTTACTGTCACGCAGCACGCCGAGACGTTGCTGGGCGGTTTTGGACAGTGGCGCGTGATAGAGCAGCACGCAATGGGAGGCAATGGCGCCCCGGCCGACGCGTCCGCGCAACTGGTGCAACTGGGCTAAACCCAGACGTTCCGGGTTTTCGATGATCATCAGGCTGGCATTGGGGACATCCACACCCACTTCAATTACCGTGGTCGCCACCAGCAGATGCAGCAGGCCTTCTTTGAATTCCTGCATCACCCGCTGTTTTTCCAGCGGCTTCATGCGGCCATGTACCAGTCCGATATGCAGTTCCGGCAACAGCAACTGTAATTCTTCGGCGGTATTTTCTGCCGCCTGACACTCCAGCACTTCTGATTCCTCGATCAGTGTGCAGACCCAGTACGCCTGACGCCCTTCCAGACAGGCCTGACGAACCCGTTCGATCACTGTTTCCCGGCGGGTATCCGGCAGCGCGACCGTGGTGATCGGGGTACGTCCCGGCGGCAGTTCATCAATGATGGAGGTATCGAGATCGGCATAGATGGTCATCGCCAGTGTGCGCGGGATCGGGGTGGCCGTCATGATCAGCTGATGCGGATAGACGCCATCCTGCGCACCTTTTTCCCGCAGCGCGAGCCGCTGGTGGACGCCGAAACGATGCTGTTCATCGACAATCACCAGCAGCAGATGCTGAAACTCCACCTGATCCTGAAACACGGCATGCGTACCCACGATCATTTTGACCTGACCGCTACGGATAGCTTCCAGCTGAGCTTCGCGGGCTTTACCTTTGACTTTGCCGGCCAGCCAGCCGGTTTCGATGCCGAGCGGAGTCAGCCAGTTGCTGAAATTGTTGGCATGCTGTTCCGCCAGCAGTTCGGTCGGTGCCATCAGCACCACCTGTCCGCCATGGGCGATCACCTGTAATGCGGCAAGGGCGGCGACCAGCGTCTTGCCAGAGCCGACATCGCCCTGCACCAGCCGCATCATCGGGTGCGGCTTAGTCAGATCCTGACTTATCTCGTTAACCACCCGCTGCTGTGCGCCGGTCGGTTTGAACGGCAGCCGCGCCAGCAGTTGTTCACACAAAGACCAGTCAGTCGCCAATGGCCGGGCCTGGTGCTGTTGTGCGGTATAACGCAGTTGCAGGACGGTCAGATGATGGGCAATCAGCTCTTCCAACGCCAGTCGCTGCTGTGCCGGATGCTGCCCGTTTTCCAGTTGTGCCAGCGAGACATCCGGCGGCGGCCGATGCAGTAGCAGCAATGCTTCGCTCAGGCTGAGTTGCCGCGGATATAACCCGTCCGGTAATAACTCTCTGACACCGTTTTCTTTTAATAGCTGTAGTGCCTGATCGGTCAGATTGCGTAGTGATGCCTGACGTAAGCCTTCCGTCGTGGGGTAAACCGGTGTCAATGTGGCATCGGTATCCAGCGGGGCGTCGTCATCCAGCAGCTTATATTCCGGATGGACAATCTCGAAGCCATGCAGGCCGCGTTTGATTTCACCAAAACAGCGGATACGCCGGCCAATAGCCAGTGCGTTTTTTTGTCCGGCAGTGAAATGGAAAAAGCGCAAGGTTAACGAGCCGTTACCGTCACTGATACGGCACAACAGCATGCGCCGTTTACCCTGCTGAATATCACAACTCTGGATGACGCCTTCGGTGGTGCAGGCGTGATCAGCACTGAGTTCCGCTATCGGATAGAGGCGGGTGCGGTCTTCGTAGCGCAGTGGCAGATGGAACAGCAGATCCTGTACGGTGTGCAGCCGCAGGTGTGTCAGCTTTTCCGCCAACTTACTGCCAACACCTTTAAGCATGGATACCGGGATCGCAGCGAGTTCCATGGACACCTCTGATACTGTGATTTTATCCAGATATTAGCAAGAGGCTTTGCGTGGGGCAAATCGTCCCGGTCGGGTATCGGATAAAGTTATTTTCAAAATGAAAATAATGTTTTTGTTTTTTATTTTCATACTGCGGGTTGCGTTGGCGATGTTTTTCCCCTTTTTCTTTCCTTTCTGGCGGCTATTCTCGTCATACAAAGCATAAAAAGCTTCGATAGAAGCTATTTTTACTGGGTAATGGATACTTTCGGGTTTCAAAGCAAACGTCTTTCAAACTAAAAACGCTACATGCATCACAATGTGAAAATCAAAATATGAAAATGTTCGTTCATTGTGAAAATATAAACATACAGGTTACGTGATACACCCCCGTTCATCTCGCAGCCTGTTATGAACTACACATCATGATCCCTGCGTTGTTTGGTGTGTCCCTTCACTGATGGAATCAAATTGAGGAATATGTCATGGATTTTGTTATTCATGCAGCAGAGTGGTTTATCGGCCTATTCCAGAAAGGTGGTGAGGTGTTTGTTGGTATGGTGACCGGCATTCTCCCGCTGCTGATCTCGCTGATGGTGGCGATGAATGCCCTGATCCGGTTTATCGGTCAGGAACGAGTTGAGCGTCTGGCACAGAAATGCGCGGGAAACCCGGTCTCCCGTTATCTGATCCTGCCGGTTGTGGGTACTTTCGTATTCATGAACCCGATGACGCTGAGTCTGGGACGCTTCTTACCGGAAAAATACAAACCTTCTTACTACGCCGCGGCTTCCTACAGCTGTCATTCAATGAACGGTCTGTTCCCGCACATCAACCCAGGTGAACTGTTCGTGTATTTAGGCATCGCAAATGGTCTGACCCAGCTGCATCTGCCTCTGGCGCCACTGGCTATCAGCTATCTGTTCGTGGGTATGGTGTCTAACTTCTTCCGCGGCTGGGTGACGGATTTCACCACTGCCTTTGTGGAAAAACAACAAGACATTCGTCTCAGCACCGAAGTGCAGATGAGCACTAACTAATCAGATTCAGGAGCAGATATCATGGCAAACGCACTTTATATCAGCAAAGGCAATGGTGGCTGGGGCGGCCCGCTGACAATCCCGGTCGAAAAGAACAAGAAGATCATCTACATCACTGCTGGTACGCGTCCGGACATCGTGGACCGCATGGTGGAACTGTCAGGCATGGAAGCGGTGGATGGTTTTAAAACCTCGGTGCCTGATAGTGAAATTGCGGTCGCGGTCATTGATTGCGGCGGCACACTGCGCTGCGGCTTGTATCCGAAAAAACGCATTCCAACGGTCAACATCCATTCCACCGGTAAAAGTGGTCCGATGGCGGAGTTTATTGTCGAAGACATTTATGTCTCCGGTGTGCGACCTGACAACATTAAAGTCAGTGAACAGCTGGCGGCTCCGACCATGCAACACACCTATAAAGAAGAGCCGCGTCAGTATGACAGCAGCAAAAAGCTGAGCGAACAGAGCGATGGTCTGCTGGCCAGGATCGGGATTGGCATGGGATCTGTGATGGCGACCTTCTTTCAGGCCGGCCGAGAAACCATTGATACCGTACTCAAGTCTATACTGCCGTTCATGGCTTTCGTTTCGATGTTGATCGGGGTGATTATTGCCTCCGGTGTCGGTGATGTGATTGCGCATGCCTTGATCCCGCTGGCAAAAAGTCCGATTGGTCTGATCACGCTGGCACTGATTTGCTCGTTCCCATTCCTGTCGCCCTTCCTTGGCCCTGGAGCGGTTATTGCGCAGGTTATCGGGGTGTTGGTGGGTACACAGATTGGTCTGGGTAACATCCCGCCTCAACTGGCATTACCGGCATTGTTTGCGATTAATGCGCAGGCCGCTTGTGACTTCATTCCGGTGGGTTTGAGTCTGGCCGAAGCGAAACCTGAAACTGTCCAGATTGGCGTACCGTCTGTGCTTTACTCCCGGTTCCTGACCGGCGCACCGACCGTCTTGCTGGCCTGGTTCGTATCCTTCTTTATTTACCAGTAACAAGTAGTACTGACAGAGGAAAGAATGACTATGTTGTACCGTACCCAAGTGACACAGATCGGCGAATACGCGGCAGACGCACTGAATGACAATATGATGATCCTGTTTAACGATAACGCCCCCGCGGATGTAGCCGATTACTGCTTCATCCATCCGGCGGCAGACTTAACAGGCGAGATCACAGCTGGCGGTCAGTTCGTGCTGGGCACATCACGCTATCCGATCACCGCGGTGGGGGATGTGGTCAATCAGAATCTCGCACAACTTGGCCATATCACCATCCGTTTTGATGGTGGTGCAGAAGCCGAATACCCGGGCACCGTACATGTTGAAGGGAAATGCCCTGATGAACTGGTGCTGGGAACAGAAATTAGATTTGAACTGAATAACTAAAACTCACTGCCCCCTCTGCAACACATGAGTTGGCGCTCGTTGCAGGGGGGAGCGAGACTAGCAATCAAGGAGATTAACATGTCAAAAGTGGCATTGGTAGTTGGTGGTGGTCGCAATTTAGGCGCATTTCTGTGCAGTGGTCTGGCAGCCAGTGGTTATAAAGTCGTTGTTGCCGATCTGAATGGACAAAACGCAACCGAAACGGCGGCCACGATTGCCGAACAGTTTGGCGCTCAGAACGTCATGGCTGTACAGGCAAATTCCACTGATGAACAGGACGTGGCCCGCATGATTGGTGCGGTGGCAGATCGCTTCGGCCGTATTGATGTGATGGTGTATAACGCCGGTGTGGCGCAGGCTTCCCGCATTGACGATTTCTCACTGGATGCCTGGCAACGTTCTATCGACGTCAACCTGACCGGCTACTTCCTGTGTGCCCGTGCGGTTTCCAAGATCATGATGAAACAGAAATTTGGCCGCATCATCCAGATCAACTCCAAATCCGGTAAAGTTGGCTCAAAACACAACTCCGGCTACTCGGCCGCGAAATTTGGCGGAGTAGGCCTGACACAATCCCTGGCACTGGATCTGGCGGATTACAACATTACTGTGCATTCCCTGATGCTGGGCAATCTGCTGAAGAGCCCGATGTTCCAGTCTCTGCTGCCGCAATACGCGAAGAAACTGGGTATTCCGGAAGATCAGGTTGAACAAACCTATATCGACAAAGTGCCCTTGAAACGCGGCTGTGATTATCAGGATGTACTGAATGTGCTGAAGTTTTATGCCAGCGAAGAAGCCGGGTATTGTACCGGCCAGATGATCAACATTACCGGCGGACAGGTCATGTTCTGATGGGCAGATATCGTTCAGGGTTAATGGGATCCCGGTTCAGCTCCTGAGGGTGCCTGTTATATTGGCAGTGTTTTTACACTGCCTTTTTTCCATAAACGAGGTGAAAAATGGATGCAACAAACACGCTGATTATTTGTGCGGTTATCGCCTGGGGTTTACAGATTATAACCGGTTTTCTGCAGATGCGGGCATTCAACCGGATGCTGCAAACGATGAGTCTGAAAGGCAGTGTGAAAATCGGCAAGACCTCTTCCCGCTGGAAGCCTCGTACATTGGTGGTTTTAGCTCACAATGCTGATAATGTGATCGTTGATGCCAGCATCATGAAAGGACTCACTATTTTTGCCAGACCGAAAGCATTATCTGCGGTGCTGCATGCGCGGATTCCATTGTCAGAAAAAGTGTTGTCTGAACTGGATGCCTCAACCAGAGAAGCAATAACCTGTGCTTTATCCACAAAATGATAATGTAATTATTTTAATTCTTTCATTTTGAAAATCACCATGTATCTTGTAAGTAGTTTATTTATACAGAGAGCCTGATATGAGCGTCGAAATTCGTCGGGATATGTTAGTCCGCTACTTGCGGGAACATGGCAGAACCACGGTTAATGATTTGGCCGCGCACTTCAATATTACGGGCGCCACAGTACGCAGCGATTTACGTTATCTGGAGCAATCCAATCAGGTGACCCGCCGATATGGTGGGGCTGAAGCTGTCACGCAGCCGGTGGCAGAAGATCGCACCATGGATGAAAAGACGGCGCTGAATCAGAACATCAAACAACGTATTGGCGCGAAAGCGGCTTCGCTGGTCCATGATGGCGATTCGATCATTCTGGATAACGGCAGCACCACGTTACAGATGGTGCCATGGCTGGTGGAGCGGGTAGCGTTGACGGTGATGACCAACAGTCTGTTGATTATCAATGAAGCGGTAGCGCGTGACAGCAATATGACGCTGCTGATGCCGGGTGGTACTTACCGTAAACGTTCATCCTCGTTTCATGGTGGACTGGCAGAGCAGGCATTCCGGGCCTATACCTTCGATAAGTTATTTATCGGCGCGGATGGTTTTGACATTGAACAGGGGACAACCACCTTCAATGAGGCCTATCAGGTCAGTCAGTCCATGTGTCAGGCCGCGAAGCAGATCATCGTGGTGACCGATTCCAGCAAATTTGGCCGGAAAACACCGAATGTAGTGGTGCCTATTGATAAAATTGACATTGTCATTACCGATGCCGGCATCAGTGACGCAGATAAAGCGGCGCTGGAACAGCGGGGCATTCGGGTATTGCTGGTCTGATGGTGCCGCGAGTTGCTGTGAAATAGCAGTTTTAATAGTTATGCAGTTCTGATCAACAAAAACAGGGCTTAATTCGCATTAACTGCTATTTCATGCATAGAGTTTAATTTTTTATCTCACCGAATTAATTTTGTCTGGTTTTTTATGCCAGTATTTTTCGTTTTACCTCCAAAAAATCCTTGCCAAAAAGTAGTTTGCTGCGTATTTCTAGCGGCCTTTTGAGCATCTGCGCGAAAAAGATGCAGGTTGCTGACGATACAGCATTAAACAAGGTAAGGAGAAAATCATGTCGACCTCCACGCAGGCGGGGCAGGGGCTGCACCGTAAACTGCAGTCGCGGCATCTCAGTATGATCGCGATTGGTGGTTCCATTGGTACCGGATTATTTGTGGCTTCCGGTGCCACCATTGCAAATGCCGGCCCGGGCGGAGCGCTGCTGGCCTATCTGCTGATCGGGCTGATGGTCTATTTTCTGATGACCAGTCTGGGTGAAATGGCGGCGTTTATGCCGGTATCCGGCTCCTTTGCCGCCTATGGCAGCCATTTTGTCGATCCGGCGTTCGGCTTCGCGCAGGGCTGGAACTACTGGTACAACTGGGCGATCACCGTGGCCGTGGAACTGGCGGCGGCGGCTATCATCATGAAATACTGGTTTCCGGACGTCCCGGGCTATATCTGGAGTGCGGCGTTTCTAGCCATCATTGTGGCGCTGAATGCGTTTACGGTGAAAGGATTTGGGGAAGCCGAATTCTGGTGTTCGCTGATCAAGGTGCTGACCGTCATCGCTTTCATTGGCATCGGTCTGCTGATGGTGTTTGGCATCATGCACGGTGAAGCGCATCCAGGCTGGAGTAATCTCAGTACTGGCGATGCGCCGTTTGTCGGTGGTTTTCCGGCGCTGCTCAGTGTCGCCATGATTGCCGGTTTCTCCTTTCAGGGGACGGAACTGATCGGCGTTGCTGCCGGCGAGTCGGATAATCCGGGCAAGAATATTCCGCGTGCCGTGCGGCAGGTGTTCTGGCGTATTCTGCTGTTCTATGTGTTCGCCATCTTCATCATTGGCGTATTGCTACCGTATAACGACCCGCAACTGCTGAAAAATGATGTGACCGATATCAGTGCCAGCCCGTTTACACTGGTGTTTGAACGCGCCGGCCTGGCGCTGGCGGCCGCGGTGATGAATACGGTGATCCTGACGGCGATCCTGTCAGCAGGGAACTCAGGGATGTACGCCTCCACCCGCATGCTTTACACCATGGCATGCAGCGGTATGGCACCAAAATGGCTGGCCGGGTTAAGCCGGAACGGTGTACCGGTCAATGCCCTGATTGCGACCACACTGGTGGCCATGCTCTGTTTCCTGACGTCGCTGTTCGGCGATCAGACGGTCTATATATGGCTGATGAGTGCATCCGGTATGAGTGGTTTTATCGCCTGGCTGGGTATCGCGATCTGTCATTACCGGTTCCGTAAAGGTTATCTGCTGCAGGGCGGCGAGCTGCATCATCTGCCCTATAAGGCCCTGTTTTTCCCGCTTGGTCCGCTACTGGCATTTGCGCTCTGTCTGCTGGTGACACTGGGACAGGATTACAGTGCCTTTACCGCCGACAGTATTGACTGGAAAGGTGCTGCCGCGACATATGTGGGGATCCCGCTATTCTTTACGCTGTGGCTGGGTTACAAGCTCAAGCATAAAACCCGTTTCGTGCGCTATGACGAAATGCAATTCCCGCAGAAGGATTAATCCTCCTGCTCATGCAGTTGCTGCTGGACCAGCTCACAATGCGCTTTCAGCAACTGCAACTGGCTTTCGGTAATATTTAACTGGCCGCGCATCTGTACCGGGATGTTTGCGGCCTGTTTTTTCAATGTCTTTCCCTGCCCGGTCAGCGTCAGTACCCGTACACGTTCATCCTGTGTACTGCGTTCACGCTGTATCAGACCTTTCGTCTCCAGCCGCTTTAACAGAGGTGTGAGTGTGCCGGAATCAAGAAACAGTTTTTCCCCCAGTTGCTTGACGCTGATGCCATCCTGCTGCCATAACACCAACATCACCAGATATTGCGGATAGGTCAAATCCAGCGTCTCCAGTAACGGCCGGTAGGCGCGGACAATGGCGTTACTGGCGCTGTAGAGCGCAAAACAGAGCTGGTTATCCAGCCGCAGCAAATCGGGCGTTTTTTCGTCGGTCATAATGAATTGTGCGCAATGAGTTTACAGGGATTATATGTAACTTTTGGCTATTGCCTATGGGGCGGCGTTAATCTGTTGGCAGAAAAGAAAACGGCCGGCTAATGCCGACCGTCATAGCTATCCGGAAAGGAAGAGATTACCAGCCTTTCACGACACCACCGTTAAACAGTTCGGTCGCTTTTTTGAATACCGCTTCGTCCTGATAGGCTTTCACGAAGTTCTTCACTTTTTCGTCGTTCTGATTGTTTTCGCGTGCCACGATCAGGTTCACGTATGGTGATTCTTTGTCTTCCACAAACAGACCATCACGGGTTGGCTGCAGATCAACCTGAGAAGCATAGACGGTGTTGATGACCGCCAGTTCCACGTCTTCCAGTGCGCGTGGCAGTTGCGCGGCTTCCAGTTCAACGATTTTCAGGTTCTTCGGATTTTCAACGATGTCCAGCACGGTGGCAGACAAACCTGAACCTTCTTTCAGTTTCAGCAGACCCTGTTTCTGCAGCAGCAGCAGTGAACGACCCAGGTTAGTCGGATCATTTGGCACGGCAACCTGCGCACCTTCGTTCAGCTCGCTGATGTTCTTGATCTTCTTGGAGTAGCCGGCAATCGGATAAACGAAGGTGTTACCAACCGCAACCAGTTTGAAACCGCGATCCTTGATCTGTGAATCCAGATAAGGCTTATGCTGGAACGCGTTGACGTCGATGCTGCCATCGTTCAGTGCCACGTTTGGTGTCGCGAAATCGCTGAACTGTACGATTTCTACTTCCAGACCGAATTTCTCTTTGGCGATTTTCGCCGCTTCTTCCGCTACCTGAGTTTCCGCACCGGAGATGGCACCGACTTTCAGGTGGTTATCTTTTTTCTCGCCGCAACCGGTTAATGCGATCCCGATAATGGCGGCACTTAAAATCGCTTTGCTGAATAAATTCATCGTTTACTCCTTGTTTTATGATTTACTGCGCCACCACCGGCAACAGTGTTTTACATTCTTAACGATGATCGACGCGTTTTACCAAACGCTCGCCAACGCTTTGAATCAGTTGAACCAATACGACCAGAATCGCGACAGTGATCAGCATGATGGCCGGATCAAACCGCTGATAACCATAACGGATACCGACGTCACCGAGCCCGCCACCACCGATGGCACCCGCCATCGCCGAGTAGTTCACCAGTGCCACCAGCGTGATCACGATGGCATTCAGAATGCCCGGTAAGGCTTCCGGCAGCATCACCTTACGGATGATCTGACGGTGCGTTGCACCCATCGCCTGCGCGGCTTCAATCAGACCGGCCGGGATCTCCATCAGCGCACCTTCCACCAGACGGGCCAGAAACGGAATGGCACCAATCGCCAGCGGTACAATCGCCGCATTGGTGCCGATACTAGTGCCGACAATCAGGCGGGTCAGCGGAATGATCGCGACCAGCAGAATAATGAACGGCACCGAACGACCGATGTTCACAATGGTACCCAGCACCTTGTTAAAGGCCGGATGCGCCGAAATCTGTCCCGGTTTGGTGATGTGCAGCGCAATCCCCAGCGGAACCCCTAAAATCGTGCCGAACAGGGCAGAGGCGAACACCATCCACAGGGTTTCACCCAGCGCCAGCAATAACAACTCATGCATGCTGCTGAACATAGCCCAATACCTCGACATCTATCTGTTGTTGCTTCAGGTAATCGATCGTCACTTGCTGTGCGTCTGCATCACCTAACAGTTCTACCAGCAGGAAACCAAAGCGGGAATGCCCGATCTGCTCAATGCTGGCACTTAAAATACTCACATCAATCCCGAACTGGCGACTGGCGTGGGAAATCGCCGGAGTATCAATGGTGTTGCCACTGAAACCTAACCGCAGCAGCGGGATCGCGCCATCGGTCTGCGTACTCTGCAGCCGTTCGCGATACGGTGCCGGGATCTCCAGATGCAGGCTGGAGCGGATAAATTCCCGGGCCAGCGGCGACTGTGCATGCGCGAAGAACCAGCCGACTTCACCCTGTTCGATGATCTGTCCCTGATCGATCAGGGCTACCACGTCACAGATACTTTTAACGACCGCCATTTCATGGGTGATCAGCAAAATGGTAATGCCCAGTTTCTGATTGATCTCTTTCAGCAACGTCAGAATGGACTGGGTGGTTTGCGGGTCGAGTGCCGACGTCGCTTCATCACATAACAATACTTTCGGTGCCGGACCCAGAGCACGGGCAATGGCGACACGCTGTTTCTGACCGCCGGAGAGTTGCGATGGATACGCCTTGGCACGATGGCTCAGACCGACCAGCTCCAGCAGTTCGGTGACCCGGGCGGTGATCTTCTCTTTCGGCCAGTTGGCCAGCTCCAGTGGCAATGCCACGTTCTCAAATACGGTGCGTGACGAGAGCAGATTAAAATGCTGGAAAATCATGCCGATATTGCGGCGTGCCAGCGTCAGCGCCTGGGCATCCAGTGCGGTCAGATCCACACCATCCACTTCCACACGGCCCTGTGTGGGACGTTCCAGCAAATTAACACAGCGGATCAGGGTGCTTTTACCCGCACCTGATGCGCCGATCACGCCGACAATCTGGCCGGCCGGAACATCGAGTTCTATACCTTTCAAAGCGTAAAAGGCGTTTTTCCCTTCGCCGTACACTTTTGACAGGGAAGATAACTTAATCATAAGGGAACCGTTATTTACTCAAAAATCCACCAATAGCAGGTGGTTACAGAAAATCAGACTGAATAGCGATGAGCTGTCAGGAGTTCATGCTACGAGTCATTATCAGGTATGTCAACGGACATTTGGATGTTTAGACGTCCAAAACCGGGAATCGTTATGCAAAAAACAGATATGGAAATATCATGGCTTCTTTGAGGTATCACCCGGAGCCTCCTTTTTCAGCGCCGCTGCGTCAGCAGTTCCCGCCATGCCGCAGGCAGATAGCGTTGCAGCAGTTGCTGAATTCTGGCCTCATGGCGCTGCCACAGCAGGCCCAGCCAGATAATACCCAGGCCGATCAGCGAGAGGACAAACGGAAAAACCAGACTGTCCCTGAATAGATCCCAGGCCAGATAACCAAGATATCCCGCGACACCCATACCACCAAACACGGCAAAGACACGTCGCCCAATCATGCCGCCGGTCGCGATGAGCAGTAGATTGATCAGGCAGTAACCCAGCTTGCTCAGTTCACTGTCAGAATGTTGCATGGATAAACTGCCCCAGAAGGCCATTAGTCCGAACAGATAGAGCCACCAGGCAAAATCAAGGGTGTGGCGGGTACGCAGATCGATATAAAACGCCAGGCTCAGCATCAGCAGACCCACCAGCATGGAAACCTGCTGCCGGTGGTGCCAGCTGTAATCCTCATCCTGAAACAGGAACGGCGTCAGATCCATGCTCAAATACCACAACACCACCGCCAGGGGCATCACCATAAACGGTAATCGGTATCGCCACAGCAGAAGGGCACCGAACAGCAGGGTACCCAGTTCCATCATCAGCCAGCGCCAGTCGATGTAGCGGTGGAAATCGCGGTATTCGGTATGCGCGGCACCATTCCAGTAGCCCAGGTGTGCCTGCAGCCCGTAAATCGCCAGCGGTACCATGGTGACGGCCAGTGCGGCGAGTAATCCGGCAGGGACCGGTTGCCGCTGTTGCCACAATAACCAGTCCGCGACCAGACAGGCGGCAATGCCGTAGCCACAGGCGATGAGAAAAATGCCGATGCCGCCAAAGGCGTCCCAGCCAAGGGTCATAAACAGGCTCATGGCAGCGATAGCGATGAGTCCGCCCAGATAGAACAGAATATGGGTCGCCCGGAAGGATGCATTTTCCGCCGGCAGATTTTGCAGATAGTTCCAGAGCGGTGTGATTTGTTCGGGGGTGAGTAACCCCTTCTCGCTGGCCTGTTGCAGGTGCCGTTGTTTCAGCTCCATTCATCCATCCTGATAAGACGATCGCAGATCTTCAGCCTTTAGTATACGTGACGCTTTCTTTTTCAGGCAGATAAGTGTTATTCATGCTTGCTGCAGCGGCGGAGAAAAAAGAGTGAGTATTATATCGGCACGGATTGACTAATTTAGCGGCAGGAAGTGATTAGTAATTAATAATCGTCTGATTAAGCAAAGATCGGACAGAATCCGGTTTTCTTCTGTGCCGGACGCTTGCTGATCAGGGCCGGGATTGGTAAAGTGAGCCGTTTTTCATATATCCCGTAATTAATCAGGATCCCCCGCATCATGTTCAAGAAGCTCCGTGGTCTGTTTTCCAACGATCTTTCGATCGATTTGGGTACCGCTAATACACTGATCTATGTTAAGGGCAAAGGTATCGTCCTGAACGAACCTTCTGTGGTTGCCATTCGTCAGGAACGCGGTGGTGCCGCTAAATCTGTCGCTGCGGTTGGTCATGCTGCCAAAATGATGTTGGGGCGTACCCCGGGTAATATCGCGGCGATCCGTCCGATGAAAGATGGGGTTATTGCTGATTTCTCGGTAACCGAGAAGATGCTGCAGCATTTCATCAAACAGGTTCACGAAAATAACCTGATGCGTCCAAGTCCTCGCGTACTGGTTTGTATCCCTTGCGGAGCCACCCAGGTTGAACGCCGGGCGATCAAAGAATCAGCTCAAGGCGCGGGTGCCCGGGAAGTTTATCTGATCGAAGAGCCAATGGCGGCAGCAATCGGGGCAGGTCTGCCGGTATCTGAAGCCGCGGGTTCGATGGTAGTGGATATCGGTGGTGGTACCACTGAAGTTGCCATCATTTCTCTGAACGGTGTGGTTTATTCGTCCTCTGTCCGTATCGGCGGCGACCGTTTTGATGAAGCGATCATCAGCTATGTGCGTCGTAACTACGGCAGCCTGATTGGTGAATCGACCGCAGAACGTATCAAGCATGAAATCGGTTCAGCGTATCCGTGTGATGAAGTGCGTGAAATTGAAGTTCGCGGCCGTAACCTGGCGGAAGGGGTACCGCGCAGTTTCACTCTGAATTCCAACGAAATTCTGGAAGCGTTGCAGGAACCTCTGAGTGGTATCGTCAGTGCGGTCATGGTGGCGCTGGAACAATCCCCGCCGGAACTGGCTTCCGACATCTCCGAAAAGGGGATGGTGCTGACCGGTGGTGGTGCGCTGCTGCGTAACCTGGATCGTCTGCTGATGGAACATACCGGTATTCCGGTGGTTGTGGCGGATGATCCGCTGACCTGTGTTGCCCGTGGTGGTGGTCGTGCTCTTGAGCTGATCGACATGCACGGTGGTGACCTGTTTCATTACGAATAACTGAGTCTGTCCGGCGTGGCATAACGACTGCTCCGGACTGATAGCATCCATGCGGACTATTTTCGGCAGGGGTTCATCCCTGCAACTCCGGTTATTTATCACTGTGCTGCTGTCACTGGCGGGCATCGTTGCGGATGCCCGTTTTCATCTGTTTGACGGCATGCGTCTTTACATCAATACCTTTGCCAGCCCGTTACTGCACCTGGCTAGTGTTCCCCGCGATGTGGTCGAAGAGGCCAGCCTGCAACTGAAATCCCGCAGTGAATTGCTGAAAGACAATCAGCAACTGCAGCAACAGCTTTTTCTGTTGCGCAGCGATCTGCTACGCATGGCGGAACTGAGTCAGGAAAACCGCCGTCTGCGTGAATTGCTTGGCTCGCCGGTGACGCAGGATTCCCGCAAGCTGGTGGCCCGGATCCTGTCTGTGGACTCCGATCCCTTTGTCTATCAGGTCGTGATCGATAAAGGCATTGAGCACCATGTCTATGAGGGACAGCCGGTTGTCAATGATCAGGGTGTTATCGGTCAGGTGGTCAGTGTCGGTAAAACCTCAAGCCGGGTATTGCTGATTACCGACGTCAGTCATGCCTTGCCGGTGCGGGTATTACGTAATGATTTGCGCGCGATCGCGGCCGGAACCGGCAATATCAATGAGCTGACCCTGAATAATCTGCCTCGTAACGTGGATATCCGGGATGGCGATATTCTGGTGACCTCGGGCATGGGTGGCCATTTCCCGGAAGGGTATCCGGTGGCGAAGATCACCCGGATGGCGAATGAAGAACAGAGTCCGTTTGCCGAAATCAAGGCTGAACCGCTAGCGACGCTGGACAGACTGCGTTATGTCCTGCTGCTTTGGGAAGATGCCAAAGCCATGGGACCGTTGCCGGTCATGAGTGAGGCTTCTTCTGCGGCGGCAGCAACCTCTGCGGCGCTCTCGACTTCTGCCGCAACCGCCACGGTACCGTCACCATCCCTGGAACAAACCCCGGAGAAGGGGCAGAAAATCGGCGCTGAAGTTACGTCGGCTGCAAAAAATAAATCCGTATTCATGACATCCGGAAAAGAGAAGCATCAGGAGCAGAGATAATGAGCGGCTCATTGACCGGTCATGGTAAAGGTTCAATCTATTTAACACTGATTGTGGCGATTATTCTGGCAATGGTGCCATTGCCGGTCGCAATCGATATGTTCCGCCCGGACTGGGTGGCATTGGTTGTCCTGTATTGGGTTATAGCATTACCGCATCATCTGGGCATTGTCAGTGCCTGGGTGGTGGGACTGATCATGGATATTCTGCTGGGTTCGACTCTGGGGATCCATGCGCTGGGAATGGCGGTCACGACCTATGTGGCTGCGGCGCAATACCAGAAGATCCGTAATTTCTCTGTCTGGCAACAGGCGCTGGTAATGGGATCCCTGATCTTCATCGGCCAGTTGCTGATTTTCTGGGTGGAGCATCTGTTTGCCTCGCCCCGCCTCAATACCCGTTTTGTCTGGGCATCGCTGAGTTCCACGCTGCTCTGGCCTTCGGTCTATCTCTTTCTGCGGTATATCCGCCGCCGATTCAACATCAGGTAAACATTATGTCAGCCTGCGCCGTTTTATATCTGGCATCGGCCTCACCCCGCCGCCGGGAGCTGTTATCACTGCTGGATTACCCTTTTGACGTGCTGGCAGTGGATGTCGAGGAACAACGGCAACCCGATGAATTACCGGCTGAGTATGTGCAGCGTCTGGCCCGGGATAAATCGCAGGCCGGCTGGCTGGCCTGCGGTGGCCAGAAACCGGTATTAGGTGCCGACACCATCGTGGTTTTTGAGCAAGAAGTGCTGGAAAAACCACGGGATTTCGCCGATGCTCAGCGTATATTGCAGTTATTGTCAGGTAATACCCATACCGTGATGACGGCGGTGGCGCTTTCTTCGGAACTGGACTGTGAAGTGGTACTGGTCAGTTCGCAGGTCACGTTCCGTAAATTAACGCCGGAAGAGATCCGTCGTTACTGGCAAAGCGGCGAACCGGCGGATAAAGCCGGGGCCTATGGCATTCAGGGTATTGGCGGGAAGTTCGTCAGTCATCTCAGTGGCAGTTATTCCGCTGTGGTGGGATTGCCGCTGCTGGAAACCGATTTGTTACTGCAAAAAGTATTGTCACCACTCATGACGTCAGATTATTAAGGCTGAACTATGTCAACCGAATTGCTGGTCAACGTAACCCCTTCCGAGACCCGTGTCGCGCTGGTGGATCATGGCATGTTGCAGGAAGTGCATATTGAGCGCCAGGCCAAACGCGGAATTGTCGGTAACATATACAAAGGCAAAATCAGCCGGGTATTACCCGGTATGCAGGCCGCGTTTGTCGATATTGGCATGGATAAAGCCGCATTTCTGCACGCCTCCGATATTGTGCCGCACACCGAATGTGTGGATGTAAAAGAGAAAGAGCACTTTCAGGCCGGTAATATTGCCGAACTGGTTCGCCAGGGGCAGGACATCATGGTACAGGTGGTGAAAGATCCCATGGGCACCAAAGGTGCCCGTCTGACCACGGATATCACGCTGCCGTCCCGTTATCTGGTGTTTATGCCGGGCAGTGCGCATGTCGGGGTTTCACAACGCATCGACAGTGAAGAAGAGCGTGAGCGCCTCAAGCAGATCGTGAGTAACCATGTCGACGAACTGGGCGGTTTTATTGTCCGTACGGCGGCCGAAGGTGTCGGTGAGAAAGAGCTGGAACAGGACACCATCTTCCTGAAACGCTTATGGCGCAAAGTGCTGGAACGCCGGCAGAAATATCCGACCAGTCATGTGCTGTACGCTGAGTGGAGTCTGGCCTTCCGTATCCTGCGTGATTTTGTGGGTGATGAACTGGACAGGATCCGGGTCGATTCACGGCAGACTTACGAGCAACTGGCGCATTTCACCGATGAATTCGTACCGGAAATGGCCGGCAAACTGGATTACTACTCCGGGGAGTCGCCGATTTTTGACTTGTATGACGTCGAAAATGAAATTCAGCGGGCGCTGGAACGCAAGGTCGAGCTGAAATCCGGCGGTTATCTGATCATTGATCAGACCGAAGCCATGACCACGATTGATATCAATACCGGTGCGTTTGTTGGTCACCGCAATCTGGAAGAGACCATCTTCAATACCAACATTGAAGCGACGGCCGCCATTGCGCGTCAGTTGCGGCTGCGTAATCTCGGCGGCATTATCATTATCGATTTCATTGATATGCAGAGTGAGGATCACCGCCGCCGCGTCCTGCAAAGTCTGGAACAGGCTCTGGCAAAAGATCGCGCCAAAACCGGGGTGAATGGTTTCTCGCAGCTCGGGCTGGTTGAAATGACGCGTAAGCGTACCCGGGAAAGTCTGGAGCATGTCCTCTGCTCCGAATGTCCTGCCTGCAAAGGCCGGGGACGGGTGAAAACCGTGGAATCCGTCTGCTACGAGATTCTGCGTGAAATTCTGCGCGTCAACCGGGCGTATGATGCCGACCAGTTTGTCGTGTACGCCTCACCGGCAGTGGCGGAAGCGTTGCGTGGTGATGAATCCCATAGCCTGGCGGAGCTGGAGGTGTTCATCAGCAAACAGGTCAAGGTGCAGCCTGAGCCCTTGTACAACCAGGAGCAGTATGACGTGGTGATGATGTAAGTGAACTGGCGTGGCATTGTGCGTGGCGGCGCTGTTTTCCTTTCCGTTATTCTGATGCTGCTGGCAGTGCTGGTTACCGCGCTGCGCTTTGGACTGCCCGATTTACAGCCGCATCGGGACTGGATACTGAAACAGTTATTGCCGGATACGGTGTCATCCGCATCAGTAGCGCAGATTGGCTGGCGCTGGCAGGATTATGGCCTGCAACTGGAACTGCGCGATGTGGCGTTACGGCAGCAAGGCGCCGTCCCGTTTGAGCTCAGTGCCAAGCAGCTGCAATTGCACTGTAATCCGTTCCTGCAGTTCTGGAAAACACACGGTTGTCTGGCCACGCTGCAGGCAGATCAACTGCAACTGACACTGAACTTGCCTAAAGCGGCGGCATCGTCTGCCGAAAGCCCTGACCTGAATGACGTCCTGCCGCTGTTACTGGAGCAGTTCGCGCAGGCCAATATTACCGACAGTCAGATCCGGTTATTCCGTCAGCAACAGTTACTGGCGGAATTTCATATCGATCAGCTCTATGCGGAAAACCGGGGCGGAGCGCACAAGCTTTTTTCCCGTATCTCCGTGGCACAGCAGGCCCTGGTCGTGCCGTTATTGCTGCAGGCGGAATTGCAGGGCGCAGCGCGTCAGGATGCCCTGCAGGGACATATCTATCTGGCGACAGAACCGCATGCCAGCAAACAGCCGGGGGCCTTGTTGCCCACGCCGCTGGCAGTCAATGCACAATCTATCCACGGTTCACTGGCGTTTCAGCTCTGGCTGGAGCGGCAACCTGGTCAGTGGCAGAGCGCATTGCTGCAACTGGGTTTAAACCGTCTTGGCTGGCAGCAGGCCGAACAGCAGCACAGCCTGGAACTGCAGGGTGGAGAAATCGTCTGGCAGCGTCATGCCGATGACTGGCAGCTATACAGCCAGGGATTGCAATTACACAGTGATAATCAGCCCTGGCGGTCATGGCAACTGCAACTGAACAAGCAGGCTGAACAATACACCGGGCAAATGGATCCGTTGCTGCTGAGTGAATTGACTCCGCTGGCGGGGATGTTGCTGCCGGTGGAGTCGGCTGCGTCAGAAGCGCTGCGGACGCTGACGCCGCAGGGCCGGCTGAGCGAATTCCGTTTTTCCCGCGATGAAGCACAGGACAGCTGGCAGTTCAGCGGGCAGATGGAGCAGTTACAGTGGCAGCGCTGGCGCATGATTCCCGGGCTGCATGATGTGGACGCCTCTTTCCATCTGTCGCCACAGGGCGTAGCTCTGACGGTCCAACAGTTAAAACCGCAGACATGGGATTTGCAGCCCTATTTTGAAAAGCCATGGCCGGTAGAGGCGTTTTCGGCCGATCTGAACTGGCAGAAATTGAGTGATGGCTGGGCATTAACTGCGGAACAGGTGCAACTCAAAACCGACGTGGTTACCACCGCAACCCAATTCCGTCTGAGTCAGGAAGGAAAACAGCCCCTGTTTCTGGCGCTGGACAGCGGTGTTGATCTGAAAGATGCCAGTCAGGCGCATTACTATTTTCCGCACGGTGCCATGGGCGAGCCGGTGATCAAGTACCTGACCAGTGCATTACAGGGCGGGCATGCTGAAAATGCCCGCATCCTGTGGCATGGCGCCTTCCGTGATTTTCCGTTCAAAGAGAAAAACGGCATATTCCAGGCATGGGTGCCGTTACGTGATGCCACTTTCCAGTTTGGTGCCGGCTGGCTGCCGTTACGCGAAATGTCACTGGATTTGTTGTTTGAGAATGATCGTCTGGATATGCAAGGCGATCACGCCCTGCTCGGTGATGCCAGCTCGCCGCGCCTGCATGCCTGGTTTCCGAAACTGGCACCAGGTGCCCGTCTGTACATTGATGCCGATATTGCCGGGACCGGTGAAGCGGTCAGCGATTATCTCTACCGCTCTCCGCTGCAGAATTCCGTTGGCAGTGCGCTGCAGGCCGTCCGCATACAGAAGCCATTAACCGGTGAGCTGAAACTGGATATTCCGATGGATGGCAGTCAGGTTAAGGTCAATGGCAAAGTAAAACTGGCAGGAAACAGTTTGTATCTTCCGAGTCTGGATTTACCACTGGAGCAGTTGCAAGGCGAACTGAGCTTCGATGACAATAAAACAGCGATAGAAGAACTGCAGGCCACCTTATGGGGGCAGCCATTGCGCGTGCAGTATGCCGGTGAACAACAAGCCGATGAATATCAGGTCAAACTGGGTCTGCAGGGAGAGTGGGATAGTCAGCGCGACAAGGTATTACCGCAGTTGGCGCACCAGACGCTGCAGGGGCGGGCAAACTGGCAGGGCACACTGGATCTGCATCTGTATAAGGGCGGGCATTATTATTACGATGCCCGACTGACCAGCCCACTGACATCGATGGCGCTGGATTTGCCGGCACCGTACAACAAACCAGCCGGCCGCAACTGGCCGCTGCAGGTCAAAGTCAGCGGTAACCAGAACAGCAGCGTGATCAATGGATCGCTGAATCATGAATGGCAGTTGCAGGCGGACTGGGCTCCGGACCAGAAACAGTTCCGCCGTTTCTGGCTGGATAATCAGGTGATTGAGCGCAGTACCGGCCCCCGTTTACCGTTCTCGGTCAGCGCCATTCTGAGTGAGGCTGATGTTTCTGCCTGGCTGGACTGGTGGCAGCGCTGGCCGAAAAATGGGCTGCAGACCGTCAATCAGCTGTTTCCAAGCGTCGGTGCGGTAGATGTACGGGTGGATAAACTGCATCTGGCGGATCAGCTATGGCGCGATGTCCGGTTTAATATGAGCCCGGATCGTGATGGCAACCGTATCTGGCTGGAGAGCAGTAAAGCGCAGGGTATGATTCATCTGCCGGCTAGCAAGAAGAAACCGATCCGTATTGATATGGCCCGTCTCTACTGGGCTGACAGTGGTGAGGACAAGCCAGCAGAACCGCCGATGAGCCTGAGTACACAACAGGCATGGCTTGCGCGCTGGCCGGACTTATTGTTTAGCTGTCAGGACTGTCGTTATGGTGGCAATACGCTGGGGCAGTTCCGTGGGCATTTGTCTCCGGTAAAACAGGGTGGCGAGATCCGGGATCTGCACTGGCAGGTCGCCAATTCACACTTTGATGGCCAGGCGAGCTGGCTGATCAACAACTATCAGCCGCTCAGCGCGCTGAAAGGCAAATTTGTCAGCAATAATACCGAAGTCTTTCTTGGTCATTTTGGTTTTGATCCCGGGTTAACCGGTACAAAAAGCGAAATGGATATTGATGTTTCCTGGCCCGGCGCATTGATTCAGCCCCGGCTGGGAGCATTGAGCGGTCAGATCAGCGCAGAAACTGGTGAAGGTGTGTTGCGAGAAGTGAAGAATACCGGTGGTAACCGTTTATTGTCGTTGTTCTCACTGAATGCCATTGTGAGTCGTATCAGTTTCGATTTTCGTGATATTTTCGGTGATGGCCTCTATTTCAAAAAAATAAGCTTCAGCGGCAAACTGGACCGGGGTGTGCTGCGTAATGATGATCTGTTGCTGGAAAGTCACTCAGGTGAACTGAAAGGGCACGGGATGGTCGATCTGGGGCGGAAAACGATCGATTATCAGGTGACGTTCTCACCGACACTGACCGGCGGCTTTGGGGTCGCCACGGCATTTGCTATTACGCCGGTTACCGGTATTGCGGTGCTGGCGGCGACGACGATTCTGCAGCCGGTCTTTGATGTGATTACGCAGGTCAGTTATTCCGTCAACGGTAATATCGCGAAACCGGTGATTACCGAACTGGGCCGTAAACAGGAAAAGGTCAAACTACCTTCACCCAAGACAGAGGAGAGCAAGTAATGCAGCTGGTTGCTTTACAACTCAATGCTCAGGCTGACTGGTTACATAACCGGGCTCAGATCGCGGCGTTGTTGCAGCGTTTGCCATTGGAACGTCCCTGTCTGGTTTTATTGCCGGAGAACTTTGCCTGCATGGGGGCTCCCCGTGATTATCAGCAGTTAGCCGAATCGGTAGGTGACGGACCGGTGCAACATCAGCTGAGAGAATGGGCCCGAGAATTTGATATCTGGCTGGTTGCCGGTTCTCTGCCTACCCGGGTCCCGGACGAATTACGAACGCATACCACGTCACTGGTGTTTAACCCGCAGGGTGAGCTGGTGGATTTTTATCACAAACTGCATCTGTTTGATGTCGATGTGGCGGATGCCCGCGGACGTTATCGCGAATCCGATTCCTTTGTGCCGGGAAATGATACCTGTGTGGTGCCATCGCCGTTCGGCGGTCTGGGTCTCAGTATCTGTTATGACGTGCGTTTTCCGGAGCTGTACCGCTTACTGCGTCAGCAGGGAGCCGATATTTTACTGGTGCCGGCGGCGTTCACCAAAGTGACGGGGCAGGCCCACTGGCTGCCGCTGTTACAGGCGCGGGCAATTGAAAATCAGTGTTATATCGTGGCTGCCAATCAGTGTGGCAGTCATGACGGAAATCGTGAAACCTGGGGGCACTCGGTGATTATTGCGCCCTGGGGGGATGTACTGGCTCAGCAAGGCACGCAGCCCGGCGTGATTGCGGCCACGCTGGATCCACAACAAACGGAACATATCCGCAAATCAATGCCGGTCCAGCTGCATGCCAGACTGACACCGGCCTGGAGAGAATAATTTAATGTTGTTATCGCAAGTCAGCGAACGGTTATTGGCCGTAAACGGTCTGGATCAGGACATTCTGGCACAGCAGTTGCGTCAGTTGATGAGTCATCAGATTGATTTCGGTGATTTCTATTTCCAGAGCGGTGTGCATGAGTCCTGGATCCTGGAAGATGGCATTGTCAAAGACGGTAGCTATAACATTGAGCAGGGCGTCGGCGTCCGTGCGATCAGTGGCGAAAAGACCGGCTTTGCCTATTCCGATGAACTGAGTTTGAATGCGCTGCAGCAGGCCGTTATTGCCGCCCGCGGTGTCGCCGGCAGTGGCGGTGATGGCCAGATCAGGATCTGGCAGCCAGGCAGTCCACAGGCGCGTTATCCGGCAGTAGACCCGTTACCCGGATTAGCGCAGCCGCAAAAAATTGCCTTGCTGGAAGAGCTGGATCAGTTTGCCCGTTCGCTTGATCCCCGGATCACGCAAGTCATGGCCTCGTTATCCGGGGTGTATGAAGAAGTGCTGATTGCGGCAACCGATGGTACGCTGGTGGCGGATATCCGGCCACTGGTACGACTCAGCGTGACCGTACTGGCAGAGCAGAAAGCCCGGCGTGAACGAGGCAGCGCCGGTGGCGGTGGTCGCTGTGGCTATGATTATTTCTTTGAAGTGGAGCATGGCGAAAGTCGCGCCCGTGGTTATGTCCGGGAAGCTGTGCGTCAGGCGCTGGTTAATCTGGAAGCGGTGGATGCGCCGGCCGGCATGATGCCAGTGGTGCTGGGTGCCGGCTGGCCGGGTGTGTTGCTGCATGAAGCGGTGGGACATGGTCTGGAAGGCGATTTCAACCGTAAAGGTTCCTCTGCCTTCAGCGGTAAAATCGGACAACAGGTGGCATCAAAACATTGCACGATTGTTGATGACGGTACCATCATGGGGCGTCGTGGGTCACTGACAGTGGATGACGAAGGCACGCCAACTCAGCATACCGTACTGATCGAGAATGGGATTCTGAAAGGCTATATGCAGGACAAGCTGAATGCGCGGCTGATGGGTGTCTCCTCCACTGGCAATGGTCGCCGTGAATCGTACGCGGCCTTGCCGATGCCACGCATGACCAATACCTATATGCTGCCGGGCGAGTATGATCCGCAGGAGATCATCGCGTCCGTGAAGAAAGGCATTTATGCGCCGAATTTCGGTGGTGGTCAGGTTGATATTACCTCCGGCAAATTCGTGTTCTCCGCGTCAGAAGCCTATCTGATCGAAGATGGCAAAATCACGGCACCGATCAAAGGAGCCACGCTGATTGGCAATGGTCCGGAAGCGATGCAGCAGGTGTCGATGGTGGGCAATGATCTGGCATTGGATCGCGGTGTCGGTGTCTGTGGCAAGGATGGTCAGAGTGTGCCGGTAGGTGTCGGTCAGCCGACACTGAAACTGGACGAAATGACGGTCGGTGGTACCCGGTAATAACGAAAACGGCGTGGTATTCCACGCCGTTTTGGTCTGCGATATCGCTTAAAGCTGAGCCTCGAAATGCTCACGCAGATATTTGAACAATTCACGGAACGCCACCGGGGGCTGATTGGCGGCCTGTTCTTTTTTGGCTTTGCTGATTAACTGACGCAGTTTCTGCCGCTCCAGGGTATGGCATTCCGCCAGCACGGCATTGATGGCTTCGTCACCTTCGCTCAGCAGACGATCGCGCCATTTTTCCAGTTTATGCAAGCGGGTGTTGGTACTGTTGTTGCGGCTGCGGATCTGATCCAGTACCGCTTTGATGTCTTCAATATCCCGGTTGCGCATCAGCTTGCCGATATATTGCAGATGACGGCGAAACGCTTCATGTTTGCCCTTCAGCTTATGGCCGGTGGCGATAGCGTCGGTCAGATCTTCATCCAGTGGCACGCGCTCCAGTTCGGCAGGCTTTAAGTTCACCAGCTCCTCGCCCAGTTTCTGCAGCGCAGTGGCTTCACGTTTCAGCTCGCTTTTACTGACGTAATCGTCATCCCAGTCGTCCTGGGTCTGTTTCTGATGATTCATGGTGTCACTCTTCTCTTTATTCCTCTCTTATATGGTAACAGGTATCTGTGATAGCCTGTGAAAAAATGCAGTCGGATCAGGCGAACATGAATTCTCAGGAACAGGTTTTACAGGAACAGCACAAACTCGAACAGGTCATTTCGGATGCGCTGCAGATTGCGCAGGAGCTCGGTGCGGATACGGCCGAAATCTCGATCAGCAAGCAGACCGGTATTTCGGTGAATACCCGTGGCGGTGAAGTCGAGAATATTGAATTTAACAAAGATGGCGCACTTGGCATTGCGGTCTATCGGGATGGTCGCAAAGGCTCATCATCGACCGCCGATCTCAGCACCGCCGCTATCCGTCGTTGTATTGAAGCCTCGCTGGAAATATCACGCTATACCGCAGTGGATGTCTGTGCCGGGCTGGCTGAACGCGAGCTGATGGCCTGGGATGCGCCGGAGCTGGCACTGCTGTATCCGGTGGCCCTGGATCCGCAGTACGGAATTGAGCTGGCGCGTCGCTGCGAGCAGCATGCATTGTCACTGGATAAGCGGATCAAGCAATCTGACAGCGGCAGTTTCTCCAGTCACCATGGCATCAAGGTCTATGGCAATACCCATGGTTTTGTCAAAGGCTATGCCGCCAGCCGCCATTCGCTGAGTTGCGTGCTGATCGGAGAACTGGATGGCGATATGCAGCGTGATTACAGCTACAGTACGGCGCGCGAGCTGAGTGACCTCTGGACACCGGAACGTATTGCGGAAGAGGCGGTGCAACGTACGGTGTCGCATCTCGGCGGCCGTAAAATCGCTACTACCGAAGTGCCGGTACTGTTCCTGCCGGAAGCCGCGAACAGCCTGTTCGGCCATCTGGTTTCGGCGATCAGTGGGGGTAACCTGTACCGTAAGTCCTCGTTCCTGCTGGATAGCCTGGGCCAATCCCTGTTCCCGGCCTGGCTGCAAATCAATGAATATGCACATCTGCCGAAAGGGCTGGCCAGTTCGCCGTTCGACAATGAAGGGGTGCGGACCTGTGACCGGGCCATCATTCAGGACGGTGTGTTGCAGACCTATCTGCTGACCGCCTATTCCGGCCGTAAACTGGGCATGCAATCAACCGGTCATGCCGGTGGGATCCATAACTGGCGGGTTGACGGTCAGGGACAGACACTGGACGCACTGATCAAGCAGATGGGGACCGGTCTGGTCGTCAGTGAACTGATGGGGCAAGGGGTCAATATCGTGACCGGTGATTATTCCCGTGGCGCGACCGGTTTCTGGGTGGAAAACGGTCAGATCGCGTATCCGGTGGAAGAGATCACCATTGCCGGTAATCTGAAAGAGATGTTCAGCCAGATCGTTGCCGTTGGCAGTGATATCGATATCCGCTGCAGTCTGCAAAGCGGTTCCGTGCTGATTGAGCGGATGAAAATCGCGGGCAATTAAGGCGGGATGACAGACGGCGCCAGGGCCGTCTGTTAAGCAGGAATTACTCCGGGGTGCCTTCTTTACGGAAGGTGCGCGGGAAGTTACGCAGTTGTTTGCTGGCTTCGCGACGCTGTTTGGACAGTTCGGCACCCACGATGGTCAGGTCATCCACGCGATCTTCGTAATCGCCTTTCATGTTGTGGATGATTTCCAGAATATCTTCGTAGCTCATGCCTGGTTTCAGGTATTCGGTCAGGTTAGCCAGCAGTGCAACACGTTTCTGATTGTCACGGATTTTGCGGGCATTGTCTTCGATTTCGCGGGTCAGTTTGTTTTTCAGACGAGCCACGCGTACGAATTCCAGAATGTTATTCATTTCGTTGTTTTGCATTGTGTTGTCCACCATATTTCAGCTTGTTGATTCTTCGCTCTGACCACTGTTTTGTTGGCTGTGGTTTACCTTCATCCTGCCATGTTTATGGCGCAAGAGCCAGTCCCGGTTTCAGTATACCGGCCAATTCAGCAGTATCCATACAGACAGTGTGCCTTCCAGCAGATATTGCCCGTTAAATTCCCGCCGCCACAAAGCGGCACAGAAAAATCCGCCAGCCAGAGCCAGCGCCGCCAGCGGGTAATAAACCAGTTCGCCCAGCTGATCAAACAAGGTGAGCATTAGCGTTCGTAACGGCACCGGTAGCCAGATCCCCAGCCAGCCGAGCACGACAAGAGCAGGGACGATCCCCAGTACCAGCGAACTCAGCCGGATTTTCAGGCTGAAGACGTATTTCCAACGGGTGGCGGACATGTATTACCCCTTTTCTTTCAGCATGGCACGAAGGTTGGCAATGCCGGTTCTGCCTTTCTGCTGGCGCTGTTCGGCACTGGCCGGCTCTTTTCGGTTTTCCCACTGCAAATCATCCTGCGGCAACTCCAGCAGGAAACGGCTCGGTTCCGGACGTACCGTATCGCCGAACTGACGGCGTTCCTTGCATAACACAAAACAGAGCTCGGTCTGTGCCCGGGTGATGCCGACATACGCCAGGCGACGTTCCTCATCAATGTTGTCTTCATCGATACTGGTCTGATGCGGTAGCAGCCCTTCTTCCATCCCGATCAGGAAGACATAAGGAAATTCCAGTCCTTTAGAGGCATGCAAAGTCATCAGCTGTACCTGGTCCAGCTCTTCATCCCCTTCGTTGCGCTCCAGCATATCCCGCAGTGTAAAACGGGCGACCGCTTCGCTTAGATTCAGCGGTGCTTCATCGGTCTGGACATCGCCGGCCAGCATATCGGTCAGCCAGCGGTACAGCGTGGAGACGTTCTGCATCCGCATCTCGGCGGCTTTCGGGCTGGGCGAGGTTTCATACAGCCATTCCTCATAGTGAATGTCTTTGATAAGATCGCGGACCACCTCTTCGCTGTTGCCCCGGGCCGCGTTATCACTCATGCGGCACAGCCAGTCACAGAAATGCCGCAGCGCCTGCAGTCCGCGGCCATGCAGATGTTGTTCCAGTCCCAGTTCAAAACTCGCGGCATACAGGCTCTTGCCCCGCTGATTGGCGTAATGGCCGAGTTTCTCCAGTGTTTGCGGACCAATCTCGCGGCGGGGCAGATTCACCACCCGCAGGAAGGCGTTATCATCATCGGGATTCACCAGCAGACGCAGGTACGCCATGATGTCCTTGATTTCGGTACGCGAGAAAAACGACGTGCCGCCACTGATCTTGTAAGGAATGCGGTTCTGCATTAGCACCTTTTCCAGCAGGCGAGACTGATGGTTGCCACGATACAGGATGGCGTAATCCTTCCAGCTGGTCCGGTTCATGAAACGATGTCCCATGATTTCTGCCGCGACCTTTTCCGCTTCATGTTCTTCGTTCTTTGCCATCAGCACCCGCACCGGAATACCGTAATCCAGCTCGGAGAACAGCTGTTTATCAAACACGTGCGGGTTATTGGCAATCAGGATATTGGCGCATTTCAGGATGCGGCCTTTGGAGCGGTAGTTCTGCTCCAGCTTGATCACGTTCAGGCGCGGGAAATCCTGCTGCAGCCGCACCAGATTCTGTGGCTGTGCGCCACGCCAGGAATAGATCGACTGATCGTCATCACCGACCACGGTAAAGCGGGCGCGCTCGCCAACCAGCAGTTTCACCAGCTCGTACTGGCTGGTATTGGTGTCTTGGTATTCATCGACCAGCAGGTAACGGATGCGGTTTTGCCACTGTTCCCGCACTTCGGCATTGGTTTTTAACAACAACGTTGGCAGCAGGATCAGGTCATCAAAATCCAGTGCGTTATAGGCACTCATCTGCTTCTGATAGCGTTCATAGAAGATCGCCGTGCGCTGTTCTTCCGGTGTCCGGGCCCGTTTCAGGGCCTGCGCCGGCAAAATCAGATCATTTTTATAACGGGAGATGCTTTGTACTAATTCCTGTAACAAAACTTTGTCACCCTGTAGCTCCGGCTCGGTCAGCTCTTTGAGCAGACTCATCTGATCGGTGTCATCAAACAGGGAAAAGTTTGCCTTGAGCTGCAGCTGTTTGTGTTCCCGCCGGATCAGATCCAGCCCGAGAGAGTGAAACGTTGAAACCGTCAGACCACGCGCTTCCCGGCGACCCAGGGTTTGCGCCACACGCTCTTTCATCTCTCGCGCTGCTTTGTTGGTAAAGGTGACGGCAAAGATATGACGTGCCTGATAGCTGCATTCGCGGATCAGGTAAGCAATTTTAGCGGTAATTACACGGGTTTTTCCGCTACCGGCACCCGCCAGCACCAGGCAGGGGCCGGAGACATAATGCATTGCATCGAGTTGTCGGGGATTGAGTTTCATGCCTTGTCACCATCAGCGCATCGGGCGGGCAGTATAGCAAAACAAATACAAGATACCTTGTGGGAGGTGTAATTCGATGGCTTACATGAATTCCGGAATCGAGATGAAAACATCGCAGTATGACTGGAAAATGATCGGCCTGATCATATTGTTCTTAGCCGTAGTTGGTGTGCTGGTAACGGTGAAACTGGTGTTTCCGGATATGACCAAAGAGAAACTCTTTGCCATGCTGGGTTCTGCGCCAGCCACAACAGTTTCCCAGCCGGTTCCGGCGGCAACACAACCGGCGGCGGCCGTCACTCCCGCACAAGAACAGCCGGCACAGACTAAAACTGCAGTAACAGCGGCCATCGCATCGGCTGACGTTATCGCGGCGCCGGTAGCCGAGCCCGGCAACGTGAAGCCGGTTCAGCCCACAACAAAATCAGAGCCGGCTGTCACCGCAGTCACAGGCACGCATGCTGTGGCGGATGATACTGCGAGCGCCGCATCAATAGCACCACCGCAAACAACACCATCCCGTTCGAACACCCCGACGCAGATCTCCTGTTCAGCAGAAGATCGGGCCGCCGAACTTTGCCAGTAATGACACGGACAAATAATAATCAGGGAGATAACGTAATGAAAATGAGCTCATCTATTATCGCGGTCAGTTTGTTGATGTTGCTGCAGAGTGCCGGTGCCGGCGCTATCACGCCGGTGCGCAATGCGATTGCTACCGGAGGACAAAATGATACCTATTTCCGGATAGGGGAAGAGCTCAGACAATACGTGATGCCTGAATTACAGAATCAGACCTCAAGAGGTGCAGTCGACAATATCAAGGCGCTCAGTAAATCCAAGGGCGTCTCTTTTGCTATTGTGCAGTCGGATGTATATCAGACCTATGTAAATCTTCAGGAGAATGATCCGGATCCGGCGGTCCGGCAATGGGCTTCTGATCTATTGAATTCATTGCGGGTTGTCGCACCGTTATATAGCGAAGAAATCTATTTTGTCGTGCATAAAGACTCCCCGATGCAGGAGTTACAGGATATTGCCGGCAAGCGGCTGGCGATCGGCCCGGAAGGCAGTGGTACCAATCTGACCGCTAAAAACATCTATTACAAGCTGTTCGGCAAAGCGCCGATCGTGGTGAAACCGTTCATCGAAGAGGGTGTTCTGGGCTCGGATGAAGGGACGCGCTATGTCCGTTCCGCACTCTGGCATCTGGCACATCCTGAGGCTGGTCCGGAAGAGCGCAAAGCGGACGTGGTGGTGATTATCGGCGGTCAGCCACTGCCACTGCTGCAGCGCCTGGGCAAGGATTACAAACTGCTGGCAACCAATATTAAAAATGATGCAACGGAAGCGTTGCTGAAAGACTACAGCATCGGTTTTGCGGATCAGAAAAACTATCCGTTCCTGCCAAAACATATGCCGGTCATGATGGTGCAGTCGTATCTGATCACGGCGCAGTTTCGTGATAAACAGCGCAGTGGCTTTGTGAAACAGTTCGCCGATTCACTGTGTAAAAATTACGATAAATTGTATGAACATGGGCATGACAAGTGGAAAGAGCTGGTCTGGTCTCCCCAACGTCCGCACCTGCCGTCTCTGCTTTCCGGCTGGAAATATTCCGATATCACCACGCCTGTCCTGGAGGCGTGTAATGCCGACAGCACAAGCCAGCCATCACTGGCTGCGGAATCCACGGCGTTACCTTGTACCATGGAAGACAGGGCTATCGGTTTGTGTATGTAACGTGACGGAAAAACACCGTACCACCGCTGGCGGCGGTGGTTTTTTTTCATCATGGATCTGCGCTTTACGCTATCATAGCCACCTTTGTGCGGCAGGTGGTTTCATGTTATGACCTTTTTTGATGTGCAGCGGGTGCGCGAACAGTTTCCGATCTTACAGCAACAGATCAATGGTTATCCGCTGGTTTATCTCGATAGTGCAGCAACAGCCCATAAACCGGAGTGCGTCCTGCAGGCAATGTTTGATTTTTATCGCTCGGATAATGCCAATGTTCACCGCAGCGCGCATACGCTGGCGGCCCGGGCAACGCACAAGTTTGAGCGGGCGCGACAGCGAGTCGCCGATTTTCTCAATGCCCGCAGCAGTCATGAAATCATCTGGACGCGCGGAACCACCGAGTCGATCAATCTGGTGGCACAGACCTGGGGACGCAGAAATCTGCAACCGGGCGATGAGCTCCTGTTATCGGCGATGGAACATCATGCCAATCTGGTCACCTGGCAACAGATTGCTATAGAAACCGGCGCGCAGTTGCGCATCATCCCGCTGCTGGAAAACGGCGATCTGGATATGCAGGCGTATCAGAATCTGTTGTCTGCGCGTACCCGTCTGGTCGCGGTGGTGCAGGTCTCCAATGTCCTGGGGACGGTGAATCCGGTCGCAGAAATCGTGCGGCTGGCAAAACAGGCCGGGGCGCTGACTCTAATCGACGGGGCGCAGGCGGTGGCGCATGCACCGGTAGATGTGCAGGCACTGGATTGTGATTTTTATGCTTTTTCCGGGCACAAGGTCTATGGCCCAACCGGAATCGGCGTGTTGTATAGCCGGCAGGAGTTACTGGCGCAACTACCGCCCTGGCAGTTTGGTGGTGAGATGATAGAAAAAGTCTCTTTCACCGAAACGCAGTTTAGTCTGCCGCCTTTGCGTTTCGAAGCCGGCACACCGGCGATCGCGGAAGCACTGGGATTATCGGCGGCACTGGACTTTCTTTGTCAGCAGCAGGCCGCAGGTGCAGAAGAGTACCAGCAACAACTGTTGCAGCGTTTACTGCAGGGTCTGCAGCAGATAGATGGTGTCTCGCTGGTGGGACAACCGGCACAACGGCAGGGTGTTGTCTCAATCGTTCTGACGCGGGCACATCACCATGATGTTTGCCAGTTACTGGATGCGCAGGGTATCGCCGTACGCAGCGGCCACCACTGTGCTATGCCATTATTGAGTCAATTAGGGCTTGCCGGCACCTTGCGAATCTCTCTGGGTGTCTATAATAGTGAGGAGGAGATAGATCTTTTCCTGCAGGCACTGCGTCAGGCTCTGGAGCTGTTGCATGACTGATTTATCTGATTTGGCGATACATTATCCTGTCGGTGCGGGCATGGCGCTAGACGAACATCATATCCGGCAGTTGTTAACCAACGCTCACAGCTGGGAAGAGCGGTATCGCCAGTTGCTGCAGTTAACCCGGCAGGTACCGGCGCTCCCACCGGAATGGCGTCAGACGGAATTTGAGGTCAGCGGGTGTGAGAGTCGGGTGTGGCTAGTGCTTTATAAAGACGAAGAGGGATTGTATCATTTTGCGGTCGACAGTGAGTCCCGGATTGTAAAAGCGTTGCTGATCACACTTTTAGCTGCGGTTGATCATCAACCAGCTGACAAGATCCAGAGGATCCAAGTAGCATCCTATTTTGCTGAACTGGGATTTGCTCAGCATATAACGCCATCCCGGACGAACGGTTTGGTCGCCGTATGGAAAAAAATGAGTGATTTTTGTGCGCTGTCTGCATAAAATTATAACTGGAGCACATTAATCGGGACCCTACTGAATCATAATAGTTACAGGTTCCCGGTTAATCAGAATAACCAACGGATAATTCCAGGTGGAGGAATCGCATGCTAGACGGATTACCTGCCGTACTGAATAAAGCATCGTTGCGGTTCGTGGCTCAGCCTATTTTTCGCCAGAAAGGTGAATTATATGGTCACGAAATGATGTTGTTACATAAGCAGCATAAAGACCCGGCAATGTTTATGAAAATCGTAAACCATATGGGTTTGCGTCAGAATCTGGATCTCGAAGTTTGTCGTATGGCAGAGCCAGTGCTGCGAACTCACAATTTGACGGGTTGTTGCTGCATTAATCTGTTTGCTGATTCCTTACAGGAAGAGGCAGTCGTCGAAGCATTGTTAATGTTGGCGGACCCGGGTGCCAAACGCTGGGTTATGGTCAACGTGATGAATCTGGATACCAGTAACAAGCAGTTTAATCTGGCAGAAGTTATTGCCGATTTGCGCCAGTGTGGTGTCCGTTTCAGCTATGACGTGAAATTGCTGATGCAAATCACGGCCATGTCTCTGCCGGTCGATACCTTACGTATGGATATCCGTCAGGTTCCGGAAGATCAATGGGCTCGCTGGATTTCATTTGCAGAAAGTAACTGTGTGCCTATGCTGGCGGCTGGTGTGGATGATGAAGCCCGCCGTGAAACATTGTCTCAACTGGGCATTGATTTCCTGCAGGGTAAAATATTTGCGGATATGGTCTTGCTGAACCAGAATCAGACTGCGTAATCCGATATTCTGATTCAGCCGTGTAATCAACCAGAAAATCACAAAAACAACCTGGACGTTTTTGTGTTTTTTTTTGTTTATTTTCCTGCCAGTTTTTTCAGAACATAAGATACCGCGGTGAAACCAAAGGTCGCGGTCACTACGGTCGTGGCTCCGAATCCGGAAGCACAATCCATCTTCATGTTGCCATCACTGCTGGCTTTGGCACTGCAGGTTCCGCCAGCGCCGTCCGGGTAGGTCAGCTGTTCTGTGGAATAGACGCATGGGATCCCGAATTTTTTCTTCGGATCGCGGGGAAAACCAAATTTGCGTCGCAGGTCGGCCCGAACCTTGGCTGCCAGCGGATCCTGGGTGGTTTTGGCCAGATCCGTAATGGTGATCTGAGTAGGATCCATCTGTCCGCCAGCGCCACCCGTGGTGATCAACGGGATCTTCTGTCGTTTACAGTAGGCCAGCAGCGCGACTTTGGCGCGCAGGCTGTCAATGGCATCGACCACGAAATCAAAGCGGGAGTCTACATACTCCTTCAGATTTTCCTCGGTGATAAAATCGTCAATGATATGGATCCGGCAATCAGGATTGATCAGCTGAATACGCTCTGCCATCACTTCCGTTTTTAACTTGCCGACATTGCCCTGCAAGGCATGTATCTGGCGGTTGGTGTTAGTGACACAAACATCATCCATATCAATCAGTGTTAATTGGCCGATCCCGGAGCGGGCCAGTGCTTCTGCTGCCCATGAACCGACGCCACCAATGCCGATGACACAGACATGGCTTTGCTGAAAGCGCTGGAATGCTTTTTCACCATATAAACGGGCTATGCCACCGAAACGCTGAGAATTATCTGACTGCATATTATTAAACGTTCACATCAATATGAGAATTTAAGGATTATATCAGCTTTGTGAATTAAGCTGATGGCCTCCGGTATCCCGAAATTTGTGCTTTTGTTACATATCAACGGGAGACGGCTATTTAGTGATGGTGCTGGATCAGGCAAAATAGTGGCATCTTGCCTTTATGTTGCCTTGGCACATATCCCAGAAATATCAGGAAGAAAACATGATCTGTGAGCACGCAGAAATGGTGAAACGCCAACCGGCGGTTACCGTTGTTATCCCCGCGAAAAATGAAGCAGAAAATATCCGTCCATTGATCAGTGAGATCCGTGCGGCGATGGATGATGTATTTGATTACGAACTGATCTACGTTGATGACGGCAGTACCGATCAGACATTTAATATTCTGAAGACTATCCGGGATGAAGGCTTCCGCAAGCTGAAAGTGATCAGCCATCAGCAATCTGTCGGACAGAGTTTTTCGGTGCTGAATGGTGCGCGAAATGGCAAAGGCGAATGGCTGGTGGTGCTGGATGCGGACGGACAGAATGATCCGGCGGACATTCCAGGCATGTTAAAGACGCTGCAGGCGGCTTATGCGGCTGATCCGAAAAAAGTCGGGATCATTGGCCATCGGGTAACGCGTCGGGATGACTGGGTGAAACGTCTTTCTTCTAAGCTGGCGAATGGTTTCCGTGACTGGATGCTGAAAGATGGTATTCCTGATACCGGTTGTGGCCTGAAAGCGACTCGTCGTGACTGGTATGTGCAGTTGCCGGCATTCAATCATATGCATCGTTATGTCCCGGCGCTGATCCAGAGCATGGGGGGCGAAATGCTGGTGCATCCGGTGAATCATCGTCCGCGTATGGCCGGAGTGTCTAACTACGGCGTCTGGAACCGTTTGTGGGTCGGCTTGGTTGATGTCTTCGGTGTGCGCTGGTTACAGCACCGGGCGAAACGGATTGTGATCCGGGAGATCCTGAATGGCGATTGATTGGCTGGATCTGCCTATTTCTTGGCTGGAATGGACGGGTGTGCATATCACCGGCTGGAAAATTATTGGTTATACCGGCGCGCTGATGTTTGGTGGCCGCTGGCTGGTGCAGTTTGTGGCGTCAAAACGGGCCGGTAAACCGGTCATTCCCCGGCTGTTCTGGTACATGAGTGTGGGCGGCAGTCTGATGACGCTGAGCTATTTTCTGTTTTCTGCCAAACAGGACTCGGTCGGCGTGTTGCAGAATATATTCCCTGCGTTTACCGCGCTCTACAGTCTCTGGCTGGATATCAAGCACCGTGGCTGGCATCGGGACAGGGCTTCGCACTGATAACGAAGTCTGCTTTTCAGGATCCTTTATGATAACTGATCGTAATGTGTTGCAGGGCTGGCAGAACGACCGGCTCAATCTGTTGTTTTTACTCGGTTTGGGATTGTTGATTCTGGGTGCAGGGCTTGGTCTGCGCGATCCCTGGCCGGCGGATGAACCCCGTTTTGCCCTGGTAGCAAAACAGATGGTGGAATCGGGGCAGTGGCTGTTCCCGTTCCGTGGTGGTGAAATTTATCCGGATAAGCCGCCGATGTTTATGTGGGGCATCGCGCTGGGTTATTTCATTACCGGCTCATTGCGGGTCGCTTTTTTGCTGCCGTCACTGTTGGCAGGGCTCGGTTGTCTTGTCCTGACCTATGACATTGCCCGCCGGATCTGGGATCGGGCAACTGCTTTTCGCGCCGGTCTGTTTTTATTGTTTACGGTGCAATTCACGGTACAGGCAAAACAGGCCCAGATTGATGCGCTGGTGACCTTTTTTATCACCCTGGGCGGCTACGGTTTCCTGCGTTTTCTGCTGTGTAATGGCGGCTGGCGCTGGTACTACCTGGGCTGGTTTGCCGCAGGTTTAGGCATTATCACCAAGGGGGTCGGCATTATTGCCGCGCTGATGCTGATTCCGGCGCTGTGGACACATCGCGAACAGATAAAACAGGCCACCGGTGCCCAGTGGTTGAAAGGGCTGGCGGGGCCGCTGTTTATGTTGCTGGCCTGCGCATTGTGGGTCATTCCCATGGTGCTGGTGGTACAGCAGCATCCGTTACCGGAATTTCTGGCGTACCGGGATAATATCCTGTTCCGCCAGACAGTGACCCGTTATGCCAATGCCTGGCATCACATCAAACCATTCTGGTTCTATCTGGTGAATGTCATCCCTTCGTTCTGGCTGCCATGGTCACTGTTGTTGCCCTGGATGGTCTGGCAAACCAAAAGGGATGTGAAACAGGGGCAGCGGCCGGTGATCCTGCTGGTGGGTTATCTGTTGTTGATTCTGCTGTTTTTCTCTGCTTCTGCAGGGAAACGAGGTGTTTATATCACACCGGCAACCCCGATTCTGGCACTGCTGGTTGCTTACTGGCTACCTGAATTGCTGCGCCGGTGCTGGCCTGCGCGTCTGCTGGCTGGATTGAGCTGGTTGCTGAGCGGACTCTTCCTGTGTGCCGGTGTTGTTTTATTACTCAAACCCGAGCTGATTGCCAAACTGGGAGAGATGGATTCACCGGTGTTGCTGGCATTCTCGCTGGGCGTGACAGGGCTGCTGGCCAACTGGTTCCTGCGACGTCAGCCGCTTGCGGCGATACTGACCATGCTGACCATCCTTTGGCTGCATTATGGTTTCTGGTCGTACCCGCTGATGAATCATCTGCGGACACCGCAACAGATCATGCAGGATGCAGGACAGCGTCTGGCGCCGCAGGATGAACTATTGCTGACCAATTTCCGGGAACAGTTCCTGTTGTTCGCGAATCGGCCCTTGTATCACTTTGCCTATCTGCAGGCCGATGAACCGCAGCCGGCAGATGCGGCCGCTTGGGTACAAGCTTCGCCACACCGGTGGGTATTAGGTCCGGGTGATAAATTGAGTAAATGTTTTGCGGCGGATAAGGGTATTGCACTGGGTCAGCGTCATGGTGATGACTGGTTCCTGTTCCGTGCTGATGCCGTCATCCCGGCCTGTCAGTCAGCGCAAAGCTCCGGTGCCGATATCTTCTATTATGCGCCTAAACTGTTGGCAGGAGAGTGAGTATGCATTATCTGGTTACTGGCGCCGCCGGTTTCATCGGTTTTCATGTGGCTGAACGGCTGCTGGCGGCAGGGCATCAGGTGACCGGTCTGGACAACCTGAATGATTATTATGATGTGAATCTGAAGCTCAGCCGGTTAGCGTTACTGCAGGCGCATTCCGCCTTTCATTTTGTGAAAGGGGATCTGGCTGATCGTGCGTTGATGGCTGATCTGTTCGCTAACGGGCAGTTCCGGCGTGTGATCCATCTGGGAGCGCAGGCAGGTGTGCGTTATTCGCTGGAAAATCCGCATGCCTATGCCGATGCGAATCTGGTTGGGCATCTGAATATTCTGGAAGGTTGCCGTCAGCACAAGATTGAACATCTGCTCTATGCTTCTTCCAGCTCGGTGTATGGCCTGAACCGCAAAACCCCGTTTTCGGTCAGTGACAGTGTTGATCATCCGGTCTCTTTGTATGCCGCGACGAAAAAAGCCAATGAGCTGATGAGCCACAGCTATGCGCATCTGTATGGCTTGCCTTGTACCGGGCTGCGCTTCTTTACCGTGTATGGTCCGTGGGGGCGCCCGGATATGGCGCTGTTCAAGTTCACCAAGGCCATTCTGGCCGGGCAGCCGATCGATGTGTACAACTTCGGCGAGATGAAGCGGGACTTTACGTTTATCGATGATATTGCCGAAGCCATTATCCGTTTGGCGGATGTGATCCCGCAGCCGGATACAGACTGGACGGTAGAAACCGGTTCTCCGGCGGAGAGTTCTGCACCATACCGGGTATACAACATCGGAAATAGCCAGCCGGTCGAGCTGAAAACATTTATCCATGAGCTGGAAACAGCGTTAGGGATTCCGGCGCAGATGAATCTGTTACCGTTGCAACCTGGCGATGTGCTGGAGACCAGCGCCGATACGTCGGCACTGGAAGCCGTGATTGGTTTTAAACCGCAGACTCCGCTGGCTCAGGGGCTAGCGCGGTTTGTTGACTGGTATAAATCGTTCTATTCGGTGTGATGAACCGCAGCGGCAAGCAGCGGTTTTAACTGCACTGCCAGTCGCTGGCTGGTCTGTTGCCAGCCAGCGCGCAGTTCCCGTACCAGTGCCGGATAGCCGTCGGCGGTCAGCGGGTACTGTTGCTGGAATTGTCCGCTGTATTGCTGAGAACCGGTAACCAGCGTCCATTCTCCGCTGATCACGGCATGACCATCGGCTCTGCCGTGAAATCCGCGTACCTTGACCTGCAACTGTGCGACATTCTGTCCGGCCGTCTGTCCGTTTTGCCACTGATAAGCCGGTAATTGTTGCCGCAGGCTTTGCAGCAGAGAACGGGTCAGCTGTTTATCCAGCGCTTCTGCCCAGCGATGCTGATTGGCGGTGGTCAGCTGAACATCATCCTGCTGATACACAATGCCGACGCTGTTCAGATAATCAGCCAGGTCAATATCATTAACCGCAACAACGGGTTGCTGGTTGGGCGTTACGACACTGTTCTGTGCCTCTGGTAACGCAATCGCATAATAATGCGGTGCACTCCCGTTGCTGCAGGCCGCAAGCCCCCCCAGTAACAGACCCGTCAGTAATAATCGCAGCTTCATCATTTGGCTTTCCTCGGTTCCGGATCAGTGTCCGCGTCGGGCTGGAACAGTAAGGCATTCGGTTTTTCATTCAGTGTCCGGGCCATCGGTTGGACTTCACGCAGCACCCGGTTCAGTGACTGAATGGAACGGTTCAGCTCTCCGTATGCCGGTGAATTGGCGGAGAGTCCCTGCAGCGTTTTCTGCATCTCTGCCAGTGTTTTCTGCAGTTCGGCCGGTAATTGCTGTGTGCTCTGCTGCGTCGCAATTTTGTCCATGCTGGCACTGACCTGGCGTACATTCGCCATAGCGGCCTCGGTTTCTGTCAGCATGGTCTGGGCGTTTGTCAGCACTTGTTCAATATCCAGCTGGTTCAGTTTATTCAGCAATTGCACCACCTGCTGTTCGATTCGCGCCAGCCCGCCCGGGGCCGTGGGTAGGGTACGATAATTAGCCAGCTCACCCAGACCGGTTGTTTTGGGTAAATCAGGATAAAAATTGAGATCAACATACAGCGCGCCGGTCAGCAGATTACCCGAGCGCAGTGATGCGCGTAGGCCTTGTCTGACTGCGGTGGTAAATTCTTTCTCCCAGTTGGGTAACTGATCTTTATCCATATCACTGCGGATACGGCCCGGCTCAATCCGGATCAATACCGGGATCTGGCGTGAGCGGGCGGTCAGCAGGTCATTGCCCGGTACAGAGAACGGCACGGCCAGCACGCTACCCACCTGAATGCCGCGATATTCGACCGGGGCTCCGGGATTCAGTCCGCGAACGGATTCATCGAAGAGTAATATGTAATCAACCTTATCCTGATAACGACGGATGGTACTGCTGTCCTCATCGGTATAAAGGTTAAAGGAACGATAGCTTTTTACCGGCTGACCCAGTTCCCAACCCGGCGGCACGCTGAAACTGACTCCCCCGGAGAGGATGGTTTCCAGTGTGCCGGTTTTGATCTTGATACCATCGGTCGCGGCCTGTAACTGAATGCCGCGGTTAAGCCAGAAACGGGTATTACTGGTGACCAGCGCATCATAAGGTGCCTGAATAAACAGTTGGTAACTCATCTGCCGGGTATCGGATTTGAATTCAGCCTGTTCCACCCGGCCAACCGTAAAGCCACGATATAACACCGGATCACCGATCGATAAAGCGCTGTCCTGTTCGCTGCTGAGCTCAATCCGTAATCCGGGCGCGTTAGTTGGTGTCACCGGCGGGGTATCAAGCACGGTGAATTCCAGTTTCGACTCTTTGCTTTTGCCGGGCTGCAATTCGAGATAGGAGCCGGACAGCAGGGTATTTAATCCGGAGATACCGCTTTTGCCCACGCGTGGTTTGACAACCCAGAAGCGGGTATCCTCGCGGAGCAGCCGTTCGGCTTCAACGTTCATCTGTGCGGTTACGATGACATGCCTAAGATCGTCGTCCAGGGTCACGGTCTGTACTTTTCCGATTTCCACACTGCGGACTTTGATCGGCGTTTTACCCGGTTCAATCCCCTCGGCATTATCCAGTTCCAGCGTGATCAATGGTCCCTGATGACTGATCGTCGTGACCACCATCCATAAACCGATACAGGCCGCGACAATCGGAATCAGCCAGATCGGTGATATACGTTGTAACTTTTTGATGTTGGCATAGTTATTCGGCACGATTCGTTTCAGCCTCTTTTTCCTGTGGATTAGCACGATCTGAGATGGGCTCATTATCCCAAAGCAGCCGGGGATCGAAACTCATGGCAGAGTGCATGGTCAATATTACCACGCCGGCAAAAGCCAGTGCGGCAGAACCGGGATAAACCGACATCAGTTTGCCCATCCGGATCAGGGCGACCAGCACGGCGACGACAAAGACATCGACCATGGACCAGCGGCCGATGAATTCTGTCAGCCGGTATAACCGGGTTCGTCCCCGGCGGTGATGAATGCGGCCGGCATAGACACTCCAGCATAACCAGGCAATAGCCAGCATTTTTACAATCGGAACCAGGATACTGGCGATAAAAATAACCAGCGCGACCGGATAGGAGCCCATCTCCCAGAGCAAGACGACACCACCAAGTATGGTTGAGTAGGTTTGCTGCCCCAGACTCTCGGTGATCATGATGGGCAGGACATTGGCCGGAATATAGAGAATAGCTGCGGTGAACAGCAGCGCCAGTGTCCACTGCAGGCTATGTGGCTTTCGGGCATGCAGCACACTATGACAGCGTGGGCAACGGTGAGTGCGGAGCGAGACCAGTCCGTGACAGGCGTGGCACAGCGTCAGATGCTGATCGATGGCTCTGCCACGGGGAACGGGTGGTTGCCGCAGGTGTATTGGTCCGCTTTGTTGCAGCCAGAGCCAGTCCCGATCGATGGCGCTGAAGGCTTTCAGCATGGCCAGCGAAAACAGGACATACGCCCAGAAACTGTAACCCAGCTCGATATCCGCTAACGATGCGATTTTTATCAGACTGACCAGCACGCCGATCAGAAAGACTTCCACCATACACCAGGGTATCAACCGGAACAGCCAGAGTGTATAACGTTTACGCAGCCGCTTGCCGCGCCAGTGACCGAGGCGGTAATAGATCAGGCAGATCAGGGTCAGACAGATGGCGGGCAAAATCTGCATGAACAGGAAAACGGTCAGTGCCAGCGCCGGATGCTGTTCTTCCAGCAGGGTCGTTGCCGTCTGATAGAGCGTCATATCCTGATGGATACCTTTGACCGCCATCCCCAGGAAGGGGAAGAAGTTACTGCACAGCAACATGATCAAGGCGGCAATGCTGTAAACCATCGGCTGCAGTCTGGCCTCTGCCGGCAAGGCGCGGAGCTTATGTTCACAGCGCGGGCAGACGGCCTGTTCACCGGGCTGCAGCGGCGGAATCACCATGAGCCAGTCACATTCATGACAGGCGGTGTATTGCACGGCTGAGGGTACATAGGTGCTGCGACGGTGGCGCTTCATCAAATCAGATTTTCTGCTCGGGAAATTAACGGACAGTTTACCGGTTGCAGCTGTTGGCTGAAACTGTTCTTAAGACGAATTTGCGATGAACAACGAGGATTATGGCACAGATAAAACAAAGCCCGCGCATCGCTGCCCGGGCTTTTGTATTGAGCGGAAATTAATCAGTAACGATTAACCACCTACTGCGATACGTTTCATATCTTTCATGTAACCGCGCAGTACTTTACCAACCTGCTCGATTGGGTGGTTGCGAATCGCTTCGTTCACCTGAACCAGAGCCACGTTGTCTACGCCGTTATCTTTCACAGTCAGACCTTTACCGATCACGTCAGTGCCTACTTTCGGCATGATGTGTTCTTTCAGCAATGGTACAGCTGCGTTGGCGAACAGGTAGTTACCGTATTCAGCGGTGTCGGAGATAACCACGTTCATTTCGTACAGACGTTTACGCGCGATGGTGTTCGCGATCAGCGGCAGTTCATGCAGTGATTCGTAGTAAGCAGATTCAGCAATGATGCCTGATTCGGTCATGGTTTCGAATGCCAGCTCAACGCCCGCTTTTACCATGGCAACCATCAGGATGCCGTTGTCGAAGTATTCTTGTTCAGCGATAGTGCCGTCGAATGCTGGTGCGTTTTCGAATGCAGATGCACCAGTCTCTTCACGCCATCTGAACAGGTCAGCGTCGTTGTTTGCCCAGTCAGCCATCATGCCGCTGGAGAACGCGCCGCTGATGATGTCGTCTTGGTGTTTACGGAACAGTGCACGCATCAACACTTTCATTTCTTCAGCCAGTTCAAACGCGCGCAGTTTTGCCGGGTTTGACAGACGATCCATCATTGCAGTGATACCGCCCTGTTTCAGGGCTTCGGTTACGGTTTCCCAACCGAACTGCAGCAGTTTACCGGCGTAGCCAGCGTCGATGCCGTCAGCAACCATTTTTTCGTAGCACAGGATAGAACCTGCCTGCAGCATACCGCACAGAATGGTTTGCTCACCCATCAGGTCGGATTTCACTTCCGCAACGAAAGAGGATTCCAGAACGCCTGCACGGTGACCACCGGTTGCAGCAGCCCATGCTTTCGCGATGGCCTGACCTTCACCTTTCGGATCGTTTTCAGGGTGAACCGCGATCAGTGTTGGAACACCGAAACCACGTTTGTATTCTTCACGAACTTCGGTACCTGGGCATTTTGGCGCAACCATCACTACGGTCAGGTCTTTACGAACCTGAGTACCTTCTTCAACGATGTTGAAGCCGTGAGAGTAACCCAGAGCAGCGCCTTCTTTCATCAGCGGCATAACGGCTTTAACTACAGCAGTATGCTGTTTGTCCGGGGTCAGGTTTACTACCAGATCCGCAGTTGGGATCAGCTCTTCGTAAGTACCGACTTTGAAGCCATTCTCAGAAGCCTGTTTGAATGATTTACGTTTTTCAGCGATAGCTTCTGCACGCAGCGCGTAAGAAACATCCAGACCTGAATCACGCATGTTCAGACCCTGGTTCAGACCCTGAGCACCACAGCCCACGATCACAACTTTCTTACCTTTCAGGAAATCACAACCGCTGGCGAATTCGTCACGGTTCATGAAACGGCATTTGCCTAACTGTTCTAACTGCTGACGCAGGTTCAGGGTGTTGAAGTAGTTAGCCATCGAGAATAGCTCCATCTATAAATTAATTTCTGTGTGTTGTCTGATAACGGTCAGAGTCCGAAAACTTCACTACTATAAACGAGGCAGAACATTGCTGGAAATGATATATTCGGAACGAAATATTGCGTTTTTTGCAACGTAGAGGAGCTGATGGATTTCCGGACATTATCGTTATTTGCACATCTGGCGCGCACGCTGCATTTTGCCAATACCGCCAACCAGATGGCGGTCAGCCCTTCTACGCTAAGCCGGACCATGCAGCGTCTGGAACAGGAAACCGGCTGTGCCTTGTTTGAACGGGATAACCGCAGTGTGGTGCTGACGGCAGAGGGTCGGCGCCTGCTCGCTTCTGCGGAACGCTGGCTGCAGGAGTGGCATGAACTGCGTGACGATTTGCGCCATCCCCGTGAAGCGCTGCAAGGGCGGATCCGGGTGTTCTGCTCGGTGACAGCCAGCTATTTTTTGCTGCCGGAAGTGCTGGGGCGGTTTCGTCACCGCTATCCGCAGCTGGAATTAAAGCTGGAAACCGGGGATGCCGCACTGGCGGTGGATAAGGTGCTGCAGGAAGAAACCGATATTGCCATTGCCGCCAGGCCGGATGCGTTGCCTGCCCGTCTGCAATATTGTCTGCTGCAGCGGGTGCCGCTGGTCTTTATCGCCCCGCGCACCAGCACCAATGTCAGTCAGTGGCTCAAAGACGGTGAACCCGACTGGGCGCAGGTACCGCTCATTGTTTCGCAGCAGGGGCTGGCCCGGAAGCGTTGTGATCAATGGTTCCGCAACAAAGGTATCAGCCCCAATATCTATGCCGAAGTGGCTGGCAATGAAGCCATTGTCAGCATGGTGACGCTGGATTGCGGTATCGGCCTGGTGCCGGAAGCGGTCATTGAGCATAGTACGTTGGGGTCGCAGGTGCGGGTGATCCAGCCGGTACCGGCACTTAAACCTTTCGAAGTGGGTTTTTGTGTTCTCAAACGGCGATTGGAAGAGCCCTTGATTCAGGCCTTCTGGCAAATGGTGCAGCAATAGCGGGTGTCTGCAGCAAATTCACACAAAAAGGTGTAAACTGCAGGCTGAATCATCGGCACTGTACATACGTTTGTGGGGGCTCTGTGAGACGTATGTACAGACAATAAAAGTTTATTAATCGACTCAGGAAAAGTGACACGATGAAAAACATCAATCCTACCCAGACCAAAGCGTGGAAAGCGCTGGAAGCACACTTCGCTGCAAATAAAGATCGTCAGCTGAGTGAATTGTTTGCCGCCGACCCAGCTCGTTTTGACAAGTTCTCCACCACCTACAAAGACAACATTCTGGTGGACTACTCCAAAAACCTGATCACCGACGAAACGCTGGCTCTGCTGTTCGATCTGGCTCACGAAGTGGATCTGCGTTCTGCTATTGATGCCATGTTCAATGGTGAGAAGATTAATCAGACTGAAGGCCGTGCTGTTCTGCACACTGCATTGCGTAACCGTTCAAACCGTCCAGTACTGGTTGACGGCAAAGATGTGATGCCGGAAGTGAATGCGGTACTGGCTAAAATCAAAACTTTCTGCGACAGCGTTATTTCCGGCGAATGGAAAGGCTATACCGGCAAAGCGATCCAGCACGTAGTGAACATCGGTATCGGTGGCTCTGACCTGGGTCCGGTGATGATCACTGAAGCGCTGCGTCCGTTCAAAAACCATCTGCAGATGCACTTCGTTTCCAACGTCGATGGCACTCATATCGCGGAAACATTGAAAAATGTTGATCCGGAAACCACCCTGTTCCTGGTCGCATCCAAGACCTTCACCACGCAGGAAACCATGACCAATGCGCTGTCTGCGCGTGACTGGTTTGTGAATATCGCGGGTGATCAGGCTCATGTTGCGAAACATTTCGCTGCACTGTCTACCAACACCAAAGCTGTGGCTGAATTTGGTATCGACACTGCCAACATGTTTGAATTCTGGGACTGGGTTGGCGGTCGTTACTCTTCCTGGTCTGCGATCGGTATGCCAATCGCGCTGTCACTGGGCTTCGAAAACTTCGAAGCACTGCTGGAAGGCGCGTTTGAAATGGATACCCATTTCGCCACCACCACTTACGAGCAAAACATTCCGGTTCTGCTGGCCCTGATCGGCCTGTGGTACAACAACTTCTACGAAGCTGAATCTGAAGCAATTCTGCCGTATGACCAGTACATGCACCGTTTTGCTGCTTACTTCCAGCAGGGCAACATGGAATCCAACGGTAAATATGTTGACCGTAACGGCAACAAAGTGGATTACCAGACTGGCCCGATTATCTGGGGTGAACCAGGTACTAACGGTCAGCACGCGTTCTATCAGCTGATCCATCAGGGCACTAAACTGATCCCTTGTGATTTCCTGGCTCCGGCTATCACTCACAACCCAATCGGTGATCATCATCCTAAACTGCTGGCGAACTTCTTCGCTCAGACCGAAGCGCTGGCATTTGGTAAGTCTAAAGAAGCAGTTGAAGCAGAGTTCCTGGCGGCAGGCAAAACACTGGAACAGGTTAAAAATCTGGTACCGTTCAAAGTGTTTGAAGGCAACCGTCCTACCAACTCCATTCTGTTCAAGCAGATGACCCCGAAAACATTGGGCGCACTGATCGCCATGTACGAACACAAAATCTTCGTACAAGGTATCATCTGGAATATTTTCAGCTTTGACCAATGGGGTGTGGAGCTGGGCAAACAGCTGGCGAACAAGATCCTGCCTGAACTGAATTCAGATGCAGCCGTGACCAGCCACGACAGCTCAACTAATGGTCTGATCAACACCTGGAAGGCATGGAAAGCGTAATCTTTCCGGTTTGTCAGGTTTGCTCAATGAAAGCCCCTTGATGAAAGGGGCTTTTTTCATTGGGTCACTAATGCCAGCTTATTCTCACCATGGTACAGCTCGACCTGATTCCGGCCATTATTTTTGGCTTTATACAGCGCTATATCCGCTCTGATCAGGACAGCGTCAGCCGCCAAATCATTTTCGGCTACACAGGAAATACCAAAACTCGCGGTGATCACGAGGGGGATAGTATCTGCGCCGGGCGGCAGAAAAGGGGTATCGTTTATCACGTGCTGTAGCTGCTCGGATCTTTTTCTGGCTTCCTGGGGATAGGTTTCCGGCAGGATGATGGCGAACTCTTCACCACCAATCCGTGCCAGAAAATCGGTTTTACGAATATGGTCGCGCAGACGCCAGGCAAATTCCGTCAGTACATGATCTCCCACCGGATGACCATAGGTGTCATTAATCCGTTTGAACCAGTCAATATCGACCATGATGATACTGAAGAAGTGCTGGTTTCGCAGAAAACTCCGGAATTCTTTGTGTAACCGTTGATCAAATGCGCGCCGGTTAGCGAGGCCGGTTAACGCGTCTGTTTCCGATAAATGGCGCAATTGCTGCTCTGCGGCCTCTCTTGCGAGGATTTCCCGGCTCAGACGACGGTTTATCCGGTAAATCCAGGTTGCAATCCCTGCCAGTAACAAGGCAATAACGGAGGCTATTGTGGCAATACGCAGATAACGCAACAGATTGGGCTGATAGTCTTCCCTGTTATAGAGAAAAGCATTCAGTACCTGGTTATCTATGGCTCGGTTATGTTCTGTCATCACTTCGGCGATGCGCAACCAGCGGCCAGGATTCATGTGGCCGATTGCAATGATGTCCGGTTGCATCAGATTCCGCATTGTTCGGGCCTCAAAACGCAGATGCTCCCGCGATTTCTGAGGTGCGTATTTGTTAATGATGATATCGATGATTTCTTCCGGATGAGCCATGGCATAGCGCCAGCCAGCCATGCTGGCCTGATAGAATGCGGCTACCTGATCGGGGTTCTTCTGCAGTTCCGCCTGCGAGGTGAATAACACATCACCATAAAAATCAATCCCATAGGCTCGGGGATCAATTAAACGGTAAGGGATGCCTTTCTGTTCCAGCAGAAAAGGTTCATTAGTGACATAGCCATCATAGGCGTCGACCTGACCGTCAATCAGTGGTTGCAGATCAAAAATGGTTTGTATCAGGTTCAGTCTTTTCGGATCAATGCCTTCCGCCCTGAATGGTTCGAGCAGCTCAAGACTTTCACTGAGCGGAAAAACGGTCATTAACCGTTTATCGGCCATATCATGAATATTTCTGATACCGGATTTTTCCAGCACCAGCCAGCTGACTGCCGAATGCTGCAATGTCGCAGCAAGCGCCACGACCGGTTTACCATTCAGATAATCCAGTATGAGCCCGGAGTTGGAAATGCCGTATTGTGCTTCTCCGCTCACCACCGCATCGACGGGGGAAACGAAAGATCCGTTATAACCATTAGGACGCAATGTGACATCCAGCCCGGCGGCTTTATAAAACCCTTTTTCCAGAGCGGCATAATAACCGGCGAACTGAAACTGATTGACCCATTTCAGCTGAACGACAACTTTCTCCGCTGCTGTGGAAGAGGTAATGAAACTGCTGAGTAACAGCAATGTTATCCACCGGAAAGCCGCCATCAGAAGATCCTTTTTGATTAAACGGTATATTCTTCGCTGCCAGGAAGAATATACCTGCATTCCTTTCCTACTAGTGTAGATAGTGGCACGAGATAACGGGAAGGGTACACAGACTAATTATGGCTAAGCGTCATCTTGGTCATGTATATTAGGATTCAATTGGGTATTTTTATTTGAAGTGTGATCTGTATCACTTAGTTGTGGTGGGCAGCTCAATCAGTAAAGGTGACGGCGATCACAAAAAGTGGTGAGTTGCGTGCGTTATGGTTACAAAATCACCGACTAACCGGTCATTTTGTGTGATCGTGATCACGTCAAAAACCAAGGAGGGGTCGTGATTAATTGATGCGTCTCACAAAACCCCCCGTTCTCAACCCGATTTCCGTAGAAAGTGGTAGATTTATTCATGAGACAACAAATCACGGATCGGCAAATCCGTTACCACAATCCACCATTAATCAGGCATCGAACGGGGTGTTTTATGCTATCACCAGATACCAAGGTCAAGATACAAAATTTTGGCCGTTTTCTCTCCAACATGGTTATGCCCAACATTGGCGCATTTATCGCGTGGGGGTTTATTACCGCATTATTTATTCCAACAGGCTGGCTGCCGAATGAAACGTTAGCCAAACTGGTTGGCCCGATGATTATGTACCTGCTGCCACTGCTGATCGGTTATACCGGCGGTAAACTGGTTGGCGGCGAACGTGGCGCTGTGGTTGGTGCTGTAACCACCATGGGCGTGATCGTAGGTACTGATATCCCAATGTTCATGGGCGCGATGATGGCTGGTCCGCTGGGCGGCTGGACTATCAAACGCTTTGACCGCATGATTGACGGTAAAGTCAAGAGCGGTTTCGAAATGCTGGTTAACAACTTCTCTGCCGGTATTATCGGTATGTTGTTGGCAATGCTGGCATTCTTCCTGATCGGTCCGTTTGTAAAAGGTATGTCTGCTGCGCTGGCGGCTGGTGTAGGTTTCCTGGTTGAAAACAGCCTGTTACCGCTGACCTCTATCTTCGTTGAACCTGCGAAAATCCTGTTCCTGAATAACGCAATCAACCACGGTATCTTCTCGCCACTGGGTATTCAGCAGGCCACTGAACATGGCAAGTCCATCTTCTTCCTGATTGAAGCGAACCCAGGCCCTGGTTTCGGTATTCTGCTGGCGTACATGATGTTTGGTCGTGGTAACGCTAAACAGTCTGCTGCTGGTGCGTCTATCATTCACTTCCTGGGTGGTATCCACGAGATCTACTTCCCGTACGTGCTGATGAATCCACGTCTGATTCTGGCGGTTATTGCTGGTGGTATGACTGGTGTGTTCACACTGACTATGTTCAACGCAGGTCTGGTATCTCCGGCATCACCTGGTTCTATCTTCGCTGTGCTGCTGATGACGCCAAAAGATTCTATTCTGGGTGTTCTGTGTTCCGTAACCGCGGCAACGGCAGTGTCATTCCTGGTGGCTTCTGTATTCGTACGTGCCCAGGGTGCTAACACCAAAGATGAGCTGGATGAAGCTACCCGTAAAATGAAGAGTATGAAACAGGGTAATGCTGCTGTTTCAACTGCTGCCAATGATGATGGCCATTCTCCACTGACTGCAAAACACATCGTTGTTGCTTGTGACGCCGGTATGGGTTCAAGCGCCATGGGTGCCAGCATGCTGCGGAAGAAAATTGAAAAAGCAGGTCTGCCAATTACTGTGGTAAACCAGGCTATCAACAATCTGGATGACAAAGCGGATATCGTGATTACGCATCGTGACCTGACTGACCGTGCAAAACGTCATGCGCCACATGCACAGCATATTTCGCTGAACAACTTCCTGGACAATCAGCTGTATGACAATCTGATCACCCGCTTGCAGGAGGCAAGCGAAGGTCGCCGCCCAAAGGCGGTAGCCGCTAACGAAGACGCTTATCGTGGTGAGAATATGAGTCCGGCGCTGTTCACCTTGGGTAAAGAACACATTTGCCTGGGTCTGAAAGCGAGCACCAAAGAAGAAGCGATTCGTAAAGCAGGTGAAATGCTGGTGGCTAACGGCTGTGTTGAACCTGAATATATTGATGCAATGTTAGAACGTGAAAAACTGGTATCAACTTATCTGGGTGAGTCCATCGCTGTTCCGCATGGCACGATTGAATCCAAAGATAAGGTAAAGAAAACCGGTATCGTGATTTGCCAATACCCTGAGGGTGTGCAGTTCGGTCCGGAAAAAGATGAAGTGGCTCGTCTGGTGATTGGTATTGCAGCCCGTAACGATGAACACCTGCAAGTGATCAACAACCTGACCTGCACTCTGGATGATCCATCGCTGATCGAGCGTCTGGCAACCACTACGGATGTGAAGTTCGTACTGGAACTGCTCAGTGGTCAACGCGCAGCATGATAGCAGGAAGGCCACTCCGGTGGCCTTCTTTACCCCGGATCGAAGGAGTTATATAAGATGAAAGCATTACATTTTGGCGCTGGAAATATTGGTCGTGGTTTTATTGGTAAATTACTGGCGGAGTCAGATGCAGAAGTAACATTTGCCGACGCGAATACACAGCTGGTTGATCAGCTGAATCATTCCCAGGAATATCATGTACGGGTGGTGGGTGATACCCAGCATACCGATGTTATCCGTCACATTGCGGCTGTTCAGGCGAGCAGTGATGATGTGATTAGTCAGATCGTTAAAGCGGATATTATTACGACTGCTGTCGGACCACAGGTTCTGGCGAAAATTGCCGCAACGATTGCGAAAGGCCTGCAACTTCGGTTTGAACAGGGCAACCATACACCGGTGAATATTATTGCCTGTGAAAATATGGTTCGCGGCACCAGCCAGTTAAAACAGGCGGTATTAGCCGAACTGCCACAGCAATACCATGATCTGTTAGAGCAGTATGTTGGTTTCGTTGATTCTGCGGTGGATCGTATTGTTCCTCCGGCTGCAGCCAACGACGAAGATCCGCTGGCAGTAACAGTAGAAAGTTTCAGTGAATGGATTGTCGATAAAAATCAGTTCAAGGGTGATATTCCGCCGGTACAGGGCATGGAACTGACTGACAATCTGCTTGCCTATGTGGAACGCAAGCTGTTTACGCTGAATACCGGCCACATTGTGACGGCCTATTTGGGTAAACTGGCGGGTTATAAAACGATCCGTGAAGCGATTGCTGATGAGGCCATTCAGAATACCGTGCGCCAGGCAATGCAGCAGAGCGGTGAAGTGCTGGTGAATCGTTACGGCTTTGATCGTCAGTTGCATCATGCTTATATCGAGAAAATCCTGACCCGTTTTGCGAACCCATATCTGGTGGATGAAATTGATCGTGTTGGTCGTCAGCCACTGCGTAAACTGGGCGCGGAAGATCGTCTGGTCAAGCCGCTTCTGGGTACGCTGGAATACGGTTTACCTAATGACGCGCTATTGAAAGGAATTGCGGCAGCATTACATTACCGGAATGCTGACGATCCTCAGGCCGTAGAGTTACAGGGCTGGATCGAGCAGGAAGGTGTCGAGGCTGCGTTATTACGCGCTACCGGCCTGAAAGCAGACGAACCTTGTGTGGCCACTATTGTGGCTGAATATCAGCGCATGGCTCAGTGATACACAGAAAAGAGAGGCTAGGGCCTCTCTTTTCTCGTTTATAGTTCAAGCAAATTATAACAACTAAAAATAGACAAGCAGCGCCGGATCAGATTTTCGGGTTTCCACATAAGATTACATAATATGAATAAAGTTAAGATTCCAACCTATCAGGAGGACGCCGTCTTTGAGCGTCTGACTGAACCGGAGAACCCCCGAGGGTTTTTCATTGAAGTTGTAGATATGCTGGAAGACGCTGTTGATCAACTGATGCGCCGGGCTTTCCGTCAGGAAGAGTATGCGGTGAAATATGCGATTGAACCGTTGCTGAACGGCAAAGGACCGCTGGCAGATCTCAATATTCGTTTAAAGCTTATTTTTGCACTGGGGCTGATTTCCTATGAAGCCTCTCAGGATATTGAGCGTTTCATTCGTCTGCGGGATTTCCTGGTGAATGATATTCATGACCACCGCTTTGGTGAAGATTGTGTCAAAGAGCATCTCAACCGTTTACATAGCCTGCAGAATATCAGCATGATGCAGATTGATGAACCGGTAGATAATGGTGATCCAATGCTTTTACAGTTACAGCTTAATCGTCGTGACCAGGTAATTCGCTCCGCATTATTGCTGGCAGTATCATCCGTATTATCTGAATTAGGCAAAGACAGTCCTATTTAAACCTACGACCTCTCCACTAATGCGAAAAGAAAGCTCCACAGCAACGCTGATGGAGCTTTTTTATATCTGATAAATCAATTGCCTCCTCCTACGTAAGCGTTGGTAACCAACTGAAATAAGCCGGCTGTTTGCTATGAAAAAAAACGCCACAGCTATTGCTGTGGCGTTTTTGCGATTAGAAAGCCAGATCCATTCTGCATATTGCTGAAGCAGGTGAAAGCTCAGCAAACCACTATGACATCAACGACAAGACACAGTGTAATCTGTGTCTGACATTTTTCCTTTGTCCCCGGTTTCTTTCACCTGTCTGTCAGAAAGCAAAAAGCCCCGGCTTATTCAGCCGGGGAGGGGGCACACAAAAATGGAGGGAGCTAGTTCCATTTGTGATGAAACAATTAAGCTTCCTGAGTTTCCATTGCTGGTTTCAGCATGGCGTACATCAGGCCAGTCAGTGCAGTACCTGCAGCGATAGCAACCAGATACATCAGTACGTTACCAACCGCATTCGGGATAGCCAGTACGAACAGACCACCGTGTGGAGCCATCAGGGTGCAACCGAACAGCATAGACAGAGCACCAGTCAGTGCGCCACCAGCCATGGTTGACGGAATAACACGCATTGGATCACGCGCTGCGAATGGGATGGCACCTTCAGAGATGAAGCACAGACCCAGAACGAAAGACGCTTTACCTGCTTCACGTTCAGCTTCAGTGAATTTGTTACGGGCAACAAAAGTCGCCAGACCCATACCCAGTGCAGGCACCATACCAGCAGCCATGATGGCAGCCATTGGCAGGTAAGACTGGGAAGCCAGCAGACCAACACCGAAGGTGTAAGCCGCTTTGTTTACCGGACCACCCAGGTCGAAGCACATCATCGCGCCCAGCAGGATACCCAGCAGAACAGCGTTCGCAGAGGTCATGCCAGCCAGGAAGTTAGTCAGGCCAGTCATTGCAGCAGAAACCGGGCCACCAACGATGTAGATCATGACCAGACCGGTGATCAAGCTGGCAATCAGCGGGATGATCAGGATTGGTTTCAGAGCTTCCATGGTTTGAGGCAGCTTCACGTTATCAGCAACAAATTTAGCGCTGTAACCAGCCAGGAAGCCGGCAACGATACCACCTAAGAAGCCAGCGCCCAAAGAGCTTGCCAGCATACCGCCGATCAGACCTGGAGCCAGACCTGGACGGTCAGCGATAGAGAACGCGATGAAACCAGCCAGAATCGGAACCATCAGCGCGAACGCGGAAGCACCACCGATCTGCATCAGCGCTGCAGCCAGAGTGCCCTGTTCTTTAAATGCTTCGATACCGAACACGAAAGACAGCGCAATTAACAGACCACCCGCAACAACCAGTGGCAGCATGTGAGAAACACCGGTCATCAAGTGTTTGTAGACACCTGGCAATTCAGCTTTACCTGAATGAGCCGCAGCAGCAGTTGCCCCACCCTGGAAGACGTTCTGGGTTGCCAGCGCGTTGTCCATTTCCTGTGCAGTCTTTTTCAGTGCTGCGCCAGTGCTGGTTTTGTACAGTTTTTTGCCTGCGAAACGAGACAGATCCAGTTCGATATCTGCAGCGATGATAACAACATCAGCCTGCGCGATTTCGTCAGCCGTCAGTGCGTTTTTAGCACCAACAGAGCCGCGAGTTTCGACTTTGATCCAGTAACCACGTTTTTTCGCCTCTTCTTCCAGTGCTTCGGCAGCCATAAAAGTATGGGCAACCCCTGTTGGACAGGCGGTTATAGCAACGATACGTTTGCTCATTGGGGACACCTTGGGTTTCTCTTGGGTTTGCTGAGAAGCAACCGCCTCAGCTGACGTCACTGTCGCTGCTGCGGCTGCCGTTTGTAAGAAAGCTTTTGCGTCCGGGATTGCATCCATTACACCAGACTGGTAAACGCGTTTACCGGTGAAACGGGCGATATCAATGTTGTCGCCGGCAATAACGACCAGATCTGCAGTGCTGATTTCGTCTACAGTCAGTAATTTTGCTGGTTCAATGTTGTTATGACATTCAACAACGGCATTCCAACCCAGGGAGGCAGCCGCTTTTTCCAGAAGACCTGCGGCGATAACACTGTTGGCAATGCCACTCGGACAAGAGGTGACAATTACAATATTCATATGTTTATTCCTTAACCTAATCTTTTCACGTCAATACGCGCCATCATATCGGCCAGCTGCTGTTTATTAGGAACACCCACACCAATCTGGGTTACAGCCAGAGCAGACACTGCAGAAGCAAGGCGCAGGATCTGTTCTTTATCCATGCCCTGACTTAAGCCCCAGGCAAAACCTGCCACCATGGAGTCACCGGCACCGACCGTGCTGACAACTTCCATACGGGGTGGTTTGGCTGCCCAGCATTCGCCATCTGCACACCAGAGCACACCATCCGCACCGCGAGAGATCACGACGTTGGCGATACCCTCTGCGCAGAGTTTTTCGGCCTGAGCACGCAGTGCTTCTTCGGTGTCCAGTGGTTGTCCGGCCCATTCAGCCAATTCAACTTCATTCGGCTTAATGAGGAACGGTTTGGCTTCCAGACCTTTGACTAAAGCTTCTTTACTGCTATCAAACAGTACTTTCGCACCCTTTTGTTGCAGTTTGGCGATCAGGTCACGGCTGGCTTCAGCACTGATACCGCGAGGTAAGCTGCCTGCAAACACGATATATTCGTATTGTTCCGCCTGACGTAATAAACGAGCTTCGAACTCTTTCAGCTCATCGTCAGCGACAGCCACACCCGGAAAGTTCAGATCGGTCACATCACCGTTCTCTTCCACCATTTTGACGTTAATACGGGTATCACCCGGTACAGCCATAAAATGATCAGTCAGGCCGTATTGCTTGAACAGATCACGGAAAGCCTGCTGGTTTCCGGCGCCGAGAATGCCGCTAACGGCAACTTCAGCTCCCAGATCGCGTAATACACGGGCAACGTTGATACCTTTCCCCGCCGGATGCAGACTGCCTGATTTAACCACGTTAACGCTGCCAACCTGGATTTGACCGATATGACCGGTTAAATCCAGCGCAGGGTTAAGGGTTACAGTCAGTAAAGGCTTACTCATGGCCAGGGCCCTCACCTAAACCTTCGGCAATGGACTGACCGATTTTGGCGATAGCTTGCTGCGCATCATCGCCCTTAGCGATAAATTGCAGACGATGGCCGCTCTTCACGCCCAGGCTGACAATCTTCATCAGACTTTTGGCGTTGACGGATTTACCATCACCGTCCAGGTTGGCAACCCAGATTTCGCTCTGGAATTCTTTGGCGACTTTAACCAGTGTCGCGCTCGGACGGGCATGCAGGCCGTGCGGATTGGTAATAGTGAATGTACCTTCCAGACCTTCAATCGGTTTCTCAGTCAGCAGCTTGATGGCTTTCATGCTGTCAGCAGACCATAGCTGAGCGACGTTTTGTTCACTGATCATATCGACCAGACGTTCTAAGACAGGTTTATGCAGCGCATCCTGTGCGGCGATCAGCAGCAGACCCTGAACAGGCTGGCCAGCATGCTGGAACGGCGTTGCAGGACGAACCAGTGAGACGGCAGTGCGTTTGACACCAACATTGGTGCGAGCCAGCCACAGACCCTGACCCATCCATACCGGAGAGGAAGCCTGGATATTGGAAGTGCCGCTTGCATCCAGTGCGCCGCCGTTTTGCAGTAATACACAGGCGGTTGATTGCAGACCCAGAATGTCCTGAGCAGAGGCCTGCAGTTGTACAGTGCTGTTGTCTAACAACAGTGTCGGAGTAGGTTTCTGACCACTCAGTAATTTAGCTAAATCAGCAGTGCTCTTGCAGTGCTTGATATAATCAGCAACAGAATCGTCAGCCAGAACGCGGGTCAGCTGACGCAGAATGCCCAGATGTTCGTCTGAACGGGCGGCGATACCGATAACGACATGCGCAATCTGACCATCACCCCAGTTAACGCCGTCAGCAAAATGTAATACACGAACACCGGTCTGTTTGACCTGTTCACGGGTATCAGTGGTACCATGTGGAATAGCAATACCGTTACCCAGATAAGTGGAGTTCTGAGTCTCGCGACGCAGCATCCCATCAACATAAGGTGCTTCGATCAGCCCCGCCTCGACCATCTTCTGTGCCACCATACGAATGGCACCTTGCTTGTCATCGGCTTTAGCCCCCAATTGGATATCTTGTTCCGCCAGTGTCAGCATGGCGTGTACCTCTCTTATAGTTGTGTCAGATATATAACATAGAACAAATCGTAGAACTCAAACGATTCACCCATCCATATTCTGATCTATTTGCTGCAACCTTGGGTAGTAAGTTTGCAACTCTCGTTTTGCCAAAAAATAGATTAATCGTTTCAGTTCATATGCTGTATCGTTTCAGCTAGATATTCAAGAGCTGGTTAATGTATAATCACCAGTAATTTGAAGTAGTGCACAATATACAGCAATAGCAAACGAGATAGGTCCCCAATGAAGCTTGAAGAGATCGCGCGTCTGGCGGGCGTATCCCGCACAACAGCAAGCTATGTGGTGAATGGCAAGGCTGAACAACACCGTATCAGTGAAAAAACCCGTGAGCGGGTAATGGCGGTTGTCAATCAGTACAACTATAAGCCTGATCAGGCCGCGACAGCGCTACGATTGGGCAGTAGCCGGCTGTTTGGCTTTATTCTGCCTGATCTCGAGAACACCAGTTATGCCCGTCTGGCGAAACTGCTGGAGGCGGGGGCCCGGGCACATGGTTTCCAGCTGATCATCACCTGTTCGGATGATGATCCGGAAACAGAAAAAGCGCTGGCGGAAATGCTGATCTCGCGCCGTATTGATGCTTTGCTGGTGTCTACTGTATTGGATCCCTATAACGATTTTTATCCCCGCCTGCAGCAGAAAGGCTTGCCGGTGATTGCGATTGACCGTGCGCTGGATGACGAGAAATTTGCCTCTGTCATCAGTGAAGATCTGGACGGCGCGATCAAACTGACTAATTCTTTATTATCACCACTGCCTGCCAGTATCGGTTTGCTGGGTGCCGTCGCCGATCTGGGAATTTCCTGTGAGCGTGAACGCGGCTTCCGTGCTGCCTTGCGCGCGGCCAATATCCCGGTGGAACCGCTGATTGCTTATGGTGAACATTTCAGCCGCAGTGAAGGTGCCCGGATCTGTGCCGATTGGATCGCCAGAGGCGTGATGCCAGAAGCGCTGGTGACAACCTCGTATGTGCTGCTGGAAGGGGTGCTTGATACCTTGCAGGGATATCCGGAGCTGATGCAGAAACTGCGGTTAGCTACTTTTGGTGATAACCAGTTACTGGATTTTCTGCCGGTTAAAGTAAATGCCTTGCCGCAACAATTTTCACTGATTGCTGATCGGGCGCTGGCATTGGCACTGGCAGCCACAGAACATCATTACCAGCCGGGCGTTGATGTTATTCCGCGTCGTCTGAAAGTGCGCAGTCATACCGGATGAGCGGTTACTGATGGTGTAAAAATCTGATTCTGAATAGTACAGGTATGGAGCGTAATATGAAGATAGCAATGGCCAGTGATCATGCAGGGTTTGCTCTGAAAGAAGAGATTAAAACCTATCTGCAGAACCTGGGACATGAAGTCCTGGATTTCGGGGCACACAGTGAAGACGCCTGCGATTTACCTGATACGGTTTATCCGGCGTCGTTAGCGGTGGGTGAAGGTAAAGCGGATCGCGGGATTTTCGTTGATGGCGTGGGTTATGGCAGTGCCATGATTGCCAACAAAATTTACGGTGTTTACGCGGCGGTCTGCCAGGATCCTTTCTGTGCCAATCTGGCGCGTTCCCACTCTGATACCAATGTGTTGTGTATCGGCGGCAAGATTATCGGCTCAGCCATTGCGATGGAAATCGTGAAAACCTGGATGACGACCGAATATCTGGGCGACACCGAAGAAAAATATCGTCGCCGGGTAGGGAAAGTACAGGCGATTGCAGAAAAACATCTGCAAAAACTCGGCTGATTTTTCCGCAATGCGGGCTATTGCAATGATGGCCCGCATTTCCAGAGATCTTAGAAAACGGGAATCATCTTTACAGATGGCGGATTGTTTTTTCCATTAAAAAACCGTCTAATCAACTCCTCTTTCCTCGCCGTACTTTTCCATACTATGAGTTCTGTATCTGTCGTCCGATCTCAGTCACTGTTTCAGATAACCTGGCCATTATTTATTGATCTGGCGCTGCACTTTCTGACGGCAGCACTAAACACCTTCATGATCAGCCATGTTTCTTATCAGGCAGTAGCTGCGTTGTCTGTGGGAAACCAGTTCTTTGATGTCAGCATTACCCTTTTCAACTTTGTAGGTATTGGTTCCAGTGTTGTAATCACTCAGTATCTGGGGGCTGGACAACGGGATGTCGCCAGAAAAGTGGTACAGCAGTCGGTTGGTTTTAATGCCTTAATCGGTTTAATGGTGGCGCTCGGGGTATTTTTCGGCGCGACGCCAATCCTGCAATTGATGAATATGCCTGAAAACCTGCAGGCCATGGGGCATATCTATCTGCAAATTATTGCGTTGTGTCTGCTGCCGGAAGCCATTGCGCTTTGTCTGGCGGCCAGTCTGAGGGCTTACGGATATACCCGGGAAGCCATGTATGTCACGGTGATAGTCAATCTGGTCACTCTGGTTGGCAATGCCCTGCTGCTTTATGGCTGGTTTGGTTTGCCGCAGATGTCGGTCGGCGGTGTGGCCTGGTCGACGGTAGTCGGACGTATTGTGGGCGTCATGTTGCTGGTCTGGCTGATTCGTCAGCGTATCGGTTTACAACTGCGCTGGCGTGAATGTTGCCGTTTTTCCACTGAAATCATTCGCAAGATCATGAAAATTGGCTTACCGGCGGCCGGTGAAAATCTGTCGTGGATGTTGCAAATGATGGTGATCACGTCCTTTGTCGCGCTGCTTGGCGACAAAATGCTGGCAACCCAGTCTTATTTCTTTCAGATCAGTCTGTTTGTGATGTTATTCGGGATCGCGATCGGCCTGGGTACCGAGATCATGATTGGTCATCTGGTTGGTGCCGGGGAGCTGGATCAGGCCTATCACCGTCTGATGCGCAGTCTGAAGATCGGGCTGGTGGTGACGGTGCTATCCGTCATGCTGGTCGTGATATCCGGCCCTTACCTGATGAAGTTATTTACTTCGGATGCCATCATTCTGGCGACGGCCGGTCAGCTGTTCTTGCTGAGCCTGATTCTGGAGCCGGGACGTACCTTCAATATTATTGTGATCAGTTCATTGCGGGCCACGGGTGATGCCCGGTTCCCGTTCCGGATGGCACTGCTTTCCATGTGGGGCATTGCTATCCCGGTGGCGTATCTGTGCGGTATCCACTGGGGCTGGGGACTGGTTGGGATCTGGTGCGGCTTCGTTGTGGATGAATGGGTGCGGGGACTCACGATGTTCTGGCGCTGGCGTAGCCGTCGCTGGGAGAAAAAAGTGCTGGTGCAGCGTCCCGCATCAGCCAGACAGGCACCGTAGTACCTGTCTTTTCGGAATAAAACATCAATCCTGCTGCAAGGCCGGATTACCGCCCAGCGCCTGATACAGCGCCATCTGGGTGGTGAGTTGCAGATAACGGTTTTGCAACAGTTCTTTTTCGGCACTACGGCGGTTTTCCTGCTGTTCCAGCCAGTCCTGCATTGCAATCTCGCCAGCGTGATAGCGTACGGCGGTGATCTGTTCTGTTTGCCGGGCTAACGCTAATGCATGTGTCAGTTGTGAAGCGGCGTTCAGATAATGCTGACGGGCGGACAACTGATTCTCCACTTCGGATAAGGCGGTATAGAACGTTTGCCGGAAATTGCGGATCGTCTGTTCGTAGACAACCTGTTGCTTGGCGATATTCAGGCGGGTCGTCTGCCATTCGACAAAAGGCAGTGTGAGCCCAGCACCCAGGCTGCCGGCCGGATTGTGCAAAACGGACTGTAACTGCCCGCTGCTGGTACCTAATGCACCGGTCAGGCTGAATGTCGGATAGTAGCTTTTGGCTATGTACTGCCGGGTCGCATATTCAGAACGTAGCCGTAACTCAGCGGCTTTCACATCAGGTCGGTGTGCCAGGACATCGGCCGGTAAACCGGCCGGGATTTCCGGTATGGGGGTCGTTGGCAGCGAGTTCGGTAGGGATGAACCTTTTCCCGGCGGCTGATCGAGCAAAATGGCCAGTGCATTCTGGTTTTCCTCTCTTTGCCTGAGGAGATCTTCCAGACTGGCCAGCTGACTGGCGACACTCTGTTCAGCCTGTAAGACATCCAGTTTGCTATTGGATCCAGACTGATACTGAGCATTCGCTATTTTTAATGCCTGTCGGGTATATTCCAGGCTCTGCTGGTTAATCCGGATTTGCTCATTCAGATAACCCTGTTTCCAATAGAGGGTTGCCGTCGTGCCAATCAGTGACAACGCCGATGCCTGCCGATCCTGTGCTGTCGCCTCAGCTTCGAAATTGGCAGCAGCCCGTTCATCGGCCAGCTTTCCCCACAGATCAAGCTCATAATTCAGGGAAAGGGCCGTGCTGTATGTGGTCGTATTGGCATTATCCGCAGCGGTATCCTGCCAGGTCTTTTGCTTTTCTGCGCCGAGAGTGGCAGTCACATCCGGTATCAGATTGGTGGCCGTGAGGCCTGCATTCAGACGAGCCTGTCTGACTTTTAATGCGGCTACCGCCAAATCGTTATTTTTTCCCAGTACCTGCCGGATGAGCCGATCCAGTTCTGGATCCTGAAAAGCCAGCCACCAGTGATCTTCTTTAAGAATATCGTTGGCTGACAATGTGCCGTTCTTCCACTGTGATGGAACGGCCGGCGACAGGTCCGGCTGCGGTGGAGGTGTAGTGTGCTGACTGCAGGCCGCTAACAGGCAGAACGAAAGATAGAGATACAAGCGTTTATTCACGGGTGAGGGCCTCAATGGGATTAAGCCGGGCGGCGTTGCGGGCAGGCAGGTAGCCAAAAAGAACACCAATCAGTGATGAACATAAAAACGCGGCAATCAGAGACCAGACTGAAAAAGCCATTTGCATGCTGCTGACCAGCATGGAGAAGATGATGCTGACACCAAATGAACAGACAATGCCCAGCGTGCCGCCAAGCAGACAGACCATGACCGCCTCGATCAGAAACTGCTGCAGAATATCCTGCTGACGAGCACCGACCGCCATGCGGATCCCGATTTCTCGGGTTCGTTCGGTAACGGACACCAGCATGATGTTCATCACCCCGATACCACCCACAATCAGCGAAATCACGGCAATGGATGAGATCAACAGTGTCAGAGTAGCCGTCGTTTTCTCTATCGTTTGCAAAATACTGTCACTGTTACGGGTATAGAAATCTTTCCGGCCATGGGTCCGGGTTAAGAGTTTAATAATCTGCTGTTCCGCAACACTGCTGGAAACGCCCTCCTTGATCCGAACAGAAACAGAACTGAAATAATGCTGTCCCATCAAGCGATACATCGCCGCCGTATAGGGCAACCAGATATTCAGGTTTTGTGTGTCAAAGGTGCTCTTTTTTTCTGCCGTGACGCCGATGATACGGCAGGGCAGATTATTCAGCAGGAGTACGTTTCCGACGGGGTTGATGCGTTCCCCATAGAGTTTGAGTCGTGTGTTATGGTCGATCACTACCACTGGTTCCAACTGCTCAACCGCTTTCTGATCAAAGGATTTGCCAAATGCCATCTGCAGGTCCTTTACCTGAAAATATTGTCCGGCAACACCAAATACCATGGCACTGAGCGCTTTGTCTCCATTACGAACCAAGGCGGTAGTACTGACGCTGGGGGTAACACTGTCGGTATAAACCTGCCCGTTCAGCAAAGGCAAATCCTGGGGCGTCAGTGTCTGAATGGCGCTGGCATTTCTGTCTCCCCAGTCTTTACCGGGATAGATATCGATAGTATTGGTTCCCATCGAGCTGATATCGCTGATGACTTTGTTACGGGCACCCTGACCGACCGCAACGACGCTGACCACCGCGGTGATCCCGATAATGATACCCAGCATGGTTAACAAGGTTCGCATCCTATGGGTCAGCATGGAAATCCAGGCCATTGTGAAGGCTTCGGAAAATCGTGACCATTGCCGGCTCCACCAACTGGCTGACTGCTGATCCGAAGGCTGCATCGTGAACTGTTTTTCAGTCCGGGGTGAATCAATCGCACAAGCTGTCTGACGACGATCCGCAATGATATGCCCGTCACTGATTTCAATAACGCGTTCCGCATGTGCCGCAATATTCTGATCGTGTGTAACCAGTACAATCGTATGGCCCTGCTGGTGAAGCTCCCGGAGGATCTGCATCACCTCCTTGCCACTTTGGCTATCCAGGGCACCGGTGGGTTCATCAGCCAGAATGACGTCACCGCCATTCATCAATGCGCGGGCAATACTGACGCGTTGTTGTTGTCCGCCGGAAAGCTGACCCGGACGACTATTTTGCTTGTCGGCCAGTCCTAAACGTTCCAACAGAGAATTGGCCCGCTGGAGCCGCTCATGTTTGTGCTTTGCCGCATATATCGCCGGGATCTCTACGTTACTTGCGGCTCTCAGATGAGGCAGCAGATGGTAACGCTGGAAGATAAAACCGAAACAGTCCCGGCGCAGATCGGCCAGCTGATCACTGTTCAGCGTCGCTGTGCTCTGGCCATTAACCAGATAGTCACCACTGCTGGGATGATCCAGGCATCCCAATATATTCATTAGTGTTGATTTGCCTGAACCGGAAGCCCCGATGATCGCCACCATCTCTCCCGCATGGATGTTGAGGCTGACTTCGTGCAGTACGGTAAGGCGATCATCGCCACTCTGGAAATGGCGGTTGACCTGCTTCAGCGCCATTAATGGTGTTGGCTCAGTCATCATTAAGGCCCGGGTGGAGGAGGCATCATTTGCCCGGAACTGCTGGTGGCTGCGCTGCTCTGGCTGTCTCCCAGAATCACTTGCTCACCTTCATTAAGACCACTAATGACCTGAACATTCAGGCTGTCTTTTAAACCGATCTGAATGATTTTATTTATCACGCGGTCTTGTTCCAGGACGCGGACAGTGGCTTGCTGCCGTTCGTTGTTTTCGATGGCCGCGACGGGTACGAGCAATACATCCTTTGCCTCGCCAGTGATGATGGTCACCTGTGCCGTCATTGACACGCGCAGTTTGTGATCCGGGTTGGCGACATCAAATAAGCCATTGTAATAAATCGCACTGGATGACGAAGAGGATGAGCTTGATGAGCTGGAGCTGCTGGATGAGCTGTCATCATCGCTGCTATCCGCGGTGGATGCCGGTTCGATAGCCCTTAATGTCGCATAATAGCGTTTGTCCGGCTCGCCCAGCGTGGTAAACCAGACTTTCATGCCGGGTTTCACGTTGATCACATCCGCTTCTGAGATTTCGGCTTTGACGGTCATGGTATCGAGATCGGCCAATTTGATAATGGTCGGTATCGATTGGTTCGCGGTGACTGTTTGTCCCTGCTTGGTCACCACAGAAACAACGGTTCCGCTGATAGGGGCGTTGATGCGGGTATAACCCAGATTGGCTTTGGCTGTATCGACAGCGACCTGTGCTGATTTTACTTCAGCATCCAGCTGGTTGATGGCGGCGCGGGTTGTATCCAGAGAGGCTGCGGCATCTTCCAGGCTGGCTTTGGAGGTGGCATCCTGTTGCCACATCATCTGTTGTCGGCGGTAAGCCTGCTCATACTGACGAAGCAGAGCCTGTTTGGCCTGTTTCTGAGCCTTCACGCTATCCAGATCAGCCTGGGCCTGACGCAGTGTATATTGTTGCAGTATGGGGTCAATTTCGGCAATCAGCTGATCTTTCGTGACCTGATCACCTAAAGCCACTTTGAGCGATTTTAACTGGCCGGAAACCTGCGCACCGACATTTACCTGATTCACGGCATTTAATGTTCCGCTGGCTAATACCGTTTGTTCAATATTGCCATGCAGTACCGGTGAAGTTAGATACTCGACAGGATCTGTCCGGGTGGTTATGCCGAATGTTGCTGCTAATACCAGTAACGGCAATAGAAATAATAATGATCGTTTTTTGGTTAATGTCACGAATCAGCTCCGCACTCTTCTTCGTGGACATCATATCTATTGCCGGCAGGGTATCGGCGGAGTTTTACATTCTTTTATTATAACTGGTCCGCGGATTGCCTCTTCCGGTGAGTAAACCATCGAGGCCAGAATATATTGAGCAGTAATCCCATTAAGACCAGCAAAATACCTGACCATTGCCAGAGATTCAGTTGTTCATCCAGGAAAATACGGGCACACAACAGACCAACCAGAGGGACCAGCAGGGTAAGCGGTGCGACCTGTGCCACCGGATAACTGCGTAACAGTCTTCCCCAGGCAACATAACCATATAGCGTCGCAACCAGCGCCAGATAAACGACGGACAAAATGGAATGTAGCTGAATATTTTGCAGGCTTGCTACGATCAAGTCAGGCCCTTCCAGCCAATATGAGGCCAGGACGAAAGGAACAGGAGGGATCAAGCCACTCCAGACAACGAGACTCAGCAGATTCAGTGAACCTTGCCGGGTGATATAGCGGTTGATGATGTTGCCCACACCCCAGCACGCTGCCGCAGTCACTGTCAGCAGAAACCCGGCCAGTGTCATTCCGCTGTGTCCCTGCTGGGTAGCCAGCAGACACAATCCCAGTGCGGCAATACCTAGGGTGACAGGCTGATGAGGCAACCAGTGTTCGTGTAACAGTAAGGCGGCAAACAGCAGTGTGAACAATACCTGCGACTGTAAAACCAGCGAAGCAATGCCTGCCGGCATGCCCACTTTCATGGCGGTAAACAGGAATGCAAACTGGCCGAAACTGATGGTCAGGCCATATGCCAGTAACCAGCGCCAGGCAATTTTGGGGCGCGGCACAAACAAAATGGCCGGAAACGCGACCAGAGTGAAACGCAGAGCGCCAAGCAGTAAAGGCGGTAATCCATCCAGTCCCCAATGAATGACAACAAAATTGAAACCCCAGGCGAAGACAATAAGTAAGGCAAATCCCCAGTCTCTTGGCGACATAACGAATGCTCCTTGAAAATATAAGCGGTTAGTATAAACCCGACCGTTCAAGTCAGATACTACCGGCAGTGATCAGTGCGGGGCAGGTCTACGCGTGCAGCCGATGGTGTGCCCGATCTCTTTGTCAGCCAGTATAACCACAGAGCAGCACCGAAGACGCTTTGAACGCAGCACATGCATCCTGTCCCTCGGTCAGTTGCATATTATTGATACTTTCCGTGGTGACGACGGCACAGACGGTCTTATTTCCGGGCAAGCTGATGAGCACTTCACTGTTGACGGGGCCGCGATGGATTTTGCTGATTTTTCCCCATATTTGATTGCGGGAAGATAATTTCAGTTTCCTGTCGGTGACCAACATGACAGAGGACGACTTCACCAGTGCATACAATTCCTGACCTAAACTGATGCCCAGATTTTCAGCTGATTCCCGCGTGATGACCGCAATCAGCTGTACGGCGTCATCCAGTTGTAATGTGACTTCAAAATCGACCCGCGCTGTGCGCAGTGCAACGACAGTGCCGATAAACTGGTTGCGGGCACTGCTGCGCATTGAGATACGCCGCAATAAACGACGAAATTGGGAAATGTCATAATGCGTGTCACCCTGCTGACAGGGAGTGTTGTGCAACTGTTGCTGGATACGAATGAGCGTCTGCTGATATTCCGCCTGAAGTGCCCGGTACAAAGCGACGGTTTGTTTGCCATAAGCCGTCAACTGGGTTCCACCGCCGTTTTTACCGCCGGCAGTCCGGATGACCAATGGCTGTTCTGCCAGATTATTCATTTCATCCAGCGCATCCCAGGCTGAACGATAAGATAACGGGATGGATTTTGCAGCCTGTGAGAGAGAGCCGAGCCTTTCAATGGCTTCCAGTAATTGGATCCGACTATCCCCCAGGGTGGGCCCCACTTCGGTGCATAATTTTAATTCTCCCAGCAACGCTGGCTGGCCTGAGGTCAGTTGCCGTGTCATTACACTCTCTCCAAATTAATTGGAAATAATGAAGCAACATTTATACCCAGTTGTTTGTAACAAAGACGCCACATGATGCGGCGTCTGTTGCTGTTATCAGGCGGAGAGGGTTTGCGGATACTGGATAAGATGAGTCAGGCTGATCCGGTTCATGGTATGCACCAGTTCACCGGTAATGATGTTTTTGGCAACGGTCTGATAGCGGTTTTTACAGCCACTTTTACGAATAGCATTATTCAGATGAAAGTTTACTGTCCGCTCTGTGATCCCCAGAATCTGCGCTATTTCCCATGAGGTTTTACCTTCACTTACCCAGAACAGGCATTCTTTTTCCCGGCATGACAGTCCGGATTGTTCCGGAGAAAATAGCGGAATTGCCTGTTCCTGCAGAATATGGCCAAGATAACTTAAGTGGAAAAAGTCCTGCAGCCGAATCGGCTCTCTTTTATGGCGGCTCAGAGCAAAATAGCCGCAAAAACCAGCCGGACCATGCAACGGCAACGCGATTCCTTCTTCCATTCCGAATTGTCGCCAGCTCTCCATCGGCAGGAAAGACTCGTGCTCCGGCTTGGCTTCACATTGCCAGAACAAGGGTCTGCTTTGCGACTGTGCCCGCAGATACAACGAGTCGTTCTGTATGGTGGTATTTTGAGTATAGTGTTCAGCCCAATGTTCCGGTGCCTGCATCAACAGGGTCAGGTCTGTTTGCTGTAAACCGCGACGGAGAGTCAGGCATAACTGGTAATATTCAAAGTTATTAGCAGCACATAATATCGCCAGTTGATCCGCCAGTATCTGAGGCGTCTTGCAATTCTGGATACGGAAGTTCTGCTCTTCCTGAGGAAAAGAAAAATTAGGCATGGTGTTGTTATCCCGTATTTTTTATTGGTATTGGTTGTCAGTTGACTACGGTTAAATAAGATACACTATGCGCTATATTTTGCGCATTCATTTCATCACCGCCGTACAAAGAAATCTGACAGGGTTGGATCTGTGGCGTGGGCATAAGATTTGGTCTCGCTAATTTGCATTGGATAATTCTGTTCCGGGCCATCCTTTTTCTTCTAGAATAACGGGCATCTGTATCGATTGAGGTTCGTTATGTCTCTGCATGTCGTCATTCTTGCTGCGGGTAAAGGTACCCGCATGCGTTCGTCTTTACCTAAAGTTCTGCATCCGGTCGCAGGTCGTCCTATGGTTAGTCATGTCATTAAGACCGCTCATGCCTTGAATGCAGAGAAAATCCATCTGGTGTATGGGCATGGTGGTGAAGTCATGCAATCCCGGTTAAATGACGCAACGGTGGAATGGGTGCTGCAGGCAGAACAATTAGGTACCGGTCACGCTGTGGCGCAGGCAATGCCGTCGATCCCGGATGATGCCCGGGTGCTGATACTTTATGGTGATACACCACTAATCAGCGAGACTACCTTACAGTCATTACTGAATATTCAGCCTGTCGATGGTGTGGGCTTGTTGACAGTCACGCTGGCGAACCCGACTGGCTATGGTCGTATTCTGCGCTCTGCCGGACAGGTGGTTGGCATTGTTGAGCAAAAGGATGCCACACCAGAGCAGCAGGTAATCAGTGAAGTGAACACCGGTGTGCTGGTGGCGCCGGCCAGACAGCTTAAACAATGGTTATCCGGCCTGACCAACAAGAATGCACAAGGTGAATATTATCTGACCGATATTATCGCAGCCGCGCATAACGCAGGTAGCATGATCCAGACGGCACAACCATCCTGTGCACAGGAAGTGGAGGGCGCCAACAATCGTCTGCAACTGGCTCAACTGGAACGTTTCTATCAGAAAAGAGCGGCCGAGCAATTGATGCTGGATGGCGTTACCCTGCTGGATCCGACCCGTTTTGATCTGCGAGGTTCCCTGCGTTGTGGTGAAGATGTGGTACTGGATGCCAACGTGATAATTGAAGGGCATGTTGAACTGGGACACCGGGTTCAGATTGGCGCTGGCTGTATCCTGAAAGATTGCCGCATTGCTGACGATAGTATTATCAGTCCCTATTCGATTATTGAGAGTTCCACACTGGCTGAAGGTTGTACTGTCGGGCCATTTGCCCGTCTGCGGCCGGGCGCTGAATTAGCGGCGCAGGCGCATGTCGGTAATTTCGTGGAACTGAAAAATGCCAAACTGGGATTGGGCTCCAAAGCGGGTCACCTGAGCTATCTGGGCGACAGTGAGATTGGTGCCAATGTTAACATCGGCGCGGGTACTATCACTTGCAACTATGATGGCGCGAACAAACATAAAACGATCATTGAAGATGATGTGTTTGTTGGTTCTGACACTCAGCTGGTAGCGCCGGTTAAAATCGCCAAAGGAGCTACGCTGGGCGCGGGCTGTACCATTACCCGTGATGTGGGTGAAGATGAACTGGTGATCACCCGAGTTCCACAACGCCACATTACCGGTTGGCAACGACCGGTAAAGATAAAGAAATAAAAAGTCTTAATATGTACCTCAGGCCCGACAATGTGCGGGCCTTTGTGTTTATTCCTCTTTTGGTTCTGTCAGAGAAACTGTTCCATCCTCTTGAACTTTCTTTTTGTAAGAATATACTGCTCGTTAAATTTCGAATCGAAACCTGAAGATGATCAAGCGAAACACACAACAACGGCGGCATGCCATTATTTCCCTGCTAAACGAGCAGGGGGAAGTGAGTGTCGAAGATTTGTCTCAGCGTTTTGAAACCTCAGAGGTGACAATTCGTAAAGATCTGGCCGAGCTGGAACGAAGTGGGGTGCTGTTGCGTCGTTACGGCGGTGCGATTCCGTTGCCATCCGAAATTCTGGCGGAAGAAGTGCCGGCTAAAGTTTCGAAACGAAAGCTGGCGATTGCTCAGGCCGCGGTTCAGCATATCCGGGACCATAACCGGATCATTATCGACAGTGGCAGTACAACCGGCGCAATGATCCCGTTACTGGCAACAAAACGGGGTCTGGTGGTGATGACAAATTCGCTGACTGTCGCACAGGCATTGCGTGAGCTGGAAAATGAACCCACCTTATTAATGACCGGTGGTACGTGGGATCCTCATTCTGAAGCCTTCCAGGGACAAGTCGCAGAACAGGTGTTGCGTTCCTATGATTTTGATCAGTTGTTTGTCGGCGCCGATGGTGTCGACCCGAGCCGGGGTACCACTACTTTTAATGAGCTGGTCGGCCTGTCCCGGGTTATGGCGGAAGTAGCCCGGGAAGTCATTGTTATGGTGGATTCTGAAAAATTTGGCCGACGGATTCCTAATCTGGAATTACCGTGGGATGCAATAGATACCCTTATCACCGATGACGGTATCGGCGCTGAACTGAAGCAACAAATTGAACAGCATGGTGTGCAGGTGATCTGCGCGCAGGTTAATACTTGAATATCGGCTGTAAGTCATGACTAAGCGCAGACACGCGGTAAATACATCCATGTAAGCTCGGCGGCCGCATCCTGGCGGCAACCGGTCTGCTTATTAGTCATGCCTTACTGCATACTTACTTTAAAGCTCTGTTTAGTAACAACAGACTTCATTTGGAGATCGTTATATGTGTGGAATCGTGGGTGCTGTTGCACAACGTGATATTGCTGAAATTCTGGTAGAAGGTTTACGTCGTCTGGAATACCGCGGTTATGATTCAGCGGGTGTCGCAATTATCGGCCCGCAGGGCGAGCTGCAACGAGTACGTCGTCTGGGCAAAGTGCAGGAACTGGCTGCCGCACTGGATGCACAACCGCTGGCGGGTGGTATTGGTATCGCGCATACCCGTTGGGCAACCCACGGTGAACCATCTGAAATCAATGCGCATCCGCATGTTTCACATGGTGACTTGGCAGTGGTACATAACGGTATCATCGAAAACCATGAGGAACTGCGCACAAAACTGCAGGGTTTGGGTTACGAATTTGTCTCCCAGACTGACACTGAAGTCATTGTGCATCTGGTGCACCACTACCTGAAAACTTCCGACAGCCTGTTGCAGGCATTACAGACAGCAGTAAAAGAACTGCGTGGCGCTTATGGCACGGTGATCATGGATCGTCGTGATCCTTCCCGCCTGGTCGTGGCCCGTTCCGGTTCTCCGCTGGTGATTGGCCGTGGGCTGGGTGAAAACTTTATTGCCTCTGATCAGCTGGCGCTGTTGCCGGTAACCCGTCGCTTCATCTTCCTGGAAGAAGGTGATGTTGCGGAAGTGACCCGCAAAGAGGTAAAAATCTTTAACCTGGCAGGCCAGCCGGTTGAACGTGCCGAAATCGAATCTGAGCTTTCGCATGATGCTGGTGACAAAGGTCATTACCGTCATTACATGCAGAAAGAGATTTTTGAGCAGCCACAGGCGCTGATCAACACGTTAGAAGGCCGTCTGGTGGGTAACCACATTGTGCCGGAAGCGTTCGGTACACATGCCCGTGAGATCTTCGGGAAAGTGCAACATGTGCAGATCGTAGCCTGCGGGACTTCCTACCATTCCGGTATGGTTGCTCGTTACTGGTTTGAAGCTCTGGCAGGCGTTTCCTGCAATATTGAAATTGCGTCTGAGTTCCGTTACCGCAAATCCGTAGTGCATCCGAACAGCCTGATCATCACACTGTCTCAGTCCGGTGAAACCGCAGATACGCTGGCGGCGTTACGTCTGGCGAAAGAGATGGGTTACATGGCCAGCCTAACGCTGTGTAACGTGCCAGGTTCTTCTCTGGTACGCGAATCTGATCTGGCTTTCATGACCCGTGCGGGTGCGGAAATCGGTGTGGCGTCTACCAAAGCCTTTACCACTCAGTTAGCTGGTCTGCTGATGCTGGTAACAGCCATTGGCCGCTGCAACGGCCAGATGTCTGAAACGGATGAACGTTGTGTTGCCAGTGCCCTGCAGGCTCTGCCGACGCAGATTGAGCAGGCACTGAAACTGGATAAACAGATCGAATCACTGGCTGAGCAGTTTGCCAACAAACAGCACAGTCTGTTCCTGGGCCGTGGCGATCAGTATCCGATCGCGATGGAAGGTGCACTGAAGCTGAAAGAGATCAGCTATATCCATGCGGAAGCATATGCGGCCGGTGAACTGAAACATGGCCCGCTGGCACTGATTGACAGTGAAATGCCAATCATCGTCGTTGCGCCGAACAACGAACTGCTGGAAAAACTGAAATCCAACGTGGAAGAAGTGCGTGCCCGTGGTGGTTTGCTGTATGTCTTCGCTGATCGGGCAGCTGGTTTCAGCAGTGATGAAACCATGCGGGTTATGCCGATGGAAAGTGTGGCTGACATTATTGCACCGATTGTATACACCGTACCAATGCAGTTGCTGGCTTACCATATTGCGTTAATCAAAGGAACCGATGTGGATCAGCCTCGTAACCTCGCTAAATCAGTTACTGTAGAATAACTGCCCACTGATAAAGCCAGGGAATGAAATTTCCCTGGCTTGTTGCATTATCCGCTTACAGTACCCAGCGGTGCAGGGCAGATGCAATACCACTATCATCATTGCTGCAGGTGACAAAATCAGCGTATTGTTGTACTTCTGGTGTCGCATTACCCATAGCCACGCCTAAGCCAACTTTCTGAAACATACTGATGTCATTGTGGTTATCACCAAATGCAATGACCTGCTCCAGATTCATCCCTCGGTTTACCACCCACTCAGCCAGACGGTTACCTTTACTATTACCCATATTGACTATTTCCAGACCATTAGGTGCAGTCCGGTCATAATTAATCGCTAAATTTTCAGGTAATGCGGCGATAAAGCTATCAATCCCTTTGGCGGTTGCATGTGATAGTTCTATTTTCCATAAAGGTATATGGGTTTCGCATAAGGTGGCGAGAGAACGGTGTTCAATAAAGTTTGGGTATTTATTGAATCCTGATGGAAGGTGACACAGGTGATCTTTAATTTTAAGAACATGTTCATTATCCGGGCGGTGACCAATCCCGTCTGAAAAATGACAAATCGCATCCAGTTTTAATGAGTCAATCAGGGGGAATAATTGATGCCATTGCCAGCTTTGTAATGGTTTCCCGATAGTGATTTGTTCTGTCTGTGCATCATAAATATAAGCACCGTTGGCACAAATCAAAGGGGTGTCCAACTTCAGCTGATGGTGAGTTGGACAGGCCATCATATGATGACGCCCTGTCACCAGAATAACCTCAATTCCCTTACTTCTTGCTTGCTGCAGAGCGTCAATCGTTTCAGGGGTTACGGAATGCTCACTGGTTAATAATGTACCGTCCATATCTAAGGCAATAACAGCTATATCTGCCATGTTCATCTATCTCTTGTCTGATTTATTAACCATAGGCTGAAACTTTAACGTTTCTTTTTCAATAGACAGATACAGGAAAAAATCCCGGTTATCCATTAACAGAGATATCACACTAAGTTATTAGTCATAAGCGCAACGAGAAATATATTGGCTCTGCCATATGGCTTTACGTAAACTTGCGGCTCTTTTGAGCATTTAGCACTGGGATTTGCAGTATGTCAGACATTTTGAATAGTTTAATTATGGGGATCGTGGAAGGCATAACAGAGTTTCTGCCTGTATCTAGCACTGGGCATCTGATTGTCACGAAAGAACTACTGAAATTTGAAGGTAGTGAAACGTTTGAAGTTGTTATTCAGCTCGGCGGTGTACTAGCTGTCATGTGGTTCTACTTTCAGACCATTCTGCAACAAGTGAAAAATGTAGCCACTGATGCTGCGGTACGCCGTTTCTGGGCTGCGGTGATCATCGCTTTCCTGCCTGCTGCCTTTGTTGGTTTGGCATTTCACCACTATATTACGGAATACCTGTTCAACAGCGTTACTGTAGCATGCAGTCTGATCGTGGGCGGTATTATCATGTGGTGGATCGAAGGTGTAGCGTTTAAACCCCGCACACTGGCATTTGAGCAGATCACCCTCAAGCAGGCCCTGGCGATTGGTTGTGCTCAGTTATGTGCTTTGATCCCTGGTGTAAGCCGTAGCGCTTCGACCATCATGGGTGGGATGTTAACCGGTCTGGATCGTTCTACTGCGACAGGATTCAGTTTCTTCCTTTCTATTCCAACTCTGGGCGCTGCCAGTATTTATTCGCTGCTCAAAGATCTGAACGGAGTCGGTGAGCACGGTATCGTTAACATCAGTGTGGGTCTGATATCTTCATTTATTGTCAGCTTACTCTCTATCGGTTGGTTATTACGTTATATCAGTAAGCACAATTTCCGTGGTTTTGCAGTTTATCGAATCATCGCAGGTGTGATCATTTTGATCTTGTCATACGCAGGTTTCTTTACGTCAGCAGCGTAATTTCAGCCTTTAACACAGCAAATTGCTGGATATAACGGCAATTTGCTGTAAAAAGCAGCAATCAGAAAAGATCTTGCAAAAAAGGGTTGATCAAAAAAGTTCGGTCCCTATAATGCGCCTTCACTGACACGGCAGACGCCGCAGCGAGTTCGGAAACGAGCTTGTTAAGTCAGTAAAGATTCAGGTTGTGAAGGTTGTGACGAACAACGCTTGACAACGCAGCGGGAAAGCGTAGAATGCGCCTCCCTGACCCCAGTGGTCCGCTCTTTAACAACATATCAAGCAATCTGTGTGGGCACTTGCGTAGCGTGATTAGATTGAAAAAATTTAATCAATGAACGCAGTGTCTGAACAAGACAGTCATTCATTGAGCCAAAACTTTAATTGAAGAGTTTGATCATGGCTCAGATTGAACGCTGGCGGCAGGCCTAACACATGCAAGTCGAACGGCAGCGGGGGATAGCTTGCTATCCTGCCGGCGAGTGGCGGACGGGTGAGTAAGGCATGGGGAGCTGCCCAATCGAGGGGGATAACAACTGGAAACGGTTGCTAATACCGCATACGCCCTGCGGGGGAAAGGTGGGGACCTTCGGGCCTACCGCGATTGGATGCACCCATGTGGGATTAGCTGGTTGGTGAGGTAA
>MTLE01000049.1_pt1 | contig 91825 bp, 74 predicted proteins | sample 1982461 | NCBI WGS metagenome assembly MTLE01 (sample SAMN05712605, study PRJNA340218) | biofilm metagenome | isolation source: sample SPL anode biofilm adapted to -200 mV | place: USA | collected 2012-02-03 | reverse complement strand
TTGACACTGACAGACATATCACGAGTTTCAAGTTCGTACTGGCCAAATAAAGGCGATCAATCCTTCAAATGGATTTCTAGAACCATGGAACAATATTAAACAGTTGTACTCTGAAGATGCTTTCGTATCAGATTACGCTGATGTTCATGGTGCATGTACAGGCGAGACTCTTACATTGACGTGGACAAGTGAAAGAGGAGCATCAGGTAGTTGCACTTTACCTCGATCACAAGCCGACCAACCTTCAAATCTAGTGCCCCGTGGAATAGATTGGGACACGTATAAAGCTGACATTTCAAGCTTAAAAGGTTCTAGTTTCATATTTCGGGGACAAAACAAACCATCGAGGTTGCGTACATCGTTTCATCGTACTGGTCGAGCCGATTTAGAGAGGTTTCTCAACGAAGACATTCAATCTTTACACAGGCATCTCAGTTCAAGGACAAAACATGTTTTTAATCTTGAAGTGCCAAATGAGAATGGTGCATTTTTCAATTTAGTGCAACATCATGGTTACCCTACTCCACTTCTGGATTGGACTTACTCCCCTTATGTTGCGGCTTTTTTCGCCTATCGCGGATTATCTAAAGAACAGGTAGAAAAGGCTTTGCCGACAGACAACGTAAGAATATATGTCTTCAACCAAGGGCTGTGGAAATCAGATTTAAAACCAATAACAAATTTACTAAATCCCATCCCTCATCTTTCGGTTGGCGAGTTTATGGCAATTGAAAACGAAAGAATGATTCCACAACAAGCTACATCAACGGTTACGAATATTGATGACATTGAGTCATACATCAAATCTTTTGAGTCGCCAGCCAAGACATATCTATCGGCGATTGATCTTCCTGTCCGTGACCGCGACAAAGTTATCCAAGAACTTAGGTACATGGGGATCACAGCAGGTTCAATGTTTCCAGGGCTTGATGGTGCTTGTGAGGAGTTGAAGGAACGGAATTTTGAAATCTAACGAAGGGGATCACCGGATGCCGCAAAAGGCGTGGCCCCGGTGATCCCTAGAGCAGTTACCACTCCCCAAACCACACAGGAGACAAAAACATGAAGCAGATTCTTATCTCAGCTTTTATATTCGTATTACTAACTTGCAGCGCATTTGCTCAAGATGCAACTCAGAACACTGAAAAGGATTTATGCCTTTTAGACATCAATAAATGTGTCGGGCAAAGCTACTACAATATTGTCGAGAAGATAAACCGCATCAAAGCTGCCCTTGAAGCAGGTTCCAAGGTCTATAGCCCCCAAGAGATAGAACATCTCAAGTATATGCTCGACGAAGCCCTGTTTTGTTGTGATCGAATTGAATGCCACCCATCCCAAGTTCCGGAAATGGCTGATAGGGACATCTGATATTGAAAAAGCAAGTTCAATAAACTTTCATTGCGGGCGGCAAAACTATAGATACGCCTTACGATTCAATCAACCAGGACAGCTCGGGCGCTGCCATGCTGGGCGAAAACTCGATAACATCGTATTTGGCCACGCCATGCACGCAGAAGGGGTCCTGCCCCAGGATCTCCTGCAGGGCAGGCAGGCTCTCGGCCCGCGCCAGAATCACCCCTCCGGTACGCGGAATCCGCCGGCCCGAGGCAATAAAAATCCCCGCTTCATACTGCCTTTCCAGATAATCCACATGGGCGGCAAGATACCTGTCCACCACGTCAAGCGGCTCCACATAGGTAAGTACGATAACGAACATGTTCCTCATCCACTCCTTTGAATTGGGCTTGCAACAACTTATCTGCCATTCTCCAGAAACTGCTCCAACCTTGGCAAACACTCAGCCAGATTGTTCCTCCCAAACCCGATGCGAAAACAATCGTATCCTTGGCCGTAAAGGGTTCCGGGAAGCAGCAGCACTCCGGATTGTCGTACCAGCTCGGCGCAGAATTGCTCGACCGATGCCCCCAGATAGCGCGGAAAGGCGATCGGGCCGGCCTTTGGTTCATGCCACTCAAAAAGATCCCGGTGCCTGGCAAAAAACGATGCGAGCAGACCCAGGTTGCCCCGGATTATCCCCAGATTCCGTTCGACAATCGGGTTACGATGGCGCAAGGCCAGGGTGGCAAGGTACTCGCTGGGGGCGCTGTTGCAGATCGTGGTGTAGTCTTTGAACGCGGCAAGTGCGTCGAACAGCTCTTTGTTGCGGGTCGCGACCCACCCGATGCGCAGCCCGGCAAGCCCATAGGTTTTGGACATGACGCCGAGAGAAATGCCCCGTTCGTTTATTTCCGCGAACGACGGCAATCTGTCGGCAGGGTCATATTCCAGGCCCCGATACACTTCATCGGAAAACACGAGAAATCCCCGCTTATCCGAGAGAGCTGACAATTCTTGCATGAACCGGGGGTCGGGCAGATATCCGGTCGGATTGTGGGGGACGTTGACGACAACGACCCTGGTCCTGTCAGTCACATTCTCCACAAGGAACTGCAAATCCAGCTCCCAGCCGCGATCGGGATTTCCCGGCCACTCGGTCACATCCGCGCCGATACTGCGAGCCACTTCCCCAAGGGACTGGTAGTAGGGAGAATGAACGATGATCTGATCGCCGGCACTAAGAACAACATTCATAAAGTTGAATATTGCTTCTTCGGCACCGGCATGAACGAGAATCTGCCCAGGGGAGATATTCGGATAAAGGGAGGCGATCTGTGCCCGCAGTTCGGGGCTGCCAAGGGATTCCGTATATCCGAGCCAAAGCGACGACAGCTCTTCATGGGCATTTTGCTCAAGCCTGAGCAAGTCTCCCACGGAAAGGCTCTCGCAGTCGGAGCAGCAAAGCAGATATGGGGCTGTGAATTCGTATTGCGCGAAATACCGCTCAAGCCGGAATGGTTTCAATTTCATTCAATGACTCCCATGTTAACGATAACTTCTGGCCTCAGGGGCCAGCACGCAGAGCAATCTCGCGGAAACCGCGGTCTTGTCACGGCGCCAAACCAGGCGCAGCCGTAGGCGATCCACCGGAATGACAGAAGAAGGCAAATGGGTTTTGGTCGGAATTGACCTCTTGGTGGATGACTATCGGGTCTGAGATGAGGCCATAGTTGTCATCCTCGGGGTATGTCACCGCAATCTCTGGCGTCGCGCCGGCAAAGGCCCGAACAGCTTCCCAAGAGTGCCACAGGGTACAAAGAAAAAAATGCGAATAACCACCTTGATCGACACGACGCACGTATGCGGCGGCATTGCCCGGTATCGACCGTGATTCCTGAATCCCGGTTTTTTCCAGATAAATAGCAAAGGCATCGCCATGTTCATGGGGCACCGCACCGTGCCAGGTACGAGAAATCGGCATGTTGCTCCTTTCCAAGTTCATACGATGTTAAGCCGGGGGCCTACCTTCCGTGAGCACGGACTTCGGCGGCCATTACCGTATTTCGCAGCAACATCGCTACAGTAGTCGGTCCGACTCCACCCAATCTCGGGGTAATCCAGCCCGCCACTTCGCCAACGGATTCGTCAACGTCAGGCAACAGTTTTTTGCCTTCCCAGCTTATGCCGCCGCTTATGACGGTTGCCCCCGCCCTTATCATGTCCGGCTTGACAATGCCCGGACTGCCTACGGCGGCAATGACAATGTCAGCACGCCTCGTGTAGGCGGCGAGATCCTTTATGCCGGAATGCACCACCGTTACGGCGGCATTGGCATAAGGCTGCTTGAGAGTGAGTAAAAGAGAAAGGGGGCGGCCCAGGGTAGGCCCACGCCCGACAATAACAACCTCTTTTCCCGCCACTGGTATTTCATAATGTTGGAGTATTGCCTGAATACCAGCCGGTGTGCAGGGAATGGGGCCCGGTTCCTGCAATACCAGGCGTCCCAGATTGACAGGATGCAGGCCATCGGCATCCTTGTCAGGAGCCATTTGCATCAGGGCCTGATTAAAGTCAAACCCCTGTGGCAGCGGGTGTTGGATAATGTAGGCATCGACATTGACGTTCATATTGAACTCGTGAACGGCCCTGAGGAGATCTTCCTGCGTGCCGTCTTCCGGAATCTCGATATGAAAGGATTCGATCCCGACAGACCTGCACGTTTCGTGCTTTTTGTTGACGTAACTGATGCTGGCTCCATCGCTCCCGACTAAAATGGTGCCGAGTCCGGGCGAGATACCCCGTATTTTCAGGGCTTCGACCCGCGCAGCCACGTCTTTTAATACGGTTTCGGCAACGGCCTTTCCTTCAAGAAGTTTAGCGGACATTTTGACTCCTGTTATTTGTGATATTCAAAAAGCTCTAGCATCAAGCGCAGCTTGATTGAGCAGATCGATATACGCGCTGAGTTGATGAAATACCGCGCCTTTATTTCTATATTTCTGGCCATATGATGATTACCAGTTGTCTACCGTCTGGATCAAGAGATTGTCTGATCTTATCTCGGGTATCGTTTTATCCTCGTCTAGATCAGGATTTCAAGCCGCTTCTATGGTCGCGGGCGGCGCACGGCCCTCGTTGCGGAAGTGAGAATGCGCCAGGGCCAGCGATGCGGCTTGCAGCAGGGCGCAAAAGTAGAACGGCGCGCCGATGCGCCAATCGCCACGCGGCAAATGGGAAACCATAGCAAGCAGCGGCGCACCGAACAAGGGCGCCACCACCGCCATCAGGCTGTTCAGGGAGTTGACCGCCCCCAACGCCTGCCCCTGGCTTTGCGGGTCGGCGGCGCCGGAGATGATGCTTTGCAGCGATGCGGTAATCGTATAGCTAAGCAGATTAAGGAAGATCACCGCGTACATCATCCAGCCTTGGCTGGCTAAGCCCCACAATACGTAGGCGATGGACGACGAAACCAGCCCTGCTACCACAAGTCGTCGCGGACTGAAGCGCTTCAGCAGGCGTCCGAGCAGAAAACCCTGCACGACCAACGACATGATACCGACCGCCGCGAGCGACCAGCCGTTTTCCCGCGGCCCCCAGCCGAACTTGAAGGTCGTGTACAGCACCCAACTGGTGAACAGCACGAATTGGGCAAGCCCGCTCAACGCAACCACGGCAACCAAGCGGCCGACACCGCTCAGCCGGGTCAGTGCGCGCAGCGACACGAGCGGGTTTGCCATCCGCCAGTGGAATGGGCTCCGGCGCTCGACAGGGAGCGACTCGGGCAACACAAAATATCCGTAGAGCCAGTTAATCATTGCAAAGGCGCCGGCGACGAAAAACGGGAGCTGTATAGTGATCGCACCCAAAAGACCGCCCATGACCGGCCCGACGATGAAGCCAACGCCGAACATCGCGCCCAACATGCCGAAACGCTTGGCACGTTCTTCGGGAACCGTGATATCCGCCACATAGGCGTTAGCAACAGCCGCGTTAGCCTGCATCGCACCGCCCACCAGCCGCACCGCGATCAGCATCCACAATGCCGTCGCGAGCCCGGTTGCGATAAAATTGAGGCCGAGTCCGCAAAAACCGAGCAAGAGCAACGGGCGGCGGCCGTAAGCGTCGGACAGCGCACCGAGGATCGGCGAAGCGAAAAAGTTCGCGATGCCGAACGCGAACACCACGGCGCCATACCAGAACGCCTGATCTGACTGTGAGCCGGTGAAACTTCCGACCAACGACGGCAACACGGGAATGATCAGGCCGATCGACACCATATCGATCAGCACGGTCAACATGATGAAAGGCATGGCCGCCGTGCGGTCGCGGCGTGGTGAAAGCAGCTTGAAGTTAATCATGCAAAAATACTCGGTTGAACGAACCACAGGATAGGGAACAGCTTTTTAACTTTTATTTCACCGCGAAAACCCGCCGACCATGCCGCCGGTCAGTTGCGTTAGATCAGCCGGCACAATCTCCAGGGTCCGGTCCGGGCGGCCGATGCCGCAGTAGATGGTTGGCAGGATCGTCAACACGTCGTCATCGATGAAAACGTTGGCATCCTTTCTGAGCGGCAAGGGCGAGACGCTCCCCGGCTCGACCCCAAGGAGTTCCCGCACCTCCTCCGGCGAAAGCGGTGCAAGGTCGCGGCGGTTGACACCCGCCAGGGCCGCAAGCCTCGGGTAATCCACGCGCCGGGTGCCGCGAAGCGCGGCCAGTACCAGCACACCGTTCCTGGTACGGAAGGCAATGGTCTTTACTATCCGCTCCACATCGAAGGCCAGGGTTTGCGCTGCATCCTCCATTGTCCGCGAAGGCCTATGCTCATGGAGGGTGAATGGAAGACAGCTCTGCCCGCAAATCTCCAGTAGGCGGTCAAAGGGTGTTAGTTCCATGTCAAAGGACCGGCTGTTCTTTTGAGGCCTTGGAATATGTCGAAAACTCTTTTTACCGGATTCATATTTGGTCACCTATCATGATAATCGGTTGGTTCCGCGCTACGCCTCGGCCAAGGCCGACACCATCACGCCAAGTGCATCATAACCATATTCAATGGCTTTATCTACTGCCTAATCCATTACGCTTGGCGTCTGCTCAAGCCAACCATAGATATGTAAAATCATGTTGTCAAATAAACAAAATAAGTTTAGTTTTATACATATATTGTCTACTTGCGATCAGGAGATAATTGCCATGGCACAGACAAATCCCAAAAACGATGAAGTCGCCTTGGAGTCGGCCGATTCCCGCAAGGCACTGGCCACGCTCGTCATAAAGCTGTTTCAGCTATGGGGACTGAGTACGTCCGATCAACTGGACTTGCTTGGCCTCAGTCCTAAAAGCCGGGCCATGCTCTCTAAATATGCCAAGGGCGAAGCACTGCCATCAACACGTGACATGTACGATCGCGTGGGGTGGTTGCTGGCCATTCACAAGGCGCTGCGGCTTTTGTACCCCCGGAACGAAGAAATTCGCTATTCCTGGGTAAACAGACGAAACGCCGCATTTGCCAATCTTGCCCCCTTGGATGTCATGAAGGAACAGGGAATCATCGGGATTGCCCGCGTTGCCCGCTATCTTGATTTCTACCGGGGACAATGATGGCAGCGCCACTGCTCTTCGACAAGACCCGTGACTTTGACGGCGATGCCTACCGCAATATCGTTTCTCTCCGGGAGTCGGAGGACCTGTTTTCCGACCTTTCGGGCGGTGACGAGTTCTTGAGTGCCGTTGCAACCGCAGCAGAGATGAAGGTGAAAGCGGATATCCCTTCCGGGTTTCTTCAAAGGGGGTTCCACTATGCCACTTCCATTACCTACCCATTCGAGCATGAGCCATACTTGAGAACACGCTATGGCAACGGCTCCTTTGGCGTTTGGTATGGTTCCCTGGCAATTGATACCACCATCCACGAAACAGCTTTCCACATGGTGAGAGAAGAGGCCGGCATAGAAGGCAACCACGGATTGATTGTCAGGGAAAGGGCGGTCTACTTGGTGCGCTGCCAAGCGCTTCTGATAGATCTGAGCGGAAAAAGGAAAGCCTTTCCAGGTCTGGTGGCCCAAGATTACGGTCTTACCCAGCAGATAGGCGAACGCCTTCACAGGGAAGGCCATCCGGGATTGTTAGCCCCTTCCGCCCGACATGAGATGGGCACGAACCTTGTTGCACTCACGCCAACAGTGCTGAGCGACCCAAGACCCTTCTGCTATCTCATATATTTCTGCGATCCGGTGCGGCGGATGGTGACAATAGAGCGACAGCCGGGAGAGATTCTGACCTCATTGAGTTTTTAATACACTCGCAAAAACTGCGTCACTGCTTCCTCAGGTAGCGGCCCTTTACGTTGTAGGCGATCATCCATTCGGCCAGCGAGCGCTTGGGCAGCACCCTTTTCAATTCAGCGGCAATGGCGTCGGCATCCTGCGACTTGGCCGCAAGTTCGCGGGCCTTTGCGTCGAACAGCAGCAGGTATTCCTTCATCTCGGTCAGGTCCTTCTTGGTGGAGAGCGGTCCGTGGCCGGGGACGATCCGTTCCACGTCCATGGCCTGGAGGGCGTCGAGTGTCCTGATCCAGCCGGGGATATCGCCGTCGGCCAGATAGGGGTGGAAGTCGGTGAAGAGGATATCGCCGGTAAAGAGAAGCTTCTTCGCCGGCAGGTAGACGGCCACGCTCCCCTCGGTGTGGGAGGGTGCCACACGGATCAACTCCACCTTCTCGTCCCCCAGGTCGATGGTCATCCGCTCGCTGAAGGCAAGCTGCGGACAGACGATTTCCGTTCCTGCCATGTCCTCCGGCTTCATGCCGTAGTTGGCGATGTTCTTCAGGGTCTCCTCGCCCATTTTCTCCAGCAGCCTGCGATCCGCGTCGTGGGAAATGATAATGGCGCCCTGCTTGGCGAACACACAGTTGCCAAAGGCATGGTCCAGGTGGGCATGGGTATCGACCACGTACTTGATCGGCTTGTCGGATACCTTGCGGATGTCGGCCAGGAAGCGCTGCGCCTCCTTGGCGGAGACGAGCGTATCGACCACCAGGATGCCATCCCTACCGATCACGATACCGGCATTGGCGGCAAAACTGGTGGCTGGGGAGGACTCCTTTACACCGACATAGGAGTAGACATTGTCGGCGACCTTGGTCAGCCCTTCCTGGGCGAACGCAACGCCGCCGCAGAGTACCGCTACTAAACACATCAAAACAGCAATGATCCGTTTCATGATCCCCTCCAAGCTGATGGGGGCACATGTTATCGTGCCCCCTTTATGTTACGGTCCATACAATATCAAGCCATTCACGGCCCGTATTCGAACGTGGTATATTGCTTTAACACCCCTGTGTCGTCGTAGACGGAAATTTTCGCTTTCTTGCCATCGGAGTTATATTCGATCGTGCTATACGCTGTTAAGTTGCCCGCGACATCAAAACTGGATGTTTTTGCCAGCCTGTTGGCCTCGTCATATTCGTACGTGGTGGCTTTTTTTGCCAATCCCGTGAACCCGTTATAGATGGTAACCCGCACCATCCGGCCGGCATCATCGTATTCGGTCGTGGTATATTCGGCCAGATCGCCATTGATATCATATTCCGATTCCTTGGGGATTTTCCCTGCTTCATTATATTCGTAAGTTGTATAGCTGTTATACTCACCAGCCATATAGGTGGTTTCCTTGGTCATGCCCCCTGTCGCGTTATATTCGTAGACGGTATAAGCCGACACGATTCCTGTGGGGCCGCAGGTAGAGGTCTTGATCACGTTGCCGACGGTATCGTACTCGTTCGTTACATACCCGGTCATAGACGAGGTTTCGCCAGAGGAAATATAGGTGGATATCTTTATCGGCCAGCCCTCCCCATTGTATTCGGTGGTTACGTACCCGGTCAGCAGGTCGCCCAGTATGTAGTTGGATACCTTGGTTACGCTGCCGGCCTCGTTGTACTCATAGGTGGCGTAGTTCAACAATACCCCGGTGGAGCCGTAGACGGACGATTTTTCTATCCTCCCGGCGGCATCGTATTCATAGGTCGTATAGTCCATCAATTGGTCGGCGGTACCGAAGTTGGACATCTTGATTAGCCGCAGAACAGCCGTTGCCGCCGGCTTTGCCGCTGCCTCGGCCGAAGGTGCGCTTTCTTCCACACCGTTGCCGGCGGTGACTATGTAGTAGTATGTGGTGCCGTTGGCAAGACCCGTGTGTTTGTAGGGAGATTCCGCAACCGCCTGGATCTTCGTGCCGTTCTCCTTGGTGACCCCTGGAGAGGTGGACCAGTAGATATTGTAGGAGGTGGCTCCGGCAACGGTATTCCAGCCGATGGTCGCCTGCCCGTTTCCAGGGGCTGCCGTCACTCCGGTGGGAGCGGGCAGCGCAACGTGAACTGGGGTGATGATAACCTGGGCCGATTCTAGGCTTTCACCGTTGACGTTCAGCGCTGTCACCACGAAGTAGTGGGTGACGCCGTTGCCCAAACCGGCTACCGTTTGTCCGCTGTTTGCCCCGGCGACCTTGGTGCCGTTGGATCTGGTAACGCCGCTTGCGGTGGCATAATAGACATTGTAAGAATTGGCTCCCGGGACGGCATCCCAACCGATGGTCACCTGGCCGTCACCGCCCGTGGCAAACACGCCGGACGGTGCCGGGGGCGGTGTTGACGACACCGGCGGAGCCAGGACCAGCCGGTTCGCCTTCAGACTCCCCGACCTGATGGCTACGGCACCATGGAGCTTGGTGACATTGCCGGCATTGGCACTGAACGCGCCGTCGTATCCCCCCTCTATGGTGAAGTCCACACCTTTGGCAAGGTCAAGGCTGCCTGCCTGGTCCAGGGCAACCACCATTACCTTTCCTCCGGGCGCAATCTTGTTGTAGGCCGCCTGCAGCGCCCCGTAGTTCGAGCCATCCACCCTGATCAGTGAAGACCTCTGCTCAAAAAAGGCATTCACCGTCTTGTCGATGTCCAGGGCAAGAGAGCAGTTTTCCATTCCGGCGCAGGCGCCGCCCCAGCCGCTGAAATATGAATTTAAAGCAGGGCCGGGATAAAGGATGGCAGTGGTAAAGGAGGCTGTACACGTGCCGGGACAGGTGATCCCCGATGGAGAACTGCTGACGGACCCTTGCCCGGTGCCGGACATGACAACGGACAGGGTCGCCCCGTAAATCGGCAACGCGCCGGCGGGTCCGAAAAGATAAATCACCATAAACAACAGGCTGATCTGTTTGAGCTGCTTACCTAGCAAGGCCATCATGAAACATGCCTGTTTTTCGAGACACACCAACATAGATTTGCACATTTCAGTGCCTCCTTTTCAGCGCCTTTCTCCTATTGATGCCGCAATGTCGCCCGCAAGAATGCCACTTAAAAAGCCGCTCAATCAGCTTTCACGCTGACCAAACGGCTCTTTGAACCTGCTTCGGCATCCCATCCGTCCCCCCGAGCGCTACATGAGAATCAATTCATTTAGATACACCTAAAAAAGCGCTGGTGTCAAGGAGCCTAAAAGGGTGCGGAGGCATCGATGTTTGTATGAGATTGTGATCGAACTGCTGCGGGGCTTCATGCCAGATAACGGTGCGGGAGACTTGCGATCATTCCCTTGAGTTCCAGTATTGCTCCCTCCAGCTCGGAAATGTCCATATCCAGCTTTTCCAGGTCGTCGCCATCCATGTTGCGAACAATGTCCTTGATCACTGCAATCTGCAACCCCAACATTTCGTTTACCCGCGCGGTCTCGATGTGAGTCATTGTGCGCTCCTTTTGTAGTCTTGCCCATGAACGATAATTATGCCTGCAACAACTGCGTGGACTAAAAAAGTATACGGTTTATTAGAAATTTATCAAACAATCCAAATAGATTTCTACTTACTGCTTCATATTTTCGCTGCAATGCCGATATATGAAACATTGACATTACAAAGGAGGCCGGTGATGTCCTCGATACCTCTGCTGTCACCTAACGCACTGATCGGCAATCCCGCCAACATCAACCCGCTGGCACACTCCACCTACAATACCTCCGCGGCAGTGGCGGGAACCATGGCACAGCAAAAGACCAAGGAAGACAAGAGCGATTCGGTGACGATCTCCAGGCAGGCTTTGGAAAAGGCGGCAGAGGCCGAGGGGCGGGATGAGAACGGCAAAGAGACCCAGGCGAAAGGAACACCTGGCCGGGCCAAAGGGAAATAAAAACAGACAATAATTGAATATGGAAAAAATGGCAGGCACCAACCGAAAAGTCCCGGATTTGGTGCCTGCCATTTTTGTATCCTGCCCGGAACCCTCGCCAACCGCCCTTTATGGCGTGAATATCCTGGTATTGTAATCCTGGCGGTACTGATTGTGATCCAGGTCCATCGGGTACGCCTCCGGCGCCGGCGGCGGATAATCGCTCATGCCATGGAAAGGCAGCGGCTCCAGATACTTGTACTCCTTGAATTCCTTGTAGTAGTTGTCGGCCTTGAGGATAAAACCGCGCGCCATGCCGGCCTCTGGTGCAGGCAGCGCCGGAAACAGCAGTTCCAGCTTGTCGGCATAATTCATGATGACATATTTGTCATCCCGCTGCGTCAGCAACTCCTTCACCTCACCCAGTCCGGTGAAATTTCCGTATCCGTAATACCCCGGATATGGCGGCAGGGCTGTTTCATTCACCAATATCCGGTGCTGCTCCGTATTCATCGCCTGAATTGCATGACCTCCAACCTGCAGGTTCGCAGAAGAGGCCGGCAATTCCTGCACTGTGACGCTTACCGGCGCGGAGTCGTCCAGCCTGATGCGGTCGATTACCCAAACCTGGGCCTTCTTGATACCGAGATGCACCCGGACGCGGTGGTCGGAACTGAGGAACAGGCCGGACAAGTCCACGATCATCGTCTTCAGGTCGCCCATGGGCATGCCGAAGGATTTGACCTTGACCCACGCACCGCTGGCATCCACAACTTCAACATAGGGCTGAATGGTTATCGTTGAAAGATAGATCTTGGAGTTGATAATCTGCCAGGCGTCTATGACCAGCTTGGCGTTTTCCGGATGCTGGATCGTACCGAAGTCAAAGGTGTAGAAGTTCTCCGGGTCATCGGGATTCATTGGCGCCGGGTTGTTGTCCACGCCCAGAACCTGCGCCAGGACATCGTTGCCGGACTTGTCGGTGGCGGTGAGCGGCGGGACGGGGTCCTTGAGAGTGTAGATCTTGAACGGATCAACATAGTTGTAATAATAGGTGTTTTCCGCCCCCGAAGAGGCGATTTGATACCCTTGGGGGTAATCCACGGCCAGGAGCTTCGCCTCGTCCAGAAGGGTCGCCTCGATCAGGGACTCCCAGATCTTGACCCGATACTGGTTGTTGGCATCGGGGACCAGCCTCTCCAGGGAGATGTATGACGGCTGGTAGAGCGTGACGTTCCTGAGGCCCTTTTTGATCTGGGAAATGGCCGGGCCCTGCAGGTCGGTTTCATAGCGGTAGCCGGCGCCGTCCCAAGAATAGACCAGTGGGCAACTGCTGGAGCAGCTGCTGTCGCAGTCGCAGGTCCAGGTATAGGTGTCGGTGAACGAGCCGGTCGCGGAATAGGCGGACTCCATGGCCGTATCCACCGCATCCCTGGCCTTGACCCGCCAGTACCAGGTACCGGTTATGATTGGCGACGGTGTGGTCCAGTTTGTGGCCGAGATCCAGCCCGGTTGTTGCAGATTGGCGCTGTTGAAGCTGCTGGTCGTGTCCAGTTGCAGGTAATACTCCACGGCGTGGCCATCGGGCGCGGTTACGGCATTCCATTGCAGGTTATGGGAGTATGCCGTGGTACAAGCGGCATTCCCGTCGGTCTGGGTGATCAGCACCGGAGCGATGGGCGGCAGTGGGGTTGTGGATATGGTGAAGCTGTTGGTGGCCGATGATGCGGATACGGCCGTGGTGTGGCCGCTGTCCCTCGTGGTGACCCGCCAGTACCAGGTGCCAGGTGCCACGGTCTGGGTCCAGCTGGTGGCGGCCTGCCACGCGGACTGGTAGGTGATGGTGGCGAAATCCGCGGCGCTGCTGACCTCCGCGTAATACTCCATGGGATCGGCATCGGTGGGAGTGACCGCGTTCCACTGGAATGTAACGGCCACATCGGTGCCGCTGCTGTAGTTGGGCTGGGCGATCAGGGCCGGTGCCGCGGGTGCGGCGTACGTAATCGCAAAGGTGCCGAATGTTGAGGGGCTTGAGACCGCCATGGTGTGGACGCTGTCCCGGGAGGTGACCCGCCAGTACCAGGTGCCGATGGGGAGGGCCTGGGTCCAGCTGGTGCCCGCCTGCCACCCCGACTGGTAGGCTATGCTGGCGAAGGTGGACGCACTGCTCACCTGGACCTGGTACTGGCAGGTGTCGCCATCTGGCGCGGTCACCGTGCTCCAGCCGAAGGTGATGCTCTTGTCCGTGCCGCTGGTATAGGAGGTGGCCGGCTGGGCCGTCAGGGTCGGTGCGGCCGGCGCTGTCAGGAAGATGCTGAAACTGCCGGTCGTGGACGGTGCCGAAACCGCCGTGGTGTGGACGCTGTCCCTGGTGGTGACCCGCCAATACCAGGTGCCGATGGGGATGCTCTGGGTCCAGGTGGTGCCTGCCTGCCACCCCGACTGGTAGGCTATGCTGGCGAAGGTGGACGCACTGCTCACCTCCACCAGGTACTGGACCGGATCCACGTCCGTGGGGGTGACGGCATTCCACTGGAAGGTCTTGCTGATGTCTCCGCCGCTGCTGTTGGAGCTGGTCTGGGCGATCAGCGTCGGCGCTGCCGGCGGGGCGTAGCTGATGGTGAAGGTGTCCGTGGCCGACGGTGCCGAAACCGCCGAGGTATAGACGCTGTCACGGGCCTTGACCCGCCAGTACCAGGTGCCAAGCGGCAGGGGCTGCGCCCAGCTTACCGTCCCGATCCAGCCGGTATTGTAGCTGATGACCCCAAAGTCGGCGCTGCTGCTCAGCTCGGCATAGTACTGGGTAGCGGCACCGCTGGAACATGTTACCGCACCCCATTGCAGGGTAATGTTCCTGTTGCCGCCCGAACTGGTGGAACTGGCCTGGTGTGTGGGCGTGGGCGCTGAAGGCGGGGCCGCAACCGCCCATGGCGTCACCCCATTCCAGCTCTGATTGATGCCGCTGCCGGTGTTGCCTTCGTGGCAATTGACCGAGAATGAGGTGCCGCAGGCGCGAAAACCGCCACAGTCGTCGCCTGAACCGCCATAGACCCCCGGTATCCTGCCGCTTCCTCCCCCATAATCACCGCTCTCCGAAAAGGAGGTCATGGGACTGATTCTCAATGCTGCGCGTCCCTTGTGGATGCCGTCCAGGCAATTGGTGACCATCAGCCGCGGCAGCACCGAACTGGTGTGGGCCGAGTGGCATTTGGAGCAGGTGTAGCTGTGCTGATTCGTCCCGTTGGTGCTCTTCCACCCCTTGACCGCCTCATGGATCCTGTCCTTGCTCTTCCAGGTGTGGGTCGTACCGTTGGTCAGGCTGGCCTTGCTGTGACAATCCAGGCAGAGGCCCGATGCCAGGGTCGGGTCGTTCCGGACCAGCGTCGGCATCGCAACATTGTTTATCCCGGCCCCAAAGGTGTTCTGGTCTATGTGGTACGGCAGCCCGGTGCCCCCGGTGATGAGCATGTCGCCGTTGTTGGCCGGCGAGGTGTCCTCCTGGTAGGGGGAGGTGAGCCAGGTCCCTTTCAAAAGGGGTACCCCATACTGCTGGTTGGCGCCCATGGTGGGGCTGACGCCATGTGGATCGTGGCAGGGGGTGCAAAGGCCGTTGATCTGGTGGGTGGCGTCGAGGGAGCTGCCCAAGGGGGACGATGCCCCGAAGTGCCCACCCTTGATGAGGTTCTGGCCCTTGAACGGATAGCGTTGTTTGGCGCCGACATTGGGGCCGTAGGACATGTAGGGGGAGTCCCAGTAGCCCAGGATACCCTGGGTGGCATTGAAGGTGGAATTGTAGCCCCAGGGGGTGGTGTATCCCTTGAAGGCGGCAAAGGGGGCCTGTTTGGGGGTGGCGCTGAAATGGCAGTCCAGGCAGAGACTGGCGCCTGGGTTACGCAGGTCCTTGTCGGCCGCGGAACCGGCGGACTGGGGGCTGTAGGTTGAAGAGTAGCCGCCGTAGCCTTTGACGGTGTTTTTGAGCAGCCCCCCCTTGTTACGTCCGGTGGCGCTGGAATAACGGCTGGTTATCCCTGCCACGGCGGAACCGTGGGAGTTATGGCAGTCATAGCATTGCACGGCTATGGCACCGCTGGTGTTGGCAATGGTGCCGTCAACGCCGCTGGCAGTATCCCAGCCCCGCTGGTTGGCGCTGCCATTGCCATGGGCCGACAGAGCCTTGGTGATCTTCTTTTTGGCGGCATTGGGATAGCTGGCCGAGGTGTATTTGCCCCAGCTGGTTGTCCCGCTCTGGGAGTAGCGGGCATCCACGCTGGTATTGTCCCAGGCGTACTGTCTGGGGGTCTTGCCGTCGCCAAAGGGCTGGGCCGTATTGTTCCGGTCGCTGTGGCAGCCCAGGCAGTGGTTGCTGATCTTCTGGATCTGGGCCCGGGTGCCGTTGGCAGAGTAGGCGATGAAATACCGGCCCGCATTGCCGGGCCGCTGCAGGGAGCTGTAAATCACCAGCCGCACCGCGGCCCCGGATACGGCGGCATTGTGGTACGCCGGGTTGATGCTGCCGTCGCTGTTGGCCTCCCAGTGGCACTGGTAGCACTTGGCATCGGTAACCGCGCCCTGGATATGATGGGACTGGGCACCGAACTGCGGGGTTATGGCCACGCGGCTCCCCTGGGGCACCGAGTGGCAACCCAGGCAGGAGGTGGAACCCCACTGGGCCGCTGAAGAGCCGCTGCCGTGACAGGCGATATTGGCGCAGGTTTTGGTGCCAGCGGTCCAGGCGACGCTTGCCCCGGCCTTGGCCGGATTGAAGGTCACGTCACGGGTGCCGTTGATGTGGAGGGTGGACCCGGCCTTGATCTGAGCGCCGCTGATGGTGGTATCGGTATGGCAGGCATCGCAGCTGGCAGGATCGCCTCTGGTGTGCCGCTGGTGGCTGTTGGCCCTGGGGGTGGCCGTACTGCCATTGACATAGTTGGGCTCGCCAGCGCTGCTTGGCGTAAAAGCCGGGACAACGGCGCTCCCGTGGCACCCCTGGCAGTTCAGGGTAGTGGCGCCCTTCCAGTTGTCCGTGGCCATGCTCTTGGCGGTGCCCTTGCCGTCGCTGTGGCAGTAGGTGGCGCTGCATACCCCGGTCGCGCTGTCGTAGGTGCTGCTTCTGCCGGCTCTTACCCCTGAGAAGTCCACGAAACCGTTGACGTGATTGGAGTACGTGCCGATTGTGGTGTTGCCGGACACGCTCTTGGCATGGCATTCGGCACAGCCGAAGTTTGTTCCCAAAACCGCGGCATTGTTGATATGGGCACCATGCTTGCCGCTTGCCAGGGTGCTTGCGCTGCCGGCCGCGCCACCATGGCAGCCGGTGCAGTCGCTTGGCAGAGACGTTCCCCATTGAGGTGTGTTCAAGGGAGCGTTGTATGCGGGGACCTTCTTATCTCCGGGGCTGTGGCAATACAGATTGGAGCAGGTGCCGAACGTCCGCGACAGGCTCTGGCTGGGCAGAAAATCGGCACCATCACCGGAATAGGCCCCTTCGGACAGATGTACAATGATCCCTCTCTTAGCCACGCTTGTGGCGTGCGAGAAGATGAGCCCGGTCTTGTAATCGGGATGGCACCTGATGCAACCATTTGCTGAAAACGGGTAATAGTTTTCGTGTTTGACATGGCTTGACGAGGAACCCGGCGACGTGTGGCAGGCTTGACAATCTGTTGCTGAATTGAAGCTTGCGATTCCCCAGGCCGGAGAAATTGTTTCAAAGTGGCAGTTTACATTGGCGCATGTTCCGGGAACCGGCATCGAAATCTGGGGAAAGGCGGAGGTGCTGTTGCGATATGGCGTAATTGCCGCCGAGTTGTTGATGCGGGATGACACCTTGATCAGGCCGTCCCGGTGGGAGGGAACATAAGCGGCGCTGCCTGGATGGCATTTGACGCAAGCAGCCGAACTCGTCGTCTGGCCCAGGTGGGTGCGGTGGTTGCCCTGGAAGCCGCCGTTTATCGGATTGCGTTCGTCGGAATCCAGTGGCCGGTAGTCGGACGGGCTCGATGTGCCGTGGCATTGATTGCACTCGATCGCGGCCCCGGCCGACAGGGCCGAAAAAGCCAGTATGGCCATACTGAATATCAGTCGGAACAAATGCCTTGGTCTCATGAAAGGTTCCCGAATTGGATCGAACACAGCAAGGGCTCGGTGGCGGACCACAACCTCTTTCCCGAATGGCGGAATCGGGTTATTTTTTTGAGTCAATATACATCTCCACACCCTTAGCTTTTTTTAAAATAGCAATAAAAGCACCATGAGCTTACAAAAGCCCCATACATGTAGAATCGTTAATATTATTTATTCTTTATTTTATTTTGTTAATTGTTTGCGCGTGGTTATGACAACCATGCCTTTACCATTCAACTTGATCGCAAAATTGAATTTCATGGTACGGCAGGCTGGTCGGGGTGGGAAATATTGAAAAGCTCAGTGTGTCAATTCAGCTGGGAGAATACCAGAAAATACTGGCGCTCAAGGAAATCATGGGACTTGCTCGGCCTGAAGCCGGCAAGTTTCATCTGCTCAACTAACAGGTCCATGGGGACATATAATTTTTTGCGGGTGACCGATTCATTCCAGTTTACAATGGCGATGATCCCTCCCGGCTTGAGTGCCTTGCGCAGATTCTTCATGAGTGCGACCGGATCGCCCAGTTCGTGGTAGGTGTTCACCAGCAGGATGCTGTTGCAGCACCCAGGTGGCAGCATGGGATCGATTGGAGTGGATTTTACCGGGACAATGTTCGTTATCCCGGTTTTCTGCATCTTGGCGCGGATGTACGCCAGCATTTCATCCTGAATATCGACGGCATAAACCTTGCCCCCGCTGCCGACCGTCTTGGCCAGGCGAAAGGAAAAATAGCCGGAACCGGCCCCCACATCGGCAACAACATCCCCCGGCTGCAGGCCGAGTGCTGCGACGACCCGGTCCGGTTGCTGCCATTGTTCCCGCTGCGGAGATTCCAGGCCTTTTTCGATCCTTGACGGAGAATAGGGCTTTCTGGTTGCCCTGTTTTGCAGATTGTCCTGTGCGGATGCGGCAAGGCAGACTCTGACAGGCAATAGCAATGCTGCCGTGACTATGAAAGCTGTTGCGATCCGCGCCAATCTCACGGCCACCCCCATATCGGCATTGGTTATTTTGCCCAAGGTGTAACAGAATTCCATTGCTGGTTAATTCTGCTCCCGGTATTGCCCTCGTGGCAGTTGATCAGGTTATTGACACCATTGGTTCCTGAATAGTATCCGGGGATATATCCGGTGACCGTACCTGGGTTGTTGGCAGATACGCAATCGCCCAAGAAGCTCGCCTGTCCGGTGCAGGTCCCGTCATTAGCATAGGAACCGGTACCGGTATCGGTGAGCACCGCCCCGGGGTTGTTGCCGAAACGCCCTTTATGCACTCCATCCAGGCAGTCGGTGACCATCAGGCGCGGCAGAACCGAACTGGTGTGGGGGCTGTGGCACTTGGAACAGGTATAGTTGTGCTGATAGGTGGTATTGGCGGTCTTCCACCCCTTTACCGCCTCGTGGACCCGGTCCTTGCTCTTCCAGGTATGGGTCGTCCCATTGGTGAGATTGGCCTTGGCATGGCAGTTCAAACATAATCCCGCCGACTGGGCATCGGTCTGGGTGATGCCGGTCACCGCACTGTTGTTGGGGGTGTTGCCAAAGGTGTTCTGGTCGATGTGGTACTGCACCCCTTCCCGGTATTTATCGGTGCGGATGGTGCCGGCTACATTGTTGGCAGGGGTAACATCCTCCTTGTAGGGCGAGGTCAGCCAGGTCCCTTTCAAAAGCGGCACCGCGTAGGGCTGATTCAAGGTGGTGCTGACCCCGTGGGGATCGTGGCAGGGGGTACAGAGGCCGTTGATCTGGTGGCTGGCGTCGGGAGGATTGTTCAACGTCGATGAAGCGCCGAAATGCCCGCCCATGGTCAAATTAACAGTCTTGTAGGGATACCGCTGCTTGGGACCGGCAGAAGCGCTGCTGTAGCCCATGAATGGAGAATCCCAGTAGCCGATGATGGCCTGGGTCGCCCCGTAGGTGGAGCTGTAGCCCCAGGGGGTCGTGTAGCCGCGGAAGGCCAGGGCCTGTTTCGGCGTGGCACTTTGGTGGCAGTCGAGACAGATGCTGGCGCCGGGGTTGCGGAGGTTTTTCTTGGCCACCGAGCCGCCGGCCCGTGGCTTGTAGGTCGTGGAGTAACCGCCAAAGCCCCGGATGGTGTCCTTGAGGATGGCACCCTTGTAACGCCCGGTGGCGCTGGAATAGCGGCTGGTGATGCCGGAAACCGTGGAGCCGTGGGAGTTGTGGCAGTCATAGCATTGGACGTTGATGGCGCCGCTCGTATCCTTGCCAGTCATGTCGCCGTCCACACCGTTGGCGGCATCCCAGTAGCGTTTGTTCGCACCTGCCTTGCCATGGGCCGAGTAGGCCTTGGTGATCCGCTTCTTGGCCACGTTGGTAAATGTGGCGGAGGTGTACTTGCCCCAGGAAACAACGCCGGTCTGGGCATATCTTGCCGCCACGCTGGTGCCGTCCCAGGCGTATTGCTTGGGGGTCTTGCCGTCGCCGAAAGGTGTTGCGCCATTATTCTGGTCGCTGTGGCATCCCTGGCAGTGGGTGCTGATCTTCTGGATCTGGGCCCGCTTGCTGTTGGCCGAGTAGGCCACATAGGTGACGCCCTGGGTATAGATGGTGGGTCGGGCAACAGCCCCGTAGATCACCAGGTCCACCGCTGCTCCCGGCGCCGCTGCACCGCCATGGTAGGGGGTGTTGATGTAGCCGTTGCTGTCGGCTTCCCAGTGGCATTGATAACAAGCTGCATTGCTGAGCGTGCCCTGGATGTGGTGGGAATTGGCTCCGAATTGCGAGGTAATGGCGGCCCGTTTCCCCTGGGTAATGGAATGGCAGCCGAGACAGGCGCCGGAGCCCCACTGGGCGGTGGTGTTGCCATGGCACGAAATATTGGTGCAGGTGCCGCCGGTGGTGCTGAAGGTGTAGGTGAAGGTGATCCCTCCGGCCGTGTCCGGGCTTACGTCGTAGGACTTGCTGACATGCTTGGAAGTGTCGGCAATACTGGTGTTGTCTATAGTTACCTGCACATGGCACTGTTTACAGGTGGCGCCATGCTGGGCGTGGATCCAGTGGCTGTTGGCCTTGGGCTTGCCTGTTGTGTAAAGAGGGAAGGCCTTGCGCCAGTCGCCGGTGTAGGTCTGGTTGCCATGGCAGCCGTTGCACGCCATGGCGCCGGAACCCCAGACCGGCGAGGTGTTGGCAGGGATGGTCCCACTGGCAACCGAGCTGCCGTTACTGTGGCAATAGGTGTTGGCACAGCTGCTGTAACCGGTGCGGGGCGCCTTGGACATGGGGGCGGCAATGTTGGCATATTTGCCGGTCGTGAAATTAGGGTCAAAGGCGATATCTATCTTACCGTTGACATGCTTGGTATAGCGGTTCTCCGTATATTGCCCCCAGATGTCTTCATGGCACGGCCGGCAGGAGGTCGTGACCGGAGCCGGGTCCCACATGTGGCAAGCCGGGCATTTCGCGTCGCTGCCCAGGTTGAAGGTATAGGAAAGGTGTTTGGTATGGCTGCCGGTGGTGATCGGGTCCGGGGAGCCATCGGCTGCCACGGAGCCATGGTCGCCGACCCTGTGGCAGGAAAGGCTGCACGCGCCCGGATTATTGCCCCATGTTGGCGTGCCGTAGGTCGGTGCGCCGATGCCGCCGTCGGCCTGGACCGTGGAATGGCAGTAGGTGTTGGTGCAGATCCCGTAAGCACTACCGGGCAGCTTGCCCATGGGGGAGGCGGAGCCGGCATAGGTGCCGTTTATTGCCGTGGTGCTGTTGTTGAAGGCAATGTTCACCTGCCGGTTGGCATGGTTGGCGTTGTTGGAGATGGTCCGGTTGGCCGAGACCGTTGCGGCGTGGCATTTGACACAGCCGTAGGTATAGGCCAATACATGCTTGGTATGGCTGACGCTGCCCACATTGCCCATCTTGTAATCGGCGTCGATGTCGCCACCGTGGCAACCGGAGCAGGTAGTATTGAGGGTGCCTCCCCAGGTGGCGGTGATATTGGGAACCACAGGAGTGTTCGAGGTGCCCTTGCTGTGGCAATAGGTGCCGGTGCAGTTGCCGTTGCGGGCCGGAGTGCTGCTGGGCAGGTAGTTGGGGTAGCTCGTGTCGCCGGAATAGCCGCCGGCGCCATTGTTGGGTGTAGCAGCAAAGGAGATGATCAGACCCCGGTTACCGGCGCTGGTGGCATGGGCAAAGAGGTTTGTTTCGACCCTATGGTCGGCATGGCATTTCGGGCAGGAGTTGGTGACGCCTGGCGTGCCATAGACCCCAGCGTGCGTGGGATGGCTGCCGTCGGCCGGGGCCGCGCCGTGGCATTGACCGCAATTGCCGGTTGAGGCAAAGTCAGAGGTGCCCCAGGTCGGAGTTTCACGTTCGAAGTGGCAGTTGACGTTTTCGCATGTCCCGGGAGTGGGGGTTGATGTTTGGGGAAAGGCGGAGGTGCGGTTGTTATATGGCGTAATCAACGGTGAACCGTTGATGTGGGATGAGACCTTGATCATGCGGCTGCGGTCCGTGGAGTGCGTGGAGCCGTAGGCGCCACTGCCGGGATGGCAGATATCGCAGGCTCCGGCAGAGGCAGGGGCGCTCAGATGGGTACGGTGGTTGCCCAGGAAGCCGCCACTGGACGGATCACGCTCGGCCCCATCCCGGGGACGGTAGTCGGCCGGGCCCGATGTGCCGTGGCATTGATAACAAGCTATCGATGCCACGGCAGGTAGTGTCGGGAAAATCGTCATGGCCACGCAGACCATCAGACAGACAATATTTCTTCGTTTCATGGAAAGTCCCCGAATCGGGCTGGACAACAAACGCCCTATTGTCGGTATGAATTCCCTTGATATCAATTGAGTAGCGTATCCGGGTTCTCAAGATATCAGAAAATATTGCTAATAATGTTTGTTAATTTGCAAAAACTAATTCGTATAACGCTTTTTGCAGTCGTTACTCTTTGCAATCAGCCGTAGATGGTCTGCCGGAATTCAGCTCATATCCAGTTGCCATACAAGCAAAACAAGTGCCTTTGTACTCAACTCATGTCCCAAGTCGTATTCTTTCGGACAAACTTTAAGAATATATATTAGTAATAAAGTCCCATGTAAACACAAAAAAGGGCAGGATCGAAATCCTGCCCCATTAATTCACTCATTGCATCGATCGGATCAGTACCGGTAATGCTCCGACTTGTACGGCCCTTCCTTTTTCACGCCGATGTAGGCGGCCTGGGCATCGGTCAGTTCGGTCAGCATGGCGCCCATGGTCCTCAGCTGCAGGCGTGCCACCTTCTCGTCCAGTTCCTTGGGCAGGGTGTAGACACCCACCGGGTACTTGCCAGGGTTGCAGAAGATCTCCATCTGGGCCAGGGTCTGGTTGGCGAAAGACGAGGACATAACGTAGGAGGGGTGGCCGGTGGCGCAGCCCAGGTTGACCAGGCGCCCTTCAGCCAGGAGGATGATGCGCTTGCCGTCCGGGAAGATGACATGATCCACCTGGGGCTTGATGTTTTCCCACTGGTACTGCTTCAGCTTGGCGACCTCGATCTCGTTGTCGAAGTGGCCGATGTTGCAGACAATGGCGTTGTGCTTCATGGCCTTCATGTGATCGTGGGTGATGACGTCGATGTTGCCGGTGGTGGTGACGAAGATGTCGGCCTTGTCGCAGGCGTATTCCATGGTCACGACCTTGTACCCTTCCATGGCGGCCTGGAGGGCACAGATTGGGTCCACCTCGGTCACCCAGACCTGGGCCTGGAGGCCGCGCATGGCCTGGGAACACCCTTTGCCCACGTCGCCGTAGCCGCAGATCACGGCCACCTTGCCGGCCACCATCACGTCAGTGGCGCGCTTGATGCCGTCCATGAGGGACTCGCGGCAGCCGTAGATGTTATCGAACTTGGACTTGGTGACCGAATCGTTGACATTGATGGCCGGGAACTTGAGCTTGCCCTTTTCGTGCATCTGGTAGAGGCGGTGCACGCCGGTGGTGGTCTCTTCGGTCACGCCCTTGATACAGGCGGCGGTTTTGGAGTACCAGCCGGGCTGCTCGGCCAGGCGTTTTTTAATGGCTGCGAACAGGAACTGTTCTTCTTCACAGGTGGGGTTGGCAATGACGGAGGCATCCTTCTCGGCGTCACTCCCCAGGTGCAGCAGCAGGGTAGCGTCGCCGCCGTCGTCCAGAATCATGTTGGGGCTGCCGCCATCGTGCCACTCGAAAATCCTGTGGGTGTAATCCCAATATTCCGCCAGGCTCTCCCCCTTGCGGGCAAAGACCGGGATACCGGCGGCGGCAATGGCCGCGGCGGCATGGTCCTGGGTCGAGAAGATATTGCAGGAGGCCCAGCGTACCTCGGCCCCCAGGGCGGTCAGGGTCTCGATCAGCATGGCGGTCTGGATGGTCATGTGCAGCGAGCCGGCAATGCGGGCCCCCTTGAGCGGCTGAGCAGCGGCGTATTCCTCACGGATGGCCATCAGGCCCGGCATCTCGGTCTCGGCGATGATCATTTCCTTGCGGCCCCAGGCGGCAAGGGAAAGGTCTGCTACTATGAAGTCTTGTGACATGGTTTGTTCTCCTTTTGTGGTGAGTGCTTAACGAAAGTTTCAACTACCTACAAGCAATAGTAAAATCAACATCTGTAATGGAACGCGGAAAAAGTCGGATCATGGCGGATCGACACGGATACACCGAAAATCCTTGTTGTAAAAAAATCCGCGTAAATCCGCTGAATCCACGCAACTCCGCGTTCTATTGCCGTTCCGGATTATTTTCTGCTTTGTACCAGCAGCACAAATTCCTGTCCGACAGTTCCTTGAATCTTCTCACAATGGAAATCCGCAAACCCGGCCGTCTTAAGCCATCCCGCCAGCTCTTCCTCCGCAAACCCCAGCCACTGGTCGGCCAGTTGCTCTCTAGCAGTCTCCCGTTCGTGACGCGCCAGGTCGGCCAGCACCAGCCCGCCGCCGGGCATCAGCACCCGCCGGATCTCGACCAGCACCGCGGCAGGGTCGGCGGCATGGTGCAGCACCATGTTCAGCAGAACGCAGTCAACGGAGTTGTCAGGCAAAGGGAGGTGGGTCATCTCACCCAGGCGCAGATCGGTCCCGGCCAACCCCGCCGCTTCCAGCCTGACGCGGGCCTCCTCCAGCATGGCCGGCGAGTGGTCCACCCCGATCACCCGCTCCGCCTTGGCTGCCAGGGCCGGCAGCAAGCCGCCGGTGCCCAGGCCGATCTCCACCACCGTCTTGCCCCCAGGCACAAGGGAAATGAGTTGCTCCCGGTAATCGGGCACCGGCAGCAGCGTGCGGGCCAGGTCGTCCCACTGGCGGGCGTGGCGATCGAAGAACTCCTGGCTGCGCCGACGCCGCTTCTCCAACACTGTTGCCACGGCAGCCAGATCCTGAGAGCGCTCCGGCAGCGTCTCCAACTCCTGCTCAAAGACCGGCAGGATAGCGTTGAAAAAAACATTGTCCCCGCCAACGCGGTAATAGCTCCACGTCCCTTGGTGCTTGACGGAAAGCACTCCGGCCTCGGCCAGGATCTTCAGGTGCCGCGATATGCGGGATTGCCCCATGCCGAAGATGCCGGTCAGCTCCTGCACGGTGAATTCGCCGGCCAGCAGCACTGCGGTCAGGCGCAGGCGACAGGGGTCGGCCAGGGCTTTGAGGGTATCCAGCAACATTTATCACATTTCCTGATTATTATAAATCAACTTTTCTTGATATAGCATGATCATGTCTTGGAAGGCAAGAATTTTGGCACAAATAAAAGCAGAACGCGGATAGCATCGGACCTTGGCGGATTTCCTGCCGGAATATTGGAAACATTCCAGGCGTATCCGCTTGATCAGCACAATCCGCGTTCCAGTGACGATGATTTATTTTTGGGCAAGTGGCTATGCGTACTTTTCCCGCAAGGTCACCTTGCTGACTTTCCCGATGCTGGTCTTATCGATCTCAGCCACAAAGCGCACCTTCAACAGCACCACCTGCTTGTTGACCAACCCCTTGTCGGCGTACTCCTTGACGAGATGGGTCACATCCTTCTCGGTCAGCCCGCTATCGGCGCGCGGCAATACCAAAGCCAGGGGCCGCTCGCCCCACTTCTCGTCCGGAATGCCGATCACCGCCACCTCGGCCACACCGGGATGGTGGGCGATGATGTCTTCCAACTCCAGCGATGAAACCCACTCGCCAGCCACTTTGATGATATCCTTGGAGCGGTCGGTGATACGCACATAGCCCAACTCATCACGCACCGCCACGTCGCCGGTATGCAGCCAGCCACCTTCCCACAACCGTTCCGAAGCCTTGTGGTCTTTCAGATAGCCCTGGGTCAACCAGGGGGCCCGCACCACGATCTCGCCGGCGCTGACATTGTCGCGCGGCTGTTCCCGCAAAGCAGCGTCAGCAACCTTCAGATCAACCAGCGGCAGCGCACGGCCGGTCTTGCAGCGGACAACCGATTGTTCCTCGGGAGCCAGCTCCAGCATCTCCGGGGTCAGGTGGGCTATGGTCAGGATCGGGCAGGTCTCGGACATGCCATAGCCGGTAAAGACGTCAATGCCGCGGCCCATGGCCTCGATACAGAGAGCCCGGGACATGGCCGCCCCCCCGATGATCAGCTTCCAGCCCGACAGGTCGATGCGCTTGGCATGGGTATGCTTGAGCAGCATGTGCAGGATGGTCGGGACGCAGTGGGAGAAGGTCACCCCTTCTTTTTCCACCAGCTCCAGCAGCAGATCCGGTATGTACCGGCCCGGGTAGACCTGCTTGATCCCCAGCATGGTGGCCACGTATGGCAATCCCCAGGCATGGACGTGGAACATGGGGGTGATCGGCATGTAGACGTCCTGGCGGTGAATGCGGCCATGCCCAAGGGCCGAGCCGAGCACGCCCAGCACCGCCATGGTGTGCAGCACCAGCTGGCGGTGGCTGAAGTAGACCCCCTTGGGCATGCCGGTGGTGCCGGTGGAGTAAAAGGTGGTGGCGCGACTGTTTTCGTCGAAGTCGGCAAAGGCAAAATCGGGCGAAGCCGCCGCCAGCAGCGCCTCGTACTCGCCGGCAAAGGGGATGGTGCTGACCGGGACAGACGGTTCATCGTTGAGCAGCACATAACTTCTGACCATATCGATGCGTCCGCGGATCTGCTCCAGAATCGGCAGGAACTCGCTGTTGACCAGCAGAATGTCGTCTTCGGCATGGTCGATGGTGTAGAGGATCTGCTCCGGCGACAGGCGCACATTGATGGTATGCAGTACCGCACCGATCATGGGCACGGCGAAAAAACATTCCAGGTAGCGATGTGAATCCCAGTCCATGACCGCCACCGTATCCCCTGGCTTGACCCCCAGGTCTGTCAGGACATTGGCCAGCCGTTGCACCCGCTTGCGCAACTCGCGGTAGGTGTAGCGAAAGGTTCCCCGGTAAACGATCTCCTGGTCCGGTGCATCCATCACCGGGCAAAAGAGTATGTTTTTGATCAAAAGCTGATAATCGTGGGCTGAATGGGTGCGGGGTATGCGGGCATCGGGCATGGGAGCTGTCTCCTTACAGCATAAAATGGCTGGCAGGCTCACTTTGTAACACAAAGCAGAAGGGCTTGCCAGACGCAACAAAGCCGCCGGGATTAATTCCGGCGGCTTTGTTGGTCCGTATCAATGGCTTGTTTCAGGCTGCTTGCTTCAACTCTTCCGTGGCAGCGGCCTTTTTCTGCTCGCCGAACAGTTCCTCGAAGATCTCATGCACCGTGGTAATGCGGTCCGCCTTCCAGGCATTGCTGCCGCAGAAAACCAGCCCTGTTTCCACGTCGCCGCGCTGGGCCCGGTCCAGGGCCGTGACAATGCAGAACCGTTCGCCGGTCTCCTTGTAGGAGCACTTCTTCAGGCAGGCTTGGTTGCAGGTGATGCCATAGTCCAGATCATGCTGGCGGATATTGTCCTGGTTGCTGAGGATGGCCCGCCCGGGCAGCCCGGCCGGGCTCATGATCAGGCCGATGTCTTCCTTGGTGCAGTCCAGGTAGCGCTGTTTAAAACCATCCTCGGCATCGCACTCCTCGGTGCAGACAAAGCGGCTGGCCATCTGCACGCCGTCCGCGCCTTCGGCCAGGGCATGCTCCAGGTCGGCCCGATCCCAGATGCCGCCTGCCGCGATAATCGGGATGTCGGCATTGAACTCGCTACGGAAGAACTCCTTGATGCCGCGTACCGTGGCATACTGGTCATACTGGCCAGTGCCGATATGCTCCATCTTTTCGCCCAGGTGTCCGCCGGCAGTGTCCGGATCCTCGACAACGACCGCATCGGGCAACCGGTTATAGGCTTTGTGCCACTTGCGGGCGATGAGCTGGGCCGCGCGCACCGATGAAGCGATCGGCACCAGGGCCACATCCGGAGCATGGGCAGTAAGTTCCGGCAGGCTCATGGGAAGCCCGGCCCCGCAGATAATCACCTTGGCGCCGGCTTCAATGGAGGCCTTCACCAACTGGGCATAGTCGGACAGGGCAACCATGACATTGACGCCGATGATGCCATCGGGAGCTATCGCATAGGCCTTGCGCAGCTCATCCTTTATGGCCTCCAAATCAGCTTCGAAGTAGTTATGGCCGTTGAAATGACCGCTGTTCATGCCAATGCCCGCTGCCGCCACAATACCGATCCCACCGTTCTTGGCAACATGTCCGGCCAGGTTGCCAGCGGAAATGCGCGCCCCCATACCTCCCTGAATAAGCGGATATTTGGCAACATATTTACCTATCCGTAACGGTTTCATAATCGATTCCCCCTGCCATACTTGAAAGTTGACTTGAATAATAGCAGCACTACCTGGATGGGGATTGTAATATTTTTGTAAAACCGGCACGATGCCGCACCCTTTCCTGATTGACTCACCTGTTGCGATAAGGAATAATGCTGCCTGCTGCTGATGGAACCATGGGAGCCCGGATGAAAAACACATGTATGCGAATTGCCCTCTGTCTGCTGCTGACGGCCATGTTTGCCGGATCAGGCCCAGCTGCCGCCGCCGATGCCCAGGCAAACGGCACCGAGGCCCAAAAGGGTCAACAGGGCGCAATCATCACCCTCTGGCCGCTCTTTGACTACCGCTCCAGTCCGGCCACCGGCTACAGCAATCTCTCCATTCTGGGTCCCCTGTTCAAGCGGGAGCACTCCGGAACCGATACCACCACTGCCATACGCCCCCTGTTTTTCTCCAGGTCAACCTCAAAGTCTGAGGAGACCGACATCCTATATCCGCTGGCCTCCACCGCCAGCTCGAAAAACGACTCCGACGGCCAGTTTCTCAAGATCTTTCAAACCCATGCCAGCCGGCTGGGGGAACCCGAAGAAAAGCACGAAACCATGCTGTTCCCGTTCTACATCAGCGGCCGATCCGAAAAATACGGCCCCTACAAGTCCTTCTTCCCCTTCCACGGCGACATCTACGAACGCTTCTGGCGAGACGAATACCACTACACCCTCTTCCCGCTCTACGGACGGACCGTCAAGAACGGGACCACTTCCACCAACTGGCTCTACCCGATCTTCAATACGATTTCCGGCGATAAAGAGGAGGGCTTCCAGATCTGGCCGCTCTACGGACAGGCCCGCAAGGAGGGAGTCTACGAGAAACGCTTCGTGCTCTGGCCTTTCTACAGCAGGGAAAGCCTGGGCCAAAACACTGACAACCCCACCGAAAACCTCTACCTGCTGCCGTTCTACGCCTCTTCGCGCTCAGCAAAAAGGAGTTCAACCTACGCCCCCTGGCCGTTCTGCGGCGTGGTGCGGGATGGCGACGGCAAGGCCGTCGAGCGCGACTTTATCTGGCCGTTCTGGATGACCGCCTCGGGCAAGGATTCCACCACGGAGCGCTACCTCCCCTTCTATGCCGAATCCAAAGTAAAGGACAACACCAGCAGTTGGATCATGTGGCCGGTCTATCGCCACCGGACCATCGAATCCGCCGATTTCCGCCAGCAGAAAACCAACCTGCTCTATTTCCTGTACAGCCGCTCGGACGAGTCCTGGCCCCGGGCCGGCAAGGACCGCGCCACCAGCGCCTTCTGGCCTCTGTACGCCTGGAAGCGGGACGAAGACGGGGTGCGGACGCTTTCCATGCCTGCCCTGGCGGAAGCGGTGATCTGGAACGACGGGGTGGAACGCAACTGGGCGCCGCTGTGGCGGATCTTCATTGCCAAATGGGACGACAAGGGGAATAGCGCCACCTCCATCCTCTGGAATCTCTACTGGCGTGAGAAACGGGGCGACGAAAGCGCCTGGGAGCTGTCGCCCCTGGTCTCGTACCGCTCGACCAAGACCGGTACCGATTTTCGGCTGCTGAAGGGGCTGTTCGGTTATGATTCATCACAGGGAAAGAAGCTACTGCGGCTTTTCTGGCTGCCTTTAGAGCTGTAGAATCTGTCCCCATGGTGCAAAAAGTTCAACAAGAACGGCTTTACGTGCTATATTTCCCGGCACACAGGAAAATGACATGACTCAACTTTTCGATTTCATCGGCCGCAAAGTTCTCGACTCCTTCCGCATCGTCGGCGAGGTCCTGATCCTGTTGTGGCGGACCATGCTAGCGTTCCGCGAAGCCCCGCGCAACCTGACCAGCATCTTTAGCCAGATGGCCATCATCGGCTATGAAACCCTGCCGGTGGCCTCGGTCATGGGCTTCTTCGTCGGCATGGTGCTGGCCCTGCAAACCGGCACCGAGCTGTACAAGTACGGCACCCAGGACATTATCGGCGGCATTGTCGGCCTGTCCATGGTGCGCGAGCTGGGGCCGGTCATGACCAGCTTCCTGGTGGCTGGCCGGGTGGGTAGTGCCATGGCCGCCGAGATCGGCGTCATGAAGGTCTACGAGGAGATCGATGCCCTCAAGACCCTGGAGATCGACCCGGTGCGCTACCTGGTCATGCCGCGCCTGATCGCGGCCTTGATCTGCGTGCCTGCCCTGACCATCTACGCCGACTGTATCGGCATAACCGGCGGGGCCATCATCAGCCACCTGCACCCGCGGATCTTCATCTCCTACAGCACCTATACCGATTCGCTGCGCATGGCGCTCAAGCTCAAGGAGATCATCGTCGGCCTGACCAAGTCCTTTGTATTTGGCGGCATCATCGCCACTGTCTGCTGCTATGTCGGATTCGGCACCTCCGGGGGGGCCAGGGGAATCGGCGTATCCACCACGCGCTCGGTGGTGCTCTCCTTCATGCTGATCCTGGTGGCGGATTACTTCCTGACAAGGGTTCTTATGTAGTGCCGCCGCTATTCCCAACATGAACAACAAAGGCCGCTCCCTTACCGGGTGCGGCCTTTTGCATTTTCACCTCATGGCATGGCGCGTGACTTGCTAATAGATCATGCGTGAAATCAGGTAGGCCACTACCGTGGAGACGCTCACGCCAATGAGACCGGGAATCATGAAGCTATGGTTGAGCAGGTACTTGCCGATGCGGGTCGTGCCGGTGCGGTCCATGTTGATGGCAGCCAAGTCGCTGGGGTAGAAGGCAAAGAAAAAGTAGGCATAACTGGCCGGCATCAAGCCCAGCAGCAGAGGGACCGGCAGACCCAGTGCCAGGCCCAGGGGGAGCGTGATGGCAAGGGTAGCGGCCTGGCTCTTGACAAAGGCCGAGATGCAGAAGGTGGCGATGGCAAAGGTCCAGGGTGCGATTTTGACCATGATGCCGATATTGTCCACCAGGAATTTCTTGTTGGCGGAGATGAAGGTATCGCTCATCCAGGCAATACCGAAGATGGATACGACAGCGATCATGCCGGCGATGAAGACGCTGGAGTGGGCAATATCCTTGGCCTTGACGTTAGCGGAAAACATGATGAAAGCGCCGAAGGCAAGCATGACGAACTGGACCACCGTGGTCATGGCAACAGGTTTGTTGCCGGCCGCCAGCGGCAGAAGTTCGGGGCAACTGGCCAGCAGGATGATCGAACCGACACCGGTGAAGAACAACGCCACCGAGATCTTGGCAGTGGTGGAGATTTTTTTGTCCAGGGTGGTTACATCCGCATCCAGGGCCTTCTTGAAATCCGGGTCCTGGAGACGGGCCTGGAATTCGGGGTCCTTATCCAGGTCCTTGCCGCGGTTGAAGCTCCAGGAGGCCGCGGCAAGCACGCCGATGATGCCGGCCGGCATGGTGACTGAAATAATGTCGATCAAGGTCACCGGGTATCCGGCCTTGGCGGCAAAGCCCAGGAAAAAGGTAACGGCCGCCGCAACCGGGCTGGCGGTGATACCCATCTGCGAGGCAACGCTGGAAATGGCCATGGGCCGCTCGGGACGGATATTGGTCTTGAGAGCCACGTCGGATATGACCGGCAGCAGCGCGTAGACCGCATGGCCTGTACCGCAACAGACCGTCAGGAAAAAGGTGGAGAGCGGCGCCAGGATGGTCACGTATTTGGGATGGGCGCGCAGCATTTTTTCCGTCAGTTGTACCAGGTAATCAAGTCCGCCAGCCACCTGCAGGGTTGCCGAGGCCGTAACCACCGCCAGGATGATCAGCATGACAGCGATAGGCGGCTCGGAAGGCGAGCTGCGGAACCCCAAGACCAGCAGCGAAACCCCCAACCCTCCGATCATGCCGAGTGCGACGCCACCCCTGCGGATGCCGATAAGAACGGCTCCGAGTACGAGAACAAATTGGATCCAGAACATTGCCATGATAAGCCTCCACGCTGAGAAAAGGAATTGGCGAAGCCGTTGCGGCGTCGCATCTGTTTTCCCTTAGAAGAGCATGGAGAATGCCAATAGCGAATATTTATGTAACATACTTTAATTACAGGACAAAGTGGCAAGAGCCGGCTTGTGGGGGCATGAAACTGCCATAACCGCAGGTTATGGAAAACAGGTGGGCGTAAGGCGAACTGCAATGATATCAATTGGATGGATGCCGGTATAACCGCAGGTTATGGATATAACCACAGGCTATGACCCTATGCAACCATGCGAAATATGGAACATTCCGGTAAAGTTGCCTCCCGGTTCACTCCCAGAATATCCCGGTCGGATCGGAGGCAACCTCCATCACCAGTTTTTCAAGCGCATCCCTGTTCCTTCCCGTGGGATACAGCTGACGCCGGTTTTTCCGGTCGTACCAGTATAATGTCCATTGGGGGGTATCGGCGCTGTACTCGAACTGGGCAACCTTGATTTCATTCCAGATGGCGGGGTCGATGAAGAGTGGGCGGGATTCGGTCAAGGTGACCCGGTTGCCTTTGGTCTCGTATTGCAAGGTCACCTGGCCCGGTATGGTCCGCTGTTCACAAAGCTGTCCCAGCAGTTGCTCCACGCGCTGTTTTTCCGCCTCAGGTAACGCCATTCCGCCATTCTTTCTTTATCCCAAATACCGGTCAATCACCGTTCACAGCTGGCGATACTATATGAATTCCCGTCATTATTGAAGACAAACCAACAATGTCCCGGCTGTTTTTTGCAGTTGCCGCGTTGCCGGCCACGCAAACACCGACGGTTGCGATGGCGCACAGGGTATGCTTCAAAAACACCAATGGCCGATCCTAAAAGGAATCGGCCATTGTCATCTCTTCAGCAATGGTTTTCAGTCAGCGCTTGCAATGCAAGGCACCTGATCCCACATCTCGAATTCCTCTTCAGTGATTCGGTGAAGTTCCACTGGGATGTATTCCGCATTCGCGGCCTTAGCCCTGTCAATGTTCAAGTCTCTCATATCCCATACCTCCTTCCACTATTTGAACCGGTCGCAACAAGTTACAGTAAGCATCATCGTCAGATGACAAAAGGCGCAGCAGCCATTGCCACGCATGCGACGATAAGCAGAATCGTGTTGCCGATGAAATACGGCACTATGCAGAGAGCCACTCCCCAGCACACTACCTTTATGTTGCTGTTTTTCTTGCCGTACATGAAATAGGCCGAGCCGATCAGCCCTGCCAGAAGATTTACGCAGATCACGGTCATGCTCATATTTCCGAGCAACGACCCTATGCCGAGGCCGGCCGGGTCTGAACCGGCGGCACCTGACTGAAGTTTTGCCGCCAGATCACTTATCCCTGATAAACCCTGCGTCATGTCCGCCATGCCGATTTCATCCTTATGAGTTGATCATGTTGCCATGGAATAATTCTACTCCCTTTACGCCCCGATGTACCCTTAAAAAATCCAAAGATTTCCGCAGGGTTTGATGCCAGTCGGAAAGACAAAGCGGCTCATGTACACAATTCAACGGAGCCAATCGGTCTCCTGTCCTGGAATATGCAAAAGAATCGGCGCTTCACACCGCGTAACCATTTAAATTTAGTATAAATTGTGCATCCGCCTTTAGATGGGCAGTTTTTATGGTATAAAAATTAATTGGATTGTATTTTAATGTATCAAGCAAATATTTCCCTGAATGGGAATGACCTGCCGGGAATTCCACACTGACTCCCCGCGTATAAGAGCAAGGAATACTCATGATCTATCTTTCGTTGATACATAATATCGCACTGCTGGTCTCCCTGACCTTTGTTAACGGCATTCTGGTCAGGCATGTCAAGAGAGACGGGCTTGTCTATCCGTTCCTTTCCGGACTACTGTTCGGCGGCGTTTGCCTAATCGTTATGATGAGCCCGGTGGTGTTGCAACCCGGGCTCATCTTTGACGGCCGCAGCATCATTCTCAGTGTTGCCGGCCTCTATTGCGGTCCACTGACTGCCGTTACCGCCGGTGCCATTGCAATTGCCTATCGCCTCTGGCTGGGTGGAATCGGCGCCTTACCAGGTGTTGGCGTCATCATTGGGACCGCCGGCCTCGGGGTTGCCTGGCATTACCTGTGTCGCCGCCAAAAGTGGGCCTCTAGAACTCCGGCGTTATATATTTTCGGGCTGCTGGTGCACCTTCTGATGCTTGCCGTCCTGCTCCTGGCCCTGCCTGCAACTGCCGCCCAAGGAGTATTGAAGCACGTTGCCTTGCCAGTGCTGCTGCTCTATCCCCCGGCCACCCTGCTGGTTTGCCTGTTTTTCCAGATGATGGAGCAACACATTCACGGCGAGGAGGCCTTGGTGCAGAGCGAAGAACGGATGCGCCTCTTCTTTGAGCGCCAATTGGTGGGCATGGCCATCACATCGCCTACAAAGGGCTGGCTGCAGGTAAACGACAAATTGTGCCAGATGCTGGGCTATACCCGCCAAGAACTGGCGCAACTCTCCTGGGATACGCTTACCCATCCGGATGACCTTGCCCAGGACCTTGCCAAGTTCAACCGCTTGCTGTCTGGCGAAATCGACGATTATTCCATTGAAAAAAGGTTTATTCACAAAAATGGCTCGATTGTCCATACAAACCTTTCCGTAGGATGCGTCCGCAATCCCGACGGCTCGGTTGATTATGTTCTGGCCCTTCTCGAAGATATTACCTCACGCAAGTTACTGGGACTTAAGCGTGAGGAAGATCAACTCTTCTTGCAGACCATCCTTGATTCCATTACAGATTTTATTTTCTATAAAGACAAAAACAGTATCTTTCTCGGATGCAATGATGCCTATGCCTCCCGTTACGTGGGCCTGCCAAAGGAACGGATCATCGGCCACTCCGACCGGGACTTCATCCCCGACCAGGAATTGGTCAAGAAATATTACGAATCCGATCGTCAGGCCATGGAATCCGGCACTCCATTGCTGTTTAAACCCTGGATCACCCAGGCAAATGGGCAGAAAATACTGGTGGAGGTGCTAAAGACCCCCTTTTATGACGTAAACGGCCAGGTAGCTGGTGTAATCGGGGTTGCCCGCGACATAACAGAGCACCATTTGGCGCTGGAGGCCATAACCCGGGAGAAGGAGACGGCCCAGCGCTATCTGGATATCGCCGGGGTAATGTTTTGCGCTCTTAATAAAGCGGGTGAAATCATCCTGATGAACAAAAAGGGCTCCCAGATCCTTGGCTATAATGACGATGAGCTGTTGGGACAGAACTGGTTTGACGTGTGTCTTCCGGAATCCGTTCGTGAGACGGTAAAAGGGGTCTTTGCGCTGCAAATGGCCGGCAATCTCGAACCGGTCGAGTTTTATGAAAACAGTGTGATCACCCGCGATGGCGAAGAACGGCTGGTCGCCTTTCACAATACGCTTCTGCATGATGAAAACGGGGTTAGCGGTGTATTGTTTTCCGGGGAAGACATCACCGATCAGCGCCTGGCGCAGGACGAACTCCTCAAGAGTCAAAAACTGGAATCGCTCGGAGTCCTTGCCGGAGGGATTGCCCATGATTTCAATAATATCCTCACCGGGATCATGGGCAACATCTCCTTTGCCAGCATGTCACTCGACAAACCGGACAAAGCGCAAAAACTGATGGAAAATGCCGAGAAAGCATCCCTTCGAGCCGCTTCGCTTGCCACACAACTCCTGACTTTTGCAAAAGGCGGGAAGCCGATTAAGAGAAGGGTGATGGTGCGCCCAATTCTTGAGGAATCCCTGTCGTTGTCGCTCAGGGGCGCAAACGTGAAAGGAATAATTGAAATCCCCGAATCCCTGCACAGCATCGAAGCCGATGAAGGGCAATTAAGCCAGGTATTCAATAATCTCATCATCAATGCGGTACAGGCAATGCCCGGTGGTGGGACCCTGCTGGTCAAGGCCGGGAATCTTACCAGTGAGGCCCGGGAAAAGGCCTTACTCCCGCCAGGCGAGTACGTCATGGTATCTTTTGCGGACCAGGGGTGCGGTATTTCGGAAGAAGATCAGAAAAAGATCTTTGACCCCTATTTTACCACCAAAGTCGGCGGCTCCGGGCTTGGACTCGCCTCGGCCCATTCGATCATCAGCAAGCATGGCGGGCGTGTCGATGTCAGCTCTGAAGTGGCTAAAGGTTCTACCTTTACCGTTTATCTCCCTTCGCTCGGGCCGGCGGTTGCCAATCAGCAAGCGAGCAAGGTGCCACAAGTAGCGGCCAGGCATAAAGATGGCACCATTCTGCTGCTGGATGATGAAGAACTCATCCGCCTTCTCACTGCCGATATCCTGGAACATCTCGGTTACAAGGTGAGAACCTGCATCAATGGCGAAGAGGCCATAAAGCTTTATAAAACGGCCAAGGATGCGGGCATGCCTTTTTCCACAGCCATCCTGGACCTTACCATTCCTGGCGCCATGGGGGGGCTGGAGGCGGCACAAAATATTCTGGAATACGACCCGGCGGCCAGCCTCATCGTTTCCAGCGGATACTCGAACGACCCTGTGATTGCCGAATACAAAAACTACGGATTCAAAGCCGCAATCATCAAGCCTTACAATGTTGAAAGTATAAAGGGGGTGCTGGTTGAACTGGAAGCCGGCTCTTGCTGATGCCATGAAAAAAGGGGCGGGCTACTTTATGAAAAAGTTGCCTGCCCCTTTAAGTGGCAAATCGGTCAGTTAGTTTTCATCCGGAAACATCGGATGTGAAACTATGGATTTCCGAACTGGAACCGGTTATCGCTCCCGACCGCGTCTCTCTTCCTCTTTCCTCTGCTCCTGCCCATGACCTCCGGGCTCCTGGGTCCTTCCCCGATCCTGCTGCACTCTTTGTTGCTGGTCTTGCGTCCTGGGTGCCCGCTGCTCACGCTGTACAGCCCCTGGCTGGGGCCTCTGTTCCCTCAATGCCGGTCCCCGCTGCTGAGGAGGGGCCTGGTACTGCGGCTGGGAATGTTGAATAGCCGGCCCACCCTGCTGTCGTGGCGCCTGACGCTGCGTATCCTGCGGCCTTGGGCCGCTCATGCGGGGCGCTTCCTGGCGCCGGGCTGGCGCGGGTGCAGCTCCCTGTGGCTGAAAATGCTGGCGGACCGCCCGGTCGCGTGGCTGGTAACGGTATTTCTCGCTTTGCAGTCTCCGCTGCTGTTCCACTTGTCGGGGATATCGATCCCCCGAATACCGTCGCTGGTAGACGGGCAACGGTGCAGGAGCCGGCGCGGAACGGCGGTTCCACCGATCCCAACCCCTTCTGCGCTGCTCCCACTCCGGTCCCCAGTGATTGCCCCAGCGGGGCGGGGCATCGGACCGCCACCCGCGAAAGTAGACCGGAGGCTGCCGGTAGTAGCGCACCGGGATGCGCAGGATGTAGAGCGGCACCACCTCCGGTTCAACGAACCACCAGGGACCGTTGTACCAGGAACTGGCATACCAGTTGTCATCCCGGTAAACCCAGTACATGCCATCGTAAAAAAAGTAGTTGGCATCCAGCCGGGGGGCATAGTAGACCGGGTACCCGGGCACCCGGACGAGATCCGGGAACAGCGGCAGGTTGATCCCGATACTCAAGTTGGGCAACCCGATCCCGATGCTCAGCTGGGCCGAGGCAGGAGTAACCGAGCAGCACAACAGCATCAACAGCACAACAACTCCGTAGCGAATTTTCCGCATGTTGTCCTCCATTCAGATAGATCGGTCGTGGGTATTGCCTGGCAACGGCAAGCGCCCACGGGTTTAAGTTCATTAATTTTATACCACTCAGTTCCCCTGTCAATCAAGGTTTACCTTGGAACAAACCGGCATCATGCGCCAGACGTTGACAAAAATACCGCTGCCGTGCCATAAAATAGGCGGTATGAGGAAAGCCGCTTTTGCCTGTTGAAGCGGTTTTTGTATTCCTGAGCGCTGAAAAAACTGGAGAACGTGCGTGGACAGCAGAAAACGACTACTGATCAGAAACAAGACAATAGCCACGGGATTGATGGTTGGCGCGGCCATACTGTTTGTGGTTGCCCGCTCCCAAAAGGGGCATGGCGCCTGGGAATGGCTGGCCGCTTTTGCCGAGGCGGCCATGGTTGGCGCCCTGGCGGACTGGTTTGCCGTGGTGGCGCTGTTCCGCCACCCCCTGGGGGTACCCATACCCCATACGGCCATCATCAAAAACAAGAAGGACACCATCGCCGGGAATCTGGCCGACTTTATCCGCGATAAGTTTCTTGCCAGCGACACCTTGATCGCCAGGATGCGGGAGTACAATCCGGCCGAACATCTTGCCGTTTATTTGATGTCCAGGGAGAATGCCGCCAGCCTGGCCAGGGGAGTGACCCGTGTCCTTGCCGATTCCCTGGATTTCATCGATGACGAGCGGGTGCAGAAGCTGTTGCGCGCCGCCTTGAGCAACCGCATAGAAAACCTCGACCTCGCCTCTTCCGCGGGAACGATTCTCGATACCCTCAGAAAAGACCAGCGCCACCAGGTCGTTCTTGATGACCTGCTGCACCGCTTCGCCGGATGGTTGGCGACCGCCGAGGCCCAGGCCAGGCTGGCCACCTCCATCGACGACATGTGCACCAAGGAATACCCGCTCCTGAGTGCCTTCATCCCCAACCGGGACCAGTTCTCCAGGGGTGTGGGTGAAAAGGTCGCCCGGAGGATGAACGCATTCATCCAGGAAGTGAATGCCGATCCGGGCCATGAAGTCAGATTCAAATTCGACACCGCAGTCGCGAATTTTATTGTCCGGTTGAAATCGGACCCGGTGCTGCGTAACAAGATCGAGGCGATCAAGCTGGAGGTGGTTCATAACCAGGCCATAGCCGATTATGCGCAAAACCTCGGCAAAGACCTGAAGAACTGGTTGGAGAACGACCTGCAGCAGCCCCGGTCAAGGGTGAGGGAGAAGATCGCGGCGGCGGTGGAAGGACTCGGCACTACCCTGGCGCAGAACCGGGGGTTGAAGGAGTCTTTGAACGAACACCTGGAAACCCTGATAATGCACTACGGGGACTCGCTGCGCACCGCCATTGCCGGGCACATCTCCGGCACCATGCAAAAGTGGGAAAGCGATGATTATACCAACGAGATCGAGCTCAGCATCGGTTCGGACCTGCAGTTCATCAGGATGAACGGCACCCTGGTGGGCGGCGTTATCGGCCTGCTGCTGCATGCCGTCTCGCTGCTGCTTGCTTAGGGATTGCCCGTTTTTGCCGTCTGCGCCGCCAGGCGGCCCGGCCGCCGAAGAAAGCACCGGCCAGGGTCAATACCCAGATGGTGATGGTAACCGCTAATTCGCTGGTGGTGATCATGTTGTCGCCCCTTGAGACCGCACTGTTTCCAATGCCTGATAATCGATGCTCTCGCAAATTGTCATTCCCGAAGCGATTCTGATCGGGAATCCAGCCTGTAACCAGTTGAAATCATGGATGCCCGATAGAGACATTCGGGCATGACAAATAGAAATTGCGAACTCATCATAATTGGTGTCCTTACCTTAATATGCGCGGCTTTAATCATACTGGCTGAGAATACACCGGCTCCGGCGGGAGAATAATGATGCATGTCAAAAAATCGGAATGAATGGAGGAACCGGGGGGCTGGGAACCTATGGAGGCGGTTTCCTGGCAAAAGCGTTCAACTGCCGTTTCAGGGGGCATGAAAAAAGGGCGGGCTGCTTTCACAAAACACAGCCTGCCCTTTTTATTGTTGGTCAAAGTGCGGAAGTTACAGCCTAAGCGGTGCGGCTGGTGACCTCCAGCAGGTGGTAGCCGAACTGGGTCTGGATCGGGCCCAGGACCTTGCCCACTTCGCCGGTAAAAACAGCCTGATCGAATTCCTTGACCATCTGGCCCGGTCCGAATGAACCCAACGCCCCGCCCTGCTTGCCAGAGGGGCAGAGGGAATGTTCACTCGCAACAGCCGCAAAGTCGGCACCTTCTTCGATCTGTTTCTTGAGGTCTTCGCAGACCTCCTTGCTTGCCACCAGGATGTGGCGGGCAGTTGCTCTTGCCATGTTGTACTCCTTATCGTGTAGGTGTCTCCCGTGATGGGATTGAAAGCATATCACAGACGATAAAACCGGGACAGCGTCTTTTATCGTTACCGGCTGCCTGATTGCACCATTGCACCGCTTACAGATGGATAACAGCGTCCCACGCGCGGCCTCGCTCTCAGGCTGCCTTCAACAAGACCACCGCTTCCAATTCCTTGCGGTGACGCCGTTCGGCATGCCAGAGATCGTAAACATTTTGGGCATTCAGCCAGAACATGGATGAATTGCCGAACAGATGGGATAGCCGAAGGGCCATGACCGGGCTGACGGCGCGGCGGCACTGCACCAGCTCATTGGCAGTCTGACGCGACACTCCCAGAGCCGTGGCCAGAGAAGAAACATTCAGCCCGAAATCCGGCATGAAATCCTCACGCAGCATCTCACCGGGATGGGTGGGTGATAGGCTGCGCTTTTTCGTGTTCGGTAAGCTCATAACTGCACCTCGTTAATGGTAATCCGTTATCTCCACGTCATAGGCATCGCCGTTCGTAAACCTGAAACAGATGCGCCACTGATCATTGATCGAGATGGCATGCTGCCCGGCACGATCATCTTTCAAGGCACGCAGTCGGTTACTGGGCGGCACTTTCAAGTCATCAAGCGATGTTGCCAGATCGACATATTCCAGCCGTCTCAAAGCCCGTTTGATCACTTCCGACGGCAATCGCTTCGATTTTCCGTCGGTGTAAAGTGATAACGTGTGCTTATCGGCAAAGCTCTTGATCATGGTTGCAGTGTAATGCGTGGCGTGACACATGTCAAGGCTCCTTGATCTGGGCATTATATCGTGTTGAGTCAACCGAGCCGGTTGTATGGCAGCCAAGCCCGGGCCGGCAGCTCCATCTTTGACGAACATGGCTAATGAATTGCGCAGCGAGCCGCAACATGTTATATTTAAAAAACGTCTGAACCACAGGGACCTCCTCCTGTGGTTTTTTTGTGGGCGCAGAACAGAATGAATCCGTCGTGCCCATTGTTGGGCAACAGACCGATTCCCACATGGTGGTCATCACATGAAAAGAGAACACAACAGAACCGGCCTCACCACTGCCACATCGGGTCCCTCCTGCACCGACCAGGCATGCAGCGGATTGATAACGGCCCACCACGGCGTGGAGGTGGAGGTGGCTTTTACCACCGGCAAACGCCGCATGGTGCGGGTCAAGCGGAGTTCAGGGCACGTGGTCGGCGATAATGTGGAGGTCACCGGCGAGGTGCTGCAACGGTTGCCCCGCCGGACCGAGTTGCGCCGGCGCGATGGCCGCGGCGGCATCCACCTGGTAGCGGCAAACCTGGATGTGCTGGGGATCGTGGTTGCGCTCCACTCGCCAACCGGATTCATCGACCGGGCCATTGTCGCGGCCAGGGTGGCAAAGTTGCAACCCTTCCTGGTAGTCAACAAATGCGACCTGGACGGCACTGCCGCGCTGCTTGCCGACCTGCGCCGGATCTATGGCGGCTCGGTTCCGGTCTTTGCCCTCAGCGCCACAGGCCAGACCGGCCTGGTACCGCTGAAGGAGTTTCTGAACCAGGGGCACCGGGGGGTCTTTGTCGGCTCCAGCGGTGTGGGAAAAAGCTCGCTGCTGAATGCCCTCTGCCCGGAGATCGATCTCAAGGTGGGGAAGGTCAGCGATCACAACGGCCTGGGGCGGCACACCACCACCGTCTCCACCCTGCATGGGCTGTCCGGTGGCGGCGAACTGGTCGATACCCCCGGTTTCAGGGATTTCGGCCTGGTGGAGACCCTGGCGGAGGAACTGGCCATCCACTTCCCCGGCTTCGAAGAACATGGCGAGGTGAGCTGCCGCTTCCGCAACTGCCGCCACCGGACCGAACCGGGCTGCGCCGTCATCGAACTGGTGGAACAGGGGCAGATCCCTGCCGACCGGTACGCCGTCTATCTGGAACTGCTGGGCGAAGTGGAGGCCGATCAGAACGAGGCCCGCTGCAAAGGGTGGCGAAACTGATTTTTATCCACGAAAGATGGATAACAGCAATTGAACGCAGATAACGCGGATTAAGCGGATTTACGCAGATATCAACTTCTATATCATGATTAGCACTAATCTGCCGATATTGTCATTCCGGCAAGCTTTAAGCCGGAATCCAGATGTTAAACTGATTGAAAAACATTGATCCCCGATAGAACAATTCGGGGATGACACCTTATTGCGGGAGATCAGTACCAGTAAGATTCTATATTTATTTTGAGTTATCCGTGGCTATCCGCTTAAATCGGATTTGATCCGCGTTCCATTGCCTTTGACTTTCTCATGTTTTTCGTACTTTTTGTATATATGTAGTTATTTTAAGGAGTTCTATCCATGTCTTTTGAATCTCTCGGCCTGCGTGCCGAACTGCTGAGCGCCATCAGCGCCCAGGGTTATACGACGCCCACACCCATCCAGGCCCAGGCCATCCCGGCGATCTTCGAGGGCTGCGACCTGCTGGCCGGGGCCCAGACCGGCACCGGCAAGACAGCGGCCTTTGCCCTGCCCATCGTGCAGCGACTGAGCGAAAAAATCCCCAAGGAAAAGCGCCGCAAGCCGCGCGCCCTGGTTCTGGTGCCGACCCGCGAGTTGGCGGCCCAGGTCAGCGAACAGATGAACAACTATGCCCGGCGCCTGGCGCTGCGCTCCACCATGATCTACGGCGGGGTGACCATCCAGGCCCAGATCGAGCGGCTGCACCGCGGCGTCGATATTGTGGTTGCCACGCCCGGCCGGCTGCTGGATCACGCGGAACGGGGCACCGTTGACCTTGCCCGGATCGAATTCCTGGTGCTGGACGAGGCCGACCGCATGCTCGATCTGGGGTTTATCGACGCAATCAAGCAGGTGGCGGAGTACCTGCCAATCAAGCGCCAGACCCTGCTCTTTTCGGCCACCTATTCCCAGAGCATCAAGCAACTGGCCGACAAACTGCTCGATCACCCGCGGCGCATCGAGGTGGCGCGGCGCAATATCGCCGCCGACGCGGTGACCCAGGTGGTCTATCAGGTGGAGCGGAGCCGCAAACGGGAGATGATCTCGTTTCTGATCCGCAATGGCGGGTGGAACCAGGTGCTGGTCTTTGCCCGGACCCGCTACGGCGCGGACAAGTTGACCGAAGAGTTGCTCCTGGACGGGATCAAGGCTGCCGCCATCCACAGCAACAAGAGCCAGTCGATCCGGACGCGGACCCTGGCGGAGTTCAAGCGGGGTGAGTTTCGGGTGCTGGTGGCCACCGATGTGGCGGCGCGCGGGCTCGACATCGAGCGCCTGCCCCATGTGGTGAATTACGATCTGCCCCAGGTGCCGGAAGACTATGTGCACCGGATCGGCCGCACCGGCCGGGCCGGGGAGGACGGAGTGGCCATCTCGCTGGTATCCCGGGAAGAGCTGCCTTTGCTGACCGCAATCGAGAAGCTGCTCAAGTATGCCATCCCACGCCAGGCCCTGGCGGAATTCCCGCTGCAAGCGGCCAAACGGAGTGTGCGGGTAAAGGAACTCAAGCAGGCCGCCAAACCGCCAAAGGCGAGGAAACCCCAGGAAAGGCAGGTCAAGGAGCAGCCAAAGGCCCTGACCAAGACTCCACGGCGGGGAAAGCCCGTGGCCGAACGCCCGGCCCCCAAGCTGGGGCGCCGGGGCAGCAGGTCGTAGTCCTTCGGGGTTCCGCGGAACAGGCGGTGATTCTAAAACAACAGGAGATCGAACTATGGAAGTGGAAGTGGACCTGCGTCAGTTGCGCAACCTGATCAGCAAGAGAAGGAACGAGATCGAACAAAGCGTTGAGGGAACCGGCTATCTGGCAAAAACAGTCATCGGCGTCGGCACCTTTTTGCTGGACAACGAAGGGGATGTCACCCTGCTGTCGGCGAAACAAAGGGCTACCTATGAAAAGTTTCTCAAACCGCTGCTCGCTTCCCGCTAAAGACGGCCATCCGGGCCGCCTTTAGCTTTCAGCTGTTGCTCATTCCGCCGGTTTGTAGTCCGGGTTCATCTGCCACAGCGCCAGGGTCGCCCCGGTCGGATCGGTGATGACGCTGAACCAGCCGATGCCCGGTATCTCGGTGACATCCTTGCATATTGTCGCCCCGAGGGTCCGGGCCTTCTCGGTGGCAGCAACCGCATCGTCCACCAGGACATAGGCCAGCCAGTAGGAGTGCGAATCGGGCTGCACGGTTTTCATCATGCCGCCTCCGGTCCCTTCCCCCACCTTGATCAGGGTGTAGTCCATCCCCGGTATATCTTCCAGTTTCCAGTCGAACAGCCCGCTATAAAATGCCTTGGCCTTGGCCACGTCGGTGGTGGCCAACTCCACATGTACGAATGGATTTGCCATGACTAGCTCTCCTTTCTCTCCATTTTAGTAAGTTAAACGTTATTTTCTGCTATTTTCAGGCAGAAAATAACTTTGTTAACGCACTTATCCTGTTTATCGGGGTTTGGTGTTTCCATGCATCCATTATACGCCTTCACAGGGAAAAGGATGCCGGAGAATTCCGGAGAGCAAAGTGGTTGCGCGAGCCGTGAACGGGCGGTCATCACTCCTTCAACATCTTCAAGCGCTTGGAAAGCGCCGGCTGCGAAATGCCCAGCAGGCGCGCCGCCAGCGTCTGGTTGCCGCTGGCCCGGTCCATGGCCTCCATCACCAGGAAAGCGGCGGCATCGCTGAAGGTCGGCAGCTCATCGAACCCGGCAAAGGGATTCTGTTTGGGCGCTGCGGCCCTGCGCGGTCCGGCCTCCTGCTGGGAGCGCTCCACCGCCTTGACAAAGGTGTCCATGGAGAGCATCCGCTCGTGGTGCACGCTGACCGCGTCATAGGCCATGGCCTTTAGTTCGCGGACATTGCCGGGGAAACCGTAGGTGACGAGAAATTGGGCCAGCCCCTTGGGCGGGGTCGGCTTCTTTTTGCCCAGGGTCCGGGCCGCCTCTTCCAGAAAATGCTCCAACAACAGGGGGATGTCCCCCGGCCGCTCCCGTAACGGCGGCAGATGCACCTGATGTGTCCGCAGGCGGTAGTAGAGATCGCGCCGGAATGTCCCGCCCCGCTCCTTTTCCAGCAGGTTCTGGTGAGTGGCGACGATGATCCTGGCCTTGAGCCGCTTGGGCAGGTCGCTGCCCAGGGGGAAATATTCCCCTTCCTGCAGCAGCCGCAGCAACTTGACCTGGGAGGCAATGGCGAGGTCGCCGATCTCGTCCAGGAACAGCGTGCCGTCGCCGGCCTCCTCCACCATGCCGCGCCGGACCTGCTCGGCGCCGGTGAAGGCGCCCCGCACATGGCCGAAGAGGGTGTCGCTGAAGACCGTGTCATCCAGCCCGGCCACATTGACCGTCACCAGCTTGCCCCGGCAGCCGCTCAGGGAGTGGGCGGCCCGGGCGATGAGCTCCTTGCCGACCCCGCTTTCACCGGTGATCAGCAGCGGCTGGGGGCTTTTGGCCACCGCCTCCACATAGGAAAAGATGGCCAGCATGGACCGGTCGGCGGTGACGATTGGTGAAAAGGCCTCGGGATGACGGAGTTCGCGGGAAACCAGGCGGCTCGACATCTCCTGGTACTCCCGCCTCATCTCCACCATCCTGACCGCCCTGAGCACACCTCCCACGATCCGGTCTTCTTCATCGGTCTTGACGCAATAGTCGAAGGCGCCCAGTTTCATGCAGCGCACGGCTGTCTCCACCTGGTTCAGGCCGCTGACCACGATGACGACGATCTCGGGATGGCGCTCGGCGATCTGTTCCAGCAACTCCTCGCCCGACAGGTGGGGCATGGTCAGATCAAGCAGAACCAACCCCACCTGGCCCTGATCAAGGATCTCCATGACCTGGCGGCTATCGCTGCAGGTCGCAATATTGCTGATGCCGCCGAGGGACTCCAGGGTCAGGGACAACGAACCGAGCCAGGCCGGCTCGTCATCGACCAGGAGAATGCCGAAATCGGGATAGGTCGTCTCATTCACGGGGTTTTCTCCTCTTTGTATTCGGGCAGGGTCAGAGTAACGGTTGTCCCGCTGCCGGAAACCGACTCGAATTCCAGTGTCCCGCCATGCTCCTTGACGATCCCGGCCGAGACCGACAGCCCGAGTCCGGTACCGCCCAGGTCGCGCTTGGTGGTGAAAAAGGGGTCGGTCAGGCGGGAGAGATGCTCTGGGGCAATGCCGCTCCCCTCGTCCCGCAGGCGAAACGCCACCACCCCGCCCGCCGGGTCGTGCCAGGTTGCCAATGCAATGGCCCTGCCGGTGTCGGGCAAGGCCTGGCAGGCATTCAGGATCAGGTTGACCAATACCTGTTCGATGCGCTGGGCATTGCCCCGGAAACTGGGGAGATCCGGGCCGTATTCGGCGCTGAAACGGGTGGTCGCCTTGCGGATGGATGGCTCGACCAGACGCACTGCCGCCTGGGCCACGGCGTTCAGGTCCACGATCTCGTTGCAGGCCGAATCGCCCTGACGGGCAAAATCCTTGAGATCATCCACGATGCGCTTGATGCGTTTGCCCGCGTCCTGAAGCTTGTCCAGGCTGCGCGGAATCTCCTCCCGCATGCGTGAGTAAGGCAATCCTCCGCAGTTGAAGTCGCCATTTTCCCGATAATAGCGCTCCAGGATCTTGGCGGCGTCGCCATAGGAGCGCTTGAGGGTCGGGACCTCCAGCAGGATCAGGCCGGTGGGGTTGTTGATCTCATGGGCCACGCCCGATACCAGCACCCCCAGGGCGGCCATCTTGTCGGCCTGCAGCAACTGCTGCTGGTTGAGGCGCAACTCCTCCTCGGCATTGCGCCGCTCGGCGATCTCGCGGGTCAGGTCGGCGGTGCGCAGGGCCACCTGGCGGTGCAGGGTGCGCGACCAGAGCGCAAAGACACTCAGCAACAACAGCAGCGGAACCACCACGACAGCAGCGTACTTGGCAATGGTGCGCAGGTCTACGCGCTCCGGCTCCAACACGCCCAGCCATTTATTGTAGATCACCCCGTACTTACCGGTCTTCTTGAGGATGGCCAGCCCCTCGTTGAAGCGCGAAAGCAGTTCCGTGTTGCCCTTTTTCACCGCATAGCAGTAGCGCTGGGTGGCCACGTTGCGCACTATGGGAATCAGGTTGGTCAGCTTGAGTTCACGGATGATAAACATGCCCGGAACGATCGCCACGATGGCATAGTCGGTCTTGCCGGCCGCCAGCTGGCGCAAGGCATCGGCCGGGGTATCGGTCAGGACCAGCCGGCCCCTGAACCCCTTTTTGACCAGGTAATCATGCATTATCCCGCTGCGATGGACCGCCACCGACTTGCCCTCAAGCTCTTCCATGGAGTTGATATCGGGTGAATCGCGGCGGGCGAACACGGCGTGGTTGACAATGGTGTGGGGCAGGGAAAAATCTACCTCGCGGGACCTGTCTTCCGAGTAGGACATGCCCTGGAGCACATCGATCTTTCCAGCTTGCAGAGCGGCCCGCATCTCGGACCAGCCGCCCAGGCGAAACTCGACCCGCATGCCCATTACCTCGGCAATGGCACGGGTCAGTTCTACGTTGTAGCCGCTCGGTTGCCCATTTTTGTCGATGAATTCGTAGGGAGGATAGTCGCGGTCGCCGCCAACGACAATAACGGAGGTATTTTTAGGAGGATCTTGTGCCGCACCGGCAGAAAGCGGCCAGAGCAGGAAGATCCCGACTAACAGCAGAAGTTGCCGGAGCCAGGCACACCCTTGAAGCGGTGCATGGTCAGCAAAACGCCGGACTTCATGGTGTTGGCGATGATACATGGCAGGCCACCGGAAATTGATCGTTAATATTGGCATTCCGATTATCGGGGCCGGGTGGCAAAACATAAATTCCTGGCATGGCCGGCATCATGCCCCAATCTTGAGCTAAAAGCATATCACAGTCATTATTAGCGGGACAGCGCCATTTATCATCTCTTGCCGATATCAGGCCTAGGGTGGAGGCTTGACCGCTCCGCTTCCTCCCGGGGATCACACGAAAAAAGGGTGCCGGCCAAAGCCGGACACCCTTTTTTCGTCCAGGAAGGAACAATAACCTGCTAGAAATTGTAACGCAGCCCAGCCATGATGTTGCTGCTGTTATATTCTATGCTCACGTCGTTTTTTGAAAAATCGGAACCGGCACCCTGGAAGTGATAAGAAAGATCCAGCGCCAAATTTTTGTCCACCTTATAGGCAGCTCCGACAATGAGTTGGTAACCGAACTCGTTGTCATCCTCCTTGGTGCCTTGTACTTTCAGTTCACCATTCAACAAACCAAGTCCGGCACCGACATAGGGAGTAATCGAAGAATTGGTTTTTATGTCATAAAGGGCATTAACCATGTAACTCATCACCGTAACCTCGGTATCAGAAATCGATGCTGTGCCGCCTGGACCGGAAAGCTTGTCCATATCGGCATTCTTGTAGCCAAACTCGAACTCAACCCTGACAGGTTCCAAGTTGTAGCCGGCAGTCACGTTGAAACCATATCCGGTGTCGTATTCTGCGGTCGCAGTACCAACGCCTGTAACTTTGATATCGCCGTCATGCACAATGCTCACCCCGCCAGCAGCACCCACATACGGACCCGCGGCCAGAGCCGATGTGGCAGATGCAACCAGCAAAAGTCCCGCTAACATTACCTTGATCTTCATTGATCACCTCCAATAATTTAATAACGTCGCAAAAATAGCAGAACCATCCAGATTTTCAACAAATAATTCAGTCATACCAAAACCTCAGTAATGGTACTGCCCAGGCTTGAATTATGCCGGCCTGGACAACTTATCGGCTAAGCCTCTCCGACCGGCTCGACGCTGCGGCACTGGGGATAGTCGGCGCAGACCCAGAACCACTTGCCGGCCTGGGCGCCTTTGTTGACGCGGCGCTTGTGCATGGTGGAGTTGCAGGTAGGGCAAGCTCTGGCACTGCTCGCAGCTGCCACAACAGTGGTGCGATTGCCTGCTGTCGAAGAAGGCGGTGCAACAGGAAGCTGCGGGATCTCCCGCCCCAGGCGCAGATAGGCGCGCTGCGTCACCTCGTCTTGGGGGAACTCGGCGATCAGCCGCTCGTAATACTCGCCGGCAGCCTCATTCAAACCCATCTTTTCCAACAGCGATGCGCATTGAACCAGTGATTTCCGACGCATCTCCGGGGTGGCGTCAGGAGCCGCAATGACCGCATCCAGGCAGCGGGTAGCGGTGTCCTGGTCGCCCTGGCGCTGGAAGATGGCGGCCAGGGCCATCATGACGGCAGGTTCCAGGGGGTCCTGATACAGGCGACGGTATTCCTGGTAGGCCTGGGCCGCCTCTTTGGAATTGCTGCCTGCCAGGCGGGTGATTGCTTGGCGGTACAGCTCCCGCCCCTCGTCGCTGGCAGTGTACTTGGATTTGATCCGAGCCAGCATCAATAGCGCCTCCAGGTTGTCGGGATTGCGTTCCAGCACCAGCCGCAGCGACTGTTCCCCCTCGCCGTAGCCCACCTTGGCACCTGCCGCCTTGGCGCCTATCTCCAAGTGGCGCTCCTCGATGGCCCCCTCGCCCAGCTTGAGAAACCCGGCCAGGACCATGCCGGAGACCATCCCTCCAAGGTGGGCCCAATGGCCGATCATCGAGGCGTTCTGCCCAGTAAGCTGGCCAATGCCGCCCGACAGGTCCGACAGGAAGAACAGGCCGATGATCACCAGCGAATTGAGCCTGACCTTGAGGCTGATGGGCAGGATCAGCGAAAAGATCCCGAGGATCGGCACGGGGAAGATCATGCTCTTGAAGTAGCAGCGCACGGCAAAGATCCCCATGATGCCGGCAATGGCGCCCGAGGCGCCCAGGGAGTGCCCGGCCTCGCCCGTGGCCAGGAACCATGAGAGTACAAAGGCCACGCCCCCGAACAGGCCGGTAATGATGTACAACAGGGCAAAGCGCTCGGGGCCGATGCGGCGCTCCACCGAGGTGCCCAGCACCCACAGGAACACCATGTTGCCCCACAGGTGGCCACCTCCGGCGTGGAGGAACATGGCTGTAAAGGCGCTGACCACCACGTTCCACGGGTTCGGCTCTTGGGGCAGGAACACCAGGTTGTCGCCGATGAACTTCGTATCGCCCCAGGGTGCGGCCTCGTACAGGTAGAAGATCAGGACGTTCAGCAGTACCAGGCCGTAGGTGACCCAGGGGATGATCTCTTTCTTGCGGTCCCCCTCGGCATACATGATCGGGATGAAGGTGATGTGCTGCTTGAGCAGCGAATAGGTGCTGACCCCCTCGCTGGCGGCCTTGAAGCGAATACAGAGAAGGAAGATGAACGGTGACATGATGAACAGCAGCAGGAGCAGGCCGCCCAGGAAGGTCTTGATGAAAAGGATCAGGAAGATGGTCAGTAAGGCCTTGGCAATGAAGGCCTGTTCCTCGTGGCGCTGGAAGTACTCCTGCAAGTCCTGCATGCTGTCGCCTCCTCGTTCCGGCAATCTGTTCCAAATGTTCAGCCTCGTGAGAAGCTCATGATTTGCCTGTTGCCTGGAAAACTCGAAGTAATCACGAGGCTAAACGACTTGGGTTTTTCAGCTTCCCGATTACCTCAAGATTACTCATGATTTACCAACACTTCTTGATCCCGGAGTAAACCGTTTATAACCCTAAACCGGGAGCTCCCTGTTTCACCGGCCGCTCCACCCAGCATTGCTCCGTCGCGAGGGTCCGGAGGAACTCGCCGGCAAAGAGGAACTTCGTCAACGGCACCGGCACGCTGATGAAATCCTTGCCGCGTCCAATTGTCAGGGCAAAGCCGCTCTTGCCGCCCCGCTCCCACTTTTCCACCGCAAGGGTCGTCACGGTCTCCTCGCCCCGGTCACCCGCCGTGAATTTGTGGGGCGAGAGCTTTTCCTTGCACGGCGCTGACGAGGCCGCCACCTGGCCGATCATGAGCGCCAGGCCAAAAGCCTCGTCCGGCTCGCAGATGAAGCGGATCTGGGTAACCTCGTCCGTTCTGGTCCGGGGGGTCAGCTTGAAGAAGCGGAGCTGGACCCGGCCGGCGCGCTCCATCACCCTGCCGTTCTCCTCGTGGGTCTTGGCCGCCTCGCGGATCTCGACCCCGGTGGACTGGGAGAAAATCTCGAAACAGCGGTAGCGTTTGAGTTCATTGGTTTGGGGCATTTTGGGCTCCTTGTCGAATGGAGGGTTGACTTTTCTGGGGGCCTGTTGAATAGTAATTCCAGGAACTACCATGAGGTGCCATATGAGCCAGGCAAAATCTGCATGTGCCAAGGAAATTTATCGCGAGATCGAAACCACCCCGGAGGAGTATCTGCCTGCTCTGCTTGAAATCGTTCGGGGATTCCGCCATGGAATTTTCCTGAAACCAGCGGACGAAAGTTTCCGCCAGGGAATGCGGGAGGCGCTGGAGGGAAACACCTTGCCGGTATCTGAACTGTGGAAAGGTATTGATGCCCGCTGATCCGGTCTGCATATCGTTTACCCTTGAATTCAAGCGCAACCTGCGCGCACTTGCCAAGAAATACCGCTCCATCCGTTCCGACATCCAACCACTCATCGATCAATTGCTTACCGGCAAGCTTCCCGGAGACCAAGTTCCGGGTATCGGCCTGACCATCTTCAAAGTCCGCCTCCAAAACAGTGACATTCAGAAAGGTAAGCGATCCGGCTACCGCTGTATTTACTACTTCAAAACCCAGAACGACATCATACTGGTCACAGTCTATTCCAAATCCGAGCAATCCGATGTAACGGCCTCCAAGCTGCAATCGATACTGCAGGAAATGGGATATTAGCCACTAAAAGCTGCCTGCCCTGTTTTTACCTCGACTTGCGTTTTGCCTTTTTCCCGGCTCCTGCCATTTTATTCCCCGACACCCATTGGTCCTGCGTCAGGACCCTGCACTCGTTTGAGCCGGCGCTGCAAAATTCCAGCGGCAATGAAACGAGATCGAATCCCGAGCTGGGCGCTATTGCTTGCAATGAGGCATCGGGCATGGGCTCCGGACGCCAGACGGTCAGTTGCAGGTATGCCTCCTTCCGGTTTTTCGCCGCACCGGCCAGGCCGATGACGTCTCCGGTTGCAACAGCCTTTCCCACAAAAACATCCTTGCCAATTTCCAGGTGGCCATATGTCGCAATGGTTGAGTCGTCATGGAGTATGTCGATCCGGTCGTCGGCCTTGATCTGCACCACCGTGCCTTTCCGCGCGGCAAGGACCGGAGTGCCCGCGGGCACGGAGAAGATGACGCTGTAGCGGGTATAGGGCGTGGCGCTGGCCTTGTCGGCCACGTTGACATATGCCTTTGCGTTCTTCCCGAACGGGAAGCGGTAGTGTTCGGGGCAGTTGTGGCTGGCCCTGTAATCACCGATGCTCCATGAGTACGTGTACCGAAGATTGTAGGGGGCGCTTTTCACCTTGGGTCCGAAGTGCACCAGGGCCAGCTCCGTATTTGGTGGCACCACGGCATTGAACGGCAGCTTCTTGTCGGCTGACAGGTTTTCAGACCCATTCGGATCAGCGCCGATGGTCACGGACACCGGGGCGTTGCCGTGATTGAATGCGGTTACTGCGTAAGTCGTTTGACCTGGGAGCGTTGGCAGATATGATGGCGGCGCTATTTTAACTCCGTCCACGGTGAAGTCATATTTCCCCCTTACGCTCCCCATGGTTTTGGCAAAACCAGGCTTGCCTATTGTGGGCAAAAATGGCGTCGGCTCGGTTTTTGCCACCACCGGCTCGGAGGGGGGAGGCGACGCGGGTGCTTGGGGTTCAAGGGTTTCGGGGGCTACGGGTTTCGCGGCCTTGGGAGCTTCCCCGAAATGACCGACATTGCCGCTGACAGTGACATAATCGCCTGTTTGGTAATTTCCCGTTTCCTTGCCGTACTCCCATGGCCAGATGCCTTTCTGGCGCGGCCCGCTGGTGCATCCGCAGCACAGGATGCACGCCAGGAGGCAAAGCCATGGGCTGTATTTGATGGTGTAGGCTGTAGTTTTCATGTGATCATGACCTTGCTGGGCATGGATAGCGGTGATGCCGGCCGGCGACAGGCAATGCCGCAAACGAGAAACTTTAAAAATTCCTGCCTCGATTATTCTTTCAAGAGCGCCAGAATCCCCTCCGCGATCTCCCGTGTGGGATCACGATCATCGGCGAGCAGGGGGGCATTGGTATTGCTGAGTACCGCAACCGTGGCATCGGTTTGAGAATCATGCCAGGCATCGGCATGGTAGCCGATCACCGTGCCGTTGTGGCCAACAAGGTTCCCGTTTATCAGGATTCCGGCACCATAGGCCATTCCTTCCGCAGTCGCCTGGCCCTGGTAGAGGTCAGGCCAGAATTCTTTGGCCACCAGCTCCCCTTTGGCCAGGGCATCCATCCAAGCAGCGACATCCCTGGCTGTTGAGACGATACAGCCTGCCGACCAGACATAGGACATGTTCATCTTCGTCCAGTTTTCGTAGCTGCCGTCCTCATCAAAATCATAGTAGCCTTGCACCAGGCCGGCCGGGGTGGTGCCGTCCACCATCACATGGGTGTCTTTCAGCCCCAGGGGTGTGATGAACGTCTCCTGGATGTAGTCCTGATAACTGCGCCCTGATACCGCTTCAATCAACATCCCGAGCAGGATGTAATTGGTATTGGTGTAGAGGAAATCGCTGCCCGGGGGGAAGAGCAGTTCCGGTGCGGAATGAAATGACACGGCAAGGAGTTCATCGGGGCGATAGCCCTGCTCCGGGTTGGGCAGAACGGTTCCCGCAAGAAACGGTACGGTGAGATATTGGGCAAGGCCGCTGTTCATGTTCATCAACTGGCGTACGCTGATCTTAGCCAACGGAGCGTAACCGTTGACCAGTCCCAGATAGCTGCTGATGGGGGCATCCAGGTCGAGCAGGCCACGTTCGGCCAGCTTGAGGACAGCAGCAGCGGTAAAGCTTTTGGTAAGGCTGCCGATGCGGAACAGCTGCCCATTTGCCACCGGGGTCTGCGTCACCAGGTCGGCCGCCCCCCAGACAAGGGAATGATCGCCATACTTTGGTGACTTGATATACACCGAAACACCAGGCGTGCCGGTCTCGGTGCAGACCGTTTTCATCAAACTGGTAACATCCTGTTCCAGGGTGGTATTCCGGCTCGCATCAACGGCAGTACAGGCGACGAGCAGCAGAATAAAAAATCCCAGCCCATTGAACTTTAAAAGCCTCATCTTCTTCTCCGGAAAAATGATGCAGGGTGATGATCTGCAACGTTACATCCGCAACATAGTTTTTAATCGCCACTGCGTCAAGATACTCGCTGTTTATGGAGTGGCGAAAAGGAGACATATCATCGCAGTAACCGTGATGACGGATCGGATTGTCCAACCATTTGATGTAGTTAGAATAATTCCTTGGCTGGATTGGTAATGAAATTGACAACAAGCATTAAAAAGCAGCATGGCCCCTTTATTGCGGCTACCGTTATTGAAGTTGCAAGTCATATTACTTGTTAGACATGATTAAATCATTCAAGTCATTTTTTATTGGATCAAGAGCATCATTATTAAGTCGCGATATGGTGTCAATGACATTTGATATTACTTGTATATGGGTTTTGTTACCATGTCCATACTTGTCTCTCTGAATATCAATGGCTGTATTTAAATAACTAATAGATTCTCTATATTTACCCTGGAGTATTAGTATATCACCTATCATATAATATGGTTCTGGTCTCTTATTATAGCAATCAATCGCCGATTTATATTTAGTTAGTGCATTATCATATTTACCCAATTTCCTAAGTGTATCTCCCCAACCAATGTATATATTGAATTTCAGGTCGCTTTTACATTTGTTAATGTTTATTTGATTAAATTTACTTATAGCTAGATCATATTTTTTCAGGCTAAATAGCGATTGTGCCCAAATTAAGTATTTTATATTTGAATCGATATGTTGGCAATTATCTACATGTACAGTATTAATTGTATCACAAAGGTTTATTGCAGTATTTATGTTACCATGTATCAAATAATAATTAGCTGCCACCAAAGGATCTATTTGGATATAAAGCCTTAATGCTGCCTCTTTTATCAGCTTATCAATGTTGTTATCATTACTAGTAATGTATTCAGTATCATTTGCAATTGATAATCTTTTTTCTCCCCTTAAATTAACCATAAGTTTAAGTTTATTGTTATCAGTTACCAGATAGCCAGTAACAACGTATAATGGCTTCGATAATACTTTTTTAGTATTTATAATCAATGATCTTATGGTATTCCCTGGCCCTGGTATCACAAAGTCAGGTGTCGCACTGGAACTTATGTTAACAATAACGGCATCTTTGCTTATGGTTAGGTTTGACCTAATATCATTTATGTCTGCTATTAATTTATCTACAATAGTTCTGCTTGTATAACCGTTATTAGCAAGCTGTGCAGGTACTTCAAATGGCTCTACAATTACATAATCCTTATTAACTCCAATAAGTATACTAGCCACTACATATAAAAATGATATAATCACCACTAGTGCGGCAATATCTTTAGCCATTTTCTGCATAGTTAGGTTATCCAAAACAAATCCTAAACGATTAAAGGCACGTGTTAACTGCTCCACAATGCTATTAATAAAATCATACATACGTACTCCTATTGCCACCCATTGGAACAGTCATGAATGTACTGCTCAGGGTCGGACCAGACTAACCCACTCAAAAACGGTACTATAAGGTTCAAATTCCTCTCTCAACACACATCGACCAGCTTCTTGCTCTTCGATTCTTCTCCCCATTCCCATAATACCAAGCATGGACTTTGTCTCTTCAACAAAGCCAATGCCGCCAACAGCAATGCTCTCCGTCCAGCAACTTTCACGCTGACCTTTGCCCTTGCGGATTGCCTCTTGAACCCACTGCCGATGCTGCTCTGCAAATTGCTAGTGGTCCGGAAATCCTCAATAGTTCCGTAAAGCGCAACAGTCATAAGGGGACAGGCTACTTATTGATGGCCCTTTTGCGCCCCTTTAACCATCCCCGTTGTCGGATTGTCGATTCTAGCCCCATCTTTTCACAAACATCTATTCTCCAATCTTCCTTGCCAAATGGAGCTTGCCTGTTCACGCAGTTTCTTAGTTTCTCGATCTCTGTATCTGTTATTGGCGTGTTTACATAACCAGCCCAATCATCGGGAAGAACAATCGGCAATGTGTCGGGTCGAATGTCGCTGGCTGTAGTAGTGCGGAAAACATGCGATGACCATGGCCATTGATCGGCAGCTGCGGCGAGGCCGGCCCTTACTGGATTTGCCTCAATGTATCGAGACACCGTTAGCAAATGGTCGTCGTCCTGAATGATGAAGCTCTTATATCTCCCCTGCCAGACATGTGTTAATTCGGGGGACAGCTTACTCAATTCCAACTCAAGTTGTTAATTCGGGGGACAGCTTACTCAATTCCAACTCAAGCATATTCAAATCCCATTCTCGCCTTCTTCCCCCACCAATCCTTTGGCGTCCTTCCCATCCAACTCCAGAACCGGCGGGGTACTCTTAATCCGCTTCTCTACTTCGTTGATATGCTCGGCAGGGGGAATCTGCTCCGGCATTGTACCGCCAATGCGTTTAATTGCCTCTCGGACTTCCTTGCCCACTGATGCGTGTGTCCGGATTGCCGCCTGCTGATCGCTTACCCGGTCGCGTACCAGCTTGTCCCGCGCCTGGGTCATGCGAAACTGGTTTGCCGCAAGCTCGGTAGTATCCATCCTGTCCATCAAGTTATCTTTCTTCGGGATACCTTTTCTTTGCTTGATTGCCTCATTGCCTAATCCACCATAAAGCCCCTTATATCCGGCATCGTGGAAGACACCAAACATCCTGTCCTGGACCCCTGCCTCACGAGCTGCGCCGGAAAGCGCCTTGAACTCCTCGGATGTTTGCTTACGAATCTCCAACCGCTCCTGGTCGGCGGCCAACGCGTCGGACATTTCCTGTCGGCGGGCTTGTATGGCAAAATACTTCTGCGCCTCGGCAATTTCCGGTTTGCGCGGGTCACCGTTCTGGGCGATCAAGTAGCAGGCGAAGCGGGAGAGATGGTAATCTTCAACCTCTCTGTTGCTTTGGGAACCAAGTTCGACCATTTTGCCGGCGCCGGCAAAATGGTAATCAGGATTATTCCCGGATTGTCTGCAGGAAATCATGGCTCGCTTGATCGCATCGTCAAAGCGACGCCACTGGCTGTACCCCAACAGCGGCTGAAGCTCGCGGGCGCTCCAGAATTCTGCTCCATGCTCGTTTACCTTTTTCAGTTCTTCAAATGAAACGTTGCCGCGAACCGGCAGTGATTTTTTTACCATGTAGGTTTCTCCGTGAACTAAACTATTTTTTTCTGCCCTTGCACGATTCTTTTTGTACGGTTTCAGTTTTGGGTTGGAAATCAATACACAGTTGGCAATCGAGCGCCAGGGCCAAGGCGTTGATGGTCTTGATGGTCATATTCGGATTGCAGTTCAAAATTTTAGTCACAAAGCCCTTGGAAACGCCGAGGCGCTTGGCCAACTCCACCCGGTTGATCTTCCGCTGTGCCATCATGGCAATGATCTTTTCGTTCAGATCGATGATGGAAAGTTCGGTCTGGAATTCAGCGGTGTACTGGTTCTGATCGATATAACTTTCAATCCACGTCATTTTTTACTGCCTTTTCTGAAACAAATCCCCTTCCCATCTTCCCCGCCCACCAACCTTTTGGCATCCTATCAATATTAATCCGTAGCTACCGGCCGCAGACCTCGTCGATCAGCTTCGGATCAATTACGACCTGCCTTGGCTGCCATGCCGGGTCAAGCCGCTTCATGCCGGCAACAAAATCCGACGAATTCATGAGGAGATAACCCGCTGCCGCGCGCAGCAAATCGACCGTATTCCTGGGCAGGGCGAACGATGTGGGCAGCTCCTGCAGGCATCTGCGCAGGCGAGGGTCCGGGATATTGTCGAAGGTCAGCTCGCTGAAGGTGAAATCGGTGGTGATCGGGTTATAGATCTGCGGAGCAGCAGGGCAATATTGACCCAGCCGCTTGTTGCACGACGCCACGGTGTTGGATAGCTGCTTCATCTGCGTAAAGTGGCCATCAACCATCTCGGTGCTGTCGAAAGAGACATCGTCCATGGGCCCGTTCAGGGCAACATCAAGGACGGCACCGATGCCTGGCGGAGAACTCTTCTTATCCCAATCCCGCTGTTTTGTCGTTTTGGCGTTGACCGCAATCATCATCAGCCGTCCCAGTTTGTCGAGATTGGCTAATCTGAGGATGCTCCATGGGCTGTCAGTCGTGCTTACGGCCTGGAACGGGCCTCTCAAGCCGAGATTGTCCGAAAGGCCACCATCCAGCAGGTGAACGAAACTCCGGTCAGCCTCGCGGTAAGAATGGGCGGCGGTGGCATCGGCAACGCGGCGTTTATCAGGGTTGTGCTCCCGGTCCATCCCGAGTTCGATCCACATTGGCAGCTGGCCGCAAGGTTGCTTGTTGAAGATGTCAAGGGTGAGCGGGGCAAAGGCGACGGGGAAGTCGGAGGATGCGGCAACGGCCCTGGAGAGCGAGACACCGGAGAGATCCGAGCAGAGGAGGTCAAACTGGTCCTGCGTGAACTCGAAGCGATGGGTGATGCCGATGTCGGTGGCATTCAGAACCAGGAACGGCGATTTGCCCTTTGGCATGTTGACCAGATCCGCGAATGTTTTATTGTCGAAGACGGTATTGTTGTAATACTCGTCAGCCATGTCGATTCTGCTGAAATCCGGCGAGGCAAGGCGCCACCAGTTGTAGGGATTGAAGAGCCGCCAGACAAGCCCCATCTGAATATTCCGGTAGAGGAACTTTTCCGGGAAATCCCTGAAAAAGCTTTCAGGGTACAGTGCATAGTAGGTCGAGGTGAAACTTCCGCCCGAGACGGACGAAATTATTTCCACGTCATCAATAAGCTTCCGCTTCATACCTTTCGCGATGTATTCGACAGTCTTCAATTCTTCCATGAGCCCAAAGGAGAAGGCCGCGGCCCGCGTGCCTCCACCGGAAAAGGCCAGGACGACAAAAGGCGTGTCTCCGCCGGGTATGGGGCGAACCACGCTGTACCGATAGCCCTCATTTGTGGCTATGGATGCCAGCCGGGGATTGTCGGGATAATGGGCGCAACCGCCGCAAATGAGCAGAACAGCCGAACAAAGAAGCATCAAGCCGTGATTTGCTATGCGCATCGGAACGGCACCTCCATGGGAGAGATAGGGTCGGTGTTATTAATGGCAACGGTAGTTTGGGCAGGGATACATATTTTACCCGCAGCGCATTGAAGGGAGACTGTGTGGAGTCCGGCGTTGCACTGTTTGGTCAGCAAACCGCCCGAGCTATCCTTGTTGGGGCCTTGATCATTGCCATCGAGGATCACGTTTCCGGTTCCAGAACAAGGGCAGATAAAGAATTCCATGGGTTATCTCCTTTTGTAATGGGTTGTGGACAACGGCAGCCTGGATCCAGCTTTATTTTTTGGGCTTGATCGCTCCCAGGACTTCCGCGCCTTGCCTGTTGCCTGGTAATCTCGAAGTAATCGCGAGGCTCACAACCCATATTTCAGCTTCCCGATTACCTCAAGATTATCGTTGCACTACCTCTACTTCTTCACTGTTTCCTAAACCCTCCGGCAAAATCGATCACGCACATGCCACCGAAGCGCGGATGGCGGCCGCAGGCGACCCCGGCCGTTGTAAAAGCCGTGCTGAAGATGTTCTTGCGGTGCCCCCGGTCCCGCACCCCGTCGTCGATGATCAACAGCATGACCATGTTCCGGGCGTCTTCGGGGCCGTACCCGATGTTCTCGCCGATCCGGCTTTCCCATTGGCCGTGCCGCTCGATCCGCTCCCGCATCCCTTGGCTCTCCCTGCCGGTGTGGCCGATGCCACCGGTGCGGCCCTGCTCCTCTGCCAGCTCTGCCGCTGCCTCGGCAAGCCCGTCCGACCATGTCAGCGGCGGCAACGGTTTCTGGCGGGAGAGGAATCTGATCGCCTCGTCCACGGCCTTTACCCCTTCGCTGGTCTGCATGTGGACTACGCTGCCCGGCAGCAGATAGGTTTTTCCCTGGAACCGGCCGCGGAATTCGCGCAGAAAGCCGGCATAGGTGGCTGGTTTGCTGCGGGCCAGATTCATCTCCGCCAGGACTTGCCTGGCAAGGTCGTGGTCAAGGGCGGCAACCGGGGCCGCCAGGGCGAGACAGAGGCATATGGCTAAACATAAAATGCGCATTTTATTAACCACTAAGTCAACGTTTCAAAGTTAAATTTATCTGCGTTCATCCCTGTTTCCGAAGGCCTTTAAAGTCTTTTTGTAACCGCAGATCCGGTTATCCCACGTCAGCACTCTTGTTGATCCGTAGTTGTGCTAGCCATCAATTTGGAACGACTAGACGGTGTGAATGTCTTTCTCTAGCGTGGCGCTGATCAGGAAGTATTGCCCTTCGGCGGAGAAATGGAGCGTGAAGGTGTCGGCGGGGTTGCCCGTTGAGACAAAGTACTCCTTGCCGGACACCACCGAGGGGGTGGAGAGCTTGATATCGGCCCCGCCGCTGGAGAGGTGCTGCTTGAAGGAACCGGCGGTCATATTCGCGATCTCCCCGATGGCGTCGCGTACGTCGTCGTCGAATTCCGTCACCTCCATCCCCAGCATGCCGGAGGTAAAGGACATTGCCAGGCCGATGGGCGCATGGAGGCAGACCAGGCCGCTATAGGCCCCGGTCAGGCCGACCATGGCGGTGATGCTGTTTTCGAAATTGGCCGGTGGGGCGGCATGCCTGGGAAGATGCAACAGATCCTCCATCCCCACCATGGTGCTGAACACCTCCTGAATGTTGCTGGTCAGTCGGCTGGTCAGTTCATCCTCGGTAAGTCCCAACGCCTCTATCACAGCCTGATTTAGAGCCATATATCCCTCCTGGCATTAGCAAAATAACATTAGCAGGGTAGCGCATTATCACCTTAAAATCACCACATAATGCCGACTTAATCAACATTCGTGCCATAATTGGGAGAAGCCCATGGAACGGGCGTTTACAGGGCAAGAATCAACCAGGGCCGGTCAGAAGGGTATCAATTGCGAAGATTTGCATGGCCGGGAATGTAAAGGAACTTTACACATTTGAAGACAACAACCGTAACCAACACATATTATAAGGTTTTTGCAAACGTAAAGTTTCTTTACACTATTTTTAATAAAGCTGGCAGTTCCTTTGTGCAAGCGGGTTTGCTGCTATGTAAAGAAACTTTACGTTTTTATCGGAAGGCGGCAAATGGAGGGAATCGGTGGATACGGCAAAGCCGGAATCAAACAGGGAAGGCAACTCCTGCTTCAAGCATAAAAAAAAGGGGCGCAATCGAGTGCGCCCCTTTCCTGCCAGGAAACGGCAGCAATTTTATGCGATTTTCCTGACCGCCAGTCCCGATGCGGTCAACTCTCCCACCACCAGTTCGGCCAACCCCGGCAGTTTGCCCGCCAGCATGGGCGACAGCTCCACGCCGGCATCGTAGGAGGCCGGTATGGCGCCAAACAGGCTTACCTGGCTTGGGCACCTGTCGCGGATGTCGGACAGGGTCAACACCTCCTGGATGCCGATCTGGTGGGGCGACATCTTGACCGGCAGCCTCCCCAGCATAAAGTCGTCCTTTTCGTAGCGGTAGATGTCGCCGGGCTCGCCGGGGGCATCGATCACATCCACCAGGTAGACCCGGTCGGCATCCTCCAGCATATGGGTGACCATGATGCCCAGGGTGCCGCCATCGTACAGTTCCACCTCTTCGGGAAAGAGATAGTTTTCCTGCATGTATTTTATAAAATGGACGCCAAAGCCCTCGTCCGAGAGGAGCAGGTTGCCTGCGCCGAATATCAATGTTTTCATAAATGCTCCAGACTTTAATGGAACGCGGATGTTACGGATTTGCACAGATTTAGGCTAAATTCTTTGTTAACGCACTTAATCCTGTTTATCAGGGTTAGGGTTACCCCCAAAGCTTTTTTGATTTTTCTTTCAATCCGCTTTTATCCGCTCAATCCGCGTCATCCGCGTGCCATTGCCTTTTAGTTATTTACATCACCTTGACCTTGGTTATCTCTTTCCCCTCCGGATCGATGGTATGCACTGCGCAGGCAATGCAGGGGTCAAAGGAGTGGATGGTGCGCAATACCTCCAACGGCTTCTCGGCATCTGCCACCGGGTTGCCCACCAGGGAGGCCTCGTAGGGGCCCATGGCGCCTTTGTCGTCCCGGGGCGAGGCGTTCCAGGTGGAGGGGACCACGGCCTGGTAGTTCTTGATCTTCTTGTTTTCGATCACGATCCAGTGGGAGAGCGTGCCGCGGGGCGCTTCGTGGAAGCCGACCCCCTTGTATTCTCCCTTGGGAATCTCCGTGGGGTTGGCGTAGACCTTGTCCCCCTTGCCCACGTTGTCCACCAGTTTGTCCAGGTATTCCAGGGAATAGTCGGCCATCAGGTGGGCGCGGATGGCCCGGGCGCCCAGGCGGCCCATGGTGGAGTGCAGGTCGCCCACGGTTACGCCGATCTTGGCGCAACTGGAATCCACCAGCTTTTTGACCTTTGCGTTGCCGCCGGCATAGGCGGCGAACAGTTGGGCCGGCGGCCCCACCTGCACCGGTTTGCCGTCCAGGCGCGGCGCCTTGCACCAGGTATACTTGCCGTTGTCCTGGAATTCGCTGTACTCGGGCTTGGTCTCCCCTTCCCAGGGGTGCAGCGTGCCATTCCCTTCGTACCAGGCATGGGCCACGTTTTCCTTGATGTTGGCGATCAGGTCCAGATCCTGGTGGTTGGTGATGATGCGGGCGTGCTTGATGTCGCCACCGGCGATGATGGCGCCCGGCAGGGCGAACTTGGTGTTCCTGGTGTCCTCGGGCATCTCGGGCACGGCCAGGTAGTTGACCACGCCCTTGCCGTACTTGAACCACTCCTTGTAGGCCGAGGCAATGGCGATCATGTCGGGGTAGTAGACCTTCTGGGCAAAGTCGCGGGTCTCTTCCATCAGCACCCGCAGGGCAACGATCTTTTCCATGTTGAGGGTGGCCAGGTTCTCCATGTTGATGGCCGTAGCCACCCCCCCAACGCAAAGGTTCTGGATATGGGGGTTCTTGCCCCCCAGGATGGCAACGGCCTGGGCCGCCTTGCGCTGGTAGTCCAGGGCCTTCAGGTAGTGGGCCACAGCCATGAGGTTGGCTTCGGGCGGCAGTTTCATGGCCGGGTGGCCCCAGTAGCCCGAGGCAAATATCCCCAGGCGGCCGGTCTCCACAAAGGCCTTCAGCTTCTGCTGCACGGCCTTGAATTCGGTCTCGCTGTTACCGGGCCAGTCGGAGATGGACTGGGCCAGCTGGGCGGTCTTCTTGGGATCGGCCTTGAGGGCCGAGACCACGTCCACCCAATCCAGGGCCGACAGGTGGTAGAAATGCACGATGTGGTCCTGCACCGAGTGCTGGGCCATGATGATGTTCCGGATATACTGGGCATTGAGCGGCACATCCACCTTGAGGGCATGCTCCACCGAGCGGATGGAGGAGATGGCGTGCACCGTGGTGCAGACGCCGCAGAAGCGCTGGGCATAGATCCAGGCGTCCTGTGGTGGACGGTCCTTGAGGATGGTCTCGATGCCGCGCCACATCTGGGCCGAGGACCAGGCATTGGTGACTTTGCCGCCGTTTACTTCGCAATCGATTCTCAGGTGACCTTCGATACGGGTGATCGGGTCAAGGGTTATGCGGGCCATAGGTACTACCTCCGATATGAATTCTAAAAATTAATGCAATGGAACGCGGATGACGCGGATTGAACGGATTTACACTGATCTGAAATCTGGAATCTTTTGGGTAAACCAGACCCCGATTTATATTTTGTCCTAAATCCGCCTTTATCCGCTAAATCTGCGCGATCCGCGTTCCATTGCCTTTGACTTATGCCTTTCCAGCCACTGTATGCCCATCATCGTGATTGGGTGTGGCATGCCCGTCATCGTGCTGCTGCGCCGCGTCCAGCTGCTGCCGCGTGTGCAGCTTGGGCAATACCGGCAGGATCTTGACCAGCACCTGGTAGCCCAGGATCTCGAAGGCCACGATCCCCACCGTGACCAGCAGTTCGGCCAGGGCCGGGAAGTAGTGCCATCCCTTGCCCGGGTTGAAGCCGATCAGGTAAACGTTGAAGCGGTACAACGCCCCTCCCAATACGATCAGGGCCGCCGAGACGAACAGCCAGCGCACCGATTCACGCTTGCGGCCACTGAACAGCAGCATGGAGCCGCCGCCGATCAGGCAGAATTCCAGCAGGAAGAAGCGCGAATAGAAATCAAAGGAAAGGGCCGTGGCCAGTTGCCCGCGCCAGGCCAGGTCGCCGATCACGACGCTCAGCCAGATCACGGTCAGCCAGGGGATGATGCGGGCCAGACCGGATAGCTCCTTGGTTTCGTAGGGGCGCTTGAAGGCGTAGCAGGAGATGACCGATTCCAGGATGGCGATGGAATAGCCGATGTACATGCAGTTGATCAGGAAGAGCAGCGGCAGGAAGCCGGTATGCCAGAGCGGGTGCAGCTTGGTGGAGGCGATCAGCAACAGCGAACCCAGGGACGACTGGTGCATGGTCGGCAGGGTGATCCCCAGTACGATGATGAAGATCAGCACCTTGTCCAGCCGCGGCTTGAGCCAAGCCGCAACATCCTTGACCGATTCCAGCCGTTCTTCAAGCCGTTCCGGGCGCCTGATGCCGGTATGGCGATGCAGTTTGTCCAGCAGCATCTGCAGGGTGGTCCATTGGGTCTTCTCCAGGGTTGTCAGGACAGCCGGGAGAAACTCCATCAGGAGCACCGTGGTATAGGCCATGACGCAGAGGGCCACCTCGAACATGGCCGAGTTGGCCTGCCACTTGGATGGGATGAAAAAGTTGTAGGAGTTCCAGGGGCGACCCACGTCCACCATGACCGAAAAGCCGGCCAGTCCGTAACCGAACATGCTGGTCAGGATGGCGGAGCGGATCATGGGGTGGTAGTGCATACGATTGCGGATGTAGATGAGGATTGCCATGGCATAACCGCCGCAGGCAATGGCCGTGCCGGTGGCCACATCGTAGGTGATCCAGATCCCCCAGGGGTAGCCGTCGCTCATGTTGGAAACCGCGCCGATCCCCTTGATGAAGCGCACCGCGATCAAGGCGAAACCGATCAGGGTCAGGGCCAGCAAAACCATGAAGGATGGGGTCAGGATCTTGGCGTCATGTTTCTGGAATTCATCGTGACTCATCAGTCATATCCCCCTTGTCCTGTTTGTGGGCGTCATCCTTGTGTGAATCGCCATTTCCCTTCAGGTTCTTGACCGCGATGAAGCAGAGCGTGCTGTAGAGCGCCACCGGAGCGATGAAGCCTTTGTAAATGGTATGCTGGATCTTTTCGGAGAATTCGGCCGGGGCCTCGTCCTTCAGCACCGGCAGGCCCAGCTTGTTGAACTGCATGGCAGCCAGGTAGAGATGGTTGGTGCCACCCACCTCCTTTTCGCCGTAGATGTGGTTCAGGTATTTGCCGGGAGTTTCACGCAGGCGCTTGTCGGCCTCTTCCAGCAGATCCTTGCGCTTGCCGAACATGATGGCGCCGGCCGGGCAGACCTCGGCGCAGGCAGGAATCCCCTTGGTCTTCAAGTTGGTGTTTTTGCACATGTCGCACTTGACGATCTGGGGAATGGCCTTGTCCCACTGGAACTTGGGAATATTGAAGGCACAGGCCACCTGGCAATAACGGCAGCCGATGCAGGCATTCTTGTTGTAATCCACGATGCCGGTCTCCGGGTCCCGGGTCATGGCGCTGACCGGGCAGACCGAGACGCAGGACGGCTTCTGACAATGCATGCAGGAGTACTTGACATAGGACCATTCATGCTCCGACTCCTTGAAAAGCTTGATCAGGGTGCGGGTATTGCCGGAGAGGTCCTCGGGTGCGTCCCACAGGGCATCCTTGTCGAATTTGGCCTGTTCGTAGGAGAGGCTGCCATAATCGCCGTTGACCCGCTTGCAGGCCGACATGCAGGCCTTGCAGCCCACGCACTTGGTGGCGTCGTAGAGCATGCCGATGGTCTCGTTGTTGATGTGATGCCCTTCGGAGGCAGAGGCAGACCGGCCGGCCAGCAGGGCCGCGCCGCCGGCGCCCACGATCTTGAGGAACTGGCGCCTACTCGGATTGCCCATGATCATCCCCCTTTTCCGGCCCGTCAGGCAGCTTTTTGGCCATCATGATCCCCGCGCCGATGGCGGCGCCGGCGGCCAGTCCGATCACGCCGGTGGTGAGCGGGTCGGGACCCTTGCCTTTTTCCTTCAGGTCAACCGGTGCGTAACTGTCGAAGGGCGTGGGCTCGTGGATCTGGACCTTATCGGCGATGGCGGTCTTGAAGAGCAGGTCCGGCTCGGTGCAGCCGATGCAGGGGTGGCCCACCGAGACCGGCCAGACGCCGACATCGTTGAAGCGCAATACCGAACAATTGGCATAGGTGGCCGGGCCCTTGCAGCCCAGTTTGTAGAGGCAGTAGCCCTGGCTGTGTCCGTCATCGCCAAAGGCCCGGGCAAACCTGCCGGCATCGAAATGGGGCCTGCGTTCGCAATGCTCGTGGATCTTGCGGCCATAGGCGAACTTGGGGCGCCCCATCTGATCCAGTTCGGGCAATTTTTTAAAGGTGGCGTAATACAGCACTGTGGAGAGGAAATTGTAGGGATTGGGGGGGCAACCGGGGATGTTGATGATCGGCTTGTCCTTGACAAGATCCCGTACGCCCACCGCTCCGGTCGGGTTGGGTCCCACGGACTGGATGCCGCCGTAGCTGGCGCAGGTACCGATGGCAATGATGGCCAGGGCTCCGTCGGCCGCCTTTTTCAGCGAATCCTGGGCGGTCTTGCCCGAAACCTTGCAGTAGATGCCGTTATCCTTGGTGGGGATGCCACCCTCCACCACCAGGATGTAGTTCCCCTTGTTGGCCAGCATCGAATCGTGCAGAGACTTCTCGGCTTGGTGGCCCGAACCGGCCATCAGGGTTTCGTGATAATCCAGGGAGATCAAATCCAGGATCAGGTTCGATACCGTGGGGTGGGTCGAACGCAATAGCGACTCGGAACAGCCGGTGCACTCCTGGAAATGAAGCCAGATCACCGCCGGCCTCGAGTCGCTCTTCCTGGCCGCCGCGGCCACCTTGCTGACCATGCTGAAAGGCAGCCCCAGCATGGCTGACACGGCCACGCATGTCTTGATGAAGTCCCGGCGAGTGGTGCCGGGGAACAGGCCTTCCTTACTCATTGTATCCTCCGTTCCTTATAAAAATGTGATGTCTGCAAATATCAGCCAAGCGTATACGGCAACTGGCGTGCCAAATTGTTGTTATGCCGACTATTTATAAATTAGTTAAAAATTTCATACAGTTGCGGACAACCGGCGTTTACGGGGTAAACAGCAAAATGAAACAGCGATTGCTTCTTTTTGTCCGTGCATGTATCATTTTGTCCCTAGCAGGAAAGAAACGCCCTACCCATTAAAGGGAAGCCCGAAAGTCCCCTCCTTTAGGCCCATTCGGGTCCGCCAGGTGCGGGGGAGTTCATCAACACAAGGAGCAGTCCATGCCAACCATCTTCGTATGTGACGACGAGGCCGACATCCTGCGTTATCTGGATAAACTGCTGCGTGCCAACGGCTACCTGGTGGAGACCTTTCCCCGGGCAACCGACCTGCTGGCGCGCCTGGGAACAGGGACCGGCACCGTTTGCGACGTGATCCTGCAGGATGTGCGCATGCCGGACATGGACGGCCTGCAGGTGCTCAAACTGGTGCGGGAGAGGTGCCCCCAGGTGCCGGTGGTGATCATGACCGCCCATGGCACCATCGACGACGCGGTGAACGCCATCAAGCAGGGCGCCTACGACTACATCACCAAACCCTTTCCCAAGGAAAAACTTCTGGGCATGTTGGAGCGGCTTTTGGACCATCGCCGGCTGGCAGAGGAAAACCGCCGCCTGCGGGAGGAGTTGCAGCGCGGTTCCAGCGGCTCCGATTCCATCATCTTTCGCAGCGCCGCCTTCCGCGAGGTCTACGACCTGACCCTGCAGGTGGCGGAAAGCGACGCCAACATCCTGATCATGGGGGAATCGGGCACCGGCAAGGAGCTGATCGCCGGCGCCCTGCATCGCAACAGCCCGCGCCGGGCCATGCCCTTTGTCTCGCTGAACTGCGCGGCCCTGTCGGACACCCTGCTGGAGAGCCAGCTCTTCGGCCATGTGCGGGGCGCCTTCACCGGCGCGGTCATCAATCAGAAGGGGCTCCTGGAGGAAGCCGACGGCGGCACCCTGTTCCTGGACGAGATCGGCGATGTGAGCCAGGCGGTCCAGGCCAAGCTGCTCCGGGTCATCCAGGAAAAGGACTTCATCGTCCTGGGGAGCACCCGGCCCCGCAAGGTGGATGTCAGGTTCGTGGCCGCCACCAACAAGGATCTGATGAACGAGGTCAGGGACGGCCGGTTCCGGGAGGATCTGTACTATCGCCTGAACGTGATCTCCATCAGCCTCCCCCCCCTGCGGGAGCGGCGGGATGACATCGAGCCGCTGGCCATGCACTTCCTGGATGTCTCGACCCGCAGGATGCGGAAAGGGGTCCACGGCTTCGACGATACCGCCCTGCGGATGCTGTTGCAGTACGATTGGCCCGGTAACGTGCGTGAACTGGAAAACGTCATCGAGCGGGCCGTGATCCTGGCCAGGGGCGGCACCATCACCGCCAACCTACTGCCGTTGGGCAACCGCAAGGAGGCTGCCGCCAAGACCGGTTCGGTCCCCATGGTGGGGCTGGACGAGGTGGAGCGCCAGCATATCGTGTCCGTCCTTAAGGAGACCGGTTTCAACAAAAGCCGGACCGCCACGGTCCTGGGCATCTCCCGCAAAACCCTGGACCGCAAGATCAGTGAATACAGCCTGGGAGACGAGCGGGTAGAATGAGAAGCTACTTCCGTTATTCCATACGGCTGAAACTGACCGCCGCCACCCTGGTACCGCTCATGACCGCCATAGCCCTCTGCTGGGTGATCGGTGCCTCCATCATTACCGACCGGATCTTCAGCCAGGCCCAGCAGGCCGTGGAAACCGACCTGAACTCCGCCCACGAGATCTTCCTGGGAGAGCTGAACCACCTGACCGACAACGCCCGCAGCACAGGACAATCGCCGGATCTGGCCATTGCGCTGCGCGACAACACCCCCCTGCAAGCCGTTCCCTCCCTGCAGGTCATCATCAGGAACGAACAGTTGAGCTTTCTGACCATCACCGACCGCTTCGGCATGGTCCGTTACCGCGCCACCAATCCCAATGTCACCGGCGATACCCTGGCCAATGACAAGCTGATCAAGGATGCCATGGCAGGTGCGATTGCCAGCGGCCTGACCCTGCTCTCGCCGGAACAGGCCGGCCAGGAAAACCCGCGGCTGCCCCAGGAAATGACCATTGCGGTCAAAGCCACCCCCCATGCCCGCCTCTACTCCACCAAGGCCGAGCAACGGGGCATGTTCCTGGTGGCTGCAGCTCCGGTAAAGAGCGCCAGCGGCGAGCTCTGCGGAGTGGTCTATGCCGGGCAGCTGTTGAACGGCGACAACAGCCTGGTGGACCGGATTACCCGCGTCATCTTCCGGCAGAAGAACACGGCAGCCGCGGCAACCGGAGGCGCCACGCTTTTCCTGAACGATGTGCGCATCGCCACCAGCGTGCTGGATGAAAACAAACAACGGGCCATCGGCACCCTGATGTCCGAGGAGGTCTACGACAGCGTCTCCAAGGGCGAGAAGTGGATCGGCAGGGCCTTTGTGCTCAACGATTGGCACTTTTCCGCCTATGAACCGGTGCGCGACTATCGGGGCAGCGTCATCGGCGCCCTTTACGTGGGAACGCCGGAAAAACCGTACCTGCTGATCCGTTCCCATTTCGACATGATCTTTACCGGGGTGCTGATCTTTGTCACCCTGATCGGGGTGTCGCTCTCGGCCTGGCTCGCCACCAGCCTGGCCAGTCCGATCAGGATGCTGGAGGACGCGGCCCGCCGCCTGGCAGCCGGCGAACAACCGCCGGATATCGTTGTGGGGGGGCATGACGAGATCTCCCTCATGGCCGAGGAATTCAACATCATGAAGCACCGCCTGATTGAACGGGAGGAGGAGAATCTGGCCCTCAACCGGACCTTGGAACAAAAGGTAATCGAGCGGACCAACCAACTGGAGGTCAAGAGCGAGCAACTGCTCGCCGCGCAAAAGGAACTGGCCCATTCCGAACGCCTGGCCGGCATCGGCATGCTGGCATCCGGCGTGGCCCACGAGATCAACAACCCCCTGGCCATCATCCGGGGCAATGCCGAACTGCTGGAGATGATGGATGATTCGGACTCCGACCGCTCGGAGGAAGTGGAAACCATCATCAAGCAGGCAACGCGCATCGAGCGCATTGTCAGGAACCTGCTGACGTTTTCCAGAAGCAGCATCAAGCGGGTCACCAGCTTTTCCCTGGTGGGCCTGCTGGACGACATCCTCGACCAGATCGGCCATCAGATCCCACTTGAAGGCTACACCATCGAACGTCACTACACAGACGCCGGGATCGCCACCGAGGGGGACCAGGACCAGTTGCGCCAAGTCTTCACCAACCTGGTGCTGAACGGCCTGCAGGCCATGAAGGACGGCGGCCTGCTGGTAGTGGACGCGGCCCTCGATCAGGCGGCCGACCTTTGCTTCGTGACGATCACCGACAACGGACCCGGCATCGAGCCGGCATTGCAGGAAAAGCTCTTCACCCCCTTCTTCACCACCAAGGACGAAGGAACCGGCCTGGGCCTGGCCATCTCCTACGGCATTGTCCGGGATCATTGCGGCGAGATCCGGGTGCAGAGCGAACCGGGCAAAGGCACCACCTTCACGGTTATTTTGCCGGTGCGGCAGGGGGCGTGATCATAAAACAATTCCAGAGGTGCAATCCGCCCATAAAGATCCGGGGGTTAACCTTTCAGGCTTACCCCCGGCTAATTTCCATCCGGCCTTCCAGGCCGAAAGCTGCCATGCCCTGAAGGGGCAATAGATATTAGCCGTGGGTAGCCGTGGAACGGCAACCCACGGAATGGTGGCGCAATAATAATGCAGCGCCCTGAAGGGGCGCGGGGAGAACCTAAAGCGAGGCCACGATGTCGTCAACCCATTTGAGTTTGCATTACCACGTGGTTTTCAGCACCAAAGAACGTCATCCCTTGATCGACCGGGAGTGGCGGGAACGTTTGCATGCCTATCTCGGCGGGATTGTGCGCGATCTCGGCGGAGTTCCCGAGTGCGTGGGAGGGATTGTCGATCATGTCCACCTGTTGATCGGTCTGAAGGCCACTCATCGTCTGTGTGACGTACTGCGGGAGATCAAGGTGTCGTCCTCGAAGTGGGTTCATGAGACGATAGAGTTACGGGAATTCACCTGGCAGGATGGATACGGCGCATTCACGGTCAGCGAAAACCGTCGTGAAGCGGTCAAACATTACATCCTGAATCAGGAAACTCACCATCAGACACGGACTTATAAGGACGAATACCTTGCTTTCCTGCGCCAGGCAGGGGTGGAATTTGATGAACGGTACCTGTGGTGATGTGCACGTTTCCGGAGGCAATTGGTTTCGGGGGCATCAAATAGACGGAGGGCCAATCCGGCGTATAATGTTCCGGGGGTTAGCCAAAGTTGTGGCAGGCAAGGTTCGCTCTGGTGTATATTTTCGCAGAAAGTAAGGCCGAACACGGGCAGGAGGAGATCCATGCACCATATTCATCCAATATCGGAATTGAAAAACAACCTGAATCAGCTTGCCGAGATCTGCCGCAGGGAAAATGAGCCGGTTTTTCTGACCAGAAAAGGACATGGCGATCTGGTGTTGTTAAGTCTGGAAGGTTATGAGCGGATGGTGGCCAAGCTGAAAGAACATGAAGGATGCAATATGGATAATGAGGCGCTCTGGGTGCGAGAGGCCGAGGCTCGTTATGACGAGATTGCGAGCGGCAAGGTGCCCTGCCGTCCTTTGGATGAGGCAATCAAAGATGCACGTAACGCATTGAAATGAAGCCGATTGTGATGCATCCGGCGGCAGAGGCGGAGATGCGTGCCGCTGCCGGTTTCTACCAGGAATGTCAACCGGGGCTTGGCGACCGGTTTCTTGATGAGGTGTTACTTGCAGCCGGACGCATCAGGCACAATCCAACAGCTTGGCCCGCCATAGCCCAAACAGGAGAAATACATATGCCGGAGATAGCTGGAATTATCCGCATTCTCGTAAGAAAGCCGAAGAAACAGGGTACCGGGGTTCGGGTAGGGCTGTTCGTATGGTTGTATTGCATAAGACAACATGGTTCTTAGGAGTCCGGCTATGCAGAGTTCTTATGAAACAATAACATAGTAACTCCTCATACTTTTCACTCAAATTGGTCTGTTTTTGTGATATAAATCCTTAAATTTCATCTTACCTTGAATCCGCATGACTTATTGTGTCGCTTGGTCATGGCATTATTTAAATATGCAATAAGAGTTAATTCAGTGACCTTGACAGGATTGGTATGACTGGCATGACGAACGACATCTATAGAGATGAATTGACTCGTCTGGAAATGCTTGGCTCCGACAGGGAGCCGACAAACCTATATTTTGTCACAGACAAAGAGTCTGTCGAAGCACATATAAGGATTGCGCTGGAGCAGGCAGAAACATATAAAGCTGACGCTGTATTTTTCCGAACATTTCCCGAAGACAATAAGCGTTCCCCGCTTCCACAGATTTATATCTATCGCGACACATCGCTAACCCTGAATGAAAGCGATTACGCCACGATTCACTGCCGACTTTGGAATGCGGGAGTGGTTCCGCTGGCATTCATCATTACAGCCAGTCAAGTAAAGATCCTAAATTGCCGTCACGAACCGGATTTTGACAAAAATCACAACCAACCTCGATACACCCCGTTTCACGAACTTGAAGAGCTGGTAAAAATCGACCGGGCTTTCGTTGCTCGTGAAATATCCGCCGGAACATTGTGGGAAGATCCAAAATTCAAGTACGATTTTTGTCTGGAAAACACAGCATACTACAAACTGCTTAGCCATCTTAAGGACTTCAGGCAAAATTTGGTTAAGCAGAAAATTATATCGGAACCGACCGTCAATCGCATTCTGGTCATGGCCATACTGGTCAAGTATCTGGATGATCGCCGTGATTCCGCGGATAACCGGGTGTTCCAAAAAGGATTTTTCCGCAGATTTTCTCACGCAAAAAATGATGATATTGAATCGCTCTTCCGGGAAAAAGGGAGTTGCGTCAGGCTGTTTGACTATTTGAGCGAACGGTTCAATGGTGGCATCTTTGAATTGAGCAATAGCGAAAAAGATGAACTGGAGGGGGCCGACCTTACCCCAATTGCTGATTTTCTGAAGGGTGACACAGAGCCAAACGGACAAGGGCTGTTTTGGCCGCTCTATTCCTTTCAGGATCTTCCGGTCGAATTGATTAGCAATATCTATGAAGAATTCCTGGCAACAAGGGATAAAGACGCAAGCAAAGGGGTTGTCTATACACCTCCGATGCTGGTTGATTTCCTGCTGGACCAGTGCTTACCCCTCCGGGCTGAGACACTCTCCTGGAAGATCGTTGATCCTGCATGTGGCTCGGGCGTATTCCTGGTAGGGGCGTTCAAACGCCTGATTCACTGCTGGCGCATGGCCAATAACTGGCAACGGCCAACCTATGTTGATTTACAGAACATCCTCAAAAAAAGTATCTACGGATTTGACAAGGAAACCGAAGCGGTTTTGATCACTGCTTTCAGCCTTTGCGTTGCCTTATGCGAAGAGTTAGACCCTCTGGCCATCTGGAATAGGCTCAAATTTGATAACCTGCAAAAGAAAAATCTCTTGGCGAAGGACTTTTTTGAAGTTATCGAATCAGGGCAATTTGACGAACATTTTGATCTGGTAATCGGTAACCCTCCTTTTGACAGCAGGCTAACTACTCGCGCAGCTGAACGGGTTGATTCAGTCAATGTAAAACTCCGTGGAAAGCTTCCTGACAAGCAACTAGCGCTCCTCTTTCTGGAGCAATCCTTTAAACTGGCCCGAAAAGATGCAACCATCTGTCTGATTCAACCGGCAGGGCCTTTGCTGTATAACGGCAATGCCACTTCATTCCGTGGTTATCTGTTCAATCAATTTGCCATAGATCAAGTTTATGACTTCACTGCGCTTGAAGGTGTGCTGTTCAAGGCCAAAGTTGCGGCTGCCGCTATCGTCGGGCGCAACATCTTGCCTTCGGCAGCGAAGGTGCTTCACGCTACCTTCCGGCGAACCAGGGCTATTAAAGAAAAACTCCTGTTTGAGCTTGATCCGTATGATTTCCACTGGGTCACCCGTGCGACCATAGAAAAAAACAAATATGCCTGGAAAGCTAATCTGTTAGGTGGTGGGCGTCTACACCGGATGTTGGGGCGGCTTTTTGCCAATGTTCCGACTTTAGGAGAGTATCTGGAGGAGAAACGGCAGAATCATGGGTGGCAGTTTGGTGAAGGGTATAGCGTTGGATGCGGAAGCTATTTGAATGATTTGCCAAATGTTGTGGAGTTGACAAAATATTCTCCCAAAGAGCTTAAACAGCAGTTTGACCTAAAAAGAACTCCAAAACTTGCGCCATGGATAACCGGAAAGCAGAATGTTTCCTCGGAAGCAATAACAATACATGGCATAGATATGAACGTTGTAAGTCTCTGCGAAGAGTTTTTCTTCGAAGAACCACGTAAGGTAACTCGCGCCATTTTTTCCCCACCCCATGTCCTGATCAGAGAAAAAGTGGAAAGATTGGCAATACCGGCCGCCTTTTCAAACGATGAGCTTGTTTTTTCTAAGCAAGTAATCGGCGTTCACGCCCCAAAGCAAGACACTGACCAACTATTAGGGCTAGTCGAACGATTAAATTGTACAGATTTGTATGGTGTTTTGGCAGCAGTTGTAAGTAGCAGGATGCTTGTTGGGCGTGCATCTTCACTACTGAAAAATGACATAATGGAGTTACCATATCCCAATGATATGCGAGAAATCGATCTTAATTTTTGGGAACGTGCTTTAGTTGAAGATATTGGCAACTACCTTGTTGAATTCAGGCGTGACGGAGAAAATGCCGATGTTCTCATCAACGTTGACAAAACGGATTTGCACGACTTCGGCGCAATGTACTGTAACATCCTCAACCCGGTGTACAAACAGTTCCGCCCCTTACAGCCGATTTCGATGGGCTCTTTTATCTGCTACCCTTTCTGTTACGGTGATGCTCCACAAATAGAACTTCCTGATGAAACCCAAATCGTTTCATTCCTGGATGGATTGCTGCACAAGCAACATTCCAGCCGCCTTTTCGTGAACCGCATCCTCCGCCTGTACGACCATAATGTTATCTTCATGATCAAGCCGAATCAGAAGCGTTACTGGCTCCGCTCCATTGCCCTTCGAGATGCCGACGAAACTTTGATTGATCTGCTGGAGCAAGGATATTGAGTACCGTGGCGAATTATCCGACCGGGCGGATGCTTAGCGGCACGGGAACGTTTTCCGGTCCGACTTCAAACACGCAATTCAATTGTGTTGTTGAACTGGTAGTTCAATCCCTTCCTGTTTTTGCTACATCTGTAATGAAAGAAGGAATTACAAACGAGAATGGACTCAACAGCCAATTGGCGCTGTTCATTTCGAAAAAAGCCATGCAGAACAATCTGCCGTTCATTGTGCTGCATCAAAGTATGGAGGACTTGACGCGAGGCGACAGCCCAGCACCGGATATCGGCATTCATCTTTTTGTAGACGATGAAGCAGAGCCACCACCGAGAATCACTGTATTCGAGGGGAAACGTCTTACTACACAACTTGAAGCCAAGCGCCGACATGAATATGTGGTTGGACATGTAAAAAACGGGAAGTATATCAAAGGTGGAGTAGAGCGGTTCAAGCATTCAATCCACGGTGGAAGGCTTTCTTATGCGGGCATGATCGGTTACATTCAGGATGAATTACCTGATTTTTGGTGGACTCAGATCAATTCATGGATATCTGAATTGACCTCGCAAGTCGCCGCCCCCAGATGGTCACATGAAGAATGTCTCTCACCGCTTGATACCTCCGTGAGAGTCAGCAAATCGACGTCAATTGTCATAAGAGCAGCAGAAAAACTCCATCTAACACACCTCTGGATCAATCTAATAGCTTAACTCATGCCCATAGAAACCCACTTCGACATCCCCTTCATCTCCTCCCTGGCCCTGAAGGAAAAGCAGATCCAGCAGAACTACCGGCCAATCATTGCTGTGCACAAGTGGTTTGCCCGGCGGCCCGGGACCTTGTTCCGGGGGCTGCTCCTCGCCGAATACGGCGACAGGCCGCTGAAGGATGCGTTTTTCTCCGCCAACGACTTCAAGGGGATCGCCATTGCCGACCCTTTCATGGGAGGTGGGACCCCGCTGATCGAGGCCAACCGGGTGGGATGCGATGTGTTGGGGTACGACATCAATCCCATGGCCTGGTGGATCGTCAACCGGGAGATTGAACATCTGGACCTGGGGGCGTACCGCACAGCCGCCACCGGCCTGATGCAGACCCTGGAAGAACAGATCGGCGGCCTGTATCGCACCCGCTGCCTGAAATGCGGTTCCGACCAGGCCCATGTGAAATACTTTCTCTGGGTGAAACAAAAGACATGCCCCCACTGCCATAAAAATTTTGACCTCTTCCCCGGCTATCTCCTGGCCGAGGACAAGCGCCACCCGCTGAATGTGCTGGTCTGTGCTGAATGCGGAGACCTGAATGAAGTAATTGACCGCCGCAATCCCGGAAAATGCAGCTCCTGTGCGGCTGAATTGCGCCTGGAAGGCCCGGCCAAACGGAACAAGTGCGCCTGCCCCCATTGCGGTAAAACCTCAGCCTACCCCAGCCCGGATGACGGGCCGCCCCGCCACCGGATGTTTGCCATGGAGTACCACTGCCGGGCATGCAAGCCCAGACACACCGGCCGCTTCTTCAAGCGGCCCGACCCCGCCGACCTGGCACGCTACGATCAGGCTGTCTCCCAGTTTGCAGAGAGTAACACCCGCTTCGTGCCCGATGACGCGATTCCAACCGGCGACGAGACCGGCAGACTGTTGCGCTGGGGATACCGCCGCTACCGGGAGATGTTCAACCAGCGGCAACTGCTGGGGCTGGAATTGAGCTGCCGGGCGATTATGGCAGAACAGGACGAGCGGGTCAGGAACGCCTTGATAACCAACCTCTCCGACCTTTTGCGCTACCAGAACATGGTCTGCCGCTACGACACCATGGCCCTCAAGTCGCTGGACATCTTCTCGGTGCACGGTTTTCCGGTGGGGCTGGTGCAGTGCGAATCCAACCTGCTGGGCATCGCCAACGGCGGCGGGGTCAGCGTGGGAAGCGGCGGCTGGTCAAACATCATCGAAAAGTACATGAAAGCCAAACAGTACTGTGACACCCCCTTCGAGACCCGCCACGACGGGGCCCGCAAGGTGCAGGTTCCGATCACGGGCGAGTGGATCGGCGACAGCCGGGGGGATGAAAACGGGCGTACTGTGCGCATCCTCTGCCAGAGCGCCACCGATGTCGATCTGCCGCCAGCCAGTCTGGACGGGGTCTTTACTGACCCTCCTTACTTCGGCAATGTGCAGTACGCCGAACTGATGGACTTCTGCTACGTCTGGCTGCGCAAACTGGCGGACGATGCAATCCCGTCCCTCATATCCCACACCACCCGCAACCAGGACGAACTGACCGGCAATGTCACCATGGAGCGGGGCCTGGAGCATTTCACCGCAGGGCTGGCAGCGGTCTTCGTCAATATGGCCCGTGCCCTGAAACCTGGTCGCCCCTTGGCCTTCACCTACCATCACAACCGCCTGGATGCCTACCACCCGGTGGCAGTGGCGATCCTGGACGCCGGACTGGCCTGTACCGCAGCACTCCCCTGTCCGGCGGAGATGGGGGCCTCGATCCATATCAGCGGCACCGCTTCCTCGGTGGTGGATACGGTCTTTGTCTGCCGCTCCACCGGTGTTGTCTCCAGACGGACTCTGACCAAGACAGCCGGGGAGTTCGCGCAGCTCGTGACAGAGGACCTGGACAAGCTCCGGCAGGGGGGACTCAAGCCGACACAGGGGGATACCCGCTGCATCATCTTCGGGCAGTTGGTGCGGATGACTATCTGGGAGCTGAGAACGGGGTGGATTCCGGCACTTTCCGCTAAGCAGAAGCTTGCGGCAGTTACCCGACACCTGGCCACACTGCCGCGGCCGGAGGAGATCGAGGCCGCACTTTCCGACGGGAAATTACCGGCATTTCGTTATGCGGTGAACGAAGGTCCGTCTGCCTATGAGGCCGGGGGCGATGAAATTTCATTTTAAGGGGTGCGAGAGATGCCAGGAGAGCGTCCGTTTGAATTGAGTCAAGAAGAGTTGGAAACACGCATTGAAGAGATGGTCAGCGCTACTTTCGACGATCTCTCCTCTGAATTTCTCCTCATGCCATCAGGAACGGCTTTCGTGCGGTATCCTGAATTTCAGGCCGCTTACGAGGCTTTGAAGAAATGTACCAGAGGTTTTCATATTCTTTCTCAAGAAACGGTGCGGGATGCCATGTTGGAGAACAGCCTTGTCATGGGTGTGCTTCGTTCGGTCCTGGGTATGACCGCCCCGGAGTGGGCCGAACTGGCGCGGACCGAACTGGGGAGCGACATTACTCAGGGGGCTGCACGCAACATCGACAAGAATTGCAAGACCATCGACTATTATAGGACGCTGATGGCTCGGAACTCCGCCACCAAGACAATTGAGCGGATCGAAGCCTTGATCGGGGTCGCCATCCAGTATATCGAAAAGGGCGCTCCCCCCGAACAGGATGGGGTCCTCCATCGTCTGGCCAAGTTCGATACAACCTTTGGCCTGGAATCGCTGGAGCATGCCGCCAGGGAGAACGTTCCGTACGCCGTGCTCCTTTACGAACGTTATCTGGGCCGCCCTTTTGCGACGCACCGCGATGCGGTTTCGGAACTGGTTGGCGAGGTCATGGAGAACGCTGTTGAGCAGCGGTTACGGGAAGCGGGCGTATCCTATCGCAAGACGGGCCGGGCCGAGAGAATCCCCGGCTTTGGGCAGGCTCCGGACTTTTGCATCCCGGACGAGATCAACCCGGTGGTGATCATAGAAGCCAAGATCACCAGCGATGATGGCACCGCCAGGGACAAGGTGACCAGAATGAAGGAGCTGGAAACCCAGCGGAACAAACATGTCAAGGAGGGCAAGCCACACTATGAGGTAGTGGCCTGCATCGATGGCCGGGGATTCCGTCAGAGAAGGGCCGACATGCACGATCTGCTGATTCGTCTGAATGGCAAGGTATTTACTGCCGTAACCCTTGACCGTATGATCGCCAATACCCGCATCAGCGAGTTTGTGAGCCGGTGAACATGCCTACGAGCACTCGCCATACGGCATTCCGCCCATGACCACCATCGCCTCCTTCCGCCGCCAGCGCTGGACCCTCTTCGGTGTCCTGGCCCTGATGTACATCCTGGTCTACTTCTACCGCGTCTCCCTGGCCGTGGTGGCTGGGGACATCTCGCGGGAACTGCGGCTCAGCCCGCAGCAGCTGGGTACGCTCTCCGGCATCCTCTTCTATGTCTATGCCTTTGCCCAGCTCCCGCTGGGGCCGCTGATCGACCGGCTGGGGGGGCGGCTGGTGATCTCCTGCTGCGGCGTCCTGACCACCATGGGTGGTATCCTCTTCTCCCAGGCCGATACTCTGCAGACGGCCATGGCGGCCCGGGTCCTGATCGGTCTCGGCACGGCCTCGGTCCTGATGGGCACCTTCACCATTTTCAGCCACTGGTTCGGCAAGCAGGAGTTCGGCCGGGTTTCCGGCTTCATGGTGGCGGTGGGCAACCTGGGCAACCTGTCGGCCACGGCGCCCCTGGCCCTGGCCGTGGGGGCCATTGGCTGGCGCTCGTCGTTCCTGACCATCGGCATTGCCCAGGCCCTGGTGACGCTGCTGGTCTTTGTCATGGTGAGGAACCGGCCGCCTGTTGCCGGCCCTGGCGGGGAAAGTGCCAAGGGCTCTCCCAGGCCTTCCGGGATGATGGCCGCCTGGGGAGAAATCTTCGGCAGCCGGGATTTCTGGCTATTGGGGGTAATCGCCTTCTTCTGGTACGGCAATTACCTGGCCCTGCAGGGGCTGTGGGGCGGGCCCTACCTGATGGAGGTGCTGCACCTGTCCCGGGCCGAGGCCGGCCAGAAGCTGATGTGCACGTCGCTGGGCTTTATCTGCGGCAGCATGGTCACCGATACCATTGCCCGCAAGCTGTTCCGGTCCTATAAAAAGACCCTGCTGGCCGGCCAGATGCTGCTGCTGGTCCTGATGACGGCGTTTCTGGGCGCGGCCGATACCCTGTCTCAGCCGTCCCTGGCAACAGGGTTTTTCGCCATAGGCCTGGCAGTCTCCAGCGGCGTGATGATCTACCCCATCATCCGCTCCATGTTCCGGGTGGAGATCGTGGGCACGGCCCTGACCTCCCTCAATTTTTTCGTGCTGATGGGGGCGGCCTCGACCCAGCAGATCATGGGGGTGATCGTGGGCTCCTTCGGGCGCACGGCTCTCGGCGCGTCGCCCCGGGCCTTTCACGCCGCCTTCCTCTTCCCCATCAGCGGCCTGGCCATTGCCATTGTGCTGTTCATGTGCGCCAGGGATTATTGGGAGAAGGGGTAATGCATCGCCTTGAAAAGGCCGTTACTCACGCGACGACGCAACGAAAATCACAGACTTAAAAGAGAGTGGATACGAACCGGTTAAAGGCTTTGAACGGACCGGCTCGTTCGTCGCGTGAAACCGATTTTTAGATTTAGAGAGAGATGACAGGAGGTGATGGCCATGACGACCATGCAGATCGACGAAAATCCCTTTGCCAGAAACATCGGTGTCCAGGGGTGGCAGAAGCGGGAACTGATCGTGCCCAAACCGGATGAATACCTGATCGGGGAGCTGATCCCGGACAATTCGCTGGTTTCCCTGCAGACCAACGGTATCTACGGCAAAACGACCCTGGCCATGCAGTTGGCAATGTCGGTGGCCTTTGACGTGCCCTTTCTGGGCACCTATCCCTGTCTCCAGCCTGGCAAGGTGCTCTACCTGAATGCCCGCGACGCCGACGTGGACAACCACCGCCGCTTCAAGAGGCTGGTCCGGGAGATGTCGCAGACCGTGCCGGACATCCATGAGCGGATCGACGAGGAGGTCAAGAATCTCACCTACATCTCCATGTACGATGAGTGCTACGACGTGTCTCCCCACCTGATCGACATGTCGGGCAGCATGACCAAGACCTACACCTACCTGCGGCAATTCAGCGAGTATTACAAGACCAAGCTGATCGTCCTGGACCCGGTGGAGGATTTTTTCCCGGCCAATATCAAGAATATTGCCGAGCTTTACCAGAAGCTCAGGCAGTTGAAGGTTACGGTGTTGCTGATCGTGGGCGACAAGAAGTGGTATAATACCTTCCACGAGGTTGAGGTGGGCATGTTCCTCCATGAAAACGGCCTGCGCCTGCAGAGCGTCTACACCGGGCATCGCGAGATCTCTCTTGAGATGGGGGCAGGGATCTGGATCAAGCCCTGATACCCCGGACTGACCGGTGAGAACACCCCTTCATCGGGCGCCGCCGGACTACCAAGTCAAGCCGGATCGGGATATCCGGGCTGTTTTTCCCGTTTCCCCGCTTGCCTTCCCAGCCAAAAACAGGCACAATAATGCAATTTTTTAAGGGAGCCGCTTTAATGTCTTTGCGTGTTTACAATACCCTCACAGGTGAAAAGGAAACATTTGTCCCGCTGGTGCCGGGTAAGGCCGGCATGTACGTCTGCGGGGTGACGGTCTACGATTACTGCCACATCGGCCATGCCCGCGCCAACGTGGTCTTCGACGTGATCTTCCGCTATCTGAAATACATCGGCTACGATGTCACCTATGTCCGCAACTATACGGACATCGACGACAAGATCATCAACAGGGCCAACCAGGAGGGCGTGGATTACCGGGTCATCACCGAACGTTTCATCCAGGCCTTTGACGAGGACATGGCGCGCCTGGGGCTGGATAAACCGACCGTGGAGCCCAAGGCCACCGACCATATCGACGGCATCATCGCCATCATCGAGGCCTTGATCGCCAAGGGGCATGCCTATGCCTCCGACGGCGACGTCTACTATGCCGTGGAGACCTTCCCCGAGTATCTCAAGCTCTCCAAGCGGAATCTTGAGGAGATGCAGGCCGGGGCCAGGGTCGAAGTAGGGGAGAAGAAGAAAAACCCCATGGACTTCGCCCTCTGGAAGGGCTCCAAACCGGGCGAACCGTGGTGGCAGTCGCCCTGGGGCCAGGGGCGGCCCGGCTGGCACATCGAGTGCTCGGCCATGAGCATGCGCTTTCTGGGGGAAACCTTCGACTTCCACGGCGGCGGCAAGGACCTGATCTTTCCGCACCACGAAAACGAGATCGCCCAGAGCGAGGCGGCCAACGGTTGCGCCTTTGTGCGCTACTGGCTGCACAACGGCTTCGTCAACATCAATTCCGAGAAGATGAGCAAGTCCCTCGGCAACTTCTTCACCATCCGCGAGGTGCTGGAGCGCTTCGACCCCGAGACGCTACGCTTCTTCATCCTTTCGGCCCACTACCGCTCACCCATCGACTTCTCCGACCAGAACCTGAGCGAGGCCCAGGCCGGGCTGGAGCGGATCTACGCCTGCCTGGCGGCCATGGATACCGTCATCTGGGAAAATCCGGCCGCGCTCGTGGAGCTTTCCCCGGAAGTGTTGTCGCCGGCCGGAATCGACCTGCTGGAGAAGAGCAGCCAGATGCTGGCGCGCTTCAAGGAGGCCATGGATGACGATTTCAACAGTGCCCTGACCATCGGCATAGTCTTTGAGGTCGTACGTTGCGCCAACCGTTTCATGGCGGAGATCCAGCCCGGCAACAAGGCGGCTATCACCTTGCTGCACCGGGTACGGGTCGAGATCGCCGAGCTGGGCGAGGTCCTGGGGCTGTTTCATTCCAAGCCGGCAAAATGGCTGGAGAAACAGCAACAGGAGAAGACCAGCGGCCTGGAAATAACAGCGGAAGAGATCGAAGCGCTGATCGTGGAACGTAGCGAGGCACGCAAAGCAAAGAATTTCAGCCGCGGCGACGAGATCCGCGATTACCTGCTGGCCAAGGGGATTCAGCTATTGGACTCCGCCCAGGGAACAACCTGGAAGGCCAAATAAGCAGTTAGGGCTTCAACGCGCCAAGCTGAACCTTTAACAAATACAAAATTTGCGAGGGATTTGGAGTGGACTGGGAATGCTGCTGGACCAAGGAAGCAATTGCGCTGGGTGACTGCCCGTATATTGCCGAAGATGAAGATGAGCTGCTAGTTTCGCGGCAACGCCGGGTTATCGAGAGGTGCTGCGACTGCCATCTGTTCAAGCGCGACCTGTCCCGTTTCCGCGACAGCAACCACCCCCTGGCCCCTGTCTTTTCCATTGTCTATGGCGAGCATCAGCGCCAGAGGGCACAAATCCAGTCCCTGGTCAGTTTCCTTGACAGCAAGACCCTGGAAGTCCGCTTCCTGCACGAGCTGGGTTCCGTGCTGCAGAGCTCCGTGGACCTGGAGGAAGTACTTTCCGTGGCACTTACAGCCATCACGGCAGGCAAGGGCTTTGGCATGAACCGCGCATTCCTGCTGATGAGCGACAAGGATCGCGACCACCTCCAGGGGTATCTGGCCATTGGTCCGCGCAACCTGGAAGAAGCCAGCCAGACCTGGAACGAGATCGCCTATCACGACATGGATCTTCAGACCCTGGCCCAGAGCTTCAGGCTGAACAAGCTCTCTTCGGAAAGGGCCAAGTTCCACGACATCCTGGAACAGCTTTCGGTGCCACTTTCCGATACCGACAACATCCTCATCAGGTCATTGACCAGCAAAAAACCGGTGCTGATCGAGGACGCCTTTCACCACCCCGATGTGGACCCGCAATTTGCCCGCTTGCTGGGCGTCGATAACTTCCTGCTGATGCCGCTCATCTCGCGCAACCGCCGCGTGGGGATCATCATTGCCGACAATTGCATCACCCATCGCCGCATCACCGAAGAAGACATGCGCTCCATGGAGAATTTTGCCTTTCCGGTGGCCTTCGCCATCGAACGGGCTTCACTCTATGACCGGCTCCAGGTGGAACTCAACCGCGCCACCGAGGCCGGCAACAAGCTGAAGGAACAGCAGGAGTTGATCGTCCGGATGGAAAAGATGGCCCTGGTGGGGCGGATCACCTCCAGCATCGCCCACTCCATCCGCAATCCGTTGATGGTCATCGGCGGCTTTGCCCGTTCCATGCTGAAGAATACCCCCGACAGCGATCCCAAGCGGGATTTCATCGAATCCATCGTCGGAGAGACACGCCAGCTGGAAGGGGTGTTGGACGAAATCCTCAACTACTCGGACTCTCTCTTCCCGGCCAGGGATTTCTGGGATGTAAACCATCTGATCGAGAGCGTTGTCAGCGATACCGGCGACGCGTTAAAGGCGTGGAACTGCACCTGCCGCTTTTCCCCAAGCCCGGGCCTGCCCATGGTTTACATCGACTTCAAACAGGTGGCCTACTGTTTGCGAACCATCATCCAGGGCGACATCGACAGCGCCCAGGATGGCGGCACCATCGACATCAGCACCAGCCTGACCGGGAATTCCGTAGTGATCCGCATCGAAGACAATAACATGCTTATTTCACAACAGGAGCTGGATACCCTGCTGACGCCGTTCGCCTCAACCCAGGATCTTGGGAACGGGTTTGGCCTGGCAATGTGCAGAACCATGATGGAGAGGCAGGGGCTGCCTTTCAGCGCAGTTTCGTTACCCGCAGGCGGAATCATGTATACCATCACACTTCCCACACATAAGGAGGATCGATCATGAACAAGATAATTGTTGTGGATGACGAGGCCAACATCCGCCTTCTTTATTCGGAGGAGCTTGCTGAAGAAGGTTATGAGGTCGTAACTGCCGGCAGCACGGCCGAGGCGATCGAAAAACTTCAGGCAGGCGCATTTGATCTGGCAGTGCTGGACATCAAGCTGAAAAACGAGAGCGGCATCGACCTGCTGCAGAGATTGGTCAAGGAGCGGCATGACATGCCGGTTATCCTCTGTTCGGCCTTTTCCTGCTACAAGGACGACTTTTCCGCCTGGTTGGCAGATGGCTATGTGGTCAAATCCGGCGACCTGACCGAATTGAAGCAGGAAATTGCCCGGGTGTTGGCCAAGAAGGCCCAAAGGACCAGGGCAGGCCTGTAGGGAATCATATTTTCGCCCTGGACGGAAGTGGATTCAAATTCATACATCCCAAGGAGTAACCCACTATGAAAGCTGTTATCATGGCCGGCGGGTTTGGTACCCGCATCCAACCTCTTACCAGCAGTATGCCCAAGCCGATGATCCCACTGTTCAACCGGCCGATTATCCTTCACATCGTGGAGCTCCTCAAGAAGCACGGAATAACCGATCTGGTCATGTTGCTCTACCACCAGCCGTTCTATATCAAGAATTTCTTCCGGGACGGTGCGGATTTCGGCGTCAAGATAACCTATGTCACGCCGCTTCAGGACATGGGGACCGCCGGGGCCGTCAAGGCGGCCGAAAAATACCTGGATGAGCCGTTCCTGGTGATCAGCGGCGACTTGCTGACCGATTTCAACCTCAAGAAGGTGATCGATTTCCATGCCGACCACAAGGCCATGGCCACCATCACCCTCACCTCGGTCAAGGACCCGCTGCAATTCGGGGTGGTGATCACCGACAAGGAAAAACGCATTACCCAGTTCCTGGAGAAGCCGGGCTGGGGCGAGGTGATCTCCGACACCATCAATACCGGCATTTACGTGCTCGATCCATCCATCTTCAAATACATTCCCCTGGGGGACAATTTCGACTTTTCCCAGGACCTCTTCCCGTTGATGCTGAAAAACAGCGACCCGCTGTACGGTTTCCCGGCCAAGGGGTACTGGCGCGACATCGGCAACACCGACTCCTACCGCGAGGCCCATCACGACATCTTCAGGGGCAAGGTCAACCTGAAGATCGATGAGGCCAAGCAGGACTACGTGGGCAAGGATCTGCGGGTGGGTGTCGATGTCACGCTGAAGGACGCCTCGTGCCTGGAAGGGACCGTGGTGATCGGTGACAATACCCAGGTACTGGGGGACGTGAATATCAAGGACTCGGTGATCGGGCGCAACTGCACCATTGAACCGGGAGTCAAGATGAACCGCTGCGTGATCTGGGACAACGCCTACATCAAGAAAGGGTCCAAGATTACCGACAGCGTGATCTGCACCAACGTGCGTGTCGGTCAGGGGGCGGTGCTGGAGGAAGGGGTCATCGTGGCCGACGATACTTCGATCGGCGACGAGGCCATCATCAAGGCCGACGTCAAGATCTGGCCGCGCAAGGTGATCGAGGCCGGCTCAACCGTCACTTCCAATCTGATCTGGGGTGAGAAATGGAAAAAGTCACTCTTTGAGGGGGCCCTGGTCAAAGGCCTCTCCAATGTGGAATTGACTCCGGAATTCTGCGCAAAGCTTGGCTGCGCCTACGGCACGACCCTGCCCAAGGGGAGTTATGTCCTGGGTGGTCGCGATTCCAATCTCTCCTCGCGCATGCTCAAGCGCAGCTTCCTGGGCGGTATCCTGTCGGCCGGGGTCAATGTGCGCGACATGAAGATGATCCCTCTGCCGATCCAGCGCTACAAGCTCAAGACCTTCGGCGAGGTGGGCGGCTGCTATTTCCGCCAGGCCCAGGACGATCCGGCCGCCATGGAGATCGTCTTTCTGGACGGCGACGGGCTGGACTTCTCCAGCGGCATGGCCAAGAACGTGGAGCGCATCTTCTACAAGGAAAACTTCCGTCGGGCACACCACAGCGAACCGGGCGCCATCACCGAGATCAGCAACGTGGTGGAGTTCTACCACGAGGGCTTCCTGCGCGCCATTGACCGGGAAATGGTGAAAAAGGCCGCCTGGACCGTGGTGGTGGATTTCAACTACTCCACCGCCAGCCAGATGATGCCCATGATCCTCAACGAACTGGGTTGTAACGTAATCGCACTGAACGCCTACGTCGATGAAGGGCGGGGCAGCAAGCAGGCCAAGGACAAAAAGGCGGCCCTGGAGCAGCTCTCAAAGATCGTGGGCTCACTGGGGGCCCAGGCCGGCTTCTGGCTGGACCCCACGGTCGAGGCAATCACCATGCTGGACGAAACCGGCCGCATCCTGGACGGGGTGGAACTGCTGGGGCTGTTGACCTATCTGACCCTTTCCAGCGGCCAGAAAGGGGTGATCGCCGTTCCGGTTCAGTCCCCTTCGACCATCGAACAGATGGCCATCCAGAAGCGTTGCCAGGTGACCCGCACCAAGAGTAGCGACCGGGCCATGCTCGAAGTGGCCGGCTCCTCCGAGGTCATCCTGGCCGGCTCGACCGATGGTCGTTTTGCCTTCCCCCGCTTCCAGGCCGCCTTTGACGGCATGTTTGCCATTGCCAGGCTGATCGAGCTGGGCGCTGCCAGTGGCATACCCCTGTCCAAGGCCTTGGCGGAAGTTCCGGTGCGTGCCTTCCTACAGACCAGCATATCCTGCGCCTGGGAGATGAAGGGGGGCATCATGCGCAAGATGAGCGAGGACAGCCTGGACAAGGAGGCCACCTTTATCGACGGCATCAAGGTCCATTTCGATGACGACTGGGCCCTGGTCCTGCCCGACCAGTACACCCCTTTTGTCCATATCGTGGCCGAGGCAAAGGATCAAAAGGCAGCCCAGCGGCTGCTCACGGAATACCAGAAAAAGGTGGAAAACTGGAAGAAAGAGCTGGAGTGACAATGTCCGCAACACAAGATCCGAAAGAGGTCTGACTATGCCAACACCACTGGACGTGGTCATTGTATGGCACATGCACCAGCCGTACTACAAGGACCCTCTGAAAAACGAGTACGCGCTTCCCTGGACCTATCTGCACGGCATCAAGGATTACTTCGACATGCCGGCCATTGTCGAGGACACCCCCGGAGCCCGGGCGGTCTTCAACCTTGTGCCGTCATTGATCGAACAGCTCCTGGACTATGCCGCAGGCACCGCTGTCGATCCCTTCCTGGAAAAAGGGAAGGCATCCCCTGCCGACCTGGGGGAGGATGACCGCGTCTTCCTGCTGGAAAACTTCTTTTCCGCCAATCGCCAGCGGATGATCGAGCCTTCCCGCCGTTACCTGGAGCTGTTGTACATGGCCGGCGAGGGAAGGCCCGGCAGCGCCCGGGACCGGGTGCGGCATTTTTCCGACCAGGACCTGCTGGATCTGCAGGTCTGGTTTTTCCTGGCCTGGACCGGCGAGGCTGCCCGCAGCCGTTATCCGGCCTTTGGCGAATTGCTGGCCAAAGGTGAGGATTTCACGGCCAGCGACAAGGAGCTGCTCTTCGCCACCCAGCAGGAACTGTTGCAAGCCACCATACCGCTATACAAACGGCTGCACGAAGAGGGGCGCATCGAGCTGGCCGTTTCCCCCTATTACCACCCGATCCTGCCGCTTTTATGCGACATCAGCAGCGCCAGGCCGGCCATGCCACGGGTAAAGCTGCCGCTGGAGCAATTCCGCCACCCCGAAGACGCCAAGGCACAGATCCGGCTGGGCATCGAATATTTCCAGAAGATCTTCGGTTTCAAACCAAAAGGTATGTGGCCGTCGGAAGGGTCGGTCAGCAACGAAACGATCGGAATCATCGCCGAATGCGGCATCGGCTGGATCGCCACCGATGAGGAGATCCTGGCCAAGAGCCTGGAGGGGGGGCTGGGCGACCACAAGGAGCGGCTCTATCGCCCCTGGCGTTTTGCCAGCCAGCAAGGGGAGGTGGGCGCATTTTTCCGCGATCACCAGCTCTCTGACCTGGTGGGATTTACCTATTCCCAGTGGGATGCGCGCCGGGCCGCCGCTGATTTCTACAATCGGCTGGTCGCCATTAAAGGGCGCATAGGCGGTGAGGGGCGGGTGATCCCGATCATCCTCGATGGCGAAAATGCCTGGGAATATTACTCCAACAATGCCTATGACTTTCTGCAGGGGATGTACCGCCGCATTGCCGATGCGCCCGAGCTGAATCTGACCACCTGCAGCGATATCATGGCCCGCACCAGCTTTGATGGCCGGCTGCACGGCATCCATCCCGGCTCGTGGATCAACGCCAACTATGGCATCTGGATCGGCCATCCCGAGGAGAATCTGGCCTGGGACATCCTGGCGCGGGCGCGCAATGCCGCGGTTTCCAACAATCCGGAGGTGGCGGCTGCCTTGAGCAGCGGCAACCCGCCAGACGATGGGGCTGCCGGGATGATCTGCCGTTCACTTTATGCCGCCGAAGGGAGCGACTGGTTCTGGTGGTATGGCGACGACCATTTCTCGCCCCATAGCGACCGTTTCGACCGCCTCTTCCGTCAGCACCTCACAAACGTTTACCGCCTACTTGCCCTGGATGTGCCGCGGGACCTGCTGGAGCCGATCAAGAAGAAGAGTCCGGCCGGACTGATCCGCGAGCCGGCCGCCTTTATAGAGCCGGAGATCAACGGGCGGATCAGCGACTATTTCGAATGGCTGGCCGCCGGCCTCTACGACCTGACCCGGCAGGGTTCGGCCATGCATTCCTCGGATCGCATGTTGCAGAGCTTCTATTACGGCTACAACAAGGACATGCTCTTTTTCCGCATCGACGGCATCCAGGAATTTTCCCGCCTGCTCCGCGATATCGATGTCCTGAATCTGCACCTGATCTATGACCGGGAATTCCGGCTCCCCTTGCAGGTACGCAATGACGAAGGTCTGCTGCTGGTCAAGGAGAACAATGTCTGGGTGCCCACCTGCGGCCACTGCCGCTGGAATATCGGCAAAATCTGCGAAATCTGCGTCCCGTTGAGCTGCATCAAACTGACACCCAAGAGCAAGCTGTTCGCCTATGTCACCCTGGTGCGGGACAACGAGGAACTTGGCCGCTGGCCGTCCGATGCGCCGCTGATGCTGTATTACGCGGGGCAGGAACTGGAGCTGGATAACTGGTTGATATAGGCTTTGCATGCTGCGTAAAACCGATCACATAACCCTCCTCCTCGTTTCCGTGATCCGCCGCGTTTCCATTCCCGGCTGTTATCTTCCGCTGTTCGCCTTGTTGGCCTTATCATGTCTGACACCCCTTACCGCAAATGCCGCTGTCCGGACCGTGACGGTCGGCGTCTATGAGAACGCACCCAAGGTCTTCACCTCCGAAAACGGCAAGCCCTCCGGCATCTTTATTGATATCATCGAACAGATAGCAAAGGCCGAAGGCTGGCACCTGCGCTATGTATCCGGCACCTGGGCCGAGGGGTTGGACCGCCTGGCAAAGGGAGAGATCGACCTCATGCCAGACGTGGCTTATACGGCGGAGCGTGAAAAGCTGTACGCCTTTCACAAGATTCCGGTCCTGTCCGTCTGGTCCCAGGTATATGCCCGCAAAGGGAGCGGCATCCAGTCCATACTGGACCTGAACGGCAAGCGGGTGGCCGCCCTGGAGAATACGATTCAGCTGCAAACCTTCACCCGGATGACGAACAGCTTCGGGCTGAAGATCACCTTCATTCCAGTGCCGGATTACAAGACCGAGTTTGCGATGATTGCCGCGGGCAAGGCCGATGCCGGACTTACCAACCGGTTTTACGGGCTGATGTATGCAAGAAAGGCCGGACTGGAAGATACGCCGATCATGTTCGATCCGGCCCCCTTCTTTTTCGCGGCGCCCAAAAACGCTCCGGGGCAATTGCTCGCGGCCATCGACCGGCACCTGGGGGAGATGAAAAAAGATCCCGGGTCCGCATATTACGCAGCCATGAAACGATGGACCTCCGAGGAGGTGCACTATGCGATCCCTGCCTGGCTGCAACTAGCCGGCCTGGTTTTGGGGGTGGCACTGCTGTCGAGCCTGGCGGCCGGATTCGTGCTGAAGTACCGGGTCGATGCCCAAACCAGGGAATTGAAGCTGATCAATCAGGAAATGGAGCAGCGCATAGACGAACGCACACTCACGCTGCAGGATACGAACGTAAAATTGCGTGCCGCGCTGGCCGACCTGGCCATTGCCAAGGAGCGTGCCGAGGCGGCCGACCGGCTGAAATCCGCGTTTCTGGCCACCATGTCCCATGAGTTGCGCACGCCGCTCAATTCCATCATCGGCTTTACCGGTATCCTGCTACAGGGCCTGGGGGGACCGGTCAATGACGAGCAGGCCAAGCAGCTCAACATGGTGAAAAACAGCGCCAGTCACCTGCTGTCCCTGATCAGCGACATCCTGGACATTT